>Ga0326727_10000438_pt1 | contig 172075 bp, 160 predicted proteins | sample MB2enrmetagenome_FD_207643 | JGI IMG/M metagenome (GOLD analysis project Ga0326727, IMG submission 207643) | Lab enriched peat soil microbial communities from McLean, Ithaca, NY, United States - MB29MY | ecosystem: Environmental > Terrestrial > Soil > Wetlands > Peat | place: USA: New York... | reverse complement strand
TCGCCTGGACGCGTCCAGTCCTCGCCTGACCGCCTCCAGACGAGGTGTGACCGCGCTCCCCCCTCGCCTGGACGCGTCCAGTCCTCGCCTGACCCCTTCCAGACGAGGTGTAACCGCGCTCCCTCTTCGCCTGACCGCGTCCAGCCCTCGCCTGACCGCACTCCCCCCTCGCCTGGACACGCCCCGACCTCGCCTGGACGCGTCCACGCGAGATGCGCTCACCCCTCGCTTCGCAGCGCCGCCGAGATCCGGTCGCGGAAGAACATGAGCACCGAGCGTCTGCGCACGATGCCGATGAAGGCCCCGCGGCCGTCGACGACGGGGACGAAGTTCTGGTCGATGGCCAGCGAGAGCAGCTCCTCGATCTCGGCGTCGATGTTCACCGGCCGCAGGACCAGCCGGCGCGTGACCTCGGCGAGGGGCACCCGCTCGGTGTCCCAGAAGCGCACCTCGGGGTGCTGCTTCATGAACCAGAGGATGTCTCCCTCCGTGAGCGCGCTGTCGTAGCCGCCCTCGGGCGTGAGCACGGGGACCGCCGTGTAGCGGTGGTTCTCCATGCGCTCGATGGCCTGGCGCATGGTGCAGCTCGAAGGCACCCACGCGACCTCGGCCTTCGGGGTGAGAAAGAAAGCGATCTTCATTCCGGGCCTGGCGAGGTGCCCATGGTACGGGGCGGCAGAGCTTCCACTACAGGCAAATCCTGCAGAGCACGCACGACCTGCAGCGAGCCTGGACCGTCGCGGGACACTTTCCTCAGCGTTGCTTCCGGGCGCGTGGTGGCACGCGCCTTGCGTCCTCTCGTCGAAGCACTCGTGCCGAAGCCAGCAACGTCCGACCTTCGAGGTTCCGATGAAGACCTCACTCGCTCTCGTCCTCGCCGCCAGCGTCCTCGCATGCGGTCCCTCCGGTTCCTCGGGTTCGGCTGCTGCCGATGGAGGCACCGGCGCGCCCGACAGCAGCACGCCCACCACGGACGGCGGCCAGGACTCCGGTCTCGCTCCGGCGCTGCTCACGCTCGCGCCCGCGAGCTACGACTTCGAGTCCTGGGGGATCGGCGCCCTCAGCCCCGCTCAGGTCTTCACCGCGACGAACACGGGGACGGGCGCGTCGGGCGCGCTGACCGTCACCCTCACACCCGGCAGCGGGACGACGGTCGGCGAGTTTCCGCTCACCGACGGGTGCACAGGCAAGACGCTGGGGCCGTCCGCGACGTGCACGGTGTCGGTGCAGCTCGATCCGGCCACCGTCGGGTCGAAGTCCGCTGCGCTCGTCGTGAACGCGACGCCCGGCGGCTCGGCGACCGCGTCGCTCACCGGGACGGGCCTCGCGCCGTCGGCGCTCGCCATCGCGCCCACGTCGTATGCCTTCCCCACGACGACCGTGGGCGCCTCGCCTCTGCCCACCCAGAGCTTCACGGTCACCAACACGGGGGGCGCGACCAGCGCCGCGCTCACCACCGGCCTCACCTACAGGACCGGGACCACGAGCGGCGAGTTCGCCATCACGGCGGACCAGTGCGCGGGAAAGACGCTGGCTGCCGGGGCGTCGTGCGTCGTGACCGTCGAGTTCGCCCCCGCCAGCTCCGGCGCGAAGTCGGCGTCCCTGAACATCGACGGCGGCGCGCTGGCCGCGACCCTGACCGGTACGGGACAGGAGACCTTCACCCTGACGGTCCAAGAGAACGGCACCGGTGGCGGGACCGTGACCGACGCGACCTCCGCCATCCGCTGTGGCTCGATCTGCAGCGCCCCGTTCTCGAGCACGACCGGCGAGCCGGTCGCCACGCTGACCGCGACGCCGAACGCGACCTCGAGGTTCGCGGGCTGGGCGGGAGGCGGCTGCTCGGGCAGCACGAGCACGACGTGCGCCGTCACGCTGAGCGCGGCGACGACCGTGACCGCCACGTTCAACGAGCAGGAGTCGCTGACGGTGAGCTTCCGCGCGATCGGCAGCGGGCAGGGGAGCGCCGCCATGACGTCGACCCCGGCGGGGATCAGCTGCACGGGACCGGTGAACGTCTGCACGGCGAGGTTCGACATGGGGCAGGCCGTCACGCTGAACGTGACCGGCCTCGGAGCGGGCGCGCTGGCGAGCTGGAAGGAAGGTTCGTGCACGACCGAGACGAGCACCTCTTGCTCCCTCACGATGAGCGGCGCGCAGACGGCGGGCTACGTCGCGACGACGGACAACATCGTCTTCACCAGCAGCGCGACGGCCAACGGCGGGGGCGGCGTCGCGGCCGGTGATGCGGTGTGTGTGGCGGCGGCGACGAGCGGTGGGCTCCCGGGGAAGTACGTCGCGTTGCTCAACACCTCGACGACCAACGCGTTCGCGCGCCTCGGGAGCGCACGCGGCTGGATCCGCCTGGACGGGCTCCCGTTCGGCGACACGATTGCCTCGCTCCAGAGCTACGTGACCTTCTACCCCTCCACTCTGGACGAGACGGGGGCCATGGCGCCGGACTGGAACGTCTGGACGGGGCTCCCCTATCCCCCCAACAGCGGCTTCGTGAACTGCAGCGACTGGTCGTCGACGTCGGCGTCGGTCTACGGCTGGGGTGGCCTCGCCCAGGCGGGCGCCAACGAGTGGGCGAGCGACTTCAACTCGACCTGCAATCTGCTGGCCGCGTTCTACTGCTTCGAGACCGACTTCACCTCCCCCGTGTCGGTTCCGGCGGCCACCGGCCGGCACGTGTTCGTCAGCTCGAACAGCCTGCTCCTCACCAGCGTGGGCCAGGCAGACACCGAGTGCCAGAGCGAAGCCCAGGCGGCGGGCCTGGCGAACCCCACGCACTTCCTGGCGCTCCTCGGCACGACGACCGCGAGCGCCGAGTCGCGGTTCAACCTCAACGGCGCGAACTGGATCCGCCCGGACGACGTGGTGCTCGCCACGTCGCCGGCCGCGTTCATGGCGGACGAGTACGCCGCTCCCATCTCGGTGCTGGCCAGCGGAGCGGTCATGCCCGATGGCTTCCTCTTCGCCTGGACGGGAGGTCTCCCCAACGCCGTGCCCGCGTCGACCAGCTCGACGTGCGACGACTGGACCTCGAACGCGTCGACCCTCGACGGTGAGGTCGGGAATCCGGGGATGCCGTACATGGCGAGCATGGCGAAGGCTTGCAACACGCCGCAGCTGCTCGTGTGCGTGGAGAACTGAGCCTCGCCGTCTCTTGCCCCGTCGTTGTCCCGTACCTCATCACGATCACGGGACCGTGAGCAGATGCGCTCTCTAGCGTCGAGCGCTCCTGCGCCGCCGCATCGCGACGCACGCGAGCCCTGCGAGCCAGCCTGCGAGCGAGCCGCCGGCTCCGCCCGGGGCCGTCGAGCACCCACCGGAGCTCGCCGGTCTGACCTCGGCGCCGTCGCCGGGTGCCGTGGAGGCGTCCTCTGCTCCCGCGCCGGAGCTCCCCGAAGAGCCGCCGCCCGACGAGCTGCCGGAGCTCGACCCGGAGGAGTCACCACCGGAGTCCGCCCCGGGGGGCTTGCCTCCCGCGTCGCCCGGCGCTCCGCTGTCGCTGCTGGCGGGCCCCGTGCAGCACTCCTCGTCGGCGGGGCCGGGGCAGTAACCGGGCGTCGAGACGTGGCCCGGCATCGCCGCGCAGGCCGAGGTAAGGATGCACACGCCGGTCCCCGCGTCGGGCACGGTGCACGACGGAGCGTCGGAGCCGGCGTCCGCGCTCGCCCCGCCGTCCACCGTGTCGTTGCCGAAGGCGCTCAGCACGTTCTCGGCGTAGGCGATGCGCTGCGACTGGTCGCACGTCCCGCAGCCCTCGAAGTCGTTCTGGAAGGCGATGGTCGCGCTGCTCACGTCCGTGCTCGCCTTCAGCGCCGCGAGCCCGTAGCCCGAGAAGGTCGTCAGCTCGTACCAGATGAAGTCGAGCTGCAGCTGCAGCGAGTCGACGCTCTGGCCCTGCTGGCCCGCGTACCAGGTCGCGTTGTCGTTCGCGTCGGTGTCCCATCGCCCGCCGACCGACCACTGCGCGATGCCGCGCCCCGGCCCGCCGCTCTGCACGGCCAGCGGATCGACACCCGACTCCTGATCCAGGTTGCCGACGACGCCGGCGGCCTGGAAGTTCGAGAGACCCTTGCCGAGGAAGTAGTCGAAGGCCGCCTGGTCGTTGGCGAAGGTGACGGCCTCCGAGGTCTCTGCGACCGACTCGCCGGGTCCCGCGCCGCATGCGGCGACCGAGAAGGTGGCGACCAGACCGGCGGCGAGCAGCGACCAGCGGGCGACGACGGTGAGGGGCATGCCGCGCATCCTGCAACGGGCGAGCCTCGCATGCGCCAGCGCTCTTCGTTCGAGACGGAGACACGACGAGCAGCAGCGCTCGCGTGCGACGGCGCGCGGCTCTTCGCGATGGATCGCGGTGCGTCGCGAAGCCGGTGTGGGAGCGAGTACTCTGGCGAGACCGGGCGCGATGCAGGCAGGACGCAAAAAAGCCCTCCTGCTGGCCGTGGCGATGTTCGCCGCGACCGCGGGCGTGGCGCTGTGGCTGGCGGGCAAGCTGCCGTTCATGAAGGCGCCCGCCGCCGCGTCCCTCGATGGCACTGACGCCGATGCTCCGGGCGGGGACGCCGGCGGGGACGCGTCGGCGACGCCGGCCCACCGGCAGCCGGGGCCGCTGTCGAGCGCGCAGCTCGGGGCGCCGCTCGTGCACGGCGCCTGGGTGACCGCGTGCGGCGCGTCCGACACGATGAAGGTGGTCGTGAAGCTCGACGTGAAGATGGGCCGCGCCGTGAAGATCGACGTGAAGACCGATCCGCCCGATCCGGTCGTGGCGATGTGCGTCGAGCGCGCGGCGCACGACCTGCGGTGGGACGTGAGCCCGAAGACGGATCACGTCACGGTGCGCTACTGAGGCTCACACCTTGCGGAGCAGGGACGCGGCGCGCACGCGTGGCAAGCGGTAGTGGGGCTCTCGCAGGCGCTCGCCGTCCAGCCGGCGCGCATGGGCTGCGATCAGATCGCTGCGCGTGACGATGCCGATGACGCGGTCGGGCTCGTCCCGGGCGACGACCGGCAGACGACCGACGTTCTCTCGCGCCATGTGATCGGCCGCGTCCCGGAGCGACGAGTCGTCGAAGACGACCGCTGCCTGTCGCTTGATGACCCCGCGCACCGGTCCGGTGGCCACGCCGGCGTCGAGCAGGTCGCGTCGCGTGACGACGCCGACGAGGCGGTCCTCGTCGTCGACCACGGGAAAGCCCTGGTGTGCCGAGCCCTCCGCGTGGGTCGCCATCCACGCGCGCACGTGCTGGAGGTTGTCGTCTGCGCGGACGACGACGACCGGTGCTGCGGCGACCTCCGACACGAGGACCCGGTCGAGGAAGTCGGCCACGTAGTCACTCACGACGCGCACCCCACGGCGCGCGATCTTCTCGGTCATGATCGAGTGCCGCATCAGCATCGCCGACACCAGGTACGAGGTCGTGCACCCTCCGAGGAGCGGCAGGAGCCCCATGGGCTGCCGGGTGGTCTCGAACGCGAAGACGACCGAGGCGAGCAGCGCCCGCGACGCACCCGCGAACAGCGCCGCCATCCCGACCAGCGCCGCGACGCGCACGTCGACCCCCGCAGCGGGAACCGCCCACACCGCGACCGCACCGAGGGCCGACCCGAGCCCCCCGCCGATCGTGAAGAGCGGCGCCAGCGTGCCGCCGGACGTGCCGCTGCCCAGCGACAGGCACCAGGAGACGGCCTTCAGGGCGCAGAACACCAGCACCGCCTGACCGGTCAGCTCGCCCTGCAAGATGCGGTCGATGTTGTCGTACCCGACGCCCATCGTGTGGGGCGCGAACCACCCGACGACGCCGACGACGACGCCGCCCATGGCAGGCCACCACATCCAGTGGATCGGTAGCTTCTCGAAGGCGTCCTCCACGGCGTACACCGCGCGCGTCACCAGCATCGAAGCCACCCCCGCGGCGACTCCCAACCCGACGTAGACGGCCAGGGCGTAGCCGCTCGGCGCGGCGACGGCGGGCATCGTGAACGCCGGCTGCGCACCGACCAGCGCGACGTGCGCACCACAGGCGGCCGCGCTGGCGAGCGCGACGGGGACGATGGAACGAAGGCGATACTCGAAGAGCAGGAGCTCGACGGCGAGCAGGACCGCGCTGACCGGGCTGGCGAACGTCGCCGACATGCCCGCGGCAGCGCCCGCGGCGAGCAGGGTCTTTCGCTCCTCGGCCGAGACGCGGAGCACCTGACCGACGAGCGAGCCGAGCGCGCCGCCGGTCGCGATGATCGGCCCCTCCGCGCCGAAGGGCCCGCCGGTTCCGATCGAGACGGCCGCGGAGAGCGGCTTGAGGACGGTGACGCGCGCCGGGATGCGGCTCTCGTTGAAGAGCACCTGTTCCATGGCTTCCGGGATCCCGTGGCCGCGGATCGCCTTGGACCCGTAGCGCGCCATCACGCCTACGATGAGGCCCCCCACCACGGGAACGCCGACCACCAGCCACCCCAGGTGGTTGTATGCGGGGCTCGCAAACGTCGTCGACCATCGTCCATAGAAGGCGAGGTTGGTGATCAGGCCGATGAGCGCCGTGAGCAGGCGCGCGGTGAAGGCCGCGACCAGGCCCAGGCCGATGGCCAGCGCGCTGATCCCGAGGACGCGCGCGTCGACGTTCGCGCGATCCAGCGGGGCGCTCCGCCCACCGCCGCGCACGTCGTCGTCATCCGCCATCACGACCGGCCTCCGGGCCGGGCCACGAGCGCGTCCAGCGCCTCGAGGAGCGCGGGTGCCGCAGAGCGCAGCTCCGCACGGTGGGCGAGGCTGAGGCGCCGCAGCACGCGGTCCCCGGCGGGAGTGATGCGCAGCGACGCTTCCCGACGATCCTCCTTGCCGGTGCGCCGCTCCACGAGCCCTCGCTCGACGGACCGCTTGACCAGCTCGACCGCGCTGTTGTGCTGGATCTGGAGGCGCTGGGCGACGACGCGGACGGTCGGCCTCTCGTGCGGACCCAACGCCTTGAGGACGAGCAGGAGTTGGTGCTGCTGGGGCTCGACGCCGGCCGCGCGGGCGGCGGCCTCGCTGAAGGTGAGGAAGCGGCGGATCTGGTAGCGAAGCTCCGCCAGAGCGCGGTACTGGCGGGCGCCGAGGTCGCGTGGTTGGGCCATGAGAATGTATCGAGTAACGATACATTGGAGGAGAAGATCCTGCTACCCGGCGCGCGCGGAGCGCCGCTGCCGGTGGCCTCCGCCCCCCGCAAGGACCACGGGGAGATCGCCGGACTGCTGGTCCGTTCGCGGACGCCGACGCCGGAGCTGTGCGCGCAGCTTCGAGCCCTCCTCGCCCGGCACGACCCGCTCGAGGAAGGCGCCGCCGGGCTCTGCGCCGTCTGCGATGGGCTGGCCGGAGCCGAGGCGGAAGAGGTCGTCACGCGCCTCCAGGCGCAGCCGCCCGTGCCGATGGCGCCGTACTACGATGGCCCGCTCGGCGGGGGTCGGGGGTGAGCCGTGGTCGCAGCAGATGACGTTCCCCGGGAGCGCCTGCTCGCGCACCTCTTGAACCGGCACGTGCGATGCACCTCCGCATGCGGAAGGTGGCAAGTCATGAAGCCCATGGTGCTGCTCGGTTGCGTCGCGCTCCTCGCGCTCGGCGCCGCGTCGGCCTTCGCGCAAGAGCCGGTCACTCCGGCCCCCGCTCCCCTGCCCACGACGGAGGCCTCTCAACAAGCTCAACCGCCAGCTCCACCCGCTCCCCAGCCTGCGCCGAACCCGCAGGTGATCCAGCCGGAAGGCCAGGCGGGACGCTGGGTGCAGACCCAGGATAGCGGCTGGATCTGGGTCCCCGAGGGCACCACCACCTATGCCGTCGATGGGGTCCCGTACGCCTATCTCTACACGCCGCTCTACGGGTGGACCTGGTACGCGTCCCCGTGGGGATGGGGGCCCTTCGTGATGGGCCCGTGGGTCGCGCATCCGTGGCCCTTCGGGTTCCGCGCGTGGGGCTACGGCCCCACCGGCTGGGGCTGGCGTGGAGGCTACTGGCGCGGAGGCTCCTTCCACGGCGGCGCCTGGTCGGGAGGCGGGCGGGCGCCGTTCGGCGGTGGCCGTCCCGGTGGGGGCGGTCACGGAGGCGGTCGCCGCTGAGTCATCGTGAACAAGGAGGCTTGCGCGAGGCCGCACCTCCTGCGCTCGGACATGCTCGCCCGGCAGCCCCGGGGTAGTCTCCCGCCCAGGCGGCGCGCATGAACCGAGGACCCTGGCTGCTCGCTCTCGGCGCGTCGTCTCTCGCGGCGGCGCTCGTGGCGGCAGGCTGCTCCGGCGCTTCTTCCGGAGGCAAGGGGGCGGCGACCGACGGGGGCACGCACGACGTCACGTCGAGCAGCAGCGGGGGAGACACGGGGACCCCGGGGACTGACAGCAGCATTCTCGGGAGCGGTGGCGATGCCGCAGAGCCCTGCCAGTCGGCATCGATCGTCCCCGACAGCCTTCGCGCCTGCGCCTCGGCGAGCTGCTGCGGCCCGGTCACGAGCTGCGGCGGCGAGCCGGCATGCAGCGAGCTCGCGGCGTGCGTCGTCGCATGCGCGAGCGCAGGCGGGGGCGCGTCGCAGACGAGCTGCGCCGACCAGTGCATCGACGACGCGTCCGTCGGCGCCTTCGTGCAGTACGAGACGGCGCTCGCCTGCATCGAGGCGGATTGCTCGGGCAGCGACGCGGGCCTGCCCGACGGAGCCATCCTCGGCGACGGCGCGCTCCCGACCGCCTGCGTGGCCCCGTTCTTCGCGGCGACCCCGCCCCTCCAGGCCTGCGTGGTCGCCAGCTGCTGCGCGCAGTGGTCGGCGTGCTTCGGGGATCCTGCGTGCCTCACCCTCTACACCTGCATCCATGGCTGCACGGGGGATGGGGGCACTGCATCCCAGTGCTCCGCGAGCTGCTCGTCGGACGCCGGTGCGACGGCCCTGTCGGAGGTCGAGGCCGGACAGCAGTGCATCCAGCAGCTGTGCATGGCGAGCGACGCCGGCGCCGACAGCAACGACGGAGGCTGAGTCACTCGGAGCCGACGGTCGCCGACGTGACGCACCGGTGGTTCACGCAGCTCACGACGATGTCGGCCTGCGAAGGGACGATCTTGCAGTCCTCGGTGAGGTATCCGCTCGCGTCGCCGGTGGTGCTGCCGGCGCAGCCAGGCGCGCAGGGCGGGGGCGCGCCGCAACCGCCCGTGTTGCTGGAGTTCACGCCCCAGGCGGGGGTGACGCAGAGGCAGTGGCCCAGGTCGAGATCGACCTGGCATTCCGAGGACGCGTCGCAGTCGACATCGGCTGCCGTGAACACGCAGCCTGCGGTCGACAGCGTCGCCGGGATCCCGAAGTCGTAGTAGCAGCCGCCGTCGGGGAGGATGGGGTCGAACGCACCATCCACCCCAAAGGCTCCATCGGACGCGCCATCGGAGGCCGAGGCACCGTCGGGCTGCGACGCCGAGGTGTCCGTAGCCGTCGCGTCGGACGAGCCCGCGTCGAGCGTACCTGCGTCACCGGCGTCCCCGGAAGGAGCAGACAGCTCCGCACCGCCGCAGGCGGCGGCGACGGCACTGCCAGTGGCAAGAACGAGGAGGATCGCGACCCGGTTCATGAGCTGCCTCCGGGAAACCATGGCCGGGAGCGGCAGGTCCCGTCCATCGAGGCCGATTTCCATGGCTTTTCCCGCGTAGTGGCTCTGGTACGGTGGGACCAAGGGGAGCTTTTTGTCCGTAGCGATCACCTGGTACTGCCCGCTGTGTCAGTCGGAGGGTCAGGACCCCGCCCCGGAGTTCTGCGCCAACGACGGCGCGCGCGTGCGTCCCATCGCCGAGCGCGGCGCGGACTGGATCGGCAAGGTGCTGGACGACAAGTACCGGGTCCTTCGCTTCATCGACGCCGGAGGGACCGCGGAGGTCTACGAGGCAGAGCGCACGACCACGGGCAGGCGCGTCGCGCTCAAGCTGCTCCACGCGGCGCTCGCGACCCGGCCGGAGGTGATGGAGAACTTCCTCCACGAGGCGCGGCTCGTCTCCCTCATCGCGCACCCCAACGTCGTCGCCATCCAGGACTTCGGCACGCTCCCCGGTGCGATCCACTACATGGTCATGGAGCTCCTCGACGGCAAGCCGCTCTCGGTGGAGCTGGCGCGCCGGACGCTGCCCCCGCTGGCGGCGCTCCGCTACGCCATGCAGGCCTGCGAGGGGCTGGCGGCCGCGCACACGCGGGACGTCATCCACTGCGACATCAAGCCGGCCAACATCTTCCTGCAACGCGTGCCGGGCTCCGAGGAGTACGTCGTCAAGATCCTCGACCTCGGCATCGGTCGACTCTTCGCGCGCGGCGCCCCCAGCTCGGAGGTGGCCGGGTTCGTCGCCGGAACCCCGGAGTACATGTCGCCCGAGCAGGCGATGGGCCTGCCGCTCGGGCCGGAGTCGGACATCTACTCGATGGGGGTCTCCATCTACGAGATGCTGCTGGGCGAGGTGCCGTTCTCCGATCCGTCCTACGTGAAGGTGCTCAACCAGCACCTGCGTGATCCTCCTCCCTGGCCGGAGGAGCTCGCGGCCGCGCGTGATCTGCCGCCCGGCGCGCGGGACGTCGTGTGGAAGGCGCTCGCCAAGAAGCCCGCCGACCGGCAGCTATCCATGCTGGAGCTCCAGAGCGATCTCGCCGGGCTCGTACGTCACGAGAAGGGCAGGGCGAGCGTGCGTGAGGTGGCAGCCCAGGCGCGGACGCAGCCGCCGGCGCGCGGACCCTCGAGCCCGGCGCCCCGGCGGACGCAGCAGCCCGTCCGCCCCTCGAGGAGCCCGGCCGCAGCCCTCAAAGAGCCGACGTTCACGGCCGACGAGAACCCGTCCTCCGGGCGCTGGCGCCTCGTCCCTCCGCCGCAGCAGCGCGCGTCCAGGACCACCCTCGTGCGCGTCGTGTCGCTCTCGCAGAGCACCGGGGCGGACGACGAGGTCGTCGAGCTCGCCCCGGACGTGTACTGGGTCGGGCGCCGCCACCGCGGTCTGCTGGAGTGCAACTCGTTCCTGCGCGTCTTCCGGGGCAACGGGGCGGAGCTCAGCGTGCTCGTGGATCCCGGTCCGCCGAAGGACCTGGGCGTGGTCACGCAGAAGGTGTCGGCCGTGCTGGGCTCCCTCAAGCGGCTCGACTTCGTCTTCTTGAACCACCAGGACCCAGACGTCGCGAGCAACGCCGCGCCCATCCAGCAGAGCTCACCGCGCGCGCAGGTCGTCTGCTCGGAGGACACCTTCCGGCTCGCGCACTTCTACGGCCTCGACGCCAGCCGGTTCACGGCCGTAGAGAGCTTCGCCAACGGGCGCTTCCGGCTGCCGACCGGGCACGCGCTCGAGTTCGTCCCCACGCCCTTCTGCCACTTCCGCGGCGCGGTCATGCTCTACGATCCCGCATCCCGCATCCTCTTCTCCGGCGATCTCTTCGGCGGCGTGCGCGCGACCGACCTGATCGCCAGCCAGCGCAGCTGGCCGGGCGTGGAGATGTTCCACCAGATCTACATGCCCAGCCGGCGCGCGCTGGCCCTCGCCGTCGCGCGGATCCGGCGCCTGGACCCGGAGCCGATCCTCATCGCGCCCCAGCACGGTGCGCTCGTCGGTCGCGACGACGTGCCGCAGATGCTGAATCGCGTGAGCCAGCTCGAGGTCGGGCTCGATCTGCTCGAGGCGGCCACGCCGGACGACCGCTTCTGCTCGGCAGGCAACGACCTCGTCCGCGAGTTCGCCGAGCTCGCCGGAGAGGCCCGCGCGAAGTCGCTGGTCTCGAGCTTCGCCGACGACACCTCGTTCGCGCGTGTGGTGGTGCTGGACGCCAGACACCAGATCGCCGAGTTCAAGGTGGCGCCGCGCCTCGCGCTCGAGGCCCTGGCGAGCGACGCGCTGGCGGCTCTACCTGCGGAGCAACGGGGAGACCTGCAGCGCTCCATCCGCAGCATCTGGAAGCACCACGGCATCGATCAGGGGACGAAGCGCGACACGCCCTGAGCCCCACGGCCCGTGTCGACATTGGGTCGCGGGCCGGGGTACGCGCCGAAACCTGTTAGCCTGTAGCTCATGGGCGACGGGTGGTTCGCCAGGTCCGGGCAGGCGTGCATGGCGCTGGTCGGCCTCTCTCTCTCGGGGTGCGGCGCGCTCCTCGGTGTGGACCATGACTGGGAGCTGGTCGACGCCGAGGTCGACTCGGCGGCGCTCCCGGACGCTCTGGCAGTCGACTCCGGAGGGGACGGGATGGTCGTGGATGGGAGCGACTCGAGCGCACCGGGCGCAGATACGGCGAGCATCGACGCTCCCTCGCTCGACGCGGCCGTCGACGGCGCGTGCCCCGTGGGCGCGCTGTCGTGCAGCGGTCCGCAGCCCCAGATCTGCACGAACTCGGGCACCTGGCAGAACGTCGGCGCAGCGTGCACGGGCGACGCACCGGCCTGCCTCGGTGGAGCATGCGTGGCGTGCACTCCCGGCTCGTCCGGCTGCACCGGTCAGCAGCCCGAGCAATGCGACTCGACGGGGGCCTGGAAGAGCACGGGCGCCGCGTGCTCCAACCAGGCCTGCGTCGACGGGGGCTGCACCGGCACGTGCTCGCCAGGAGCGCTCGAGTGCCTCAACACCTACTGGTTCGTGTGCAACTCCAGCGGCGGCTGGCAGCTCGTGGGGACGCAGTGCTGATACGGCGCGTCACGCCCTGAGCAGCGGCCTCCCCCGTGTGCGATAATTCACGAAGTCATGTCCTGGTCCGAGTCGGGAGACGCGGGCAGAGTCGTGGGACGCTACGCCCTGCACCAGCGGATCGCATCGGGCGGTATGGCATCCGTCCATTTCGGTCGCCTGCTCGGCGAGGTCGGCTTCACGCGCATCGTCGCCATCAAGCGTCTGCACTCGCAGTTCGCGAGCGACCCCGAGTTCGCGGCGATGTTCCTCGACGAGGCCAGACTCGCCGCACGGATCCACCACCCGAACGTCGCCGGAACCCTGGACGTGGTCGCCGCGGACGAGGAGCTGTTTCTCGTCATGGAGTACATCCCGGGGGAATCGCTCCAGAAGCTCTTCCGTTCGGCTCTCGCCAGGGGCGGGCCTCCTACCCCGGCGCACGCGGTCGCGATCATGGTCGGCACCCTCCACGGGCTTCACGCCGCGCACGAGGCCAAGAACGCAGCGGGCGAGTGGCTAGGCATCGTCCACCGGGACGTGTCGCCGCACAACATCCTGGTCGGTGAAGACGGCGTCGCCCGTCTGATCGACTTCGGGGTGGCCAAGGCCATCGAGCGAATTCACTCGACCCGCGACGGTGGCCTGCGCGGCAAGATCGCTTACATGGCTCCGGAGCAGCTCACGGTGGATCGTGTCGACCGCCGCGCTGACATCTACGCGGCGTCCGTCGTGCTCTGGGAGCTCCTCACGGGAACGAGGCACCTCGACATCTCCAACCCTGCCGCCGCCGTGAAGGCTGCCGTCGAGCGCGAGCCCGTGGCCCCCGGAAACCTCGTGCCTGGCCTGCCCGCGGCCCTCGACTCGGTGGTCTTGAAAGGGCTCGCGAAGCGGCCCGAGGCCCGCTTCGCCACGGCCCTCGAGATGGCCACGGCGCTGGAGAAGACGCTCGCACCTTCCACGCAGCGCGAGGTAGGCCAGTGGGTCTCCGAGCTGGCTGGCGAGGCGCTCCGCGAGCGGAGGCAGATCCTCAGACGGATCGAGACCGCCTCCAGTGCCTCGTCCGGCACCGTCGAGGCGCCCGCCGGTCCGCCGGGCAGCGAGGCCAGCTGGCTGCCGAGCGACGCGCTCCGGACGGAGGTCTCTCAGGTGTCGCAGCCCTCGAGCGTCTCCGTGGAGACTCCGCGGGCCACACCTCGTGAGCCGGCACGGTCAGCTCGCCGCGCATCGGCGGCGCTCGCGGGCGTCGTCGTCGGCGCGGTGCTCGGAGCCACCCTGCTCTTCGTCGCCCTCCATTCCCCCCATCCTGCGGCGGCCGTGTCGGCGACCACTGCGCTTCCCGTTTCCGCCTCTGCCTCCGGTTCGCTCTCCTCGACTCCACCAGCGACCTCAGCCTCGTCGGAGACGTCCGCCATCGCGGTCTCGGCGCTTCCTGTCGCTTCCTCGCCGAGGCCACCGGGGCCGATGCTGCGGCCTCCGGCGCCACCTCCCGCCGCGAGCCACCGGCTTCCCCTCTTCTCGCGTGACTGACCCCCTGGGGTATAGTTCGAGTGGCGTGGTGGATGACGTCACCCAGCGGGTCGCGAGCGAGCCCCAGACGTTCCGGGTGCTCTCGGTCAGTCTGCTGGTCGTGGACGGCCCCTCGCGTGGCACCCGGGTCACGGTCTCCGAAGGCGTCGCCCGCGTGGGTACGGCGCGCGGCAACGATCTGAAGCTGGCCGATCCGACCGTGTCGCGCGTGCACTGCGAGATCCGCGTGCGCCCGGGCTCGGTCGTCGTGCGCGACTGCGGCAGCACCAACGGGACGTTCGTCGAAGGCGTGCGCCTTCGCGAAGGAGAAGTCCGGCCGGGCGCGCTGGTCCGCGTCGGCGCGAGCGCCTTCCGCATCGACGAGATCGCGGGCTCGACCTTCCTGCCCATCTCCGACCGGACGTCGTTCGGCGAATGCGTGGGCGCGAGTCTCGAGATGCGCCGCGTCTACGCGACGCTCGAGCGCGCTGCACCGACGGCGTCCACCGTGCTCATCGAGGGCGAGACCGGTACCGGCAAGGACGTCGTCGCGCGCTCGCTCCACGCGAACTCTCCGCGGGCGCGGCACCCCTTCGTGCCGATCGACTGCGGGGCGATCCCCGTCACGCTCATCGAGAGTGAGCTGTTCGGGCACGTGCGGGGGGCATTCAGCGGGGCCGTCAGCGACCGGCGCGGCGTCTTCGAGGAGGCGGCCGGGGGCACAGTCTTCCTCGACGAGATCGGCGAGCTCCCGATGCAGGTGCAGCCGAAGCTGCTGCGCGCGATCGAGCAGCGCGCGATCCGTCGTGTCGGGAGCAACGTCGAGCAGCGGGTCGACGTACGCATCATCGCCGCGACGAACCGCTCGCTCGCGCAGTGTGTCAACGAGGGGACCTTCCGGGAAGACCTCTACTACCGCCTGGCGGTGATCGAGGTGACCATCCCCCCCCTCCGCGGCCGCCGCGAGGACATCGCGACGCTCGCGAGGCACTTCTACGCACGCCTGGGGGGACGGGGGGCCCTGTCCCCGGAGTTTCTCGCGATGCTCGCGGCGCGCAGCTGGCCAGGAAACGTGCGCGAGCTGCGCAACTTCATCGAGCGGTCGGTCTCGCTCGGCCTCGTCGACGACGGCGTTGCCCATCCAGCCGAGCCACCGCCCGCCCAGGGCATCCCCGCCGACGCCCTGGAGCGCCTCGTGCCTCTCCACGTTCCGCTCAAGGACGCGCGCCAGGCGTGGACCGAGAGCTTCGAGACCGTCTACGTGCGCGGCATGCTGAGGAAGACCGGCGGCAACCTGACCCGCGCGGCCGAGCTGGCGGGGGTGAACCGCCGCTTCATGCAGCGCATCGTCTCGCGGCTGGCCTCGCGTGGGGCAGAGCTGGGCGTCGACCCGCACGACCTCGACGACGACTGAACAGGCGCGACACGGACGTCGCGGTCGTCCACGATCCACCGCGACACGGCCGTCGCGCGCGCCGTCATCGGGGCGATCTCACGGCTGCGCGCCGAAGACCTGCATCACCGAGACGGCGGGTCGGTCGCTGAAGTCGGACCGGATGTAGTTCCACCACTCCTCGGCGGCGTCGTAGCGCCAGGCGAAGGCGCCCTTGAAGCACAGCGCTCGCGAGTTGTTGAGGAAGTCCGCGGTGGCGTCGTACTGCAGCGTGTCGTCGACGGAGTGGGTGCCCTGCCCGAACTCTCCCAGGTAGACCGGGACACCATCGGAGGCAGCGCGACTGCACATGGCCGTCGCACCGGTAAACGTACCCGAGTCGGCGTAGACGTGCAGATCGTAGAAGTCGAGGCCCAGCCCCGAGTAGAAGCCGCTGGCGATGTCGTACTGGGCGCCGGTCTGCAAGACGTCGCTCGGCCACCCCGCCGCGGACGTCACCTTCACCCACGGGCTTTTCGACTTGATGAACGCCGCCTCGCGCTGCAGAAACGCCCTTGCGCCCGTCGTCGTGTCCGGAAACACGCCGTTCTCGTAGGCGGCCTGGATCTCGTTGATCATGTCGATCCCGAAGATCATGTCCTGGTGCGTGTCGAGCACCGAGAGCAGCGGAGCCAGGGCGTTGGCGTTGAAGGCGTCCTGTTCGCCCGAGGTGTTGTTGAGCAGGTTGACGCCGTAGGTGTGGACCGAGCCCGTGTCCTTGGCGATGGTGTTCGCGTCGAGCAGCGTGATGTATGCCCAGAGGCCGCGCTTGCGTGCCTCCCACAGCACCGCGTCCACGTTGGACAGAAACTGCGACGAGACCGCCTGGGACTGCGGCGGGCTCGCCGCCAGCGTGATGCCCTGCGGCGCCTCCCAGAGAAACAGCCGCACGAGGTGACCGCCGCCGGCCACGATCCCGTCGAAGATCTTCTGCACGTAGGCGAGGTCGTAGCTCGTCGTGTAATCGGTGCCGAAGTTGCTTCCGAACCAGGCCTCGTTGTACCCGATGAGGAACGTCTGCGTCGGCATGGGCGGGAGGCTGGCGACGTCGGGGAGGTCGGCGTCATCTGGGTCGAGCGGCGCAGCGTCGCCGCTCGGTCCTCCGTCGAGCTCGCGCGGAGACGCATCCGGCAGGTTTCCGTCGTTCCAGCTGGCGTCCTCCTCGCCAGCGTCCACCCCGCTCGTGCCGCCCTCGGGTGCGTCGTCGACGGGCAGCCCCGACGGCCCTCCAGAGCTCGCGCAGCTCGTGGCGAGCACGAACGCGACCAAAGGAGGAGAAACGAAGCGGCGCGACAGCATGGACACCCCCACTGCCAGAGGCGTGCCAGCGCACACGTCGCAGGTGCAGGCGGAAGCGGCTACCCTCGGTTCGAGGGACATGATGTGGATCCGCGACGCTCTCCCGGGAGCGCTGGCCCTCTCGGTGCTCGCCTTCGCGGCCGACTCCGCCGCTCAGCCCAGCTCCCCCCAGGCGCAGTTCGACCGCGGCCTCGCCGACATGCTCGCCGGCAGGTTCGAGACGGGTTGCCCGGCCCTCGCCGCAAGCCAGAAAGCGGATCCGCGACCAGGCACACTGTTCACGCTCGGTGAGTGCGAGCTGCGGTGGGGTCACTCGGCGAGCGCGCTGCGGCACCTGGTTTCGTACCTCGATGCGGTCGTGAAGCTCCCATCCGCGTCCGACCGGGAGCTCCAGGCCGATCGCGTCAAGCTCGCGACGACTCAGAGGACCGATCTCGAGCGCCTCGTCGGTCACGTGACCCTCGAGATCCCGGAGGGACTGCCTCCGGACGCCGTGGTGCGTGCGGACGGCGAGCCGATCGAGCGCGCGTCGCTCACCGCTCCCTTCGCCGTCGATCCGGGCGACCATCTCTTCGAGGTCGTGCTCCCCGACGGCCGCAGGAGCGAGCAGGCGGCGAGCGTCAGGAAGGGCGAACAGCGGCGCGTCACGCTGAGCGTGCCTGGCGCTGCCGTCGCGGATGCTGTCAATGCATCCGGGCCCGCACCCGTGGCCTCTCCCGGACCGCGGGAGTCGCGCCCTTCGTCGCCCTCGAGCTTCCGGACGTGGACGTGGATCAGCGGCGGCATCGGGGCGACGGGCATCGTCGTCGGGAGTGTCGCCGGGGTCGTCGCCCTGACGAACAAGACCACCGCTGGCTCCAGCTGTGGCACGGGCGGTCTGTCCGCCGGACAGTGCACCTCCCAGCAGGGCGTCGATGCTGGCAACGCAGCCCACAGGTGGGCCGACATCGCCACGGTCGGTTTTGGCGTGGGAGCCGCGGGGCTCGCGACCGCCGTCGTGCTCTGGCTCCTCGCTCCGTCGGCCACCGCCTCGGCGAACAGCTGGCGACCCACCATCGACATCGGCTCCGATCTCCGGTGGGTCGGCGCGGTCAGGAACTGGTGAGCGCTCCGCGGCCCCCGGCGACATGGACGTCGCGGTCGCGGAGGATCCACCGCGACGCAGGCGACGTTGCACGCGTCACGAAAGCACGGGTTTTCTGCCCCTTGCACCGCGCGGCCGTCCGTGCGCGAGCGGTACAGCCGTTGCTCTGTGTTCCGGTATGCGCACACCCACGAGAAGCAAGGCGACCCGGTATGTGATCCCCACGAGCGCCCTCGCGCTTCTCGGCCTCACGGCCTGCGCGACATCCGGCGCGCAGGACCTCTCGACCCTCGAGTCTCTGTCCTCCACCGATGCGGGCTCGGATCCGGAATCCTCTTCGCGGGTCGGCTCGTTCGGCGATGGAGGAGGGGCCTGCGACGACAGCTCGCCCGATGCCGTTGGCTGCTCGTGCACACCCGGCGCCGCACCGAGGGCCTGCTACCCGGGCCCCGCATCGCAGGCGGGAGTGGGCGCGTGCACCAGAGGTACTCAGGCCTGCCAGACACGTGGCGAAGGCGAGGGCGCGTCGGGCGTCTGGGCGGCCTGCGAGGGCGCCGGACAGCCGACGACCTGTGCAGCGGCAGGGGCGAGCTGCGGGACGATCTCGGACGGGTGCGGCGGCCAGCTCACCTGCGGCAACGCATGCCCACAGTGCATCGCCGGCTCGCAGACGTTCGCGACGCCCGGGAGCACGACGTTCACCGTGCCCGGCTACCAGACGCTCACCGTGCAGGTATGGGGCGGCGGGGGGGGCGGACAGGCCTACGGGGAGACCGGTCACCCCGCGGCGGGTGGCAGCTCGAGCTTCGACGGGACCGTCATCGCAGGAGGTGGAGCAAGCGGCGACACCCGCACGGGCGGAGCCGCCTCCGGAGGAACGAACGACACGACTGGAGGCAGCGGAGGTTCGGGATGCGGATACCCCGCGGTCTGCGGCGCTGCGGCCGGTGGCTCGTCGCCCCAGGGCGGTGCCGGAGGATCCGGCGTGAAGGGCCTCGACGCCTGTGGCGGCGGAGATGGACCGGATGGCCACACACCCGGTGGCGGGGGGGGAGGTGACTGGAGCTGCCAGGGCGAGTGGCAGATCGGTCAGGGCTGGGGCGGCGCGGGAGGGGGCGGGGGAGGCGGCGCGTATGCGTCGACCACATTTGCGCCGGGGCAACTCCAGGTTGGGAGCACCGTCGCGGTCGTCGTGGGCGCTGGCGGACAGGGGTCCGAAGGCGTGGAGACCTCCGGCAACCCGGGCACCGGCAAGAACCCGGGGTACTACACGGGGGGCAGCGGCGCTGACGGGCAGGTCACGATCGCGTGGACCTGTCCCTGAACCGCGGCACGCTCACACCCACGACACCCGCAGCGCGCCAGCGTTGAGCACCGAGCGCGGCTCCACCTCGCGCGCGTAGGCGCGCTTGCAGAACAGCTCGCACCCGGCGCGCACCTGCCCGCGCAGCGCGCCGCGGAAGTACGGGGACGACATGAGGGGTAGGCCTACCACCTCGATCCGCGCTTCCTTGGGGCCGAGCCGCTCGACCTGCAGGCCGCCTCCGCGAAACACGCGCTCGAAGAGCTTGCCTGTCTGGGCGAGCGGAACCCACGGTGTCGCGCCCGCCTGCCCCGCGAGCTTGATGACGACCCCGAGGAGGGTGCTGTTGAGGCGACCACCAACGGACCGTCCGTTGTCGACGGTCTCGGCGTCCGTGAAGCCGAGCGCGTCCACGGCCGCGTAGTGGGCGGAGGCGACCTTCATGGGGAGCCAGACGCCGGCGACCCCGAAGAGCATGGACTCGCGCAGCTCCGGGGGTAGCAACGCGCAGTAGTCGTCGAACCGGCCCCGACTCTTCAGGGCGTCGATGGACGCCGTCAGCAGCGTGCTCCGCACGGCGACCGCGACGGGAATGGCGTCACGCGCAATGCGGAAGGGGACCAGGACGCGATTACCTGGCTCGCTGGACATTCTGCACCATTGTACGCGCGTGTCCGGCGAAACGCGCTAGGACGCCGCGATGAGCCCTCGATGCTCGAGCTCGTCCGTCCTTCACGCCGGCTTCGAGCCGATCTTTGCGCCGGCGACCGTCGCGTCGGGTTCGAGCACGAGCAGGCGCACCCGGCCGGTGGCGATGAGCGCCCCCGCCCCGTCGACCAGCGTCACCTCCCACGCCTGGCTCCGGCGCCCGCGCGTGAGCGGGCGCGCCGTCGCGCGGAGCACCCCTTCGCGCACAGCCCGCACGAAGGACGTGTGGTTCTCCAGGCCAACAACGGTCCTGTCGTATCTCGTGGCGTCGACCGCCGCGCCGATCGAGGCGAGCGACTCGATGACGCTCGCGTAGACGCCGCCGTGGACGATCCCGTGCGGCTGGAGGTGGCTCGACCGCACCTCGAGCTCGCCTACGACCTCGTCGCGCGTCGCGCTCAGGATCTTCAGCCCCAGGGCTCCGGCCCAGGTCCCGGCGTGCATGGCGTTGATGGCATCGGCGACGTTCGGCTCCGGTGAGTGGGTCATGTGGGGAGCTTAGGGCCAACTGGCGCCAGCGCCCGCGGCCCGCTCCGCCAGGAGCGGCCTCGACGCGTCGATCCCCCACCAGCACGCGGCGCCGACCGCCGCGACGCCCGCCATGACGAACATCGGGACGTCGTAGCTCCCGGTCGCCTTGACGAGGTACCCGAACACGACGCCCGACAGGGCGCCGCCGATCTGGCCGGCCGTGTTCATCACGCCCGCGACGGTACCGGAGTGAGCGCGACCCACGTCCACGCAGACCGCCAGGCTCGTCGCCTGCGCCAGACCCCACCCTGCGGTCTCGAGCATCAGGAAGCCGAGCGTCGTCACTTTGCCGCTGGCCAGGGCAGCCGCACAGTACCCCACGGCCACGATCCCCAGACCCAGGCCCCCGGCGAGGCGGCGTCCCCGCGCACGACCGAGCCGCGCGATCAGCCTGTCGCTCACGATGCCGCCGCCGTAGTTGAAGACGACCCCGACGAGCCCCACCAGCGCCACCCACCGGAGCTGGCTCTCGGTGAAGCCACGTGCCCGGACGAGGAAGGTCGGAGCCCAGAAGATGCTGAAGTACACCGCATAGATGGAGCAGAAGAACGCCGCACTCAGGGCCCACAACGTCCCGCTGCGGATGCCGACACGCCACGGAAGGCCGTGCGCCACGCGGGCGAGGGGAGGACCCAGTTCGTCGAGCTCTTCCTGGCGTACGCCACTCTTCTCCGCCGGCGTGTCCCGGAACCATGCGTACCAGGCGATGGCCCACGCAGCGCCGACCAGACCGAATGCAAAGAACGGGACGCGCCACCCCCACCGCTGCTGGATGGGAACGACCAGCAGCGGGGTTATCGCCCCGCCCAGCTGCGTCGCCGAGAGGAACGCGCCCATCGTCTTCGCGCGCGCATGCGCGGGGAACCACCGCGCCATGGCCGATGACACGTTGGGGATCGCGCCCGCCTCGCTGGCGCCGAAGAAGAGGCGCGTGACGAGCAGGGACCACAGGCCCGTGACCGCGCCCGTGAGCGCGGTGAAGACGGACCAGCCCAGGACGATGCGCGTGAGCACGCGGCGCGGGCCGCGGCGATCCCCCAGGTGGCCGGCGGGTACCTCGAAACCGGCATAGCCGAGCGAGAACGCCAGGCTGATCCAGCCGAGGCGCTCGGGGGCGATGTGGAGGTCGTCCTGGATCCGCGGCAGCGCGACGCCGATGCAGATGCGATCGAGGTAGAGGATCACCCCCAGCGGCGCCAGGAGGGCCAGCAGGATGTGACGCTTCCTCATGCGTCGGGGGACGCGCGGCGGTGCCGCCTCAGACCGCGTCCTCCAGCGTTCCGTTCATCGGCAGGGTGATGTCGCACGATCTGCCTGGGAAGTCACCGGGGCGTAGCATCGCCTCATGGCCTCGACAGCAGGCACGGACTTCGACGATCTCGTCATCGGCGCCGGGATGGCCGGCCTCGCGGTGGCGGCGCTCCTCGCGCAGAGCGGCCGCCGCGTCCTGGTCGTCGAGGCCCACGACGTCCCTGGCGGCTACGCCCACACCTTCGCGGTGAAGGACTACCGGTTCTGCGCGCAGGTTCACTACGTCTTCGGGTGCGGCGAGGGGGAGACCGTCGACAGGCTCCTCGGTCGCCTCGGGCTGGCAGAGCAGGTCCCCTTCGTGCGCCTGGACTGCGAGGGGTTCGATCACATCGTCGTCAGCGGCGAGCGTGTCCGTGTCCCCAACGGCCTCGCCAAGTACCGGGAGCGGCTCCTGCGCCGTTACCCCGGCTGGCGCGCGCCGATCCTCGGCTACTTCGCGGCGGTCACCGCCGTCAGCGAGGAGCTCGATCGCTCGGACGAGCTTCCCCGGGCGATGACGCCGCTGGCCGTCTTGCGCTCGGCATATCGCTTTCGCCACCTGCTCCGCTACGCCCGCTCCACGCTCGAAGACGTCTACGACTCCCTCCGCGTACCCCCTCGGCTGCGCGCCATCCTCGCAGGCCAGTCTGGTGACTACCTCCTGCCGCCGCGCGACGTCTCGTTCCTCCTGCACGTCGCGCTCGTCTGCGGCTACGACCGCGGCGCGTACTACCCCCGCTGGCACTTCGCCTCCCTGGTCGACGCCCTCGTGGGCTCCGTCCGGAGTCACCCGGGATGCGCCGTCCTCCTCGAGCACGAGGTCGAGCGCATCCACGTCGACGGGCGCCGCGTCACCGGGGTCAGCACGAGGAACGGTCGTCGATTCGCGGCGCGCCGCTACGTGTCGAACGTCGACCCGCGCCTCACCGCGCGGCTCGTCGGCGAGGAGCACCTCGCCCGCGACGCGGCCCGCCTCCGGTACGAGTACTCGTGCAGCACGATCACCCTCTACCTGGCGGTGAAGGGCCTCGACCTGCGCGATCACGGCTTCGGCTCGTTCAACGTCTGGCACTACCCGCACGATGACATCAACCGGATGTACGACGATCAGCTTCGACGCCACGATCTCGGCAACCCGTGGCTCTTCCTGTCCACGCCCACGCTCCACTCCGATGCTCCAGGCCTCTGTCCTCCCGGCCACCAGATCCTCGAGGTCGCGACCTGCGCCGACTACGCCTACTTCGCCGAGCTGAGACGGGGTGACCGGCGCGCCTACAACGTGGAGAAGAAGAAGGTCCGCGAGGCGATCCTCGACGTCCTCGAGGCGCAGTACGTGCCCCACCTGCGCGACCACCTCGCCCTCCGCATCCTCGGGACGCCTGCGACGAACGAGCGCTTCTGTCGCGCTCCCGCGGGCAACGCCTACGGCGCCGCGCTCGATCCGGCGCACGTCACCCTCGACCGGCGGCCCTTTCGCGCGTCACTCGAGAACCTGTGGATGGCCAACGCCACCGCAGGGTTGCCGAGCGTCGCCGGCGCCCTCGGCGCCGGGATGCGCCTCTATGGAGAGCTGAGCGGCGACGTCGTCTGAGGCCTGTAACCCCGACGACACATTGCCGGAATACCGTTCGCGCCCATGCGTCTGCAATGGTCCTTCGCCCTCAGCCTCTCCGCTCTCGTGCTCGCCGGCTGCGGCAGCAGCAAGGCCAGCACGGAAACGAGCGGCAACGACGCCGGTGCAGCTTCGGGTGATGCCGGTGTCGAGGCGGGACCTGGTGACGCCGCGCCCTCCGGTCCCACCTGGCCTGCCTGCGATCCGTCGGCCACGACGCAGACGCTGTCCTTCGTCCACGTCAACGACCTGCACGCCAACTACCAGCTCGACGCCACCGGGGTGAGCCCCTATGCCCGCATCCGGGGGTACTACGATCAGGTGCTCGCCGAGAACCCGTACACCGTCTTCACCAGCGGCGGTGACGAGTACGAGAAGGGCGCGCTGGCCGAGGTCCTCTCGCAAGGCGCATCGACGCTGGCCATCCTGGAAGCGATGAGGTTCGACGTGCGCGTCATCGGAAACCACGACTACGCGTGGAACGAGAACGAGGTCCTGCTGATGTCGCACGACCAGCACGCCAGCGTCCTCGAGAGCAACATGACTTACCAGGGGACGAGCCCCGTCGGCTTCGGCGCGACCGACTTCGTCGCCCTGCAGATCGGCTGCCTGCGGGTGGGCTTCGCAGGCCTCGTCTCGCAGCCCTGGGATGAGCAGGACGAGCAGGTCGACCAGCCATTTTACCCGGACTTCGCGGCGGACTACGACTTCAACACGGCCGCGCAGGCGATCGTCACCGCGCACCGGAGCGAGGTCGATCTGCTGGTCTTCATCGACCACATCGGCCTCGCGTACGACGGACTCCTGGCCGACGGCGTGCAGGGCATCGACGTGATCCTGAGTGGTCACTCGCACGACCTCACCACGACCCCCGACTTCGTGAGGGGCACCCCGATCGTGCAGAGCGGCGCCTTCGCGGAGCACGTGGTGCGGCTCGACGTGACCTACGATCTGACCACGCAGGCGGTGACGGGCACGCAGTTCGCGGTGGTCAACGTCGACACCACACTGCCCCCGGAGAGCGCGATGCAGAGCGCCGTATCGGGCGTGCTCGCCACCTACTCCCCGCACGCCGACGACCCCGTCGCCCAGGTGCAAGACCTCGGCACGGCGACGAGCCTCGCGACCGTGGCCGCGAACGCCGCCATCGCGAAGTTCTCCGCCGACGCGGCCGTCGTCGACACGGACACCACCTGGGACGTGTGGACCCCGGGACCGGTCTCGGACCAGATGCTGCTCGATGCCTTCAAGATCGAGCGCGAGCTGCCGGGGTCGCCGGGCTTCAACAGCTTCTACACGACCCAGGTCACGGGCTCCGATCTCCAGACGATCCAGGCGGGAGCCGGTACGCGCTTCGTCACCGTCATGCCCGCGACCATCGTCCCGACCCAGAGCTACCTGCTCGTGCTTCAGAAGCGCCCAGCCTACAACCCCGGCGGGTTCTTTCCCGGACTCACGCTGTCTGGCTACACGTACGGTTCCGAGGCCTGGGAGGCGCTCGACTTCTACGCACGGCAGCGGACGACAGCCTGCATGTATCTGGACGTGGACGTGGCGATCTCCGGCTGCCAGTGAGACAGCCAGGCATGTTGCTGCCAGGTCCGAAAACGGCCAGACGGCCGCCCCGGCGCGGGTTACAGAAGCAACGTGCTGCTCGACGCCGACACCTGCTACCGCGCCTTCGCCGCACGTGACGCGCGCTTCGACGGCGTCTTCTTCGTCGCCGTCGAGACCACGGGGATCTACTGCCGCCCGGTGTGCCGCGCCCGCACGCCGGGACGCGACCGATGTGTCTTCTATCGCACCGCGGCCGAGGCCGAGCGCGCCGCGTTCAGAGCGTGCTTTCGGTGCCGGCCGGAGCTCGCGCCGGGGCTGGGTCCGGTCGACGCCGTGTCGCGCCTCTCCGCCGCCGCGGCGCGGCAGATCGACGCCGGCTTCCTCAACGAGTCGTCCGTCGACGACCTCGCCGCGCAGCTCGGCGTCTCAAGCCGCCACCTGCGGCGCTCGATGCTCGCGGAGCTCGGTGTGTCCCCCGTCGACCTCGCGCAGGCCAGGCGGCTCGCGCTCGCAAAGCAGCTCCTCCACGATACTGCGCTCCCCCTCGCCGACGTCGCCTTCGCCAGCGGGTTCTCGAGCCTCCGGCGCTTCAACGCCGTCTTCCAGGAGCGCTTCGCGCGGCCACCTTCGGCCCTCCGCCGCGAGGTGGGAGGGACCGCGGAAGGCAGCGGCGCCATCACGCTGCGGCTCGACCTCCGCCCGCCCTTCGACTGGGACGCCCTCCTCGCCTTCCTCGCTGGCCGCGCGATCCCCGGCGTCGAGGCCATCGACGGGGAGACCTACCGGCGCACCGTCCGCCTCGGCGACCGCACGGGCTTGATCGCGGTCCGCCGAGACGCGCGGCGTCATGGGCTCGTCGCCGAGGTCTCGCTCTCCCTCGCGGGCGCCCTCATGCCGCTCTCGGCGCGGCTCCGCGCGCTCTTCGATCTCGACGCGCACCCCGAGGCGGTCGCGGCGCAACTCCGCGGCGACCCGGACCTGGCGCCCCTGGTGAAGGAGCGCCCGGGGCTGCGGGTGCCGGGCGCGTTCGACCCGTTCGAGACAACCGTGCGAACGGTGCTCGGCCAGCAGGTCTCGGTGCGCGCAGCGACCACCCTCGGCGCCCGCCTCGCCGCTGCCCTCGGTGAGCGCACCGTTACCCCCTTCTCCGACCTTCACCATCTGTCGGTGACACCCGAGGCCGTCGCACGCGCGGGCGAACCAGCCATCGCCGCCCTCGGGATGCCCGGCGCAAGGGCCCGGGCCGTCGTCGCCGTCGCGCGAGCGTTCGCGTCCGGCGCCCTCCGGCTCGCTCGGTCCGGCGATCCCGAGGCTGCGCGCGCCGAGCTCGTCGCGCTGCCGGGTATCTGCCCATGGACCGTGGAGTACCTCTCCATGCGCGCGCTCGGCTGGCCGGACGCGTTCCCCGCGTCCGACCTGGTCCTGTGCAGGGCGCTCGGCGGCGTCACGCCCGGCAGGGCCATCGAGCGCGCCCGGGCCTGGCGTCCCTTCCGATCCTACGCCGTCATGCATCTCTGGACTCACGCCGCTCGAGGAGCAACCACATGACCCTTCGCCAGACCTCCATGCGCAGCCCCGTCGGGCGTCTTCGGCTCGTCGCGAGCGACGACGCGCTCGTCGGCGTGTACCTCCCCGGGCTGGACTCACGCGCGTCCGTGCAGCCTCCCGATGAGCGCACGATCCGACACCCCGTGCTCGCGACCGCGCGCGAGCAGCTCGCCGCGTACTTCGCGGGCGAGCGGCAGGCGTTCGAGCTCCCGCTCGCGCCGGAGGGCACGGCGTTCCAGCGTGCGGTGTGGCGCGCGCTCACGGACATCCCGTTCGGCTCGACCTGCTCATACGCGGCGATCGCCGCCGCCATCGGCCGGCCCTCCGCGACGCGCGCGGTCGGCGCCGCGAACGGGAGGAACCCGATCTCCATCATCGTCCCCTGTCACCGCGTCATCGGCGCGGACGGCTCTCTCACCGGCTACGCCGGCGGTCTCGCCTGCAAGCGCTGGCTCCTTGCCCACGAAGGCGTGTCGGGTGTGCAGGTGGACGGCGCGGCGACGATGAGCTCGTGACAGCTCGCGACCCTGCTGGAGAAGCGTACGCGCGCGGAGCCCGCCTCTTCGACGAGGGCGCGTTCTTCGAGGCGCACGAGGCCTGGGAGGAGCTCTGGCGGGTCGAGAGTGATCCGGGGGCGCGGCGGCTCCTCCAAGGCCTCATCCAGGTCGCGGCCGGGTTCCACAAGCTGATCGTCGCGCAGGCGCCGTCGTCCGCAGCGCGGCTGCTCGACAGGGGCCTCGCGAAGCTCGACCAGTGCCCGGGCGAGCTCGCCACCCGAGGCCTCACCCGGTTCCGCGACGACCTCCACGCCTGCAGACCCGCGCTCGCGCGGGGACGCCTCGACGTCTCCGCGATCCCGAAGATGGCGCGCTGACAGTCCCCTGCCCGGTAGGATGTCGCCCATGCTGCCTGGCCGGGTCGGCGTAGCGGGTCTCTCCCTGGTCGCCCTCGCATGCGTGGGGGAGCCTCCCCGACACTCCGCGACGCCACCGGCCCCGGTCGCGATCGAGCTGCCCCCACCCACGGCGATGCCCGTGGAAAAGCCGGTCGCATCTGCACCGCCGCCCGGTGCTCCGGCGGTCGCGGACGCAGGAGGGGCCGCGTTCGACCTCGCGCTCGAGGAGGTGCCCTCGGGGCGATGGTCGGGAGCGCAGGGCAACACGCCCATGTCGGTCGGCCGCATCTGGGGTGCCAGCGGTCACGTCTTCGTGGTCGGGAACGGCGTCATCCTGCACTCCGCTGATCGGGGGCTCCATTGGCTCGCCACCGCCGGTCCTGCCGGCTGGCCCGGCGTCTGGGGCTCGTCGATCGACGACGTCTACGTCGGCGGCTCGACGGTCGTGCGCTCCACCGACCGGGGCCAGACGTGGACGCCCGTGGCGGCGGTCGAGGGGAGTGTCACCAGCGTCTGGGGCAGCGGACCGGAGGACGTCTACGTCGTGGGCAAGGGCAAGTCGCCCTTCGTGGCCCGCACGCGAGACCACGGAAGGACCTGGACCACGCAGCGGCCGAGCACCGACGCCGACTGGCTCTATGCCGTGGCCGGCAGGGGGCCGGACGACGTCTGGATTGCTGGCAAGGGCAGCAAGAAGGACCCGAAGTCGTCCATCGGCTACCACACGACCGCGATCCTCGTGCGCTCCACCGACGGCGGCAGGAGCTGGAAGAGCGTCACGCCAGCGAAGTCGGCGATGACGGACAACGAGGAGATCCGCAACCTCTGCTTCTCCGGCTCGGGGACGCTGTTCGCGTCCTACTCGTACGGAGTCTTCACCACGGCCGATCATGGCAAGAGCTGGAGCTTCGCCGTCGACGGTGGGGGCGAGATCCTGGGCCTTGGCTGCTTCGGGCGTGAGATCCTGGTCGGGGCGCGCAACCGGAACTTCCGGCACTCGGTGGACGAGGGAGCGACGTGGACGTCCGACGACCTGGACCGGGTGTGGAGGGACCCCGCGCTGTTCACCCTGCAGGCGATGTTCGTCGCCGACACGGGCGAGGTGTACGTCGGGGGCGAGGCGTACAACCGCAGTGGTGGCGGGACACTGGTGCGCCGGGCGCCCTGAGCGCCTCATCGAAATGGTGGAGGGAGGTACCGGAAACCGGGTAGCGCGCCGGAGGTGTTACCCAGCCCTGCCGTTCCGGCACGACGCGCGTGTTGCCGTCGCACGCAGAGTTTGAGGCGAAGCCGCCACCAACATCCAGCAAACGCCTGGATATTCTCGTGCGGCATGCACGTTGCTGAGGACCGGGTGCCATGTCCCTCGTCGCCGAAGCACAAAGCCCCCCCACCCGCGCGCACATCCTCATTGTCGATGACGACGATCTGACGCTCAAGGCGCTCGCGGCCTGGCTCTCCTACGAGTACGAGGTGGTCACCGCCCACGACGGCATCGAGGGGCTCGAGCGAGCGGCCGAGCTGACCCCCGACGTCATCATCTCCGACGTGTGGATGCCCCGGCTCGACGGTGTGGAGATGGTCCGTCACATGAAGCGCATCGAGGGACTCCGGCATGTGCCGGTGCTCTTCCTGACGGGCCAGACGTCCCCGGCGAGCGTGGTCGCCGGCATCTCGGCCGGGGCGCGCGCCTACCTCTCCAAGCCCATCGATCTCGACGTGCTCGAGCGGAAGCTACGCTCGGCGCTCGCCAGGTAACGCGCGCGCCCCCCCCGCGCCTCGAACTGGCGGGGCGGGCGCCACCACCACCGGGCGAGCGTCTGCCACGCGATTCGCTGGCTGACCACCCCCACGACGGCTTGGTTCGGGCCGCGTCAGCTCCCTGTCCCGATGTACTGCCCGAGCCACCCCAGGACGGTGTCGTGCCACAGAATGCTGTTGTTGGGACGCAGCACCCAGTGGTTCTCGTCCGGGAAGTACAGCAGCTTCGACGGGACGCCACGCCGCTGCAGTGCAGTGAAGACGGCGAGGCCCTGGATGTCCGGCACCCGGTAGTCCTTCCCCCCGTGAACCACCAGCGTCGGTGTCTTCCAGTTCGCCACCTGGGCCATCGGGTCGTACTTGGCATACCCCTCCGGCCTGTCCCACGGCGTCCCGCCGAACTCCCACTCGGGAAACCACAGCTCCTCGGTTCCGAAGTAGTTCAGGCGGGACTCGAAGACCCCGTCGTGCGTGACCAGGCACCTGAAGCGGTCGGTCTTTCCGCCGAGGTAGTCGATCATCCAGCCACCGTAGGAGGCGCCCAGCGCGCAGGCTCGTCCGCCGTCGATGAAGGCGTACTTCCCCAGGGCCGCGTCGAGACCCTTCATCAGGTCCTCGAAGGGCGCGCCGCCCCAGTCGCCATTGATGGCGTCGGTGAACGCCTGCCCGTACCCGGTCGAGCCGTGGAAGTCGACCATCACCACCGCGTAGCCGGCGGCCGCGTAGGTCTGCGCATTCCAGCGGTAACTCCAACCGTCACCGAACGAACCCTGCGGACCGCCGTGCACCAGGAAGGCCAGCGGGTACTTCTTGCCAGCGTCGAAGTCGATCGGCTTCACCAGCCAGGCGTGGACCGTGTCGCCCCTGGCACCCGTGAAGGTGAACGGCTCGGTGGCCCCGAGGCGCACGTGGGCCATGACCTCGTGGTCGACGTCCGTGAGCCGCCGGGGCTCGCCCCCGCCCGCGCCGATGCTCCAGAAGTCCGCCGGCCCCGCGAGCGAGTCGAGGAGCGCCACCAGACCACGCTGCGTCTCCATCACCACGCTCGTGTGGTGCTCTCCGACGAGGGTCGAGACGCTGCCACTCCTGCGGTCGATGCTGAAGAGACCGTGGTGCCCGAGATCGTCGGCCGTCGCGAGCAGGCGATCGCCCGACCGGGACCACTGCAGGGTGTCGGGCGAGCGATCCCACTGCTCGGCGAGCGTCCGGGCGGTCTCGGTGGCGCGGTCGTAGACGACCACGCGGTAGCGGTCGGCCTCGTACCCGGGCCGCTTCATCGCCAGCCAGGCGATGGACTTGCCATCCGGCGAGAAGCTCGGGAACGAGTCGCGCGCCGGGTTGTCCGCCGAGATGTCCCTCGGTGGCGCCGAGCCGTCGGTGGGAGCGATCCAGATGTCCTGGTTGGTGCTCCAGGCCTCCTCACTGCCCATGGGCTTCTTGAAGCTGAGCACGAGCCACTTGCCGTCCGGCGAGAGCGCGTAGTCCGTCTCCCCGTTGAACGGGCCTCGCGCGGGGCAGTCGGCCTGCAGCCCGCGCATGGCATCGACCGCCGTACCACCGTCCGAAGGGACGATGAACACGTGCTGCCGCTTGCCGGTGCTCCACGTGTCCCACTCGCGCACCGGGAGGGAGGCGAAGACCATGCCCGTGCTCTTCTTCTCCGCCTTCTGCCTGTCGCGGGTCGCCGTGCAGGCCAGATCGGGGCAGTCGGGGTAGGTGTCCGCGCTCAGTGCGAGGAGCTTGCCGTCGTCCGAGACGCGGAGCGTGTCGACGTCCACGGGCAGATCCGTCAGCCTTCGCGCCTCTCCCCCGTCGATGTCGATGACCCAGACCTGGGTCGTGCCCTTCGCGGTCGGCCCTTCCCGGTTCGACAGGAACGCCACCGCGGCGGGCTGTCCGGGGTCGCGCGCCAGCCAGTGCGGCGAGGTGTCGTTCGCAGGGTGCGTCGTCAGCTGGCGCAGATCGCTCCCGTCGGCGCGCATCAGCCACAGGTCCGTGCGTCCGCGGTCGGCCTCGAGGTCGGTCTTGCGCCTCGAGAAGACGATCCACCGCCCGTCCGGGGACGCCGCGGGATCCGACAGGCGGTCGAGCGCCACCAGATCGCGCACGTTGAAGGGGTGGGTGTCGGGAGGCGCGGTCGCGGCGGGGTGGTCGACGGAGCAGAAGAGGGTGAGGAGCGGGAAGACGACCAGGGACGGGTGCAGTCGCACGGCGGAGACCTCCGGGAGGGGGAGGGTACAGCCTCACCAGCCCCCGGAGCGAGGCACCCACACGCCGTCCACCTTCTCGTAGCTCCGCTTCACCGCCGCCCAGGCGATGCGAAACGCAGTGCTCTCGTCTCCGGCGTACCGCTCGAATGCGTGGTTGAACGCCTCGCGGAAGATGTCCTGAGCGTGCGGCGGCAGGTGCTCGCGCACCGAGGGCGGCAGCGCGTCATTGCTCGGATAGGGCACGAGCGTCTTCATACGCGCCTGGTCGCTGTCCCGCCAACCCGTCGGGTGTAGCTTGGGGAGCCGGAGAGCTCTCCCATGACCACTAACATCTACGAACTCGGGCTCGACAAGAACGACGCGAACTACACCCCGCTCTCTCCCGTGACCTTCCTCGCGCGCTCGGCCGAGGTCTACCCGGACCGGGTCGCGATCGTGCACGGCGCGACCCGCAGGACCTGGCGCCAGACCTACGAGCGGGCGCGGCGCCTCGCCAGCGCTCTATGGCGTCGTGGGATCGGGTACGGCGACACGGTGGCGGCGCTGCTGCTCAACACGCCGGAGATGGTGGAGGTGCACTTCGGGGTGCCCATGGCCGGCGCCGTCCTCAACGCGCTCAACACGCGCCTCGACTCCGAGGCGCTCGGGTTCATGCTCGGCCACAGCGAGGCCAAGGTCATCCTGGTCGACCGCGAGCTGTCGCACCTCGTACGGCCCGCGCTGGCCGCGGTCGGACGTGACATCCTCGTCATCGACGTCGACGACCCGGAGTACACGGGTCCCGGCGAGCGCGTGGGCGCCATCGAGTATGAGGCGCTGCTCGCCTCGGGCGACCCGGGGTTCGTGTGGAGCGGCCCGCGCGACGAATGGGACGCGATCTGCCTCAACTACACCTCGGGCACGACCGGCAACCCAAAGGGCGTCGTCTACCACCACCGCGGCGCCTATCTGAACGCGGTGTCGAACATCCTCGAGTGGGACATGCCCAAGCACGCCGTCTACCTGTGGACGCTGCCCTTGTTCCACTGCAACGGGTGGTGCTTTGCGTGGAGCGTGGCGGCGCGGGCGGGGGTCAACGTGTGCCTGCGCAAGGTGGAAGCGAAGGCCATCTTCGAGGCCATCCGCGAGCACCGGGTCACGCACTACTGCGGCGCTCCCATCGTCCACAACCTGCTGGTCAACGCGCCGGCCGAGCTGAGGCGCGGGATCGCGCACCGCGTGCACGCCATGGTCGCCGGCGCGGCGCCACCCGCGGCCACCATCGAGGGAATGGAGAAGATGGGCTTCGAGATCACGCACGTCTACGGGTTGACGGAGACGTACGGGCCGGCCGCCGTGTGCGCGAAGCACGCCGAGTGGGACGCGGTGGACATCGGCGAGCGCGCGCGCCTGAACGCGCGCCAGGGGGTCCGCTATCACCTGCAGGAGAGCATCTCCGTGCTCCACCCGGAGACCATGCAGCCGGTGCCGCCGGACGGCGAGACGGTCGGCGAGATCATGTTCCGCGGGAACATCACCATGAAGGGCTACCTCAAGAACCCGACCGCGACGCGCGAGGCCTTCGCCGGCGGCTGGTTCCACTCCGGCGACCTCGCGGTCATGGGCGCCGACGGCTACGTGAAGATCAAGGACCGCAGCAAGGACATCATCATCTCCGGAGGCGAGAACATCTCGAGCATCGAGGTCGAGGACGCGCTCTACCGCCACCCTGCCATCCTCGCCGCCGCCGTGGTGGCCAAGCCCGATCCCCGGTGGGGCGAGACCCCCTGCGCGTTCGTCGAGCTGAAGGCGGGCGCGACCGTCACGGTCGACGAGATCATCGCCCACTGCCGCCAGCACCTCGCCGGATTCAAGATCCCCCGCGCGGTGGAGTTCGGGGAGCTCCCGAAGACCTCCACCGGCAAGATCCAGAAGTACGAGCTCCGCAAGCGCGTGGGTTCGATCAAGGCCATCGACGTGTGAGAAGAGACCATGAGCGAGACTCCCTACGTCCTCGTGTCACGCAGCGAAGGGGTGGTGACCCTCACGCTCAACCGCGGCGAGCGCTTCAATCCGCTCTCGCTGGCGATGATCACGGCCCTGGCGTCCGAGCTGGAAGCCCTCGCAGCAGACCCGCAGGCGCGGGTCGTCGTGCTGGCGGCCGCTGGCAAGGGCTTCTGCGCCGGGCACGATCTCCGCGAGATGCGCGCGCACGTGGATGATCCGGCGTGGCAGCGCGAGCTCTTCCTCCGCTGCGGGCGGATGATGGTCCAGCTGACGTGCCTCCCGCAACCGGTCATCGCGCGCGTGCACGGGATCGCCACCGCGGCAGGCTGCCAGCTCGTCTCGATGTGTGACCTCGCGGTCGCCTCGAGCGACGCGAAGCTCGCGCTGCCCGGCGTCAGCGTCGGGGTCTTCTGCTCGACGCCCGCGGTGGGTGTCGTGCGCAGCGTCGGTCGCAAGAGGACGATGGAGATGCTGCTCACCGGCGAGCCCATCGACGCCGCCCGGGCGCTCGAGTGGGGGCTCGTCAACCGCGTGGTCCCGGCCGAGCAGCTGGACGACGAGATCGGGCGGCTGACGGCGAGCGTCCTCTCCCGGAGCAGCGCCGTCGTCGGTCTCGGGAAGTCGGCCTTCTACGACCAGGTCGAGCTCGAGCTGGAGGACGCGTACCGGAGCGCCGCGGAGGCGATGACCGCCAACATGGCGCTCCAGGACGCCGCCGAGGGTATCGACGCCTTCGTCGGAAAGCGGAGGCCGGTCTGGCGCGACCGCTGAGCATCGTTACTCGAGGAGCTTGCGGTTCACGGGTAGCGGGCTCCGGTAGGTCCCGAACACCAGGTCCCAGAGCGGTGAGCTGATCCCGAAGAACGCGTTGTGGTCCTGGAAGTGGTGGCGCAGGTGATAGGCACGGACCCACTTGCCCAGGCGCGTGGTCGGGTGAAAGTGGTGCGTGTAGTAGTGCACCCAGTCGTACGCGATGTACCCCGCCATCGTTCCGGCGAGGATGGGCAGGCACTGTGCACGGCCGAGCAGCAGCCAGTAGACAGCGGCGAACATCACCGCCAGCGGCCAGCTGATCATCGGCGGCATCACCAGGCGTGAGCCGTCGTTGGGGAACTCGTGGTGGTAGCCGTGCGCCATGAAGGCCACGAAGCGCATCTTCTCGTTGCGCTCTGCGGCGCGGATGAGACCGTGGAACACCACCCTGTGCAGGCCGTACTCGAAGAGCGTGAAGATGAGGACCCCGGCGGCGAAGAGAGCGCCCGTACGCCCCAGACCGAGGACCGAGGGCGACGCGAGCCAGGCCCACACGATGAAGGGGCCGAACCACACCCCGGGCGTGATCGGGTGGGCGCGGCTCGTGAGCTCCAGGAACGGGTTGCGGAAGACGCGGATGGTCTTGGGGCGCCCGGCGCGACGCGGCTTCTCCGGCTGGTCGCCCAGCCACACGCCGTGGTACGCGGTCTCGAGGCACTCATCGGTGTAGCGGATCATCGCGGCCTCCCTGCTTCTACCAGGAACTTGTAGGTGGACGGGCCGCGGCTGAAAAGCGCGCAGAGTCTTGCGCGCATAGGAGCCTACGCACTGCCGAGGCGAGACTGCTCAGGGCAGGGGGGACATGACGTGGTTGTTCCGGGCTGCAGGACCGGTCGCCGTCGACTGGGTCCAGGTCGTGCCGTTGAACACCCACGTGTCGGCCAGCGACGCCGTGCCGTCGTAGCCACCGAACAGCACAGCGCTCGTCCCGAGCTGAGCCATGGCCTGACCGTTCCGCGCTGCGGGTGGAGCAACGATGGTGAGCTCCGTCCACGTCGTGCCATCGAACGTCCAGGTGTCGTTCAGGGAGGCGGAGCCGTTGAAGCCGCCGAAGATGACCACCTTCGCGCCGAGCGAGGCCATCCCGAAGCCGTCACGGGCTGCCGGCGCCGTCGTGGCCGTCACCTGGGTCCAGGTCGTGCCGTTGAACGTCCAAGTGTCTCCCAGCACGGTGCCCGACACGTCTGCGCCCCCGAAGAGCACGACCTCGTCGCCAAGCGTCGCCATCTGCGCTGCGAACCGCCCCGAGGGGCCCGTCGCCGCGCTCTGCGTCCAGGTCGAGCCGTCGAAGAGCCACGTGTCGGCCGCTGGCGTCGTTCCATCGGTCCCACCGAAGAGGACGACCTTGCTTCCGAGCGTCGCCAGAGCGACCTCCTCGCGGGCAGAGGGTGAGGTCGCGGGGGTGAGCGTCGTCCAGCCCGCGCCGCCGAACGTCCAGGTCTGCGCGAGCGGCGTCACATCGTCCAGGGTCCCGCCGAACATCACGAGCTCGCTCCCGAGCGTCGAGGCGGCGCCCCAGAAATCCGCCGGCGCCATGGTCGACGGCGTGAGCTGCGTCCAGGTCGTGCCGTCGAACGTCCATGTGTCGTCGAGGCCGGTGGTGGAGAGCGCGGAGCGCCCACCCGTGAGCACCACCCTCGGCGTGGTCGACAGCCCGGCGCAGTAGCTGCTGAGCTGCGAGGCGGCCGTACCGCAGCTCGCACACGCGGAGCAGGTGAACTCGGCCCCCGTCGAGGGCACCAGGTAGTACTGCCCCGTGCACGCGTCGCCCAGGCCGGCGACGGTGCAGGTCTCGTACGTCGCGCCGGTCGTTCCGCAGGCGGTGGCCCCGCTGCAGGTCGTCGAGGTGCACTGGCTGCCCAGACTGGCCTCGGCCGCCGAGCAGTCCGTGCAGCTGGCGCAGGCGTAGGTGTTGCCGGTGCTGGTCTGGTAGCTCTTGGCGGTGCACGCGCCAGTGATGTCCGTGGTCGTGCAGAGGTCGTAGGTCGTGGACGCCGTGCAGACGGCAGGCGTGGTGCAGCTCGTCGAGGTGCACTGGGCCGTGAGCTGGGCGAGCGCCGCAGAGCAGTCCGAACAGCTGGCGCATGCGTAGGTGCTTCCACCGCTCGTCTGGTAGGCCATGCTGACGCAGGCCCCCCCGGCGTTCGTCGTCGTGCAGAGGTCGTAGGTCGTGCCCGTGGCGCCGCACGCCGTGGAAGGGGTGCAGGTGGTGCCGCCGGTGCTCGGGCTGCAGTAGGCTGACAGCTGCTGCTCGGCCTGCGTGCAGTCGGTGCAAGAGGCGCAGGTGTACGTCGTGCCGGCGCTCGTCTGGTAGTCGACGGAGGTGCACTCCCCCGAGGCGCTGGTGGTCGTGCACCGCTCGGAGGTGACGCCGTCGGTCCCGCACGCGACCGCCGCGGTGCAGGTGGTGGTCGACGTGGGAGGGGGCTGCGCACAGTAGGCCGAGAGCTGCTGCTGGGCCGCGCTGCACGAAGAGCAGCTCGCGCAGATGAACTCCCGACCGTCGCTGGTCTTGTACCCGAGCTGCGTGCAGTTGCCGTTCGCGTCGGTGGTGGTGCACTCCTGCGTCGTGAGGCCGTTCGTTCCGCAGGGAGTCGCGGGCGCGCAGGTGGTGGTCGAGGTGGGCGCCGCTTCGGGGGAGGAAACGGCGTCGTGGGTGCCGGAGTCGGCCGGGTCGCCGCCGTCGCCCGTCAGGTGAGAGCCGTCCGCGCCGCTGCAGCCGACCAGGGGAAGGGCGAGCGCGACGGTGAGCCCTGCCGTGGCCAGCAGGGGGCGAAGGAGGGCGGCGAGTCTCATCGCAGTGGGGTACGCCAGGCGACTCCACAATCTCCCCTTGGCGGACCGCCCGAGGGGAAGGCGGAAGGTGGCGCCGAAGTCGACGACGTCCATGAGTAGAGGGACAGTTTCTCGGAGGCGCTTGCTGCGACCGCTCGAGGCGGAGCCCCATCGATCCGAGCAACAGCCGCTCGCACCAAAGCCGGAGACGCTTCGAGGCAATCAGAAGCGTCTTCGGTCACATCGATTTCGTCATCGATCCGAACGGATGAGGCTTCGGTCTCGTCGAAGGCCACCCGGGCTCGAGAGAAAGCGTCTCTCGCTCGAGAGAATGTCGCTGTGGCTCGAGCAGAAGCGCCATCGGTCCAGACGAATGGCGCGCTCGTGTGACCGCAAGGCGCTCCTCTTCGAGCACGGTCGACATGTGCTCGAGAGTTCGTGGCGTTCTGGTCGACGAAAGGCCGCTCGTCGCGACCCGTGCGTCGCTTCGTCCAGGGCAAGCGACGTTCCTGCCAGCAGAAGCGACTTCTTGCGATGCTGAAGGCGCTTCTGCCGATGCCGAAGCGTCGTTCGTGAGACCTCGAGCGCTTTTGCCGATATCGCCGGGACCTTCGTCGAAGAAAATGCGGCGATTGCTCCCTAGTTCGCGATGCCGCCCTCGGGCTGGGGCGGCTTCGGCGTGAAGCCCACCGGCGTGATGCACGACGACAGATCGAACAGAATGAACTCGATCGCGTCTTCGTCCGGTGAAAGCGCGGCCGTCGCGTCGCAGCCGGTCGGCACGACGTTGGAGCTCCCGTAGTCGTTGGACGAGCCCGACACGTGCATGTCGCTGTAGACCACGCGCCCGCAGTACTCGGGAACGCCGGCATCGCTCACCGGCGGATTGAAGGGCATGTCCCACGAGAAGTACTGCGTGCTCGCGGGCGAGATGCCCGAGCTGGTCTGCACCCATGGGGTTGCCACGTTGCCGCTGCCCACGATGGCGTTGTCACGCGCGTTCGCCACCGGGACCACGATCTCCTGGCTGGAATTGAGAGCGCCCACGTTGCCGAGCCACGACTTGAGCGACGCGCCCTCGGGGAAGGCGTTCCCGTTGGGCAGCGTGGTCTCGATCACCCCGGTGATGTCGCTGCTGTAGGGCGCGTCGTTCGCGCCGAGGCCGACGTTGTCCCAGCTGGCCACGTTCGCAAACTGGGGATAGGGCGTGCCCGGCGACTGGGCGTAGCTGGTGAAGAACGCGTAGTGGTAATGCTCGGCGAAGACGCGGCCCCCGGCGCTGACGTAGGGCCCGAGATAGGTCGCCGTCGTCGCCGTGACCCCCGCGGTCGGCGCACCCTCGCACGAGAACATGAGGATGTCGTAGCGCATCAGATCGTTCTGGCTGTCCCACAGCGACGTGGGAGAGGCCGGCGAGCCCGACGCCGAGTTCCCGCCCGAGCCATGGAAGATGTGGATCCCCGGTCCGTTCGGGTCACCGGTGAACACGGACTCGTCGACGCCGACACGCGTCAGCAGGCACTCGAGCGAGTCAGCCCCACCCGTCGAGACGGCGATGTTGGGGATGCTGGCGTATTTTCCGTCGGTGAGGTTCTTGGGGAGCGTGATCTTGCCGGCGGAGGTCGTGCCGCACTGGGTGATCGAGGGGACGATGATCTCCTTGCGCCACTTGCCGATCTGCACGACGAGCGGGATGTTCGCGCCGTCGGGGACGTTGGTCAGCGTGAAGTTCCCGGAGGTGTCCGTCACCGTGGCGGCGATCGGCTCCCCGGAGAAGAGGGCCCCGCAGGAGCAGGAGTCGGAGTTGATGCCGATGGGGATGGGGTCGAGCGCTCCGTTGGCCGAGTTCGGGACGTAGACGACGACGTTGTACAGCGGGTTGCGCCCCGCCGGGTCGAGCACGGTACCGGTCAGCGTTGTGCCGCCCGCGTCCACCCCGCCCTCGCCGCCGCACGAGTGCACCTGGCACTGCAGGTTGGTGCACCCGTTGCCGCCGCTGTCCTGCTGCGGTTGCGATCCATCGCCGAAGCCCACGACGGAGCCGTCGTCGCCCCCACCGCCGCTGGAGCTCCCTCCCTCGCTGCCTCCGCCCGAGCTCGAGCTGGCGCTGGCGTCGTGGTTGTCGCCGCCCGGGAAGGCATTGTTGGCGGTGTTGCTGCTGCAGCTCCACGCGACCAGCAGCATGAACCCGGCCAGCAAGGTGCTCGAGGCGCGCAACCACTTCATCGGTCTCTCCTGAGTTCGCGTGAGGGGTGTGGTGGCAGTGAGTCCACGCGATTACATGGCGGCCGGGGCCTGGATCCGCCACGGGAAAACCATCTGGCGACGTCTCCGGGACAAAACCACCCCGCGTTCCCGCGGAAGTTTCGCGCGCCAGCGGAAGTTCGCCGGAGGTCAACCCTCCGCGGGCGTACGACGCACCCCGAAGAAGTAGTACCCGCGACCGAACGGCGCGAAGTCGAACGTCCCGTACTCCCAGGAGAACTTGCCGCCGAGCGGAGCCACCATCCCGCGGAGCTCATCCTCCCGGTAGACCCGCTGGGTGCTCACCAGACCGTCCCACAGCGACACGGCCAAGGCTGCAGGCGTGAGCCAGGTGAGCAGGGCCTTCTGCAGGTTGTGACGGGGGGCCAGTACCGGGTTCACGAGCAGCGCCGGGATGCCTGCCGCCGCGAAGGGCGCGAAGCCCAGAAAGCGCCGCTCGAAGCCCTCGGCGATGAAGATCCCCGGCGCATCGGCGCACGCACTCCGCACGATCGCTCCGGCCAGCTCCGGCGGGAAGTGGTGCAGGGCGTTGATGATCACGCGGGCGCGCCCGCGCCCCAGCCGCTCGGGGATCTGCGTCGCATCCACCGGCTCGGCGACGAAGTCGACCACGCCCGGCAACGCGCTGCGCAGCTGCGACCAGGCCTCCGGATGGGGCTGCAGGTCCGTGAGCAGGAAGCGGGGCGGGCGTGCTCCGGCACGGGCGATCTCCCCCGCGAGTATGGCCGCCGGTCCGCCTGCGCCGGAGCACAGGTCGAGCACCTCGTCGACGCCCGTGCGCGCGATGAAGTCACGGAAAGGGGCCACGAGACCCTGGAGGATGCGCCCCCACGCGAGCGCGCGGCTGAGTGCCTCGATGATGGTCTCGCGCAAGGCGACGGGCGCCCACGGGCTGTCGTTGAACTCGAAGAGGTGACGGCGCGCACCCATGCGCGGACGATAGCAGCGCGCAGCAGGACCAGTGCTGAACCTCGTTTCGTCCACCGCGACCGGTCACCACGAGCTCCGGGATTCCGCGGCATTGGGCTCGCGCCATGGACGGCACGGGCCGTGCTCCGTCGGGCGTGCATGCGCATGCATCTCAGCCTGGCTTTGACATGCTTCGTGTGCGCCTGCTCCGGCGCCTCGTCCGGGCTCGGCGCCGCGGACGCCGGCTCGCTGGTGGATGGCCCGACGACAGGCGACGCCGCGGATGCCGGCGCCAGCGCCGATGGCGGCTCCCCGGGCATGCTCACGATGGATTGCACCCAGAGCAACCCCGCGTGCCCGGCGATGACGATGCCGCCCGACCAGCCCGACCAATCCGAGTTTCGCGGGTTCGCCGACCCCAGCATGCGGCGCGACCCCGCGAGCGGGCGGCTCTGGCTGTCCTACTCGTGGCCGCACGACATCGTGGGCGACGCCGCCGCGACCAAGGACACCTACGTCCTGGACATCCACCTGTCGCACAGCGACGACTCGGGCAATACGTGGGTCTACGACGAGCCCCTCTGGACGGCGCAGCCGGTGACCAGCGCGTCGGCGGGAGCGGGCGATGGAGGGCTGACGTACTACAGCTCGCACGAGGTCTCGAACCTCGCGCCCATCGACGACGGCAGCGGCAACGTCAGCTGGGTCTCGATTCACAAGTACTACACGGTGGAGGCCGGCCAGAACCCGACCTCCGACTGGGCGCAGTTCACTGCCTCCAACATGTTCATCGTGTCCGCGGCCTCCACGCCGACCGCGCTCGACACCGCGCCCACTCAGCGCCTCGGCTTCGCGGGGACCCAGGCCGCGGTGGACTTCACGCTCACCTCGCTCAGCCCGGACCTCGCGGCGTGCGCGCTGCTCGACGAGCCGGCGCTCATGCAGCAGGGGAGCCTCCTCTACCTCGCGGCCTTCTGCAGCTCCCAGCACGGGAATGCCCCCGACTACACCAACGGCTTCTACGCCATCTTCTCCACGACGCCGACCGGCGCTCCGGCCGGCTGGACGTGGAAGTACGAGGGCAAGCTCTCCACGCCGGCGGACGCCGAGCAGCTCGACGGTCACCAGATCTGGTGGGAGCTCGACTTCACCAGGAAGAGCGACGGCACCCTGCTGGCCCTCGTGACGCCGACGGACTCGACCAGCGGAGGCCTGTCGAACGACGGCTGCCGGGTGCTGGAGGTCGCCTCGCTCTCGCCTCCGGCGATGGCGCACGACAGCGCGGGAAACTTCATCGACCTGGCGTCCATCACCACCTCGGACCTGAGCGGCCGCAGCGGCGGGCAGGCCTGCACCTACGAGCCGGCGTCGCAGACCGGGGTGGTCGTCTTTCGCTACATGAGCGGCTCGTCCGAGGCGACCGGCGTGCTGTGCACCATCAACGCCACGAGTCTCTCGCCCTGACGTCACCGGCGGTGTCGCAGGAACCGCTCTACCGCCGTGACGCACAGCACGTGGGTGATGTGCCCCTCATCGACCAGGTTCGCCAGCTCGCTCACCGGGACCAGCACGACCTCGCACTCCTCGGTGGGGTCGAAGCTCGTGGTCGTGACCCGCCGCGCGCCGCGCGCGAGGAACGCGTGGTGGACGTTGTCCTGGATCGCAGGGTTGGGGTGCACCGTGACCAGCGGCGCGAGGGTCTGCGCCTCGTAACCCGTCTCCTCGCGGAGCTCTCGTCGCGCGGCGTCGATCGGCGCCTCGCCGTTCTCGACGGCGCCGCCGGGGCACTCGAGCGACATCGCGCCCGTGCCGTGCCGGTACTGCCAGACCAGCACGACCTCGTCCTCGTCGGTGATGGCGAGCACGTTGCACCACGTCGGGCACGCAAGGGTGTACATGGGGTGCGGCCCGGCGCGGCCGCCGGGTGCCAGCACCTCGGCGCGCAGCACGTCGAAGATGCGAAAGCGACCGGCGGTCTCGAGCCGGGTGCGCGTCCACGGCTGGATCGTCGGCGGGCGCAGGACGAATCTGGGATAGCGGAAGGAAGACATGGGCTCCCTCGTACCTCAGGCCTCCTCGTCCGGCGCGCCTCCGGCCATGCTGGCCAGATCCTCCTGCTTCACCTGCTCCGCGTTGAACTTCGTCGCGCGATCACGCATCTGCGCGATGACCTTCGCCGCCGGCGGCAGCTCGCCCTTGATCCAGCGGAGCGGGTTGATGCGCGAGACGACGAACGAGCGAAGGTAGGGGCTGGTGAGCCCCCGCTCTCTCAGGCGCGCCACTGCCGCCGCGACCTTCTCCTCGAGCTCCAGCACGAGGTCCGCGAGCTCCTCGTGCGGGCCCAGAGCGGCCCTCAGCGGCTCGTCCACGAAGTGCTCGGTGCGGCGCAGCACCGGGTGGTACGCGCCCCCGGCGAAGCGAGGCTGCTTCTCGTAGCAGACGCCCAGGGTCACGAGCGCAGGATCCTCGAGGTAGAAGGCGAAGCTCGACTCCGGGCGCTCTCCGCCGCTGATCAGCAGATCGCGGTAGATGCGGATGACCTCGAGCGAGCGCTCCTTCAGGTTGTGGGCCTTCTCCGTGTTGAGGGCGAGGATCTGCCACGCGACCTCGCGCGTCGGCACGACGAGCGCCGTGATTGCGCGGGCGCCGAGGCGGCGCATCGCCTCCAGCCGGTGCCGGCCGTTCGGGGTCCAGAAGCCGTCGGTGGGCGCGGTGATGGCGATGACCGGATCGAGGAAGCGCCCGGTCTTGGAGATGACGTCGGCGAGTCGCTTGTGGTGCGCCTCGGAGAGATCACGCTGGAATGGTGTCGGCTCGATGCGGGTGATGGGCAGCACCGCGAGCACCAGCGGGTGACCGCCGAACGGCTCGTTGTAGGAGCCGATGACGACGCCTCCCTCGGCCTCGATCCGCTGCGCCAGCTCCCGTGTCGAAGTGCCATCGCTCAAGCACTGGCGGGGCTCGAGGCCCGTCGAAGCGGCCGGGGCCTTCCGCGTGGTGCGCTTGCGGGCAGGAGTACGTGCCAGAGTCTTCGCTGTCTTCTTCGCGGCCATGCGTCGACGGCATGGTACACGGAGTCTGCCGCGCCGGGCCGGCGCGCCCCCTCACCAGAAGTCCTGCGTGGCCCACCAGTCGCCCGAAGGCGTCTGGTAAAATCCGCACGCCACCTTCATGTACTGCGAGTTGGACATGTTGAGCCAGTGGTTGTCCTGGCCTGACGGGGGAGGGCCCTCCGCCCACATCATCGCCAGACAGCCCGTGTCGATAGCGCTCGGCGGGCCGGCCCAGCCTGGGCACTCGTCTTGCGCGGACTCCTGGCAAGCGCCGAAGGCCGAATGGGGACTGTTGGCCGTGTAGTCGGCCTTCGCCTGACCATCCACACACGTCTCCTCGGTCTCGTCCGCCTCCGTCAGAGGAGGGGAAGGAGGTGAGAGGGTGGCACGATCCTGGTTGATGATCTGCACGCACTGCGCGCGCGCCGCGGCGAGCGGATCGGTCGAGCCCCCCGAGCTACTCCCCGAGCTGCTGCCGCTGCTCGAGCCGCCGCTCCCACCCGAGCTGCCCGAGCCGGAGCTGCTGCCGGAACCGCTGCCCGAGCTGCTTCCTCCGCCGCTCGACCCTGCGCCGGAGGACGAGCCACTGCCGCTGCCCGAGCCGTTGCTCGAGGACGAGCCTTTGTCGCCCTCGAAGGGGCCACTGGTGCTGCCCGAGCTGCAGGCAGCGAGCGTCCCGCCGAGCGCGAGTGCGGAGACCACGAGCAGCCTCGAAGCCACGTCCTTCATGGGCGGGTCCTCCCGTTAAGCGTTTCCGTACCTTCATGGATGACCGATTCCGACCCGCACGCCAGCGGAATGCGGCAAGAACGATGGGGGTACATCCTTTCGGTCCCCGTCTCTCCGCGCAGGACGTAGTGGTACGTCTGTATTGCAACGATGTCGGCTCACAGATCTCGATGGGAGGCAGCAGCATGGCTCGTCGCCGACAGCCGCGACCTCCTCGAGGCACGCCCGAGCGGAGGTGAGCCTCCGGGCGCGCTGGTCGCGCGGGGCTGGGACGCCTTCTTGCTGTCGCTCGACGACGCGGAGCTCTCGGTCATCGAGACGCACGGTCACGATGCTCACTGGCCTGAACGTACACCCGCCGGCCTGCGGGCGTTGCTCTGCCGTGCACGCGATGTATGTGCGCTGCCGACCTTCTCCTTGCCCCTCCCCTCCCCACGGCCGGCACGGAGAGGCGAGACCCTACGCAAGCTCCTGCAGGTCGCCGCGTTCCGGCAGCTGATCACGCCGCTGACGGCGCGCGCTGCGCGGGTCGTCGACGTGGGGTCCGGACATGGCCACCTGACGCGGGAGATCGCGGAGAGCGTCGCGCTCCCTGTCGTCGGTCTGGAGCGGGACGCTGCACTCGCCGGACGGGCACGCGCCCTGTCCTCCCCGGCCTCGCCGCGCTTCACGGTCACGGACGTGCTGCGCGACGGGCTCGCGCTCTCCACTGGTGACTGCGTCACCGGTCTTCACGCGTGCGGCGAGCTGGGTGACGCGATGGTCACGAGCGTCGCGCGATCGCCCGGAGCCATGCTGGCGCTCGTCGGGTGCTGTCTGCAGAAGCGCAGGCAGACGTCTCGCGCCCCGCTCTTCGTCGACCGTCCAGTCGACGGCGCGCTGCTCGAGCTGCCGAGAGCCTTGCTCGGGCTGAGCAACCTCGTCCCGAGCGACGACGGCGTCGAGGCCACGCGCGTCCAGAACCTCGCGGCGCGGGAGCGGAGGCTCGCGCTGAACCGGCTCCTCTCGGAGCGCGGCGGCCCCCTCCGGTTCGGAGCGGAGATCGAGGGGCTCAACCGGCGTACCGCCCAGCGCGAGCTCCCCCAGCTCGTGGACCGGGCCTTCGCCGCGCGCGGCTTGCCGCGGCCGTCGTGCAGCGCCGTCGAGGCCGCGGCCGTGTGGGCGCGAGCGGCGCACGGGCGGGCGCGGCGCCTGTCTCTGCCGCGCGCGATGCTGGCCCGCGTGCTCGAAGTTTACGTCCTCCACGATCAGGCGGTTCACCTCGAGGAGCGCGGGTTCACCGTGCAGCTCGGCGTGCTCTTTCCGGCGAACGTGAGCGCGCGCAACCTCGCGCTCGTCGCCCGTTGAGGGTCAGGCGGTGAGCTCCTTCTCGATCTCCTCCCACTCCGCCAGCCAGCCCTCGATCTGCGACGTGAGCTCGGCGTCCTCGCGCTGGAGAGCCTGGACCTCGTCGCCCGGGGTGCGCTGGAAGAAGCCAGGTTCGGCGTAGAGCGCGGCGATGGCGCGCCTGCGGGCCTCGGCCACGTCGATGGCGGCCAGCACCTTGTCGCGCCGGGCGGGGAGGGCGTTGAGACGGTTGCGGCGCCGTTTCTGATCCTCCCACGAGAGGCCGGACTCGGTCGTCGTCGAAGGTGACCGGGAGCGCAGGTCCTTGGACTTCAGGACCACCGCGTCCGCGTCCAGGTGGTCGTCGCCGCAGCGCTCCAGGTACTCCTGGTAGGTGCCCGGGAAATCGCGGGGGCCGGCGGGTGTGACCTCGAGGATGCGTGTCGCGAGCTGCGAGACGAACCACCGGTCGTGGGAGACGAAGAGCACCGTGCCTTCGAACGCCTTCAGACCCTCCACCAGCGCGTGGATGGCCTCGAGGTCGAGGTGGTTGGTCGGCTCGTCCAGCACCAGCACGTTGGGCTTCTCGACGATGATGCGACCGAAGATGAGGCGCGCCGCCTCGCCCCCGGAGAGCGCCCCGACCGGCTTCTCGACGTCCTCGCCCGAGAAGAGCACGCGTCCGAGCTGACCGCGCACGTAGCTGGTGCCCTCCTGCGGACACGCCTCCCAGAGGTAGTCGAGGGCGGTCATGTCCGCGTCGCGCAGCAGCTCGTGATGGTCCTGCGCGAAGTACCCCGCCCGCACCTCGTGTCCAAACCGCACCGTCCCGCCGTCGGCCGGGATGCGGTCCATCACGATCTTGAGCAGCGTCGACTTTCCCAGGCCGTTGGGACCGATGACGGCCACCTTCTCTCCGCGCCGCACCGTCAGCGAGACGTTGCGCAGCACCTGCTTCGCGCCGTAGGCCTTGGAGACCCCCGCGGCCTCCAGGACGTCGCGGCCGCTGGGCCGTTCGAGGCCGAAGCGGAAGAGCGGGGTCCTGCGGGACGTCGTCTTCAGCTCCTCCACCTCGATGCGCTCGATCTGCTTCAGGCGGCTCTGCGCCTGCCTGGCCTTGGTGGCCTTGGCGCCGAACCGCTCCACGAAGGCGCGCTTCTCGGCGATGACCTTCTCGGCGCGGGCGATCTCGCCCTCCTTGCGCTCGCGGGTCGCGGCCTTCTCCAGGACGAACGCCGAGTAGTTGCCAGTGTACTGGGTGATGGTCTCGTAGTCGACGTCGAGGATATGGGTGGCGACGTTGTCGAGGAAGCGCTGGTCGTGCGAGATGACCAGCGCGGCGCCCCGGTATCCGGCCAGGAACTTCTCGAGCCAGCGGATCGAGAGGATGTCGAGGTGGTTGGTCGGCTCGTCGAGGAGAAGGGCGTCGGGTCCGCCCACCAGCACCTGCGCCAGCAGCACCCGGAGCTTGAACCCACCCGAGAGCGTGGCGAGCGGTTGCCGGTGAGAGGACAGCGGGATTCCCAGGCCCTCGAGGATGGCGGTCGCGCGCGCCTCCAGCGTGTAACCGTCCGAGGTCCGGATGGAGTCCTCGAGCTCCGCCAGACGTCCTGCGTCGCCATCGCCGTGGTCGATGATGCGCGCGCGCTCGTGCAGCGCCCGCCAGACGTCGCTGTCACCCATCATCGCCAGGTCGAGGATGATCTGCGCGTCGTCGAGGAACAGATCCTGGCGGAGGACGCCGACACGCGCGCGCCCGGGGATGGCCACCGCCCCGTCGGTCGCCGGCTCGTCACCCGCGATGATCTTGAGGAAGGTGGTCTTGCCCGACCCGTTGGCGCCCACCAGGCCGTAGCGGGAGCCCGCGTTCAGCTGCAGCGAGACGTCCTCGAACAGGGTGCGGCCGCCGTATGCCTTGGCGAGTCGAGAGACGCCGATCATGACCGTGTCCGGCGAGCATGAGCGCAGTGGGTCATTTGCTCGGGAAGTAATCGACGAGGGGGGTCGCTGTCGCCGCGCTGCCCAGCCGGCTCAGTCCCATTCCGTCCTCGAACGTCGCCAGGAGCGAGTAGTGGTCCGCCTTCGTCGCGCTGACGTAGCCGCCGCTCTTGGCGTAGGGTGACATCACGAAGATGGGAATCGGATCATCGGTGCCGGTGATCCCGCCCGAGTCGTCGTCCTCGTCCCACACCACGACGCAGAGCCCGCCCTTCGCGTAGGCCGCTGAGGAGAGGATGCTCGCGACGTGGGGGCCGATCCACTTGTCCCCGTCGGGGATGTTCGTGGAGTTCGTGGGATCGGGGTTGTGCATGTCGTCGATCAGGTTCGGGGCGATGTAGTTGAACCGGACGGGATTGGCAGGGTCGAAGTTGCTGAAGTCGACCACGTGTGTCGCGCACCGCGTGCCGTCGTTCTGTATGTCCATGTAGTAGAGAAACGGGTTGTGCCGGACGGCATAGTTGCCGCTGTCGACGAGGTTGCAGGGCGTACCCATGTCCTCACCGAAGTCCATCCAGGTGAGCGAGGCGGCCTCGATCTGATCGGCCAGGTTCTTCGCCGCCGTCGCGCACGAGCAGGAGCCCAGCAACAGGTTGCAGTTCAGGGTGCCGCACGTTCCCGCGTCTGTCTGCGCCATGCAATCGCAGCCGATGCCCTGCGTGCCGCCCGAGGTGAGCGCCACGTAGTTCGGGAGGCTGGGGTGGGCAACGCCGTGGTAGTTCGACCCCGCCGCGTACTTGTTGGCGAGCGACTCGAGGTTCGGCGCCGTGCCGTTGGCCATCGCCGGAGCCAGGGTGGAGAGCGAGGTGTTCTCCATCAGGATGACGAAGATGTTCGAGAAGATCGGGATGCCGCTCGGCGCCCGGCAGACGGGCATGCCGTTGGCAGTGCCGCAGGTGTAGCCGGACGGACAGGCACCGCACGAGGAAGCTCCATCGCCAATGCTGCCGGAGTCGCCCGAACCGGTGTCGGACGTGCCCCCTCCTTCACCGCTCGAGCCTCCGCTCGACGACGAGGTGCCGTCCAGGGTCCCACCATCGGTGCCTTCACCGACGCCGCTGGAGCCTCCGCAACTGATCGCCAGAGCCACGGCAACCGGAACACCGAGGACGCTGCACCGCAACATGGCCATTCTCCGACTGAAAACACGCCTGTTGCCTATCTGTCACACATTCTCGTCCAGTACCAAGCCGAGCGAATCACCGTGCATAGACGAGACGGAAGAACTCGGCACGGCTGCCGACGCCGCACTTGGCGTAGATGGTGCTCACGTGCTGGCGGATGGTCTGGGGGCTGTTGCGCTCGAGCTCGGCGATCTCGCTGCTCGAGAGCCCCTCCAGCAGGTGCTGCGCGACGACCCGCTCCTTCTCGGTCAGGCCTGCCCGGGCCAGCACCTGCCCGATGGCGTGACGGAAGTCGCCGCCCTGCACCCGCACGCGATCGATGACCTCGAGCAGCGCAGCCGCGCGGAACGGCTTCTCGATGAGGTGGGCCGCGCCCTGGTTGAGGGCGACCTTCACCTTCTCGACGTCCGCGTAGGCCGTGATCACGACCACCGGCGCGAGCACGCCCGCCGCCTTCAGCTCGGTCATCAGCCGCAGGCCCCCGCGGTCGTCCGGCCCCAGCACGACGTCGGTCACCACGACGTCGACGAACCCACCGGTGGCCGCCCGCTCCAGCGCCTCGGAGACGCTCCCTGCGGTCATGCACCGATAGCCCGCCCGCCCGATCGCGCCCGCGAGCAGCTCGCGCGTGTCGCGCTCGTCCTCCGCCAAGAGGACTGTGCCCTTCGAGGCGCCTTTCGCGCTCATGGCGCCGCCCGCAGGGGCAGCTCGAGGCGAAACACCTTCCCCGCGCCCTCGTCGAGCAGCAGGTCGCCGCGCATCGAGCGCGCCAGCGCCCTCGCGATGGGCAGCCCCAGTCCCAGCCCCTGCGTCTTCGTCGTCCGGAGTGGTTCGAACAGGGTGCCGCGCACCGCCGGTTCGAGCGCGGGGCCGTCGTCCGACACCCGCACGACGGCGCGCCCGTCCTCGCTCTCCACGCGGATGGTGATGTGACCGGCGCCTCCCATGGCGCGCAGCGAGTGCATGCTGTTGTCCACGAGGTTCTCGAGGATCGTGCGCACGTAGCCGGGATCGGCGCTGGCCTGCACGGGCAGCGGGCAGTCGAGCCGCACCTCCAGGCCGTCCTCGGCCGCGAGCGACGCCACGTCGTCGGCCACTGCGCTGGCGATGCGGTCGAGCGCGATGCGCTGCACCTCGGGCTCGCCCAGGCTCCGCATCGAGCGGAGCGCGTGCAGGTGCGAGAGGGTGCGATCGGCCTGGTCGCGCGCCCTCGACAGCAGGTCCCGGCGGCGCGCCTCTTCACCTGCGCCGTCGCCCGTGGCGTCGAGCTCGTCGAGCAGCAGGCCGAGCGCGTGGAGCGGGTTGTTGAGCTCGTGCAGGACGGTCGCCGCCAGCACCCAGACCGCCTGGTCGCGCTCCACCTTCTGGAGCCTCGTGCGCAGCGCGTCCGCTCTCGCCGCCGCCTGCTGGGCCGAGGCGAGCTGCTTGCGGAGGCGCAGGTAGTGCGCGCTCACGCCCAGCAGCCCACCGAGCAGGATGGGAAACGTGTGATCGACCACCGCGTGCACGCTCGCCAGCATCCCCGTCAGGGTCCCCTGGCCGATGCGCGTCTCCGAGAGGACGTCGAACGCGACGTCGGCGAGCCCCACCAGCATTCCGATCCCGACGTAGAGCAGCAGGCGCAGGTCGCGCGGGCGGGCTGCGCCCACCTCGGACGTGGCGACGGACATGACGGTGCAAGTCTATCGCGAACCGGAGGTGGCGCTGCCTGCCCCGTATCCCACAAGTGTTGGATACGCAGGCCTCGCGTCCTGGACTAGAAATGGCAGTGATGCTGGCCCTTCGCCTTCTTCCGCCTGCGCTCGCGCTGTCGGCGCTGGCGTGCAGCAACGTGGCCGGATCACTTGGCAACCCCGGCGACTCCGGCACCTGCAGCACGAACACCGCGGGCGCCGCCGCCGGAGATGACGGGGGCGACGACGGTGGTAGCCCCTGCAATCCGGGGGATCTCGATGGCATCACCGGCGGCTGCTACACCTTCGACCTGACCGTCGACGACACCGGGTTCACGCCCATCATCCTCAAGGCGGAGAACCTCGCGCAGGTCACGCTCACGCTGCACAACAACGGGACCAGGGCCCACGACTTCATCGTCGGGTGCCTGCCCATCAGCTACGCGGGCTGTCCTCCACAGCAGTGCTTTCCCTCCGCGGCCAACATCCCCCCGCTCCAGCCCGGCAGTAGCGCGACCACCACCTTCGCGACACCCAACCCGGAGGGCATCTACAACTTCCGCTCCGACGTGTCGGGGGACTCTCAGCTCGATAGCGACGGGGGCGTGACGGGGATCTGGGGGCAGTTCGTGGTCCAGTGAGCCCTTCGTCGCTCCTGCCTGCCCTCGGGCCGCTCCTGGCCGTCGTCCTCGTCGCGATGCCGGTCCGGGCGCAGGTCGTGGCAGCGGAGCCCAGGACGCCGATCGAGGCGGTCTTCCCGGCAGGTGCTCCAGCCATCGAGGTCCAGGTTGCGACCCAGCTCGTCGTCGCCCCGGATGGCGAGGTCGAGTCCGCCGTGGTCACCTCCCGTGCGCCTCCGGGCGCGCCCGCCTCCTTCGACGACGCCGCGCTGACGGCGGTCCGCGCTTCGCGCTTCACGCCCTCCACGCGCGACGGTCGTCCCATGCGCTCACGCGTCGAGTACGTCGTCGTCTTTCACCCTCCGGTCGTTCTTGCGCCAGCGCCGCCTCCTCCCCTCACTCCAGCCCCCGTATCCCCGCCCCGCTCCACGGCGGCGCAGGACGCGGACCACGTCCACGCGGTCGAGGTGCGTGGCGTCGGCTGGTCCTCGCCCCGGGGCCTGGGTGACATCCGCATCAGCCGGGAGCTGCTCGACGCCTCTCCACGCCAGCAAACCAGCGAGATGCTCTCGGCTGCCCCCGGCTTCTTCGTCGACCACGAGGACGGCGAGGGCATCGGCAACGATGTCTACCTGCGCGGCTTCGATCTGGACCACGGGTCGGGCATCGAGATGCGGCTGGGATCCATCCCGGTCAACATCCCGAACCACATCGCCGGCCAGGGTTACACCGACGCCAACTTCATCATCCCCGAGGTGGTGCGCAGCGTGCGTGTGCTGGAGGGCCCCTACGATCCACGGCAAGGCGACGCTGCCATCGTGGGGAGCGCGTACTTCGACCTCGGCGTGCCCGAGCGCGGGTATGAGCTCAAGTCCACATTCGGCTCCTTCGATCAGGTGCGCGTGGTCGGCGTGGCCGCGCCCGCGGAGGCCGACGAGGACACCTTCGCCGCGTTCTCCATGCGGAGCAGCAACGGGTTCGGCGAGAACCGCGCGTCGCAGTCGGCGTCGGTCAACGCACAGTACGCGGTCGATCTCGGTCCGCGCGATCGCCTGAAGCTCGTCGCCACCGCGTACGGCGCGCGCTCCTTGCTGGCAGGCGTCGTGCGCCAGGACGACGTCGACGCCGGTCGCATCGGCTTCTACGACTCGTACCCCACCGGACCGGGCTTCTTCGCCGGGGGGCAGTCGGCGCAGTCGGGCCGCGTCATCCTGGGCGCCGACTTCGATCACGTCGCGCCCAGCGGCGCCCGGTTCGAGGTCGCCCCCTGGTTCATGTGGACCGACTACCGCAGCCGGCAGAACTACACCGGGGACCTCGAGAGCTCGCAGATCGACTCCAGCCTGTCCGGTCTGGGCGACCTGTTCGAGCTGACCAACCGCGAGAGCGCCGCCGGGCTGACCTCGCGCTTCCACACCGCCCCGGCGCACCTCGGCGACCTCGGCGAGGCAGCCGTGGAGCCGGGCATCTTCGTGCGCATGGGGCACACGGACCAGACCAAGAGCCTGCTCAACCCCAATGACAACCTGCAGGTCTGGGACCGCCGCATCGACGCCGGACTCGACACGCTCGACGTCGGCGCCTACCTCGACGTCGATCTTCGCCTCTTCAAGAGGCTGCACATCTCGGGCGGTCCGCGGGCCGATCTTCTCCTCGTCTCCATCGACGACCACCTGGCCGGCCTGGTGCCCGCCGGCACGACCCCCTCCGTGCTGACGGGCGCGGCCGTACGGGACGTCGAGGGCATCGCGGCGGGTCCACGGGTCACGGCGTCATACGACGTCACGCGCGAGATCACGCCGGTGGTGTCTTACGGCGAAGGCTTCCGCTCGCTCGACGTGCAGAACCTCCAGGAAGGCGCCACGCCGTACTCCAAGATCCGCTCGGTCGAGGCGGGCTTCCGCGCGCAGACCCGGAATGAGCGCTACTCGACCACGCTGGCCGTGTTCGAGACGTGGGTCGGCAACGAGCTGGTCTTCGAGGCCGCGTCGGGGGGGCTCGAGACCGAGAACGCTAGCGCGCGCCGCGGGATCGTCAGCTCGGTGGTCGCGCGTCCTTATGGATGGCTGCTGGTTTCCTCGGCGCTCTCGGTGACCGAGGCCACCTTCTCCACCCTGGTCGTCGGGGTCGGACACTACGTGCCCAACATCCCACCCATCCTCTTCCGGACCGACGCCACTGCGCGCGGGCGGCTCGGGACCTTCCATGGCAAGCCCATCACCGGGAGGTTCGGCGTGGGATACACGTTCCTGTCGGGGCGGCACCTCACCGACTCCATCGTCGGTCCCAGCAGCAACGTGCTCAACGCCAAGGCGGCCGTCCGCTACCAGTTTCTCGAGGTGGGCGTCGACGGATACAACGTGCTCGGCCTCAAGTACGCTGACGACGCCGAGTACTACGTCTCCAACTGGAGCTTCAAGCCCGGCCAGCAGCCCGCCTCGGAGGCGATCCACGTCACGGCGGCCCCGCCCCTCACCATCCTCGGGACGGTCGCGCTCTACTTCTAAGGAGCTGCCGTGTTAGAGCGCCTGCCATGAAGCGCGCGCTGAAGTGGGTTGGCGTGGTCGTGCTGCTGCTGCTCGTCGCGGCGGGCAGCGTCTGGTACTCGGCGTTCGGCAGCAACAGCGCCATCGTCGACGGACAGCAGCTCGTCCCCGGCGTCGAGACGGTGAAGGACGGCTTCGTCAGCGTCTTCCTGGTCGATGCTGGACCCGGCAAGGTCGCGCTGATCGACGCCGGCAAGGACGCCTCCGGTCAGGCCATCCTCGCGGCGCTCGCGCGGCGCCAGCTCACGCCCGCCTCGGTCGTGGCCATCTTCCTCACCCACGGCCACGGCGACCACACCGCGGCGTGCAAGATCTTCCCCGGCGCGCAGGTCTACGCGCTGGAGGCCGAGGTGCCGCTGGTCGGCGACGCGGCGAAGATCGCCCATCCACTCCGGGACGGCGAGGCGACCGACGTCGGCGACATTCACGTGGAGACCTTCGCTGTCCCCGGGCACACGCCGGGCTCGGCCGCCTACCTGGCGCGCGGAGTGCTCTTCCTCGGGGACAGCGCCGGGGCGTCGAAGGACGGCGTCGTGATGAAGGCCGTGCGCCTATTCTCCAGCGACTCGACCCAGAACGTCAGCTCGCTCAAGTCCCTGGCGGCGCGGCTCGCGCCTCGCGCGCAAGACGTCAGGATGCTCGCCTTCGCGCACACGGGGCCGCTCGCTGGCCTCCAGCCGCTGACCACCTTCGCCAGCACGCACTGAGCTCGCGCCCTTCGGTGCGCTATGTTTCCTTCGTGCGCCTCGCCCTGACCTTCGCGGTCGTCGCCTCCGCGCTCCTCGCCGGGGCGGCTCCGGCCCGCGCGTTCTGCCGCACGACGACCTCGAAGGCCCCCGCTGGATACAACCCTGCCGTCAGCGGGTGCTGGACCGAAGGCGTGCCCCTGGCCTGGACGGCGCAGAGCATCCCCTATGCCGTGGCCGCCGGGGCCAGCGGTCAGGTCTCGCTGGCCGACGCCACGCGCGTCGCCGATCTCGCGTTCAGCGCGTGGAACGCGGCGACCTGCAGCGGTAAGCCCCTGGGCATTCATGCATTCGACGACGGCCCCATCGCGGTGCCCGACGCCGCCGAGGGGGACGCGCTCGCGGGGTGGGCCTATTGCTCCGACATCTCCGCCTGCAACCCCGCCGCCCACGATGTCATCGTCTTCGACGATGTCTCGTGGCCCTACAACGATCCGGTCAACACGCTGGCGCTGACCACGGTCACCTACGGCGTGGACGATGGCAGGATCGCCGAGGCCTACACCGAGGTGAACTCGGCCGAGCACACGCTGACCACGGAGGAGCCTCCGCCCGCGGGCAGTGACGCCTACGATCTGCAGGCCGTCCTCACGCACGAGGCCGGGCATTTCCTCGGCCTGGCCCACGCGACCGAGACGACGTCGATCATGTATGCGTACTACCAGCCCGGCGCGATCGATCTCACTCCAGACGACCTGGACGCCATCTGTACGGTGTATCCACCGCAGTCGTCGAAGGGCTGCGCCTGCGGGGTAGGAGATGGGGGTGGGGGGCTTGCAGGAGGGGTGCTCGGGCTGGCCATGCTCGCGCTGCTCCGTGGGCGCCGTCGCCGGGGCTGACTCGGCGGGCTTCTCACTGCCACGTCCCCGTGTACTCGTCCGTGCAGCAGTTGCCCTCCAGGTCGTGCACCACGACGAGCACGTCGCTCGAGGCCTGGGCGAACATCTGGAGCTGCACGCCGATGGCCCCGGCGTCTCCTTCGTTCTCCTGGGTGCAGGTCACCAGCAAGTAGCAGCCCGTTCCCGGCGTGCTGCCACCATCGGGCGCGTCGCCAGGCGCAGACTCGGGCGTGATCGCGTCACACGACCACGGCGCCCCGCCGTCGCCCGCCGTGACCGTGGCGCCCGAGCCATCGACGGACACGGTCCAGGTCACCCCGTCGAACGGGTGTGGCTGGCTGCCGCAGGGAGGGACGTTGTCCGTGGCCCCATCGCAGTAGATCCCGACCGGGAGGGTCTGCGAGTAGCCGAGGGCGAAGGAGAAGCGCCCCGATGAGGGCGACGCGCACTGCGACTGCCCGCCGTTCGAGCCGTTCAAGCAGGCGGCGAGCGACGCCAGCCCGAGGGGCACCAGCAAGACCGCGCCGCGGAGGGCCTGGCGAAGCGAGGGCTTCATGAACGTGTTCGAAGGCAGGCTAGCGTCGACTAAGCTCGCCCGCGATGCTGTCGTTCGAAGACTGGTTCGCCACGCGTCACGCGAACATCCCCGTCGCGTCCGCGAAGGCCGTACTCGCGCTGTCCGAGGGCGGCGCCACGCTCCCCTTCATCGCCCGCTACCGCAAGGAGCAGACCGGCAACCTGGACGAGGTCGCCATCCAAAGCGTGCTCGACGCCAAGGAGACATGGGACGCCGTCCACCACCGCAAGAAGTTCATCTGCGACGAGATCGAGAAGCAGGGAAAGCTCACACCCGAGCTGCGCGAGAGGATCCTCGCGACCTACGACCTCGAGCGGCTGGAGGATCTGTACCTGCCGTACAGGCTGAAGCGGAAGACCAAGGCCATGGCCGCGCGCGAGGCCGGGCTCGAACCACTCGCGGACTGGATGTGGCGCGTGTCCCGCGAAGAGGTCGCGGAGAAGGTCACCCTCACGGAGAAGGCGGCCGGATTCCTCGCGCCGGACAGGAACATCGCGACGACCGAGCAGGCCATCGAGGGGGCGCGTGACATCGTGGTCGAGCGGCTGTCCGAGGACGCCGGCCTGCGCGAGCGGGTGCGCAGGGCGCTGTTCGACGAGGGTTTCCTGCGCTCGAAGAAGGGCGAGAAGGCCAAGCCCAACAGCAAGGTCGAGCGCTACTTCGACCATCACGAGCGCGTGAGCGCCCTTCTGCGGCCCGAGGCCTCCCACCGCTACCTGGCGATGCGGCGCGGCTTCATGGAAGAGGAGCTCGTGCTGTCGCTGGGCGGCGCGCCCGAGGACGAGTCGTTCGACGCCGCGCTCCTCACCGCGTTCGAGCGCGCAGCATGCCCGCGCACGGCCTCGCCCGCGGCAGAGGTGATGAAGCGCGCGGCGCGGCTGTCGCTGCGCGGGTACGTGCAACCGAGCATCGAGAACGAGGTGAACCGGGCGCTGCGCGAGGTGGCGGACGCCGCGGCGATTCACGTCTTCGCCGAGAACCTCCGCAAGCTCCTGCTGGCCTCGCCCTACGGCGCGCGGTCGGTCCTGGGCGTCGATCCGGGCATCCGCACCGGCTGCAAGCTCGCGGTGGTGAGCGAGTCGGGCGCATACATGGGCAGCCACGTCATCTACCTGGGCTCGGAGCGAGAGCGCGAAGCCGCCAAGGAGGTCCTGCGCGTGGCCGTGCTGAACGCCAACGTCTCGGCGGTGGCCGTGGGGAACGGCACCGCAGGCCGGGAGACCGAGGCGTTCGTCCGCGGCGCGCTGGGCGAGCTCGGCCTCGGACGGGTGCCGGTGGTGATGGTCAGCGAGTCGGGGGCGAGCGTGTACAGCGCGAGCGAGGTCGCACGGGAGGAGTTCCCGGACCTCGATCTCACGATCCGCGGCGCCATCTCCATCGCCCGCCGCCTGCAGGACCCGCTGGCAGAGCTGGTCAAGGTGGACCCGAAGAGCATCGGCGTAGGCCAGTACCAGCACGACGTGACGCCGGGCCTGCTCAAGAAGAGCCTCGAGACGGTGGTGAAGAGCTGCGTGAACTCGGTCGGGGTCAACGTCAACACGGCGTCCCCCTACCTGCTCGCCGAGGTGGCGGGCATCGGCGCTTCGCTCGCGCGCGCGGTCGCCGAGCACCGTCGGCACAAGGGTGTCTTCAAGGAGAAGCGGGATCTCCTCTCCGTCCCGCGCTTCTCGGACAAGGTATTCGAGCAGGCCGCCGGCTTCCTGCGCATCCCTGGGGCGGCGCACCCGCTAGACAACACCGGCATTCACCCCGAGCGATACCCGCTGCTCGAGAAGCTCGCGTCGCGCCTGGGCAAGGGCGTGGGCGATCTCGTGGGACCGGGGGCCGAGCTGGTGAAGCGCGACGCGCAGTTCCGTACCGAAGTGGGCCAGTTCACGTTCGACGACATCGTGAAGGAGCTCGAGCGGCCGGGCCGCGATCCGCGTGAGTCGTTCGTCGTGTGGAGCTTCCGCGACGACATCCACGAGCTGAAGGACCTCACGCCGGGCATGGTCTGCCCCGGAATCGTGACCAACGTCACCAACTTCGGGGCGTTCGTGGACCTCGGGGTGCACCAGGACGGGCTGGTCCACGTTTCGCAGCTGGCCGACCGGTTCGTGAAGGACCCGCGCGACGTGGTGAGCCCGGGGGATCACGTCACGGTGCGCGTGGTCGAGGTGAACCTCGCGAAGAACCAGATCGCGCTGACCATGAAGAGCGGCGCGGACGCGGCCCGTCCCCAGCAGCGGCAGGAGGGCCCGAGGCCCCAGGGCAAGAGCGCCGCGCAGGGCGCGCGGGCGCAGGTGTCCTCGGGGGCGCTGAAGAACGACGCGCTGAAGAAGCTGGAGCAGTTCCGGGCGGGCCTGAAGCGGGGTTAGCCTTCCCGGGGATCACGGCGCGAGCGGAAGCACGTCCTGTACCGGGAGCGTCTCGGCCTGCACGCTGTCGCCGCTCTGCAGGTGAAGCGTGTGGGTCGTGCCCGGCGCGCCACGCAGGAGCCGGTCGGCCTGATCGGGATCGAGGCCCATCACGGGTGTGCCGTCGACATCGACCAGGACCGCTCCCACGAGGCTCTGCTCGCTCTGCTCCACGGCCTGGGTCACCACGTAGCCGCTGCCGTCCTCGGCCAGGAAGACACCCACACGATCGAACTCGTCGGCCAGAGGATCGACGACGGAGTAGGGATAGAGCGATGCCTGCCGCTGGCCATAGTCGATCAGTGTGTAGAAGGCGCGAAGGAACGAGCCGCCCAAGAGCCCGTCGATGGCGAGGCCCGTCTCGCTGGCCAGGTCGTCGATCTGCTCGTCGGGGACACTACCCACCGGCGAGCCGCTCGCCTGCGCGGCACCGACGACGAGCGTGTGCGTCCTGGCGACGGAACCCTGGGCGGCGCCCGTGGCGGTCGATGCGTCCAGCGTGAGCTGGGCTCGCCCGTCCGAGACGAGCGGCGAGAAAAGCGACTGCCGGAGCAGCGTGTAGCTGGAGCCGGTGTCGATGACCAGCGTGCGCGCGGTCCCCTCGATGGTGGCCTGTACGACGAGCCGGGTGGGCGGGACGTTCACGACCTGCCCGTTGCCGCCGGCGATGGTCCCGGTCCCGCCGCCGGTCAGATCGAAGCCGACGGTGACGGCCGAAGCCTGCGCGTCGCCGGGCAGCGCCGTCGGACCGAACGTCACGGCGGGGGCCTGGTAGTCGAACCCGACGACGAACGAGCGCAGCACGTTCCCCCCGACCACCCCCGTCACGTCGTAGGGACCGCAGGTCGTGCCGCACTCGGTCAGCGTCACGGCTGGCACCTGCTCGAAGGTGAGCGGACCGAGCGCGAGCGACGGCAGCACCGAGGCGTCTGCGGAGAGCTGGACCTCCGGCCACGATCTGGGGTCGAAGCCGGTCATGGGCGAGCCCGTGTCGACCAGCAAGGGACGCGACGTGACCCCGTCGATCGAGGCCTCGACCGTCAGCGTGTCGAACAGAAGACGCGCGCTGACGGCGGCGGGTAGCGGACCCTCGTAGGCCACCGGCGGCACCTCGCTCGACGTCGAGCCGCCGCATGCTGCCAGACCAAACGCGAGCCATCGCAGGCGCACCGTTCACCTCTGCGGCGCGCACGTCGACACTCCTGCGCCGACGACGGTGAGCCCCTCTGTCGCGGCGACCTGCACCACCGTGCCATCGCTCGGACGGAAGCGCTGGACGACGGTGTCCGTCAGGTCGGGCGCCGTGAAGAGGTAGAAGTCGCCGCCCCAGAAGGCGAAGGCCCACCCGCTGGCGATGTCCACGCCGGGCAAGGCGTTCATCGCGAGGAGCTGCCCGGTCGTGCGGTCGATCTCCCCTACGGCAGCCGTCGCGCCGCCCGGGGTGGTCTCGTAGAAGCCGAAGAGCTGTCCGCCGCCGGTGCCGGTCAGCTCCGACCCGAAGATCTCCGGCGTCACGGTGCCGATGGTGGTGATGCCGAAGGTGGTCGTGTCCATCGAGCCGAGGACGATGGGAGAGGTGGTGACGGCGCCGTTCGGGTTGCCCGCGAGGTACAGCGTCTCGAAGACATCGTCAGCGTCGGGGACCCCGGCGTCGACGCCGATGTTGGCCGCGAAGCCCATGCCGAAGGAGTTCTGGAAGGTGCCGACCGTCGGCACGCGATCCGTGGGCTGACACTCCGCGGTGCGCGTGCTGACCAGGTAGATGCGGCCGCTGTCGAAGGCGACGTAGGCGTTGCCGTTGTGATCGACGGCCATCGAGAAGGGCGTGTCCTCGGCGGGACACGCGATGGTGCCGATGGTCGTGAACGTCGCGGTCGGGGGGTAGAAGCTGAGGAGCACGTCCTGGGACGTGATGACGTAGATGAGGGTGGAGCCGCCGTCGGGGCACGGGTTCGGGGCATCGGGCGGGACGAGGACGTCGATGGGCGGCAGGGCATCCGTCTTCCCGTCGAGCTGTTCGCCGGGCGACGCGGAAGGGATGGTGTAGAGGCCCGTGCGGCTGCCGCACGCGGCGATGATCGCCACCAGGGACACGAACAGTACCTGGCGGCGCAGCTGCATCGGACTGAAGATACCGCCGGGACCTGGCGGCGCACATCGCGACGTTGACCAGAGCGGACCAAGCGTTGCACGCTCGTGCGCCATGACGGACGTGATGGCCATCGTGAGCAAGGCCGTGTTCGAACAGCTCGCTCGGCACGGCAGCGCCGGCGTGGGGTCGGTGCTCGCGCTCGACCACTACAGCAGCACGCACAAGTCTCTCTGCAGCTGAACCACCCAGGGCGTCAGGTGCCGGCCTTCCTGAGCCGCGAACCGGTCGCGCCCTCCGCCGTTCCGCTCGGCGGGAGCCTGCAGCGAGCATTCCGGCCGCCGCGCGCGCTCACAGGGCCGGAGATCGTCGCCATCGTCGAGCGGTTCGCGCGCGGGGCAGAGCTGGCCAAGAAAGCCGGCTTCACCGGCGTACAGATCCACGGTGCCCACGGCTACCTCGTCAACCAGTTCCTATCCCCGCGGACCAACACGCGGGAGGATGAGTGGGGAGGCACCGCGGAGAAGAGACGTCGCTTCGTGCTCGAGGTCTACGACGCGATCCGCGCACGTGTGGGCGGCGGGTTCCCCTTGAGCATCAAGCTCAACTCGGCGGACTTCCAGCGTGGCGGGTTCGACGAGCAGGAGTCGATGGCGGTGCTCGACGCCCTCGTCGTGCGGGGCATCGACCTCGTGGAGATCTCGGGCGGGAATACGAGGCGCCCGTGATGGCCGGGGTCGGCGTCACCGAGCGGACGCGGGCGCGCGAGGCGTACTTCCTCGAGTACGCCGAGAAGGTGCGGGCGCGGTCGAGGGTGCCGCTCGCGGTGACTGGTGGCTTCCGGAGCGGTCGCGCGATGGTCGATGCGCTAGGGAGCGGGGCGACCGACGTCATTGGTCTGGCCCGCCCGCTCGTCATGGCGCCCGACCTCCCACGGCGCCTGCTGCGCGATCCCGGGGACGGCATCGTGCTCCCGCCGCCCCGCACGGGCATCAAGGTCATCGACCGCCTGGCCATGCTCGACGTGACCTACTACGAAGCGCAGCTTGCGCGGCTGGCCCGCGGTGAGCTCCCGCGCGCCGATCTCAGCCCGTGGTCGGCCGTTCTCCTCACGTTCGGGCGGTTCGGTCTGCAGGCGTTCCATCCGCGACGCGCCGGATCCACTGGTTCGTGAACGCCGCGGCATCGCCGTAGCTCTTCTCGACGTTCGCGACGAGGACCTTCTCCACCAGCCCGCCGAGCCCGAACAGGCTCACGTCGATCGCCCCGGCGAGGATGCGCTTCACGCCGCCCGGCACCGCCTCGAAGTCGAGCGTACCCCCGATGGCGATCGTGTCGGCAAGCACGGTCGGTACGATTCGCCAGGTGCCGTGCCAGCGGCCGACCTCGTACTCGAGCTCCTCGGTGTAGGTGAGCCGCCTGTTGCCCAGCAGCTTCGCGACCGGGGCGGGGATCTCGCGCTCTGGCTGTACGCGCACGTGCCGCACGATACGCTCCGGGCCCCGGTCGAGGCGCAGGACCTCCCGGTCGATCTTCACGGTCTCGGCGATGGCGGTCTGGAACGGCTCGTCGAAGTAGAGCTCCTCGTACCCGGGAAGGTCTATTCCGTGGAGGACGTGCTCGATGCGGAACTTCATCGGGTCGAGCTTACGACAGTGCGTTCCGGAGCTGCCGCCGTCCCGCGGCGACGAGGCCACCTGCATCGTGGCCATGGCAAGGGCACATGGACGCGACGTACCATTGGGCCCCGGCTCGTGCGCCGAGCGGGTCCTGCCCACGAACCATGCCGCTTGCTGCCGGAGATCGCATCGACCGCTACGAGATTGTTCAATTTCTCGGGAGCGGCGGCATGGGCGAGGTGTACCGGGCGCACGACCCGAAGCTCCAGCGCTCGATCGCCCTGAAGGTCCTCCGAAGCGACGGGTCGCTCGCCACCAGCGGCCGGGCGCGGCTGCTGCGGGAGGCGCGCGCGGTCGCGGCGCTGTCCCATCCAAACGTGCTCGCGGTCTTCGACGTCGGCGAGGTCGCCGAGCCCGAGCCGCTGCGCGGGCTCACGTACATCGCCATGGAGCTCGTCGTGGGCACGACGCTGCGAGACTGCATGGTCGACCCGACCGTCCCCCTCAAGCGGAGGCTGGCGTGGCTCGAGGACGTGGCGCGCGCGCTGGCTGCGGCGCACGACGCGGGGCTCATCCATCGCGACGTCAAGCCCGAGAACGTGATGATCCGCACCGATGGCGCGGTCAAGGTCCTCGACTTCGGCATCGCCCGGTCGGCCGGCCCCGTCGACGTCTTCGCATCGACCGAGGCGCACGTGGTGTCTTCGGGCGAGGCCGTACGGTCTCCGCTGGCGAGGACGAACGTCCTCTCCGATTCGATCAACACGGCGCCGGGGCAGATCGTGGGAACCCTCTTCTACATGGCGCCCGAGCAGCTCCGCGGGGAGCCGCTGGACGGCCGCGCGGACCAGTTCGCGTGGGGCGTCGTGGCCTACGAGCTCCTGACCGGAGCGCCGCCGTGGTCCGCGCCGGACGCGATCGCGACCGTCTCGCAGATCCTGTCACGGACCCCTCCCAGCCCTGCCGAGCTTGAGCCGCGGATCTCCGCCAGTCTGTCGGACGTCGTCATGCGCGCGCTGGACAAGGACCCCGCCCGGCGCTTCCAGAGCATGCACGAGCTGCTCGCGGCCATCGCGGCGAGCGAGCGGGTGAGCGCCGGGAAGGCGACGTCGTCTCCATCGCGCAGCGTCGTCATCTCGGTGCCCTCGGCGACCACAGCACCCTCGGTGAGGTCGGTGCGCGAGTCGCGGGTGCGCTGGCTACTGCTGCCCGCGCTCGCTGTCGCCGTCGGCCTCACCCTCGTCGGCGGCATCGGCATGGTGGCATGGACGCACGGCCGGCAGCCGGCAGTGAAGGCAACGCCACCGATCCCCGTCGCAGCGCCTTCCGCTCGACCCACCTCGTACACCGAGCGACGCCTCACGTCGCTGCCGGCGAGCAAGTTCGTGGATGCGACGGCGCTCACGCCCGACGGCACCGAGTTCGTCTTCTCCGACGACGATGGCTTCTGGATCCAGCCCGTGGGCGGCGGTGGACGGAGGCCGCTCGGCGTCCCGTCGATCGCGGGCACGTCGGACCGCGCGATCTCGCTGCTGGCCGACGGCCGGCGCGCGTTCGTTTCGGCGAGCGACGGCGAGCACGTCCGCGCCTGGCTGGCGCCCCTCGACGGCAGCCCGGCCCAGCTCGTCCACGAGGGCCCGGGCATGGACGCCTGGGCGTCGCCGGACGGCTCGCACATCGCCGTGACCCTGCGACAGTCGGAGGAGCTCCAGGTCGGCGCCATGGGCTCTGCGACCTTCACCCCCGTCGCGCCGGCGCACGCCTACGCAGCGACCTTCTCTCCCGATGGTCGGCACATCGCGTTCGTGAGGAACAGACCAGCGTCAATCAACGTGGTAGCCGTCGACGGGAGCACGCTGATCCGCACGCTCTCCGATCCGTCGGTCCTCACCCTCTCGGTAGGCGGGCTGGCCTGGCCCGAGGCCGGACGGATCCTCTTCACGAGCTGCGTACCCAGCACGGGCCTCTGCGCGGTGAAGGAGGTCGCGGTGGACCCGAGCGGCGACCTCCGCGAGCCTCCGCGCGAGCTCTGGCGGATGCGCGCGCGAGGGCTGCAGGGGCTCTCCTTCTCCGGGGGTCGGATGAGCGTGGTGGTCGTGGAAGAGCGGGACCAGATCCGTGTCGCCGACCTCGCGAAGGGAGGGCGGAGCCTCGAGGGCCCCTCGCGCGCGTTCACGAACGACGAGGCCAACAACCGAGACCCGTCGTGGCTCCCCGACGGCCGGCTCTCGTTCTACTCCGATCGGGACAGCGAGACGGCGCTCTACGCGCAAGGGCGCGAGGGCACTCTGCCGGTGCTGCTCGTCGGCTCGCCCGTGGACGGGAGAAAGTGGGAGGGGCACGAGAACGAGGCGCTCCGCACGGGCGAGGTCATCTACCAGCGACCCGACGACGACGCCGGAGTGGGCGCGTCCCGGATCGTGGTCGCCGTCCCCGGCGGGCCGGAGCGGGAGCTCGCCCGGGTGGCGACGCACACCGACGTCGGCTTCGTCCGCTGCGGGGGTGGTGACCCAGCGCGGTGCGTGCTGGGGCTCTCGCGAGAAAGCACGATGACGCTCGCGCACCTCGATCTCGCGAGCGGACGCGCCGACCCGCCCATCTATCGCGGCACCGAGGTCGCGAGCTTCGCGGTCTCGCCGGATGGAAGCCAGGTCGCCTTCGTGGAGCGCACGCCCGAGATGACCCTCATCGACGTGGCGACCGGGCGGCAGCGCAAGGTGACGACGACCCCGCGGGGCCGCAGCCTCCAGGACGTGGAGTTCACGCGGGACGGAAAGACCCTGCTGCTCACCGGCCAGGACTTCGCCGGAGGGGTGCCGTACGGTCTCATCGCCGTGGGACTCGACGGGCGCGGCGCCATGCTCCAGTCCAGTACGGGGGGGGCGATGACCGAGCCTCACGTCTCGTTCGACAATCGCAGGCTGGCGATCGTCGACTGGGTCGTGAGCACGAACGCGTGGGTGGTGGAGCCGCAGGAGAGGTAGCGCCGATGGAGGCTCACCCCTTCATGCGCGCGATGAGCCTCTCCATCTCCGCACGCATCCGCCGCGCCGGCGCGTGAAAGCGCGGACCGTGGCCCGGCAAGACCCACTCGAAGTCGAACGAGAGGAGCTTCTCCATCGAGCGGGTCTGCTCGGCCCACGAGTACCAGCACACCTCCCGACCTGCCTCGAGACCCTCGCCGTCGCCGCTGCCCCACAGGTGGTCCCCCGTGAAGAGGAACCTGCCGCGGACCAGGAGCGCCATGCTGCCGCGCGTGTGACCCGGGACGGGGATGGCGAGCAGACCGGGGGCGAGCGGCACGGGCTCGCTGCCCTCGATGGGCCGCTCGATGTCGCCGGTGTCGTGCCCGAGGTCGCGGGAGTGCATCACGCGCGCGCACCGGAAGCGCTCTGCGTACCGGGCGTGATCCGCGACGTCGTCGCGATGCGTGAGGAACATGGTCCCGACGCCGCCGAGTGCCACGATGCGGTCCATGAGGGGACGTGCAGCGCGCGGGGAGTCGACGAGGACGTTGCCGTCCTCGTGGCGCACGAGGTAGCTCGCCGCGCCGAACGAGCTCTCGGAGGCGTACCCGCAGTAGAAGACGTCGTCCACGACGCGGTCCGGCAGGGCCTCGACGCCTTCGCGCACGTCGACCTTGCTGACCGTTCCGATCGCGCTGGTCGGACACGAGACCAGCGCCATCTTCGCGCGCAGCGTGTCCTCGCCCGACCTGGGCTGGTGCCTCACGACCGAGAGCCCGAGGCGCTCCGACCGCTCGAAGACCCGCGGCGCCAGGATCCGGCACGTCTCGCAGTCGATGCACCCGTCGTCGACGAAGAAGTCGCCGGTTGCGTTCTCGCCGAGCCGGGCCGGAAGGCGCGCCATCCGAGCTCTGGTAGCACGACGTCCACCTCGCCGCGCTGATGCGAGGGTCAGTCGCGGAGCGCCTTCTGCATGTAGACGACATCCAGCCAGGCTCCGAACTTGTGGACCACATCCCGCAGCCGGCCCACCTCGACGAAGCCGTGCCTCGCGTGCAAGGCTAAGCTCGGTGCTTGGTCTCCCGAGATGCCAGCGACGACTGTGTGGTAGCCGGGCTGGCGCGCGCGCAGGAGGAGGTCGGCCAGGAGGGCGGCGCCGATCCCCCGCCCCCGCGCGTCGTGCGCGACGTAGATGGAGTCCTCGCCGGTGTCGTCGTAGCCGGCACGCCGGTTGTACGCCGAGAGCGAGGCCCAGCCGACGATGCCGCCAACCTCCTCTTCGGCCACCAGGATGGGATGCCGCGCATCGTGATCTGCGAACCACGCGGTCCGGGCGGGCAGCCCCGCTGGCTGGAGCTGGGCGGTGCAGGTGGAGGTCCGGACGTAGTGGTCGTAGATGTGGTCGATGGCGTCGAGGTCGGCGATGCGTGCCTCCCGGAGGGTGATGCCTGCCATGCCAGAGAACCTGGGCTCCGCGCGTTTCGCGCGCGTTTCTCCCACGCTAGGCGCGTGTGTCGCCCGCACGGTGTTACCGTGGGCCATGGCGTCTCTCCACCTCCGCGTCTGCCAGCTCGCCCTGGTCGTCCCGGCGCTCACCTTCCCCGTGGTCCAGGCGTGTGGCAGCTCCCACGCCGCGGGCCCAGGCCGCGCCGACGGCTCGACCCCCACGGACTCCGGCGGCGGCGTCACGTCCGACGCCGCCATCCCCGGTCCCGGCACGGCGACGCTGACGGGTCCGCAGTCGTTCGACGTCGGGTCCGCGCAGATGGAGACCTCGTCCCAGGGCGGCTGCGGCAGCGGCAACGGCGGTGCTGGCGTCATCGCGCAGCTGGCCATCCTCCTCACTTCGAAGAACCTCCCCTCGCTCCTGTGCATGGACGCCGGGGAGCCCGACGCGAGCGCCGGGGAGTGGCTCGACATCGAGCTCGCCACGAACCAGGCCATCGCTGGCGCGGCGCAGCTCACCGACTCGCTGACGCCCGGCACCTACGTCATCGGCAACGAGGGGGAGGACGATCCGGACATCTGCATGCTCCCCTCCGGCAGCAACGCCTTCATCCAGCTCCTGACCCCGACCGGCTACGACGCGCAGGCCACGGCGATCTCGGGCACCGTGATCATCGACAGCATCTCGGCGGGGGCGGTCACGGGTACCTTCTCGGTGCTCATGGGCGGACCGTACGGAACGACGGACGCCGACCCGCCACCGTCGCTGTCGGGCGCGTTCAACGCGACCGCGTGTCCCTGAGTCCGCGCCTCGTTGTCGTGTGAGAGCGCCGCGAAGAAGCCGTCGTGTGCGTGGCTGTCGACCTCCCGGGCGCGATGTCGACGTCGCGTCGACCGATGCCTTCACCGTGAGGCGCGGAATCGAATGACTGCCGCGCGATGACGACAATCCGTCCACCGGCGCCGACATCGTGAGGCGCCCTCTCGAGTCCGTGCGTCACCGTGTCGAGTCGCCGTGTCGGTCGCTCGACCCCGCGCCTCGGAATGTCGACCTCGTTCGTCACTTGCTCGGCATCGCGTCGCTCTCGTTCGACTCCGTGAGTCACTCGCTCGACTTCGCGAGGAGCTCATTCGTCATTGCGCGGAAGTCACTCGACATCGCGACACGGTCACTCGACTCCGTGACGCTGTGGCTCGGTTCATGGTCGCTTCTCGGTCTCTTCCGGAGGAAGCCAGTCCACATGGTCGTCGACGAGCCTGGATGACTACCTCTGACTCTTCCGCCAGGAGGCCCGCGCCACCCGCCGGCGTCCTCGCCGCGAGCCGCGCGACTTTCCCGGCTTGCCGCGCGAGGGGCCGAGGTCGCGCCATCCGCGTTCCCAGTCAGAGTGGGTGACCGAGGCGTAGCCGCCGGGCAGGATCTGGAGAGGCCGGGCGCACGCGCCGCGGTGGTCGAAGCGCGCCTCGCCGCGGGGGTGGAACGACTCGAACCACGCCGGGTACACGAAGTCCGACACGCGCATGCGATCGATGAAGTAGCCGTAGCGGTCGTCCTGCACGGGGTCGCAGATCTCGTACGCGAAGAGACGCGTCCGGCCGCCGTCGCAGGCGACCACGGTGAGGCTCATGTCGGGATCGGCCAGCAGCTCCAGCAGCTCGTGGCTGGCGGTGCTCGACCAGCCGCCCGTGTCCTCGATGGCCTGCCGCGCGAGCACCTTGCCCAATGGGCGCCCGCCGGCGGTCAGCTCGTGCCAGCCCTCGTCGTCCGCGCTCCGGGCGTCGCCGACGATGGCGATCTGCCAGGCACCCTCGTCCTCGCGCCCGCGTGGAACGAGCTCCACGTCGGCGCGCAGCCCGTACACCGGCGCGAAGTGCTCGCGCGCCTGCCTCCGGAGCGCCCGCGTGACCCGCTGGGCGTCCTTCCAGGACACGACGTCGGTGGAGAGGACGAGCTGAACGTGCGCCGTACGCGGCATGCGCGCGAGGATAGCCTCGTTTACGCCGCCTGGACCTCGGCGCCTGCGGCTCGCAGGGCGTCGAGGAAGCCCGCGACGTTCTCGGGAGAGAGGTAGACGCGGGCGGGGCCCTCGACCAAGACGCCGGACTTCAGGTCTGTGGCGTAGATGCGGGTGTTGCTGCCGTCCACGCGGTAGAGGCCCGTGTAGTAGCCAGGCGCTGCGGTGCCGGCGAGGCGGAGGGTGACCCTGGGGACGTGGGGGCGAGCGCGCAGTCCATGGAGGCTCCACGAGCGACGGCCGAAGAGCGTACGCACCTCGAGGCGCCCCTCGCCGACGCCATAGACCATGCGGCCTGGACCGAGAAGCAGAAGGGAGACGAGCAAGGCCGCCATCAGCAGACTGAAGACCGCGGCCGCCGCCAGGAAGATGCGGAGCCCGGCGGCGTCCGCCGCGGGCAAGGCGATGGTCAGGTCGCTGCGCGCATCGAGTCCGGCGACGAACGCCTCCGGATCCGGCGGGGTGACCACGACCGGCAGGTCCCCGTCCAGCGTCGTGATGAGGACTCCTTGCGAGGAGCAGTTGCCGGCCTGCCAGACCGTCCCCAGCTCGGGGTAGGTCCAGCGCCCCGTGCAGTAGCCCGCCATCACGGTGCCGCAGGTGCGTCGCCCGCCCGCGAGGGCGACCACACGCCGGTCGTGGACGAGGGTGAGGGGGATGGTGCGCGCGCCGTCGAAGTGGGATCCGGAGTCGACCATCAGCGTGCCGCCGGCGATCGCGTAGGTGACCTGGTTGCTGCTCGAGGCGAGCACCAGCATGGCCGCCGCGGAGACGACCAGCATGAGGGCGACCACCCCGCTGAATACGCTGCGAAAGAGCGAGGGGCGGACGGGGGGACGGAACTCGCGCATGGCGGGGATGGTAAGTCTCCAACGCCGGCCGCAAGGCCATGCCAGACCGAAAAATGAACGGGCGTTCCCGTGTACGGGACGCGGTATCTTCGATCTATCGTGCTGCGTCTGGGGGTGGTGCTGCGGGTCTGGGCCGCGGCCATCGCCGTGACTGCCGCGCGCGCGCACCGCGGGCGCGGCCTTCCGCGGTGGACGTGGTCGCATGAGCTCCTCGCCACGTGGATGAAGCGCGAGTTCGCGCGCCTGGCGCCGCTGCCGTGGCCCCTGCAACGAAGGACCTGGCGAGCGGTGGCGCTGCCGTCGTTTGCCGTTCGAGGCGCGCGCTTCGAACGAGCGCACCTGGCGGGCATGGACGCCGAATGGATCACGCCACGCGGGCTGCCCGACCGGCCGGCGAACGAGGGGACGGTGCTCCTCTACCTGCACGGCGGCGCCTACCTCTTCGGTACGATCGACGAGTACCGCGACTTCGCCTCGCGCGTCGCAAGCGAGGCGCGCGCTCGCGCCGTGGTCGTCGGTTACCGTCTCGCCCCCGAGCACCCGTTCCCCGCCGCCCTCGACGATGCGGTCGCCGCCTACTCGGCGCTGCTCGAGTCGGGGATCCCCGCGGCGCGCATCGTCGTCGCGGGCGACTCCGCGGGTGGAGGCCTCGCGGCGTCGCTGCTCGTGGCTCTCCGCGACCGCGGCGCGCCCCTGCCAGCGGGCGCCGTGCTGGTGTCGCCCTGGGTCGACCTCGCCGCGCGCGGCGGGACGCTGGTCACCCACCAGGACCACGACTTCTTCACCCCCGAGCTCGTCGAGCGCTGGGCGCGCACCGTGCTCGCAGGAGCCGACGCGACCGATCCGCGCGCCTCCCCCGCCCGCGCCGAGCTGCGCGGTCTGCCCCCGCTCCTCGTGCAGGTGGGCGGCGCCGAGATGATCCTCGATCAAGTCGTGGCGTTCGCAGAGCGCGCGCGAGCCGTCGGTGTCGATGCGCGGCTGCGCGTCTGGCAGGACTGCTTCCACGACTGGCCGCTGTTCGCCGCCATGCTCGGAGACGCGAGGCGCGCGATCGAGGAGATCGGGGCCTTCGTGCGCGAGGTCACCCCCGTCGCAGCCCCGCGCTCCGCACCATCTGCTCCAGATCGCTGAAGCGCTGCGCGAGGGCGCGCACGAGGGCGCCGGTCCAACCGGACAGGCCCAGGCCCTCGTTCATCGTCGCCTGGTCCAGCACGGTCACCGTGACCTGGTCGATCGCGACCACGCTGGCCGCCCGCGGTTCAAACAGGATGAGGGCCATCTCCCCGAACGCATCCCCGGGCTCCATCCGCGCGAGGGTCTCCTCCACGCCGTCCACCGTCCGGAAGGCGCGGCAGTGGCCGGCCACGATCATGTAGGCCTCCTCACCCTTGTCGCCTTCGCGCACGATGAGCTCGCCGGGGGCGAAGATCTTGCGCGGCAGGTGAAGGCCCCCGTGGAGGAACGCGCGCATCGCGTCCTGCATCTCGGTGACGCTCTGGTAGCGCTCCGCCGGGTCGGGCCGCGTGGCGCGCTCGGCGACCGCGCGGATGCGCCGCGCGACCCCGATGCCCTCGCACGCCGCATCGATGGGCAGGACCTTGCCGGCAGCGGCGAGCTCGAGGAGCTTCTCCGTCGGCGTGTCCAGCGGACCGTAGGGCCCGTGGCCGCAGAGGACCTCGAAGAGCAGCGCGCCGAGGCCGAAGATGTCGGATCGCTCGTCGACGTCGCCCGGGTTGCCGCGCGCCTGCTCCGGCGCCATGTAGTCGGCCGTGCCGACGGGGCCCGGGGCGTTCATTAGCGCGCCGGCTCCGGAGGCCGGCTGGGACCGGATCAGCTTCGCAAGTCCCCAGTCCATCAGGTAGGCCTGGCCGAAGTCGCCCACCATGATGTTGGCCGGCTTGAGATCGCGGTGTACGACTCCGCGGTAATGCGCGTAGGCCAGCGCGTCAGAGACCTTCAGGAGGATCTCGATGCCGCCCGCGATCCGGTCGACCGTCCCTGGCGGGTGCTTCTTCAGCCAGCGGTCGAAGGAGTCGCCCTGCACGAGCTTCATCGTGAAGTACGGGATGCCATTGGGGTCGATGGCCAGCTCGTGCGTCGGGACGATGTTCGGGTGCTCGAGCTGACCGGTGATCTGCGCCTCGGCGATGAAGGCGTCCCGGTAGAAGCGCTCGCCTGCCAGGTCCTTGTCCAGCCGCTTGAGCGCGACCTCGCGAAGCAGGTTGCGATCGGTCGCCGGGTGGACGTGCCCCATCCCTCCGCGAGCGAGCTCGCGTCCGAGCAGCAGGTGGGGCGGCGACGGTATCTTCTCTGCGGCGAGTCGCTCCTTCGAGAGGGGAGACGAGCCCGCCACGGGGATGGACTCGATGACCTGCACGGGAGTGGCCTGCGGCTCGGACGGGGGCTTCATGATGGGACCACGAGGATCCTACGGCGGTTGCCGGGGCGCCAGACTGGAACGTCGTCGCCTCGCCCGCTCAGCGCGGCAAGGCCGCCCGCTGGCCCGGCTGCACGTGGTGACGACGGACCCACCTGGAAGCTCCATCGCAGGATCGACCTGTCGACGAGGACGACGTCGTACACTGGCTGCGCCGGCAGGCGCCCGGCCTTCGCCAGCGCGTCGAGCGCGTCGTGCATCGTGCAGGGGATCGCGCCGATCGCGCTGCGTACCACCTTCTTGGTGTACTCCGCGGTGCGGATGCGCCGCTGGCCGTTGGTGGCGTCGACCAGGACGTGAACCCGCACGCGCCCGCGGAGCTCGACGCGCTCCAGCACCTGGCGAATTCGAACAAGTACTCGACCCACGCGCTCTCGGAGAGGCTGACGACGCCGTCCTTGCCGACCTCGCTGGCGTGGATCTCGAAGAGCGTCGCCTCGGGCTTCCAGGGGGCGGCGATGCTAGCCTTGAACCAGGCGAGCTCCGCGATTGGATCGAGGCGGGTGCCACGCGGCATGCGCGGCAGGTCGACCACCTGCCACGTGCTGCTGACCTTGCTCTTCGCAGCGTCGTGGGAGATGACCTTCGGGACGGCGACCACGAGCGCGGTGCACACAGCCGCGACGACCCCGAGCGCCGGGATGAACATCGACGGTCGCTTGGGAGGCGCGATAGGGTCCGGCGGGTTCCAGTCCGGACGAGGGCGCTCGAATCGTGGAGCGGCGGAGGGCGCCTGCGGAGGTTCCCGCGGTGCCCGCGGTGCGGGCTCCTCGCGCAGCTCTGCCTCGCAGAAGCGACAGCGGGCGGCCGCGGCCGGCTCTGCCGGCGGCAGCGGGGCGCCGCAGTTGGGACACAGGCGCATCTCCATCGCGGTCGGGGGCTATCGTACGGCATCCGTCCGCGCACCGATGAGCCATGCCCCCCGCGCACCCTCAGCGACCTTTCGAGCATCCAACTGGTCTGTGCACATGACCTGGCTCCAGCTCCTCACCCTGGCGGGATGGCTCGGCGTGGTGCTGGTCGCGGCGCTGCTCCGCGGGCGTCCCTTCGCCACGATGGCGGGCGTCCTGGTGGGCATCTACTCACTCCTGGCCCTGGCGATGGCCCCCCTCTTAACGGCCCTACCGGCCACGATGGCCTGTTTCGCGGCGCTGCACGCCGCCGTCTATCTGAACTTCGCCGCCCTCGCGCGCCCGCGCATGCGCTCGCTGGCGTACCGCCTTCTGGTGAGCTGGCCGGCCTCGTTCTTCCTGGCCGGCACCCTGCTCGCGCTGCCGTGGGGGCTGGCGCTTGCGCTCGGGTTCCACCCCTGGGCGCCCTGGTTGCCCTATGCGCTGGGGGCGGTGGGCTTGCTCCAGTCCATGACCTCGCGCGAGGAGGAGATCGATCTGGTCATCGGGGGCGCCGGCCAGCCCGCGCACGTGGCGCCCCACCCGCACGGCGACGCACGCCAGGCGCGGCCGCTGCGGATCGTGCAGATCACCGATCCGCACATCGGCCCTTTCATGTCGGTCGCCCGCCTGCGCCGGATCGCTGCCCGGGCGGTGTCGAAAAAGCCGGACCTCGTCTTCCTGACGGGTGACTTCCTCACCATGGAGTCTCAGAGCGACCCCGAGCTCCTGCGGCGCGCCCTCGAGCCGCTGCGCGCGATGCCCGGCAGGGTCTTCGCGTGCCGGGGCAACCACGACCTGGAGGCTCCGGCCACCGTCGCGCGCGCCCTCGCGGCCAACGGGATCACGCTGCTGGTGGACGAGGAGCGCGTGGTGGAGACGGAAGCGGGACCGGTACAGATCGTGGGCATGGACTTCGTGTGGCGCGAACGCCTGGCTCACCTCGAGCGCGTCTGCGCCGAGCACCCGCGCAGGGCGGGCGTCACGCGGATCGTCCTGCTGCACGACCCGGGCGCGTTCCGGCACCTGCCCGAGGGGCAGGGCGATCTCGTGCTCTCGGGCCACACCCACGGAGGACAGGTGGGGCTGGTGAGCCTGGGCCTGTCGTGGACGTTCCTGCGGCTGTTCGGGATCAAGATCCCCGACCATGGCTTTTGGGCGCGTGGCCGGGACCGGATGTACGTGCACCGCGGGACAGGGCACTACGGTTTCCCCCTGCGCCTCGGGGTGCCCGCAGAGGAGAGCGTACTGCGGGTGCACCGCGAGGCCGCGGGGTGAGAGACGAACCGGCGCGAGACCGCTCAGCCGCCGAAGCTCACGACCAGCGCCGAGTACGCGGGTAGGACGGTCTCGTACGTCGCGCCGGGGGCCGAGTCCGTGGCCGGTGCCGGCATGGGGCTCGTGTACGGCGGGTTGAGGACTGCGTTGTACATCACGTCGAGGTCCGTCCAGTCTGGCGTCGGGGAGCTCGAGGCGAGCAAGTGGCGGGTGACGGCGGGGTGAGCGCCGAAGCCCGACAGCGAGAGAGTGCGCGCCGTGCCGCTCTTGTTGACGACCAGGGCCTGGACCGAGCCGTCGGACGAGCGCGTCGTCCCCCAGCACTCGACGTCGCTGGCGCTGACCGACGAGACCGCGTTGCACGCGACGACCTGATCGCCCATCGCCTTCCACATGACGAAGGCATAAAAGAGCGCCGTCGGTGAGTCCGGCCCGCGGCCCGGTGGATAGGATGGCTCTCCGGGGTGGTAGAAGAGCCCGTCCGCGTACTGGCCGTCGTTGCCGTTGTGGATGTCGAAGTAAAATGCCTGGCTCGCGCCCGACGTCGCAATGGCGCCGAGCATGTCGAGGTTGACGAGCGCGTTGCCGAGCATCGGGTTGTACTGCGCCCGCTGGAGGTCGCCGCTGGTCGTGCAACCCTGCGGACCGAGCGCGAACTCGGTGACCGCGATCGGGCCGGTGAAGGAGTACTTCGCGAGCACCCGCTTCACGTAGGCCATGGTGCCCGCTCCCCAGCCCGGAGGGATGGCCGCGAGCGCGGCCCAGGTCGCGGCGGGCGGCTGGCAGAGACCGTCGGTGTAGTGGTGAATGCTCACACCGTAGAGCTGCGAGGTCTCGACGCCGGTCGTGAAGAACTGACCCAGGGCTCCGTCGGTCGTGGCGGTCGGCAGCCCGTGGGCCGAGAGCGCGGGTCCGAACACGTGCGCGGCCGGCCAGGCCGTGTGGATCGCGGCGGCCTGGGCGTTGAACGCGGACGTGTAGAGGGAGAACGGCTGCGCGGGGCTCTGCGCGGCGAGCACGAGCTCGGGCTCGTTGCCGATCTCCCAGTCGGCTGCGTACCCGGCCGAGAGGACCGCCTGGGCCCATGCCTGCACGGTCGCCGGATCGGTGGCGCTGGTCGTGTAGCCGGGCGGTACCGGCAACTTCAGAGTATTGGCGCCGTACGTCCACCCCGTGTCGCCGAAGACGTCGGTCTGGTAGAGGACGGCGGTATCGGACGTCTTGAAGGGGGCGATGTATCCCCAGAGGTCCGCCCCCGGGCTGGTCTCGTTCCAGCTCGTCGCGGTCGGGGCAGACGGGCACACGGAGGCCCCGGCCGGGTCGTAGTACGGGCAGCGCCAGTCGAAGAGGTCGGCCGGGTCGCCGCCTGGAAAGCGAAGCGCCTGGATGGCGGTGCGCGCGAGGCCCTGGCTGCTGGTCGAGGCGGGCCAGTCCTCGTTCGAGGGCGGAGCGTGGTGCGCGACGTAGTTGACGCCGAGGAAGTGGGGACCGAGCTGGTTTTCCACGGTGCCCGTCACCAAGGCAAAGGAGACCACAGGGGCTAGGGAGGCGTCGGCGGGTCCGGCGCCGCTGTCGGGGGGAGCCGACGACTCGGAGGCGGCCGATGAGTCCGCGGCCGACCCGTCCAGGTCGGGCGAGCCCGCGTCCGGACCTGCGTCGTCTGGCGTCGATTGTGCCACGCCACACGCCGCTGCAGCGCAGACGACCATGATCGGGAGAACCTGCCTTGTCGCGTTCACGCCCCCGTGTACAGCAAACGAGATGCCGGAGCGCAACGGGCGCAACCAAGCGCGGCGAAAGGGGCATTCCCGCGCAAGTCGCGCAGGTTTGCGCGAGTTGCGCGAGGCTCTGATGATGTTCGTCATCCCGGCGCCCTGACGGCGCGTCTACCATCCGTGGATGTTCGACTTCGTTCTGAACGACGCCCAACGACGGGTTCGTGACGAGGCGCGCGAGTTCGTCAAGACCGTGCCGCGGCAGCTCGTGCTCGACATGGACCAGGACAAGATCGACTTCCCGCGCGAGTTCCTCCGCGAGGCGGGGCGACGGAATCTGCTCGGGTGCCGCTACCCGCGAGCTCTGGGCGGGCGCGATCTCGACTGGGTCACGACCGCGGCCGTGCTCGAGGAGATCGGCGCGCTCGGCTACGTCTTCGGCTGCGTCTTCGGCGTCGGGGCGGAGCTCGTGTGCGACGCCATCGCCATCCACGGCACGGACCTCCAGAAGGAGCGCTACCTGCGGCCGCTGCTGCGCGGAGAGCTCTTCGCCGCCGAGTGCCTGACCGAGCCGCGCGGGGGCTCCGACTTCTTCGGCACCACCACGGTGGCTGAGGACATGGGCGACCACTTCCGCGTCACCGGACAGAAGCGGTTCATCGTCGGCGGCACGGCGGCAGACTACTTCCTCGTCTACGCGCGGACCAACTCGAAGGTCGAGCCGCAGAAGGGGATCTCCTGTCTCCTGGTCGACCGCGCGCCGGGCGTGGAGACGAGCTACCTCTACGGGCTGATGGGCTGTCGCGGGGGAGGCGCGAGTCGCGTCGTCTTCAAGGACGTGCGCGTACCCAAGGAGAACCTGCTCGGCCGGCTCGATGGCGGGGCCGAGGTGTTCGACACCATGATGATCCCCGAGCGGCTCGGCACGGCGGCCATGACGGTGGGCGCAGCGCGCCCCGCGCTCGAGATCGCCACGCGGTACACCACCAAGCGCAAGGCCTTCGGCCAGGCGATCCACCGCTTCCAGGGGGTGAGCTTCCAGGTGGCCGAGGCGGCCATGCTCCTCGACGCGTCGCGCGCGATGGTGCACTCCACCTGCCTCGCGGTCGAGGCCCGGGTCGGCCCGGGTCGCGTCCGGCGGCTGGTTTCCGAGACCAAGAAGTTCGTCACCGAGTCCTGCCAGCGCGTGGTGCACGACGCGATGCAGGTGATGGGCGGTATCGGGTACACGAACGTCTACCCGGTCGAGCGGATCCACCGCGATCTACGGCTCGCGAGCATCTGGACGGGCACGAACGAGGTGATGTCGATGATCACCGCCAGCGAGTGGTACCGCGAGGCGAAGGAGCAGGACGCGGCGCGGCTGTCGCGCGATCACGAGCCGGACGCGGCGCAGGCCGACGCGGTCGACGAGAAGATGTTTGAGTGACGCCGACCCGCTGTCGTGCAGCCCGCTAGCCTCATTTCGTGTGGAGTCGGAGCCACACGTCCCGATAGGCGCTGCTCGTCCCGTCCGTCCGCTCGAAAAGGGCCCCCTCGCGAGCGCTCACGTCGTCGCCCGCACCGTCGAAGTCCACTAGCCGCCTCGACGGCGCGCCCGACAGGCGGATCGCCGCCACGCCGGCATCGGCCAGGCTGATGGTCCTGCCTCGAAGGCCACCGACCAGCACCGAGAGCCCGTAAGCTTCCTCGAGCGCGCGAAGGTCGGAGGGGCCCAGCCTTCCGCTCCGGGACGCCGCATCTGGGAGGACTCCCTCGCGCACTGCCCTGTTCACGAGCGCCGCGAGGGCTTCGAAACCATCCGCGTAGCCGTCGGGGAGGCCGTCTCCGTCCAGGTCCGTGACATCACCGAACAGCTCGCGTCCATCGCGACCTCGGCCGAGCGCGAGCACCCCGTTGCCGGCGTCGAAGTCGCGAACGACGTCCAGACTACCGTCGCCATCCAGGTCGTACAGGACCACGGGCTCACGCGTACCGATGCCGTTCCCGGAAAGATCGAAGACCAGCGGCGAGATGTCGGCGGACGCCGTGCCGCCGGTCGACGCGGTCACGCGGAAGAGGACGCGCTGACCTGGCGCTCGCGTCTTGTCGTAGGTCTCGGTGACGTGCAGGCCGCTGGGGAATGCGAACGTCGCCGCAAGGCCGTTCCTGGTGCACTTGTAGGCGCTTCCGCACTGGCCCATCGCCTTGCTGAAGGTCCCGCCGTCGTCCTCCTGGGCGAAGGCCCACAGCTGCGAGAACGGGGCTTTCTCCTCCGGATGAGCTGCCTGGTCCTTCGCGACGACGGCCAGGATCGAATCAGGGATCTTGCTCGTGCCGCGGGCGAGCGAGGGCGTCTGCTCGAGAAGCGTCGTCACAAACACGGTCGCCGAGAGAAGCGGGAGACGGAATGCGGAGAGGTGCATGCTGCATCGACCTCGCAAGCTCGATGCCATGAGCCATGCCTCGAAAACCCGCGTCCACAGGCTGCCCGCGCGGCTCGCGCCACGCAGAAAGTGCCGCGAAGCGAAGGCCCGGTCTCGAGCCGTGAGCCGCGGTTGCCACCAGGCGGCTGCGTGCCGCACCATGGGAAGAGATGATGACAGCGGGACCGATGATCGCGGCGGCCGCCGCCGCCCAGGCTCGCGCGCAGGCGATGGCGAAGGCGGGGCACGCGTGGGCCCCGTACGCGGAGCAGGGCGGGATGGCGTTTCGCCCCGGACGCCAGGGGTGGGCCCACACCGAGATGCCGAGGCTCGACGGTGTGCTCGACGACGTTCGCGTCGCGATCGAGCTCGGGCAGGGCCTGGGTGGCGAGATCGAGACGATGGCCCTGGCCGTGATCGCGGCGCCGCTGCAAGGGCACCTCGAGGTCACGCGGGAGGGGCTCGTCGCGAAGCTGACGAAGGTCTTCGGCGCGCAGGACGTCGTGCTCGGCGATGCCCCGTTCGACCGGGCCTTCCTGGTCAAGGCGACCCCGCCCGACCTCGCCCACCAGCTGCTGGGGCCACTCGTGCGGGCCGAGATGCTCGCCCTCCCCACCACGCGGCTTGCGTACGACGACGGCAGCGAGCACTCCCATCTGGCCATGGTCGTCTTCGTCCTCGGGGCGCTCGTCGAGTCGCCCGACGTCCTCGACCGTATGCTGAAGGTGGCCACGACGCTCGCCCGCGTGCGCCCGACGACGTCGGCCTACCGCTGAGGCGCTCTTCTCAGACGGCGATGCCCTCGAACACCGCCTGCACGCCGGGCAGCGGCAGGGTGCGCCCGAAGCGGAAGCCGGCCTCGGCGAAGAGGCGCGACAGGACATCCGGGGGCCGCTCGCGCCCGCCGAAGATCATCATGCCGGCGATGTCCATGTACGGCACCAGCGTGGAGAACGCGTTCGGTACGTCGAGGAAATCAGCCACCAGCAGGCGGTGGCCGGAATCCATGGCCGCGCGGCAGTTGCGCAGGATGCGCAGCGCGTGGCCGTCGTCCCAGTTGTGGATCACCGTCTTCAGCAGGTAAGCGTCCGCGCCGCGCGGGATGGACTCGAAGAAGCTGCCCGCGACGAGCTCCACGCGCTCGGCGACCCCGTGCGCGGCGAGGCGCGGCCTGGCCTCGCCGAGCATGGCCTCGCTGTCGAACAGCACGCCGCGCAGGTGCGGATGCCGCGTGAGCGCAGCCGCCAGGGCGATCCCCACGCCGCCGCCGACGTCACAGACCGTCTTCACCTCCTCGAAGGGGTAGGCCGCCGCGATTGCCGGCGCCACGACCTCGGTCATGGCGCTCATGCCTTCGACGAAGGCGGCGCGCGCTCCCGCGTCCTCGGCCATCCAGTCCCACACCCCGCGGCCGTTGACCCGCTCGAACGCCGTGTTGCCGTCGTGCAGCATGGCGGGGAGGTCGGTCCACGCGCGGACCATGGGCTCGAGGCCGAAGAACTCCACGAAGCCGCGCGCGCTGTGCTGGGCGCCGCTGATGAGACCCGAGGAGACGCGGTTGTTGGTGAAGCGGCCGTCGGCCTGACGACGGAAGACGCCGATCGCGACCAGGGCGCGCAACGTGCGCTCGAGGACCTCGGGCGTGGTGCCGGTGCGCGTGGCGAGCTCTGCGACATCGAGCGGGCCGGCGGCGAGGTGGTCGGCGATGCGCAGGTGGGCGGCCGCGTGAAGGAGCGAGGTGTCCGCAGCGCCCATGAAGCGGTCGAGGAGCGCCATGTACGAGGGCACGACAGCGTCGGCAGCGCGCAGGAAGAACCGCCGCAGCCTGAGCGCGGTGTTCACCAGGAACACCGGCGGCACGAACGGGGAACGAGGCTTCTCGGAGGCGCTGGGGGTCATCGCAGGTCTCCTGGTCGCATGGGCGCGCACGCTACCAGCGGCCTCTCTACCCCTTCAAGGGCCACGTCCGGACCAATTCGGTCGACTCGTCGCGCCTCGTCGGTGACGATACGGCGCATGCTCCCTGCCTCCCCCAGCTGCGTCCTGACCGGCGCCGCATCCGGCCTCGGCCGCGCGTTCGCTCTCGAGCTCGCCGGGCGCAGTGCTCGCCTCTTTCTTGTGGACGTTGACGAGGCCGGCCTCGCCGAGACGGCGAGGATGGTCACCGAGCGCGGCGGCACGGCCCGGACCCTCCGCTGCGACGTCGCCAGGCTGGAGGACATGAAGCGGCTGCACGCCGAGTCGACGCAGTGGCTCTCTCACGTCGACCTGCTGATCAACAACGCCGGGGTTGCCGTCGGAGGCGCGGTGGGCAACATCCCCATCGAGGACTGGCAGTGGATCACGGGCATCAACCAGTGGGGCGTCATCTACGGGTGCCACCTCTTTCTGCCCGACATGAAGCGGCGTGGCAGCGGCCACATACTCAATGTCGCGTCCATCGCCGCCTTCGCGTGCGCCGGGGAGATGGCGCCCTACAACGTCACGAAGGCGGCGGTCGTGGCGCTCAGCGAGACGCTCGCGGGCGAGCTTTCAGGCACCGGCGTGGGCGTGACCGTGCTCTGCCCCTTCTTCTTCTCGACGAATATCGCGAAGAGCGCCCGGTCGGCGTCCGCCACGGTGTCGCCGGACACCATCGAGAAGATCATGAAGAGGACCCCCGTGCAGGCGAGCGACGTGGCGAAGCTGGCGCTCCGCGCGTGCGACAGGGGCCGGCTCTACGTGTTCCCGCACCGCGAGGCCAAAGGGATCGTTGCGCTGAAGCGGCTCCTGCCCGCGACGTTCCTGACCAAGCTCGGGCCCCTCGTGGCGAAGGCAGCGCCCAAGTAGGGCCGGGGAGGGCGCGTCTCCAGCCACGACGCGCCACTCGCGTGGCCGTATCATGCGCCCTCATGCCCGACCCTCTGCCGCCCGTTCGACCGGTGACCCTCGACGACGTTCACGCCGCCTGGAAGCGCATTCGCGGCGTCGTCCTCCGGACGCCGCTGGTGAAGCTCCGACACGACGCCGGGTCGCCCGAGGTGTGGCTCAAGCTGGAGAACCTGCAGCCGATCAACTCGTTCAAGCTGCGGGGCGCGGCGAACGCGGTCGCGATGCTGACACCCAAGGCGAGGAGCAAGGGAGTGTGGACCATCAGCGCGGGCAACGCCGGGCAGGGCGTGGCGTTCGCGGCCCGCACCGCGGGCGTGGCGTGCACCGTCGTCGCGATCGAGACCGCTCCGGAGACGAAGGTCGACCGCATGCGGAGGCTCGGCGCGCGCATCGTGAAGGCGCCCTTCGACGCGTGCTGGCGCGCGATGGAGGAGCGCACGTTCCCGGGCGTGGAGGGGACGTTCGTATTCGTGCACCCTTTCGACGACCACGACTTCATCGCCGGCAACGGGACCGTCGGCCTCGAGATCCTCGAGGACCTGCCGGGCGTGCGCGCGGTCATCACCGCGATCGGCGGCGGCGGGCTGCTCGTGGGTGTGGGCAGCGCCATCCGCCCGGGCGCGCCGGACGTGCGCATCCTCGGCGCCGAGCCTGAGACGGCAGCGCCTGCGGCCGCGTCGTTCGCGGCGGGGGCAGCGAGCGCGTTCGAGGGCTGGCAGCCGTCGTTCGTGGACGGCGCAGGGGGCAAGAGCCTATTCCCGCGGATGTGGCAGCGGATGCAAGGGGTCGTCGACGGGTCCCTGGTCGTGTCCCTCGAGGAGACACGGCGCGCGATGCGCGTCATCGCCGAGAAGGCGCGGGTCATCGCCGAGGGGGCGGGCGCCCTCCCGGTGGCCGCGGCGCTCTCGGGGCGCGCGGGCGATGGGCCCATCGTGGCCGTCGTCTCCGGCGGCAACATCGATCTTGCGAAGTTCGCAGAGCTAGTCGCGTAGCACCCGAGCAGGCTTCTATCCGGACCGAGGCCGGTCTTGCTATGAACGAGACCATGAGCTTCGGACGCAACCCCCATGTGGCCAAGGCGGAGGCCGCCGAGCAGAAGGCCGGCGACGCCACCGACAATCACTCCCGCGCGCGCGCCTGGCGCGAGGCGGCGCACCTCTGGGAGCGCGCTGCCGAGCGCGAGACCGACGTCAGGCGAGGCGCGCAGTACGTGGCTCGTGCGGAGGCCGCCCGCGCGAAGGCCGACGCGCCGCCTGACGAGAGCCAGGACGCACGCGCGCAGGCGCTGCGGGAGGTCGTGGCGAAGCTGGGCAACCCGCGCACCTGGAACTAGGTTCGCGGCATGAGCAAGATCGAGATCAAGACCAGGGACGGGACCTGCCCTGCGTACGTCTATCGCCCGGCGGGCAGCGGGCCCTGGCCCGCCGTCCTGGTGTTCATGGACGGTCTCGGCATCCGTCCCGCGATGCTCGAGGTGGGCGAGCGGCTCGTGACCCACGGCTACTTCGTCCTGCTGCCGGATCTGTTCTATCGCTCCGGCCCGTACGAGCCCATGGACCCGCACACGGTGTTCACCGACCCCGAGAAGCGCAAGGTCCTGATGGAGAAGTTCTTCGCGTTCGCGACGCCCGCCAACATCATGTCCGACGTGCGTGCATTCCTCGACTACCTCGCGGCGCAGCCCGACGTGAAGCGGGGCGGCATCGGCACCACGGGGTACTGCATGGGCGGCATGCTGTCGCTGACCGCGGCCGGGACGTATCCCGATCGCATCGTCGCCACGGCCTCGTATCACGGCGGCCGGCTCGCCACCGACGCGCCCGACAGCCCGCACCTGCTCGCGTCGAAGATCCGGTCGCGGGTCTACATCGCAGGCGCGATCGAGGACTCATCCTTCACCGACGAGATGAAGGCGCGCCTCGAGGACGCGCTCACCCGGGCGGGCGTGGACCACACGATCGAGACCTACCAGGCCAAGCACGGGTGGGTGTTCCGCGACACGCCGGTCTACGACGCCGCCGCCGCCGAACGGCACTGGCAGTCGCTGGTCGCGCTGCTCGACGGCAAGCTGAAGAGCTAGCCGATCCCATGAAGACCCGCCCCCTCGGGAGTAGCGGCCTGGTCGTCGGCGCCATCGGCCTCGGAGGTATGTACCTATCCATTCGTGATCGCCCCACGGAGGACGCGGCGGTCCGTACGGTGCACGCCGCCCTCGACGCCGGGATCACCTTCGTCGACACGGCCGACGTCTATTGCCTCGATGACCGCGACATCGGCCACAACGAGCGCCTCATCGCACGCGCTCTCCGCGAGAAGCCGCACGCGCAGGTGGTGGTGGCGACCAAGGGCGGGCTCGAGCGGCCGGGTGGTTCCTGGACGCGGAACGGACGCCCCGCCCACCTGCGCGCTGCCTGCGAGCGGAGCCTGAAGGCGCTCGGCGTCGCGCGCATCGACGTCTACCAGCTGCACGCGCCCGATCACGCCGTCCCCTTCGCCGAGAGCGTGGGAGAGCTCGCGAGGCTGCGCACAGAGGGCAAGATCGCGCACGTCGGCCTGTCGAACGTGAGCGTGCGCGAGATTGACGAGGCTCTGCGGATCGTGCCCATCGTCAGCGTCCAGAACCGCTGGAACCCGCTGGACCGGGGGCCGGAGACCGGAGGCGTCCTCGACCACTGCACCCGCCTCGGGCTGGCGTTCCTTCCGTACTCGCCGTTCGGCGGCGCCAACGGCGCGAGGACGCTCTTGAGCGTGGGCCGCCTGGCGAGGGAGGCCGAGAAGCGAGGCCTGTCCGCGCACCGGCTCGTGCTAGCGTGGATGCTCGCGAAGAGCCCCGTCGTCATTCCCATCCCCGGGGCGCGGCGCGCGGCGAGCATCGAGGACAGCGCAAGAGCCGCAGACGTGGCGCTCTCGGCAGACGACGTCCGCGCGGTCGAGGCCTCGTTCTGAGGTGTGTCGGTAGCCCCGCTTCAGAATCGACCCTGGCACAACATGCCCACCGTGCCGAACGGTCCGCACCAGGCGACCGCCGCGCGCGCCGCGCGTCGTGGCCAGAGTAACCACGCACCCACGCCTGCGCTCGCCGCAGCCAGGGTGAATGCGCCGATCTCGGCCCCGAGCGCGACCTCCGCGGTCGTCCTGTAGCTGCCGCACTGCTGTTCCCGGCTCTCGTCCAGGCGCTGGCACTGGCTGTCGTCGTTCCAAATGGCGCTGTTGTCCTTGAATACCCGCCACGCGACGACACCACCGATGGCCAGCGCTCCCGCACCTCCCAGCGCGACGTATCCACCCCACGCTGATCGGGGCCGGGACTCGCTCGTGTCGGGAGCCGCGCCGACCGCCGGAGTCGTATCGTGAGGCGGGAGCGCCGCGAGGGTAAACGTCTCGTGCACGTCAGCCTCGGCCGCGACCTCGACGGCGCGATGCTCGGACGCGAAGCCCGGAGCCCGCACCTCGACGTCGAGCGCACCGGCCTTGACGTGGATCCCTCCGGCGTACGGCAGCGAATGGACGACCACGCCGTCGACGAGCACCTCGCCCTCCTTGACGTTGACGTCGATGTAGAGGTGGCCGAGGTGCGCCCGGATGGTCGCGAGCGCTCCGACGAGCACGCTGCGGTACTGCTCGATCCACGGGTCGCTTTCCCCTCGCAGGGCCTGCTCGAGCCAGACCTCGGCGCCGAGCCAGTCGCCCAGCGCCTGGAGCGCCAGGGCGATCTGCGCGCGGGCGCGCGGGGTTTGGTCGAGGGTGTAGGCTCGCTGGAACTCCACCAGGGCCTCTCCGTTGCGGCCCAGCCCGCGGAGCTCCACGCCCCGCTGGATGTGCGTCTCGCTCTCCTCGTGCTGGGTCTCCTTCGGCGGGTCGTCGGCGTGAGCCAGGCGGCACACAGCGAGGGCAGCGGCGACGAGCACCGTTCGCACCGGCCACCGAGACGCCCCGGAGAAGCGAGTCATGGAAGGATCGGCGCCCCGTTGTCGCCGATGCGCAGCGATGCGGACGGCGCGGGGGTGGACACGGGCGGCGCGGCAGGGATGTGGGCGGGTGGTCTCGGTGCCCACGTGCGGACCATGGTCGGCGGCGGCGCGGCGGGGGCGGGGGAGGACACGGACCGGGACGGGGCCTGGGCGGAAGCGGTCACAGTCGCTGCAGGGGTGGCGGGGGGAACCGCCGCCTGCGACCCGCCGGAAGCGGATGGTTCACCCGTCGCACGAGTCTCAAGTTGTCCCGGAGCCGGACGCCGGGACTGCCACACGTTCCAGGTGAACGCGCTCGCCGCGAGAGCCACACCCGCGAGCACGGCGCCAACAGCGCGGCGGCCGCTCCGCCGGTGCAGCCGGGCGGAGACGTGCGTGTCGCGCGCGGTCGGGGCATCGGTCGCCGGGTCGATGGCCCCGGCCGGCAAACTCACCCTCCGCTGTGCATGGCCGTGGGGCTCGTCGTGGAGCTCGACGCTCCAGGCCAGCCGGTCGCGTTCCCGCGCGAAAGGCAGGAGCGCCGCCCCCAGCGCGCGAACCGAAGGGAACCGATCGCGCGGGTTGCGGCTCATGGCCCGGAGGACCACCTCGTCGAACGCCCGGGGGATGCCCTCCACCAGCTGGCCTGGGGGCGCTAGGGGAGCCGTCATGATGGCGACCATCAGGTCGTAGACGCCGGTGGCCGCGAACGGCGGCTTGCCGGTCACGCACTGGTAGAGGATCACGCCCAGCGAGTACTGGTCGCTCTGGAACGATGCGTCGCGCACCGAGCGCGCCTGCTCCGGGGCCATGTAGGCGGCCGTGCCCACCACGCCGTCGGTCGCCGTGGCCGGGGAGCCGCCGTCCGGGTCGAGGACCTTCGACACGCCGAAGTCGACGACCTTCGGCCAGGTTCGCCCGCCCGGACCGCTCGAGACGAAGATGTTCGACGGCTTCAGATCGCGATGGATCACCCCGGCCTCGTGAGCCGCCGCGACGCCGGCGATCGCAGGGAGCAGCAGCTCGAGAGCGGCCTCGACGCCGAGCCGCTTCTCCCGGGCCAGCAGGGCGCCGAGATCGCTGCCCTCGAGCAGCTCCATCGCCAGGTACGCGCCCGTCTCCTCGACCCCTGAAGCGAGCACCTGGACCACGTGGGGATGGCGGATCCGGGCCGCCGCTCGTCCCTCCCGCAGAAACCGCTCGGCGGCTCCGGGACGCTCGGCGATGTGCGGGTGCAGTTGCTTGAGCGCGATGCGGTGGCCCAGCCGTGTGTCGACGGCCTCGAAGATGCTCGCCATGCCGCCGCTGCCGATCTGGCGCACGACGCGGTAGGGCACCGACACTTCTTTGGCGTCAGGCCTCCCCACCCCCGAGCCTCCACATGAACCCGGTCTACCGCCCTGCGGCAGCGCGTGCAACGTGCCAGACGAAGGGGCCGCCAAACACGCTAGAGTCGCGAACGCGGGGATGGACACACGGACGGTCACGACAGACTCGGAGCGCGAGGGGGCTCTCGATACCTTCCAGCCTCAGCTCGCTCTGGTGATGGACCGGGCACGGCCGCTCGAGGGCGGGGCGCGGCACTCGCTCGCGAACATCGAGCGGGTCACGGTCGGGCGTGGTCCCAGGCGCTCCGCCGTCCGGGTGATGGAGGACGGCAAGGGAACGCTGAAGATAATGCTCCCGGACGAACGCGTCTCCGCGCTGCATGCGTGCATCGAGCGGCGCGACGGGCGCTGGTACCTGACCGACCACAAGTCGACCAACGGCTCGCGCGTGGGCGGCCGCAGCGTCCGCGAGACGGGGCTCGAGGACGGGGACGTCGTCGAGCTCGGGCAGACGTTCTTCCGCTACCGCGCCGCCGTGTCGACGCCATTCCATGCCTTGGGGGACGTCGACGCGGCCGATCTCCGTGGCCTGCCGAAGGCGTTCGGCACCCTCCTGCCGTGGCTCACGCGCGACCTGGAGACCCTGTCGCGCGTCGCGCGCTCGGACGTCTCGGTGCTCCTGCGCGGCGAGACGGGCACGGGCAAGGAGATCCTGGCGCGCGCGATCCACGCCGAGTCGGGTCGCGAGGGGCGCTTCGTGGCGGTCAACTGCGGAGCGTTGCCGGTGACCCTCGTGGAGTCCCTCCTGTTCGGCCACAAGCGGGGTGCCTTCTCGGGCGCGGCGCAGGACGAGCTGGGTCTGGTGCGGACGGCGGAGGGGGGCACGCTCTTCCTCGACGAGATCGGGGACCTGGGCACGGCGGCGCAGGCAGCGGTGCTCCGTGTGCTCCAGGAGCGCGAGGTACTGCCCCTCGGAGCGACGCGGCCCATCGCCACCGACGTGCGCATCGTGGCGGCGACGCATCGACCCATCGAGGCGCTCGCGGCCTCGGGGGAGTTCCGGCAGGACCTGCTCGCGCGCATCGGCGGCTTCACCTATGCGCTGCCCCCCCTGCGCGACCGCATCGACGACCTCGGGCTCCTGGTCGCGACGCTCCTCGGCAAGGTCGCGGGCGAGCGCGCGAACGCCATGTCGCTGACGTCCGACCTGGTCTACGCGATGCTGGGGTACGACTGGCCGTTCAACGTGCGCGAGGTGGAGCAGCGGCTGCGCACGGCCGCCATCCTCGCCGTCGACGGTCGCATCCAGCTGGCGCACGTCTGGAAAGACGGACCACCCACACCGAATCTTCAAGCGGCGCCGTCGTGTCCTCCACCAGGCCGGCTATCGAAGGAGGACGAGGCGCTCCACGCGGACCTGGTCGCCAGGCTCGTCGAGCACGGCGGCAACGTGACCCGCGTCGGGGAGGTCCTGGGCAAGCGCCGGACGACGGTGCAGCGGTGGCTGCGGAGGCTGGGGATCGATCCAGAGAGGTTCCGGCGGTAGCGCGTGAAAGCAGGAGGCGCCGCCGAGACGCCTCCGAGGCGCCATGCCCGCCGGCCGCTCGGGCCGCGTCAGCACGGCGTGAAACGCGCCGCAGACGTGTTCGCCTCGCTCTGGCACGTGCAGTGCTGTCGTCTTCGTCGGGCGGGCAGCGCCAACGGCGTTGGTCACCCCATCCTCCAAGGAGACAACGATGCGCTCTCGCTTTGGCTTCGTGAATGGGCTCGTGGTCGTGTGCGTGCTGACCGCGCCACGTCTCGCCTCGGCGGACACGTACTACTACGTGGAGTGGAGTGCCGCCGACGTCGCGGCGGGCACCGCCAGCGGGACCATCACGCTCCCGGACAAATCGACGGTGACGGTCAATTTTGCGGCTCTGAGTGGCGACGGGGGGACCGGGCGTCGTTGATGCCTCCACGCAGGATACGTCGAGCGGCATGCAGGCGGACGCCGGCTGCAGCTGCCGCGCTGCAGGGACGAGCGGCGATTGGTGGACGCTTCCGCTCGTGGGGGTGGCTGCCCTCGGCGTCCGGCTGCGGCGCAGATCGCGCCTCGCTCCGGGGCGGTGAGGCAGCGCGGGAGGGAAGGGCCTGCATGGATGGGCCCCTCCCTTCTACCGACAGCGACTCGATCTCACTGAGGTTTGACGGATACGACGCCCATCTGCACGAACTGCCCGTCATAGGGATTCGGGTAGAGAGGGACGCCGGGGACGACGACAGGGTTCCCGTTCACGTCTTCGTTGGCCCACTCGTAGGCATCGACCGGATTGGCCGTGAGGGTGACCACGGTCCCGGCCTGCATGGGTACGGTCGCCTCGTAGTCGATGAGGCTGACGTAGTGCGTGCTCAAGTCGCCGCCGTTCACGTAGGCGGCTGACCGATGACGAGCGCATAGATGTTCTCGGGATCGCTGAGGGACGGCGTCTGGCTATCCGCCACGAACTCCTGCGGGTTTACCCCTCCGTCGGGTTCCGCCCCCTGCGCGCCGCCCGACTGGAAGCTCACGTAGGTCCGCGGCTCGACGACCCCGCGGAAATGCAGGGTCACGTTGTACGTGGTGCCCTGGGTTCCCGCGATGTTCGCCGTCAGCGTCTCCGTCGCCGAGGCGCCGCTCGCCGTCGTGGTGCACGGGTTCCCCGAGTTCGTGCACGGCAGCTCCCAGCGCAGGCCGGCGAGACTCTGAGCGACGTCTTCGCACGCGCCGTTCTGGCACGCCGAGGTCGCGGGGCACACGGTCCCGCAGCTTCCACCCTCGCTCCCGGCGTCGTGCGAGAACTCCGAATTGGAGACGCATGCCGGAGTGAGAAGGAGGACGCCACTCACGAGAAAGCTGAAGACACGTATGGATTTCATGCTGACCTCACTGGACACGTTCGCGAGGAGGATCGCGTGTATTCACGATAAGTGCCCCTCCCCGTTCAGAACGTGATGCTGAAGTTCGCGGTGCCACCCCGGGGATTGCAGCCCGAGGGGCCGCATTCGAACTCGTCCGCGGTGCCCGTCAGCGTCCCGTGGATGATGTAGGCCGTGGCGGCGCTGCTGGACCCGCTCGCCGGCGTCGCCGACGTGATGTCGAGGGAGACGGTGCCGACCGGCGTGCCGCTTGCGGCGGGGCACCCGGACAGCCCCTGGGCGCCCGCGGCGAAGCCGGTGCCGATGGTTGTGCCCGCGGTGACGTACGAGAGTTGGAACGAGGCGCACATGTTGGACGCCGAGAACGTCCCGCTCGCGGAAGAGGTCTGGATGGTCACGGAGAGCGCGCCCTTGGTGGGCCCCGCGGGACTGTTCAGGATCATGGTGGGAGCGCCCGTCTTCGGGGCCGAGTCCGCGGACAGGCCGAACGTGTAAAAGGTGCCGACGACGGACGAGTACGCGTCTGCCAGCGTCGCGCACGTGATGTCGATGTCCCTCCGCTCTGATCGGTCCCCGTGATGGTGCCGCTCGCGATGTTGGTCAGGTCGGAGTCGGAGCTACTGCCGGAGCTGCACCCGGAGCTGTCCGAGCCGCCGCTCGAGCTGCCTGAGCCACCCGAGCTGCCAGACCCGCCGCCCGATCCTCCGCTGCTGGAGCCACCGCCTCCGGGTCCGCCGGACCCGCTGCCCGGGCTCACGCTGCTGCACGCGCACACCAGTGTGGCGATGGTGAAGAAGGCAACCTGGCTGTTCATGACGGTGGTCACGAGCAGGAGTCGTGCCGCCGGGATCCGGCCGATTCTCGCGGCACCATGGCCAAGACCGCAGGCGGCGCCACGGAGGCGCCTCCGGAGGCGCCTCTCGCTCTCGCCGAGCACGACATGGTGCCGTGACGGTCTGCTACCGTCTGGCCAAGGGGGCAGGCGTTGGGTACGAGCAGGCACGAGGCGTGCTCCGGACGCGTCGGTCGAGGGGAGGTCGAGATGGGCGCGAGGTGGTTGAGTTGGCTGACCGTCGTTCTCGTCTGTGCGTGGAGCGCTGCCTGCGGCTCGCTGAAGCCGGCGTCCGACGTGCCTGACGGGAGCAGCGCCCCGGATGCGTCGGCCGTGGATGCACCCGGGCCCACCGACGGAGGTGCGGACGCCGACGCTTGCCGGCTGGCCTCCCTGTCCGACCATCGCGTCGGGTGCATCCGTGTTCGTCATCGATTCGACCGGGAAGCTCTTCGGGTTCGACGCCGACGGCAACGCGACGGGGAGCGTCGCCCTGCCGACTCCCATCGGGAGCCTCAACGGTGGAGGGATCGCGCTCGGAGCGGGGACCCTCTTCGTGACCATCGGTCAGCCCACCAACGCCATCAGCGCCTACAGCCCCGCCCTCGCGGAGCAGACCTTCCCCGACGGATCCTTCACGCCCCTCTCCGTGCCACGCGGGATCGCCTACGACTGCCACGATGCCATCTTGATGGTGGGTAGCGCCGCCGCCGGCGGGGCCTGGCTGTTCAGCACCGCGGGTGCGCGCGTCGCGGTGACGGACGGAGGCTTCGCCCCCGGCTACGGAACGTCGGGGATTGCCTACGATCCCGATGATGGCGCCTTCTGGGTCACCAACTACGCCGGATTCCCGACGACGAAGTGGGGAGTCTCGGAGTTCATGCCCACCGGGAAGACCATGCAGACGTTCGACCACGTCCAGCACTTCGGCCCTCCCGGCGTCCATCAGTCGCCCTACTCCATCGCAGTCTGCGGGCGCGCGGCCACGGGGAGCCAGACGCTGGTCGTGGTCGGATTCATCGACGACGGAAGCCACGACGGGACGCCGGCCGTCCAGGCCTACACGACCGATGGAACACCGAGCGGCCCGCCATTCAAGGGCCCCTTCCTCGGCCCGTACGGCCTTTCGTGCGATTCCCGAGGTCGCGTCTACATCGCCGACGTGAGTGGCCTTCAGATCGTGGAACTCGGCGGAGCGGCCGACGCCGCGGCTTCCGGCGCCTTCGCGGGGCTCACGCCGCCGCTCTACGGGGTCCTCGCGGCAGAGTGACGGACCCCGACCTCAGGGCAGCGCGATTCGACCGATCTTGTTCACGAACGACTCCGTGAACCAGACGGCGCTGGAAGTGACGACGATGGCCAGCGGGTTGCTCTTCGGCGTCGGGACGGGGCACTCGAGGAAGGAGGCGTTGCCCGTGGCCGCCACGGTGAGGCGGCCTATCTTGTTCGTGCTCGTCTCAGTGAACCAGAGCGCGCCATCGGGGCCGGCAGCGATGGCGAACGGATTGCTGCCCGACGTCGGAATCGCATACTCGGTGATGACTCCCTCGGTCGTGATGCGGCCGATCGCCTGGTTGCCCCCGTCGGTGAACCACAGGTTGCCGTCCGAACCCACGACGATGTCTCCCACGCTGGGATTGCCCGTCTCGACGGCGAACTCCTGGAACTGTCCCCCGGGCGTGACCCGACCGACGAGGCCGGCCTGCTCCCCGAACCACACGTTGCCGTCGGGACCGAGGGTGATGCCCCTTGGCTGACCGGACGCGTGCGGGATGGGAAGCTGGTTGACGCTGCCGCCGTCGTCCGCAATCCAGTCGACGTTGTTGCCGTTGAAGTCGGTGAACCACACACTGCCGTCCGGACCCGGGCTGATGCCGTTCGGGGCGCTCGCCGGGGTCGAGAACTCCGTGACGACCGGACCGGCGTCGATGGTCACGCGGCCCACGTTGCCGGACCCGAACTCGGTGAACCAGGGGTTGTGGTCCGGGCCCAGCGTCATCGCGTAAGGACCCGCGGAGGGCGTGGGAACGGCGAGCTCGTGCGGCGTGCCATCCGGAGACATCCAGCCCATGGCGTTGCCGTATGCGCCTTCTCTTCCAGGGACGTAGGCAACCGTGAACTGCAGGGTGAACCAAAGGTTGCCGTCGGGACCCTCGACGATCCCCGAGGGGTACTTGCCAGCGTCGCCGGGCAGGCTGAACTCCGTGATGGCCGGACAGGCGCTCGCGCCGGCCTCGCCGCCGCCTTCCTCTCCGTCATCCGCGGCTCCGTCGCCAGAGGGGGGCGGCCGGTCGTCGCCCGACTTCAGCGCCGTACATGCCACGGGCAGGAGCGCAGCGCGAAGACCGAGTCCCACGGCGGCGAGCACGACCGCGAGCCGGCGGATCGACCGAGGGTTCCTGTCCACGGCGCTCAACGCTCTCGCACAAGCCAGCGGGAAGCAACGGCGGAAGGGCGTAGCGGCGCGACGGCGCGCATACTGAGGTCGTGGAAGTCATCGTCCGGAACGCGGCGCGCCGGCTGGCCGTGCTGGTGTCCTGCGCCCTGGCGTTGCTGGGCGCCTTCGTCGCGTACGACCGGCGGATCGGGGCCTTCTCCGGCGCGCTCGCGGGTGTCGCGCTGGGCCTGCTCCTCTTGTCGCTGATCCCGCTCGTCCGTGCGTCGAGATTGCTGCAAAGGGCGAGCCTCGAGCCCGGCGTGCATCCCGCGGCGTCCGTCTACCGCGCCAGCGCCGGCGCGAACAGCCTCGATGACGTCGACCGGGCCCGGCGCGCAGCCACGGGCCAGGCCGTGATCGCATTCCTCCTCCGTCGTCGCGGCGGCAGCCCGGTAGGCCGCGATCAGGGCGATTGTCGCTTTCAATCGGTCGTCAACGTCCTGCAGCCACGAATCCCGAGGGCTCGCGCATGCGCTTCACTCGAGGCGCCTCCGCGGCGCCGCACGCCCGTCAAGGAGCGATCGGACTACTGCAGCACGGTTCCCCCGTCGGGCGGCGCCACCGTGTCCGGGATGACGCAGGACGAGAGATCGAAGAGCATGAACTCCAGGGCCTTCTCCTGCGGGGAGAGATCGCCCGTACCGCAACCACCGGGCGGCGAGGCGGTGTCACTGGTAGTGGGGTCCCCGGCCACGTGGAGATCGCTGAAGACCGCGCGACCGCAGTAGGCCGGCGCACCGCCGTCCGGGCTCGCGATTCCGCCGACCGGCGTGTCGAACGAGAAGTACATGGTGTTGCTGCCGGAGGTGATCCAGGGCTGCGACGGTTTGTTCGAGGCGCCGACCGTGGCGTTGTAGCGGGGCTGATAGATGGAGAGATCGTGCGCCGTGGTGTGCACGCCGAGCGCGCCGTTGAGGCCCAGCCACTGGTACAGCATCTGACCCTTGACGAATGGCTGGGTGCTGCCGTTGAGCGTCTGGTCGACCACGCCCGCGGCCGCGCCCAGACCGCCGGTGCCCGCGCCGTCGATGGACCAAGTCGCGAGGTTTTCCCCCCAGTCGCTCGGCGCCGAGTAGCTCTGCTTGGAGAGCAGCGGTCCGCTGAACCAGGCGTAGTGGAAGTGCGAGGCGAAGGCGCGGCCCCCCGCGTTCAGGTAGGCCTCGAGAGCGGGCGGATTGGCGTCGTAGGTCTCGCCGCCCTCGCAGGAGAGCAGCAGGATGTCGTACGGCATCAGGTGGGCTGACGAGTCCCACAGGCTCGTGCTGCTGTCGGGCGCGCCGCTGAGGCCCGGGTTCTCGGGCAATCCCGCTCCGCCTGCGCCGAAGCCCGTGCTCGTGTTCCCACCCGCGAACACGTGGATGTGTCCCGCGGTGCTGGTGCCCGCGACATACTCGCTGTCCGGCAGGCCGATGCGCCTCATCAGACACTCCAGCGTGTCTGCCAGCCCCGTCGACACGGCGATGTCGGGCATGTTGTCGTCCGGGCCCGCGCCCTGCAGGGTGCCGGGGAGCGAGAGGGACTTGTCGGGCTGGGGAGCATCGGCGCATGGGGTCTTCGAGGTGTCGACGGTGATGGCCCGGCGCCACTTCCCGATCTGCAGCACCAGCGGGACGGCGCTGCCCACCGGGGCGTTTACCAGCCTGAAGGAGCCGTCGACCCCGGTCGCCGTGCTCACGACGGCGCCGCTCTTGAACAGCGCGCCGCAGCTGCACGCGTCGGCGCCGGTGGGGACCCCGGCCGGGAGCTTCTCGAGCGGCCCCCCGGGGACGTAGACCTCGACGTTGTAGAGCGCGTTCTTCAGCGCCGGGTCGTACACTTTCCCGCTGATGGACGTCGTCGCCGTCCCGGTGCAGGAGACGTTGCACTGCGCGCCGGCAGGGCACTGACCCGCGGTGCCACCCCCGGAGCTGCTGGACACGCCGCCGTCGTCGCCGAAGAGGCCGCCGCTCGAGCCGCCGCTCGACCCACCGCTGTCGTTGCCACCGGCGTCGCCGCTGCTGCTGCCGAAGCGGCTGCCGCCGCCGTCGTCTCCACACCCGGAGCTCGAGCCGAGGCTCACCGCCGATACAACCGCGAACAAACCCGTGCCCACCGCGCGTACGAGACGCATCGCCATCTCCTCCCTTCCGAACGATCCCAACGCTTGGACCGATCGGTCGATGAGTGGTATGCGCCCTCTGCTCGAGGCGTGGCTGCCTCCTTCTCGTCTCCGATGCGGGTCCGCTCCGCGCGAAATTGTCCACGGACCCTTCCGGGGCAACCCCGCACTTCCTCCTGCGATCATGGGACACTTCTCGGCCCGCTCTTGCTCGCGCGTCGCTCCTTTCACACCCTCGTGCTCGCCACGGCACTCTTCGCGGCGGCCTGCGCGCACCCCTGCGTCCCGGACCAGGCGGGGACGTCATCGGCCGCCACGCGCTTCGCGTCCTCGCTCGCTGCCGCGTTTGCCGCGCACGACGCGACGGCGGTCGCGGCCCTGTTCGCGCCCGGGGCCGACCTCGAGCTCGTCGGCGGTCCGCGTGCTCGTCACGGGCGCGCGGGCATCGAGGACGCCGTGTGCGAGGCCCTGGCGCGCTACGCGCACGCCCACCTGTCGCTGGGGCGGATCTGGGCGGGCGACTCCGCCGCCGTCGTCGAGCTCGTCTTCGGCGGCGTGCGCGACGAGCACTCGGTCGGCGTCGTCGCCGCCGCGGTGATCGCGTTCGACTCCGCCGGCCTCGCGCGCGCCGCCCGCATCTACCTCGACGTCCCCACGCTCGTCGGCCAGGTGGATCGGTCGCACCTCCCGGACGGCGTGGAGATCCGCGCGCCCGTCACGGCGCCGCCGGGCACCGGGGTCACGGTCTCGCACCATACGGCGACGGAGGCCGCGAACCTCGCCGCCACCGACCGGATCTGGGGGCGCCTGGACGCGCACGATGCCGCCGGGACGCTGGCCCCCTCCTCGGACGACTACGTCTACGACGACTTCTCCGGCCCGGCCCCGCTCGACAAACCCGCGACGCAGCACATGGTCGCGGGCTTCCTCACGCTCGTCCCGGACTTCGTCATCGCGTCGAGACCGACGTATTTCGCGGCCGGCGACGATGTGATCACCGAATCGGTGGAGCACATGACCGCGCGCGGCCAGGCGGTGGTGCTGCACGGCCTCGACGTCAAGCGATTCGCACACGGCCGCGTCAAGCACGAGTGGCAGTACGCGAACGGCGCCGAAGCGCTCACGCGCCTGCTCGGCATCGCCATCGAGCTCCGGTGACCCGCCGGCTGGGCGGGCTCATTACCAGGTATCGATGAAACGCCGCGGGCGCGGCCCGCGCGCCTGCTGGACCGCGGACTTCATCCCGCGGACGATCCACGCCCGCGTGTCGGCGGGATCGATGACGGCGTCGATCTCCAGCAGCGAGGCCATGTTGATGGCCTTCCCCCGCTCGTAGGCGAACGCCACCGCCGCCTGGAACAGCTCGTCGCGCTGCTTCGGGTCGTCGACGGCGGCGAGCTCCTTGCGCAGCCCGAGGCGCACGGCGCCCTCCAGGCCCATGCCGCCGAACTCGCCCGTGGGCCACGACGCCGTGAAGAAGGGTGCGTGGAAGTGCCCGCCGGTCATCGCCTGCGCGCCGAGGCCGTAGCCCTTGCGGAGCACGACGCTGAGCAGCGGTACGCCGAGGCTCGCGGCCGCGACGAACATGCGCGACACGTGCCGCACCAGCGCGGTCGCCTCCGCCTTGGGGCCGACCATGAAGCCTGGTGTGTCGCACAGTGACACGATCGGCAGGTCGAACGCGTCGCAGAGTTGCATGAAACGGGCGGCCTTGTCGGCGGCGTCGGCGTCGATGGCCCCGGCGAGGTGGTAGGTGTCGTTGGCGATGAGGCCGCAGGGGCGCCCCTCGATGCGCGCCAGCGCGGTGACCAGCGGCCTCCCGAAGTCGCGCCGGAGCTCGAAGACCGTCCCCGTGTCGGCGAGGGTCTCGAGGATCGGCCGGATCTTGTAGGCGCGGCGGCGGCTCGCCGGCATCACGCCGCGGAGCGCGGTCTGGTCGGCGCACGAGAAGCTCGCGAGCGGTCCCTGGAAGTACGAGAGGTACTTCCTGGCGGCGGCGACCGCCCCGGCCTCGTCCTCGACGCGCACGTCGACCACGCCGTTCTTCGTCTGCATGTCGATGGGGCCGACCTCCTCGGGGGCGAAGACCCCGAGCCCGCCGCCCTCGATCATCGCCGGTCCGCCCATGCCGACGGTGCTGTTCTCGGTGGCGATGATGACGTCGCAGCAGCCGAGCAGCGCGGCGTTGCCGGCGAAGCAGCGCCCGGAGACGATCCCCACGCGCGGCGCGAGCCCTGAGAGCGCCGCGAAGGAAAGGAAGCTCGGCGTGTCGAGCCCGGCCACGGTTTGGGCGTCCGTGTCGTTGGGGCGCCCGCCGCCGCCCTCGGCGAAGAGCACGATGGGCAGCCGCCGCTGCGCGGCCAGGCCGAGCATGCGATCGAGCTTCTTGTGCCCCATCATGCCCTGGGTGCCCGCGAAGACGGTGTAGTCGTAGGCCAGCACCATCGTGCGCGCGCTCTCGTCGTCGTAGAGGGCGCGGTTCACCGTCCCGATGCCGCAGACGATCCCGTCCGCCGGGCTACTCTTGACCAGCTCCTCCACCGGGTGGCGCTGCCTCTGCGCGGCCAGGGCGAGCGCGCCGTACTCGACGAAGCTCCCTTCGTCGAGCAGGTCCGCGATGTTCTCCCTGGTCGTTCGCTGTCCCGTCTTGCGCCGCCTCGCGACCGCCTCGGGTCGCGCCTCGTCCGTCGTCGCGCGGAGCCGCGCGCGGAGCTCCGCGAGCTCGGGTCGGTCGTCGTCGTTCGCCATCGTGGTCCTCGTTCGGCCAACCGCGATGCTACCTCGACCCGGCAGCGGTCACTCGAGGGCAGCGTCGTTCGCGTCGTACGGGACCTGGAGTGCTTCGGCGAGGCGGTGACCGAGGGTGGAAGCCCACGCGGCGTCGGCGAGGAGGTTCAGTCCGTCGGAGGTAGGATCGAGCAGGAGCCCCATCTCCGTCCGGCGCGCGACCCAGACCGCCCGTCCGGCAGACGTCCGGACCCCCACACGGTGCACCACCCAGCCGCGACCGACCTCGGCGCAGACGCCACGCACCGCGTGCTCGCGCTCGAAGCCCAGGGTGCTCAGAACGATGCGACCCGGGCCGAGCACCCGCACCGCCAGCCCCCGGCGGGACAGCGGGCCAGCCGCGCGCACAGCCCGGGGATGGACTCCCGGTAGATCCACGCGTCGAGAAGCACGCGCGGGCGTGCGGTCACGTCGAGGACGCCGACACGGTCCGCCCAGCGCTCCTCGACCTTGTGCGGATACTGCCCCACGACCAGCAAGCACGAGCTGGCCGTCGAGGCGCCGGTTGCGACGTGCTCAAGAACGGCGTCCGGGCTCCAGACGCGCACCGGGCTGGAGGTGGCGCTCATCGACCTGCCGTCATGCTACCGCGGGCCGGGCCGTCGCCCGGCGCGAGACCCCGAGGTCGCCGAGCGTGTAGGTTGGTCGTCATGGGGAGGCTCGTCGGTGCGACTCGGGCCGTGGCGTGCGGGGCGCCGCTCGTCCTTCTCGCGACGGTCGCGTGTGGTCGGACCGGCGGGACGTCGGGCGGGGCGCCCTCGACCGCGGCGCCGTCATCCACCGAGTCCGCCACGGCCGCACCGGTGACCTCCACCGCGGCGGCCGCCTCGGTGGGCGGGGCGCTGCTCGTGAACGACGGCACCGATCCCAGGCGCCCGATCCTCTCTCCGGAGGACGCGTCCTTCACGGACAGGCGCCACGGGTGGGGCTGGAGCGATCGATGCCTGAACGAGTCGCACGCCGGCAAGTACGGGTGGGCCATGGCGGCGTGTCAGAAGGGGCTCGACCTCCCCGACCTCGACGGGCAGGCGAAGCCGGCGCTGATCTACAACGAGGGCGTCGTCGCCGAAGCCGTGGGCGACAAGGCCGGCGCGAGGGTCTTCTACGGGCGCGCCCTCGCGCTGCGCCCTCCGGACGACCCGTACCACGAGACGGTCATGCAGGCGGTGAGCCGCGTCGGCGGCAACCCCTGCAATCCCGACGAGGAGGCGTCGGTGTGCTTCGGGATGACGAGCCTCCTGTGCTGTTACAAGAAGTGCAAGAAGGACTCGGAGTGCCCGACCGGCTTCGTGTGCGGCGACACGATGTGCATCCCGTCGCCGTGACGCCTGCGAAGCTCCTGACCCTCAGGCGGACTCCGCGTCGGCCAGGACGGCGCTCATGCGATCGGCGACCTTTCCGCGCCATCCCTCGCCCATCGTGTCGAACGCGAACGCGTTGATGGGGAGGAAGCCCGAGTGGACGAGATCGAGGTGCGTCCCGCCGGATGGTGACTCGGTGAGCGCCCACGTCACGACCGAGTCGAGGGGTGCAGCCGCCGGACCGCCCTTCCAGGAGTAGCGCAGGCGCTTCCGAGGCTCGGCCTCCAGGATCTCGCACTGCACGATCCCGTCCCAGCCCGGCATCGCCTGCGTCTTGAAGGTGAACGTGTGGCCGACGACGGGTCGGATGTCGTTGGGCATCAGCCACGCCGCCAGCAGTCCCGGCTCGGTCAGTGCGCGCCACACCTGCGCCGGCGCGTGCGGCAGCTCGTACTCGACGGTGATCGCTTGCGCCGCGCTCTCGGGCTTCTCACTCATGGTCCATCTCCTGGGGCAGTTCGTAGCTCGATCACGGCACGCTCACTTCAGCGTGACGATCCCGAACGCTCCGTTCGTCGCGTGCGCACCGTTTCCGGCCACGGTGACGACGACCGTCGCGGTGTCTTCGCGACCGCCTCGCATGAAGAGCGAACAGAGCTCCCCGAAGCCGACGCGCCGGTCGCCCTCGCCGATGTCGGCAGGGCCGAGCATCGGGTCGCAGCTCGCGGCCTCGACGCTCCACCCACCGCTGTCGACGACCTTGATGGTGATCTGCTGCGGGAGCGCCGCGACCGCGCTCGGGCGGTTGCCGAGCGCGTTGGGCGTGAGCGTCACGTCGGAGCGCTCGATGTCGAGCTCGAAGCGTGCGACCCGGAGCGACCTGTCCCGGGTCTCGGCGCCGGGCGTGAGCTCGAGCGTGTGATGCTCGTGGACCGGAGCAGAGACCGGCGCTCCGATGCCGACGCCCGTCGAGAGCGTGGTCGTCGTCTCCTTCCAATCGATGACGACGGTTCCCGCGGGCGTCGGCTTGGCGGCCGGGTGGCAACCGAGGGAGAAAGAGACAGTGAGCACGAGCCAGTGCCGCATCGGAAGGAGCATAGAGGTGCGCCCCACGCGACGTCACCACCCTCCGGAGAAACGCTGGTCGTCTATCCTCCGGCCATGCGACGCTCCGAACGGATCGATGGTTCGTCCCGCAAGTTCTGGGAGATCACGCTCGACGGCAAGGAAGGGCTACCGCGCGGTCCCTGCCGGGGTCCAAGGCCAGCTCGCCAGGCTCTCGGCGCTCTGGGCCGAGAAGCGCCCGGGCTTCGAGAAGCGCCTGCGACCGGGAGCGAAGGCCGCGACCCTGGCGAAGTTCCGGCAGAAGCTCGGCCTCGAGGTCCCGCGCGAGTTTCTCGCCTTCTATGCCTGGCACGATGGGGCGAAGGACCACGCGATCGACCGCCTCGAGACCGACGGATGGCTCTCGCTGGCGGGAATCCTCGAGCTCAAGGAGATGCTCGACACCATGGGCTTCGAGGACGAGGACACCTATCCGAAGTACGCGTGGAGCCGGACCTGGATCCCCTTCCTCGAATCGGACGGGGACTCGGTGTGCATCGACGCCCGCTCGGGCGCGGTGTTCAAGCGCCGCAACGACACCTCGGTCGTGCTTTTGGCCCCATCCTTCGCCGCCTGGCTCTCCGCGCACGTCGCGATCACCGAGGCCATCCGCGTCGTGCCGGGCGAGGACGCGGACGAAGCCTTCTTCGCCGCCTTCAACGGACCCATCGAAGGACGCGTCCGCAGGAAGATCTCGCCCGGCTATCCGAAGAGGCTGCCAAACGCGAAGTCGCTCTGCTAGCCGGCTCAGGACGGGAGCCAGGGGCCCACTGCGCCCGCGCCCACGACCTTCGCCACCCTCGATTTGATCGCTTTGATCGCGTCGGGCCTCGGGACGTAGTCCTCGTCGGAGATGTTGCCCCCGTAGTCGCCCCGGAACACGTCCAGCCACCCGGCGAGCGCCTCGGCGCCGCGTGCGAGCGACGGCGCGGCACGCACCGGCTTCCACTTGCCCGTCCCGTGCATCGCCCAGTACAGCGGCGTCCCGCGCTCCTTCGGCGCGGCGATGATCGGGTCTCCCCCCAGGACGTCGCCGATCACGACCCAGTCCGCGTTCCAGCCGGGCAGCAGCCGGTCGCGCTTTCCCACCACCCACCGGTAGCCCTCCTGGCGCTGCAGCAGACTGGAGACGGCGTACAGCGTCACGTCCTCGGCGTACCACGGGAAGACGATGTCCGACCGGAGGGTCGTCGTGTAGAGCGCGACCAGCTCTTCGGACGACGGCAGCACGCGGAACACATCGGCGACGGCACGCTCCGAGGGAGCTCTGGGGTCGTGCGCGACCTCGTACTTGCTCAGCGTCTTGCACACGCGGGCGAGGGCCGCCGGCAACCCATCCGGCGCGCCGGTCATCTTCCTGGTCGCCATGTTCGAGGCAGCATTCTCTCATGCGGAGCCCCGTCGGTGGCCTCGAGACGCGGTCCAGTGCGGATGTCGAAAACGTCCCCCAAGGGCACCATGGCTTTCTACGAGCCCTGGAACGGCGACTACGACACCTGAGCGCCGTCCCCGACCTCTCGCTTTCGCAGCCGGGCATCAGGCGTCGTAGGCGTCGTCACTCCGGCGCGCACTCGCCGCTCGGCCGGGCAGCCCAGGGGACGTCGGTTGCCGGTCAGCGCCTGTCCCGCCACGAAGGTCTCGCGACTCCTCTCACGAGCAGGGCGAGGGTCGACAGTCACCCGTCGGGGTGACGGGTCACTCCAGAGGCCGTCCCCCGCGGTACGCTAGAACCTCCCGGGAGCCTTCGATGACCGAGCGCCTCTACCTCGATGACCCGTACCTGCGCGAGGTCCTCGCCGACGTGCTCGAGAGCGCCTCGGGCGCCTGCACGCTGTCGCGCACCGTCTTCCACCCCGGCGGCGGGGGGCAGCCCCACGATCGCGGGACGATGGCGGTGGCGGGCGAGGAGCTCTCGCTGACCGAGGTCCGCGAGGACGACGCGGGGCGCATCTGGCACGTCGTGGGCCGCGATCTGGCCGCCGGGACGCGCGTCCGCGCCGCGCTCGACTGGCCCTACCGGCACGCGCTCATGCGGCACCACGCGCTGATGCACATCGTCAACACGGTGGCCCGCGTGCGCTTCGGCGGCGTCATCACCGGGGCGCAGATCGGCGCGGAGCGCTCGCGCATCGACTTCCGCTTCGAGGCCTTCACGCGCGACGACCTGCAGGACTTCGAGGACCGCGTCAACGCCGTGGTCACGCAGGCACTCGCGGTCACCTCGACGTCGGTGACCGAGGAAGAGTTTCGCGCCCGCCCCGAGCTCGTGCGCACGCTCAACGTCAAGCCTCCGGTCGTCGACGGGCGCGTCCGCGTCGTGGAGATCGCGGGCTTCGACGCGCAGGCGTGCGGGGGGACGCACGTGCACACGACCCGCGAGATCGGGCGCGTGAAGCTGGTGAAGCTCGACAACAAGGGCCGCGACAACAAGCGGCTGTACTGGGAGCTCGCGGGCACGACGGGCGTCGCCTGAGAGGGGACGGCCGCACGCCCCTATCGGTGACCCTGGACGGGCGCGAGACGAGGCTTCGCCCTCACGGAATGACGCACGCCGGCAGGTCCGGCGTGAAGCCGTGGTCGCTGGAAGCGCCCGGGGCCAGCTCCTCGATGCCCGGGATGAAGAGCTGGACCTGCTTCTGGACCGTCACGTTGTTCGCCATCGCGTCGTGCTTCACCTTGATGAACACGTGCTTGTGGGCGGAGGGAGGAAACCCCATCGCGCTCTTGGGGGCGACGCTGCCGTCGCCGTCCTCGCACCGGATGGCGGTCGAGATGTGCTTCTGCCCCGTGTCGCCCATCGCCGTGAGCGTCGAGTTGCCCGACCCGATGATCGCGTACTTCCAGGGGGCGTCGTCGCTCGTGTCGTCCCACGAGTCGATCTGGGCGTGGAGACCCCGCGCCCAGTCGACGAGGGACGCGTTGTAGAACTTCTCGTCACCGCTGCAGACCTGGGGGGCGAAATCTCCGCTGCACGCCAGGCCTTCCATCCACGCCGTCCACCCGCCGTAGTCCATGCCTGGACCGGAGCCGTCGGGTGCGTAGGTGAAGAACGGGCCGGCGCTCTGCTCGTACGCGGCGCTGGGGAGAAGGACATACACGCCCCACATGTTCCTCGCCGTCTCCTTGAAACCGCGGCGCTCGGCGTCCTTCCAGGGAGAGGCGACGTTCTGGCCGTAGCGGGTCAACGAGAACACCTTCGGAGCCCCGTAGAAGGGCGTTCCGAGGGTGATGTACGTGTCGACGTCTGCCGCGCCGCCCTGGGACAGGTAGATGCGGCTGACGATCCCGCCGAGGCTGTGGGCGACGATGTCGACCTTCTCGGCCCCCGTCCGCGTCTTGATGGTCTGCACCAGGTTCTTGAGGTCGCTCGCGGCGTTCGTCGTCGCGCGACGCCAGTCGTAGGGGAACGTGTAGAGATCCTCCCGAAGGGTGCAGTCGTCCTTCGGTGCGGGGCCGTAGGGTGCCTTCACGCACTTGCCCTGGTCGTAGTCCGATTGCTCGCTCTTCGCGAGCCGGTAGCCCATGTGGTCCTGCATGAAGACGACCATGCCGTGATAGAAGTCGAGCCCGGCCGCGGAGGCCTGCCAGTACGCCTGTCCCATCAGCTCGCACGGCTGCAGCGAGGGATTCAAGGCGCCGCCGCCGCGATTGAAGCCGAGGCTGGCCAGCGTGCTCTCCACGGCGCCCGGTGTCGGCTGGGTGAGCGCGTTGGGCCACGGCTCGTGAAACGGTCCGTCCTCGCCGTCCTCGCTGAGGCTCGTCCCCATGATGCCGGGAACGAGGATGACGGGGTATTCCTTGCCGGGCGTGAGGCCCCAGATCTGAAGTCCGGAATACTGCGCCTTCTGCACGACGGGGGCGATGGTGTTTCCGATGCCCGGCAAGAGGACGGGGTGAGGGAGGTTTCGCACGACGATCTTCGTGACCCTCTTGCGGGCGTGGACGGCATCGTGCGACAGCGGCAGGCGCACGCGGGCTATGGCGAGGCGCATCCTTCGGTGCGGTGCCTCCGTCCGGCACCGGAGGCGCCTCCGAGGCGCCTCGGACGTCCGGCGACTCTGCCCGGCGATCGCACCGCATACCCCGCGAAAGGGCGCGCGCTCCTCGTGGAATGCGCCGTGCTTGGGTCCACCGCCATGGCTACGCGAAGATCCCTCAAGTACGTCGGTCTGCTCGTCGGCTGCGCGGCCCTGGGCGTTGCGGGGCCCAGCTGCAGCTCGACCAAACCGCCCGCGGGCGCAGGTGGCGGCGGCCCGGACGCCGGAGAAGACGGAGGGGCGGATGCTGGAGAGGACACCGGCGCCAGCGCCGATGGCGGCTCGGACGGCGGCATGCCGGCGAGTCCTCTCCTGAGTCTCTCCTACGACCTCGTCTCCGACTCCAGCGGTACGACCCCGGCGCAAGGCTCCACCATCACCCTGTTCTTCGAGCCCAACGGCAAGGCCGGCGTCACGGCACAGAACGCGACGCTCATGCTGAGTCACCACGGGACGTGGTCCTACTTCGGGACCAACCTCACGCTCGCCTTCACGGCGAGCGACTTCCACCCGAGCGCGACCTTCTCGCTCGACCTCACCGCGACGACGGTGACGATGCCGTTCCAGGTCTTCTCGACCAGCGCAGGCTCGTCCACGTGGACGCAGGTCCCCCTCGACCTCTCGAGCGGCGCCTATCTCGCGGGCTACGCCGTGGCCTCCGATCCCGTCGTTCCGTGCGTGACGGTCAGCCAGGTCGTGGCGGAGGCCGCAGAGTACGCGGCCGGTGTCACCGGGATCACGCCGCAGAGTGACGGTACGGCGCCGTGGCCACCCGTCACGCCCACGATTCCGAACGTCGGCTTCTGCGTCACGAGCGGAGGCGGCGGTGCTGAGGGTGGGGTCGACGACGCTGGTGACGACGCGGCAGGCGAGGATGCCGGAGACGAGGGCGGAACCGGCGACGGCGGGATGGGGCAAGTGATCGTCCCGAAGCGCGAGATGGGCATGTTCCGGGGCGCAGGCTCGGCGCCCGGGAAGCTCCCCCGCGTCTTCCACCCCCTCCGCGGCGGCTCTCCCTATCCCCAGCCATCCACGATCGTGGTCTCCGTCGGGGGTCTGACGTTCCAGTACACGACCCACCCCGGCACCGGGGCGCCGCTCTCCGAGACCGACCTGCTCTTCTACAGCTTCCTGGCTCCGGACACGCCCGCGGCCTATTCGCTTGCGCCGCTCGCGAGCGATCCGCGGACCGACCTCGTACCCGAGAGCCCCGACAACGGCGCAGCAGATCCCCCGAACAAGACGGCGCTGCTCGTGTCGCCCCTGGCGAAACAGGTCTTCACGAGCTGGAACGAGTCCCAGTACTACCAGGAGCTCATGAAGGGCAACGTCATCTACTCGCCCGCAGACGGCATCCTGGGAACGAGAGGCTTCGCAGGTTACGTCTCGACGCCGCTGCCGGACCTCAATCAGATCGAAACGGACCTCGAGGCGAGGGGGTACACCGTCACCCAGCTGGACAACACGCCGGGAGATACTCCGGCAACGCCGCTCGAGCTCACGAAGGCGCTACTCGGGTCCATGCCAGGCGTGATCGAGATATTCACGCACGGATCCCCCAACGGAGGGCTGCTCACGCCCGTGGAGCTGGGGTCGGATCCCGACACCATCGCCACCCAGCAGGCGGCGTTGATGAGCGAGATGCAGGCCGTGTATCCCGACTTCCCGGCCAGCGCGATCGGGGTCGTTCCTCCTCCTCACGAAGGGGCCGCGAGCAACTTCGCAATGCTCACCCCGAGCTACTGGACCTGGCTGCGCAGCAAAGGGGCGGACTTCAGTCACAGCCTCGTCTACGTCGGCGCCTGCAGCACCGACGCGACGCCGACGCTGCAGCAGGCCATCCAGGCGCGGGCGTACTTCGCCTACGGAGTCGACATCACGTTCTCCTTGGTCGACGCCGTCGCGCAGTACATCCCGGATCTCATGAGTCGCCCGACGACCTCCGCCGAGGAGGCCTACTACAACATGTTCCGCATAGGGACGACGCACGAGTTCGTGTTCACTCAAGACAAGGACTTCAGCGGATCGGATCTGCCTTCCCAGGTGGACCCGACCAAGGTGACCCCCTTGACGAATTTCTCGGGTGTTCTCCACGGCTGGGGGTGGAACGGCAGCGCCGAAGTCCCCTACCTCGGCAGCGGCTGGCTCAGCGCGGCGAGTTCCAGCGGGCCGTCCCTGAGCGACGGCCAGGTCTGGTACCTGCTCTGGGCGGCTCGATGGGGACAAGATTCGGTCGGCGGCGCCGACAATCTCGTCAGTTGCTACAATAGCTACTGGTCCCAACAAAATCTCGGTGGGCTCGCCAATCCGTTCTGCCAGAACGCCAACGACGGGAACGTGCCGACACAGGACGAAGTGGCGTACGCCACGTACCTGCTCACCGGTGAGCCGCTCATCGGCTTCAGTGGAACGCTCGTCCCGCGGTTCACGCTCGACGACGGGCAGTGAACGAGCGCCGCGACGAGCCCCTCAGGGCCGGATGGCCATGAGCGTCTGCCAGCCGAAGTAGAGCGAGCCGTCGGCGCCGATGGCGGGATAGGAGTAGGCGAGCTGGGTGGTGAGCAGGCTCAAGGTCCAGGCCGTCGTGCCGTCGGGCCGGATGGCCTCGACGCTCGCCGGCGCGTCGGCGTTGTTGCCGCACGTGACGTAGAGGGTGCCGTCGCCCGCCACGGCGAACGTCCCGCACGACGCGGGGTACTTCAGCGTGTGCGTCCAGCCGAGCGACCCCGACGAGGTGACCTGCCGGATGGTGTCGTCGAGCCCCTGGAAGTAGATCGTCCCGTCGGGCCCCATCCCGATGCGGTCCACGAAGGTGGGGGTCGACGCGGTCCAGGCGTTCGTTCCGTCCGGGTTCATCGCGTAGACGTACCCCTGGTCGGCGTTCAACCCCGGGTTGGCCGCGAAGTAGATGCGCCCGTCCGCGCCGACGATGGGATCGCCGTTGCCGAGGCCCGCCGCCTTGTAGGTCCACGCGCCGACGCCCGTGGGGTGGATGGCGAGCAGGTTGTCGAGGCCGTCCTCGATGTAGAGGGTCCCGTCGCCGGCGAGGACCGGGTTGGAGCGGTAGCCGTTGCTCTGCGACCAGTTGAGCGCGCCGGCGGACGAGACCGAGTACAGCACGAGCGACGTGGCGAAGTAGATCGTCCCGTCGGCCGCGATCGCGGGCGACCCCGTCGAGTCGTCGGTGCCACCGAAGGCGTAGGTCCACTTCGAGGTGCCGTCCGGGTTGTACGCGCGGAGCGTCTCGTCGGCGGTGACGACGACGATCGTGCCGTCTGCGGCGATGGTCGCGGCGCCCACGGGATGGCCCACGAGCGCGACCCACTTCTGCGTGCCGTCGGCCGTCAGCGCGTAGAGGTCCAGGCCGCCGACGTAGAGGGTGCCGTCCGCGGCGATGGTCGGCGCCGTCGCCAGCAGACCGTTGAGGTTCTGCGTCCACGTCACGGCCGCCGGCGCCGCGAGGGAGCTCGCCGCGCCGAAGCCTTCGCGCGTGGGACAGCGTTCGACCATCGGCCACGGCGCGCCCGCCTGGATGCCCGCGCCTTGCGTGCAGCCCGCGGACGTCACCCCCGCGTCGCCGCCCGTGCTCCCGTCCGCTCCGTTCGCGTCCGCTCCGCTTGCGTCGGCCGGGGTCGCATCGCCCGTGCCGGCGGCATCCGACGAGAGGGACGCGTCGCCGGCGTCGCCCGACATGCTGCCGTCTCCCACCCCGCCGTCCCCGCCTGGGACGCCGCCCTCGCCCTGCGTGGCGTCGGGGCCGGCATCGGTCGCGGCCGAGCCCTCCGGAGCCGCCCCGTCGTGCGCGGCGGAGCCGGCGTCGTGGTCCTCGCCCGCGCTGCCGGAGGTGCCGCACGCGGTGAGCAAGAGCGAGAAGGCCAAGAGGGTTCGGCGCATGCTCTTGGCATACGTCGGCACGGGGGGAAGGCTCCCTCACCCCCCGACGAGTCCCGCCAGGTACCGGCGGGCATCGTCCGGCACGGACATCGACACGTGCCCGCAGTCGACGCAGACCGACGCGTGGGTGAGGGGCACGTCGTCGTGGCGGCCCGGCGTGAACACACGCACGCCGAGCGAGGGGCCGACGGCGCCCGCCAGCGTGCGCGATCCGCCGCACTGCGGGCAGCGCCTCGCCGGAGCTTCCTGCGGCGCGACGTTCGCGGCCAGCGGCGGCCCGCCAAGCTCCCCGCGGGGGGGGACGCGGGCTCCACAGCTCCGGCAGAACGTGTTCCCGTCAGGGTTCATCGTGCCGCACTTCGTGCATTGCACGGGGAGTCTCCTCGTGGGGCGAGCAACGCGGTATCTCGAGACCCTAGGGACAGAGGTTCTTGCCCCTGAAGTTGGACAGCGTCTTCGAGCACGCGGACGGGTTGTTCAGGTTCACGATCATCGTGCAGGGGGCGGCAGCCTGCGCCCCTGCGGGCTGGGCCTGGAGCGACGTGCAGCACGCCGCGAGGGCGGTGCAAGGAGTGGAGCCGGCGGGCAGCGAAGGAGGAGCAGCGGACGGCAGCGGCGCCTGGGGGAGGTCGACGTGGATGTGGAGGCTCGTGCTCGCCGTGTACGAGCAGGCGTCGCACATCTGGCCCGTCGTGAACGTGCACGGCGCCGCCTCGAGACCGATGTACGGGCCGCTGTTCGCGCAGTCGCTGCTGCTCCGGGAGTCGGACACGACGATGTCGCCGCTGGACGGGAAGCTACCGAACCAGAACGCGTGCGGGTCCTTCATGGCGCTGCCGGAGTAGACGCCGGGCTTCATGGTGCGCTGAAAGGTCGAGGCCTTGCCGTTGGTCGTCGTGATCATCGTGTTGGACCCCTGGTCGTAGTGCTGCGTCGACGACGTGCTCTGGCCGCCGGAGCCGCTCGAGCTGCTGTCCATCTCGCACGTCGACTGCATGTCGACGTCGGCCGTGATCCAGTGGATCTCGTACGTCGCCTGCCCCTTGTCGGGAATGCGCACCGTGAGCGACCCCGCCTGTCCGTCGCGCCCTCCGTTGCGCCCGGCGGGCGGCGACCACCCCGGCTTGCACTTCCAGCTCGGCGCCTTCCCGCTCGACTGCGGCGGGGCCGGGCCGTTGCAGGACGTGCCGTTCGCCTGGTTCGAGAACGACACGCGCGCGTCTCTGGTGACGCTGCCGTCCTGCGCGGGCGTGAGGCGCGGAATGGCCGGGATGTGCGATTGCACCTCCTTGCGGTCCTCGTAATGGCCGCTGCCACTCAGCTCGATCCTGTTTCCGGAGTCAATCTCGTACATGACCGTGCGGAGCTTCTTCACCGGGTCGGTGACGTCGTCGACGGGCGTGAGCAGCCATTGGCTGGTCACGTTCTCCGAGTAGCTGATGTCACCCGTCACCGTCGTCTGCTGCCGGGTGGTGGCGCCGCCTGGCGACGACGTGGTCATCGCCTTGTCCTGGGCCTGCCGCTGCTGGACGCACGCGGGGTCCCCGCCGTGCTGGATGGTCACCTTCGCCGTGTAGTTGAAGTTGCCCCCAGGCTCGGGGTTGCAAGGGCCCGTGGCCTTGACCTTGATCTTGCCGCTGAAGGCGGCCGCGGGGTCGGTGCCCGTGTTCGCGACGATGAGGACGATGCCCACGACCTTTTCGTCCGCCTTGTCGCGGCAGTAGTGCTTCTCGGTCGCCCCTCCCCAGTCCTCGTAGTGGCTCGTCACCCCCGACGCGCCCGCGATCCGGACGATCGCCTGCACGCTCACGTCCTGGTTCGCCTGGTTCGCGACTCCGGAGAGATCGAAGACGAGCTGCGGGACGTAGAGCTGGCTGGGCGAGCCCTCTTCGACCGCCACGCCCGTATACCTGACCGACGCATGGGGGACGTTCAAGTCCACTTCGGTGTCGGAGTCCTTCGCCGGGTCGGACTTCGAGACCGGGTACGTCTTCACCAGCTCCTGGGCAATGAGGCTCGTGCTCATAGGCTGGCCCACGTATCCATTGTCGTAGTCCACGTACTTCTGCGCCTCGGGGACGTCCTGGTTCCAGTTGACGAGCGCGAACTGCTTGAAGGCAGAGTGAAAGTCGGGAATCGCCACCTTCATGGCGTCGAGCGGATTGCCGTTCGCGCCCATCGCCTTCCACACCTTGCCGATTGTGTTCGGGTCCTTCCCCGCCACGCGCGTGAGGAAGAACGGCCAGAGGTACGCGCCGTAGTCCACGGTGCGCCCTCCCGGGCCGCCCTCCGTGTCCAGCGGGCCGTCGGTCGGCTGGGAGGTGTCGCGCGTCGTGGTCGGCGTGCACTGCCCGGTCGGCCCGCACGCGGGCGCGGTGAAGGTCCAGAGAGACGCCTTCAGGAACTGGTGCTCGTCGTTCTGCGCGGGGAACACCAGGTCCTCCGCCCACGTCGCGCTCGCCTCGGACCACCAGTATCGGTAGGCGTCGGGAGTGAAGCTCAGCTGGATCGCGTGAAAGAGCTCGTGCGCGACCCTGGAGTCCAGGTTCGCGTCGGCGTTGAGGATGATGTACGCAGAGGTCGGGCAGCTCTTGTCATCCATGTAGAGGGGCTGCGTATAGCCAACGGTGGTGCCGGAGAGGGAGTAGCTTCGACTCCGGAGAGACGACGCCGCGTACCCGCCCGGAACGATGTACACGTCGATGCTGCCGTTGCCTCCGTCGTGACCGTTGTTGGATCCCGCGTCCGAGCACGGCGTTTGCCCCAGCATCGCGCGCGACTCGACGTCATAGGCGCTCGCCTGGTCGAGGTGCTCCTGGAGGGACTGGATGTTCCGGCGCTGCGTCTCCGCGCTGGCGTCGTCGCTGCAGTACCAGTAGCGGATCGGGTACTTCGGATCGTCGAGGTAGCTCTCGCTGCAGGTCGGAGGGCTATCGTCCTCCCCGGGCGGAAGCGGCTGGTGGTTCCAGAAGCTCTCCGGCTCCGTCGGGCGCAGCAAGAACGGTCGTATCGCCCTCTGGAGGGCGGGAGTCATCCTGTCGAGGCGCCGCACGATCTCGGAGATGACCGCGGTCGCCTCCAGCGGACCGTCCGGCGGAGCCCCGATGAGCGCTTCCGGCAGGCGATCCGGCGCGAACATCCCTTGCACCTGCCAGACGAGCGCCGTGTCGTGATCGATCTTCCCCGCGCGCTCCGCCGCGAGGATGTTGTCGATGGTCGATGGCGGACGCAGGCCGTGCGCAGCGGGGCCGGCGCTGGCGTTGCTCCGCGGCGCGGCCGTGGGCGACGCCGGCGGCGCGTGCTCGCACGCGAGGGTGACCAGCAGCGCGATGACGACGAGAACGAGGGGCGACGAGCGGGCGTTCATCGCAGTTCCTTTCCCTTGCGCATCCTCTCACGCTGCGAGCGCCCTCCGGTCCTTCTTTTTCCCGTATGAAGGAAGACAGAGCAGCAGACGACGATCCACGGCGAAGGCCACTCGTCGGCCACGATCGTCACGACGATGGGGCGATACTTGCGCGGCGCGACGGTCCACTTCGCTGCAGCCAGCAGCGCGACGATCTCTTCCACTCGGCCGTCGCGTCCTTGTCTCGCCAGACAGTCAGCGGAGCACTGCCCCAGAAGCTCACCGAGACCATCCCCTGGAGGCGGCGGAAGAAGAAGTGCGTCGGCGGATCGCAGCCGTTGCCGTCCTCGTGGTCGTGGGGAATCTCGTTCAGGAAGGTCGCGCAGAGCTGGTCCACCGACGCTGGCCGTCTCGACGAGCACGTCCTGATCGCGCGTGATGTAGACGAGCGAGCCCGCCGGCGGCTTGCAGTATCGCGACGCGCTACCAGGCGTACATCTCCCGCAGTGGCACGGCGCCCGGCGTCTTCGCCCAGATGGTCGCTGCCTACGAGGCGGCGAAGGTCGAGCCGCGGCTGGTCGCGCTGAACCTCGTGGGGCCGGAGGACGGCACGGCCGCGCTCGCCACCGACGATCAGGGCGTCTCGCGCTCGAGCATGACGGGCGAGTACCTCCGCGCGGTCACCGATCAGAACCTCGGCTACCTCGACCTGAAGACGCTCTCGCGCAACAGCCTCGAGTACAGCTTTCTCCCCGGCGCGAGCCTCTTCACCGACTTCTCGTCCCTCACCATCGCGCCTGCCTGCGCGGATGGCGCCGACACGTCGGGCACTACCACGCCGACCTCCGCGTGCGCGACCTATCTGTCCGCCAACGCGCGCGCGGCCGCGCAGTGGGAGCTCGAGCGTCGCTACCGTGTCTTCGCGAGCGCATACTGAGGCGGCTCGTGGCGCACGCGACCCGACCTCGTGCAGCGCAATGTCAGGATCGCGTCGACCGATGGCTTCATCGTGAGACGCGATGTCTTCGTCGTGAGGCGCGATGGCTACTCCGTGCGACACCGTGTCGACTCGGCGCCTCACGGAGTCGACATCGCGCCGCAGTGAATCGCCTTCGCGCGTCCGTCGGGCGACATCGTGGTCGGGTGAGTAGAGCTCGCGGGGCTGTGACGGACCGCCGCGACACCGCAAGATGACGTGGCACGGGATGTGTTCGATCATGAAGCGCCCGCGCCCAGCGCGGATCTACGGCGCTCCCCCTTCGACGGCCTCGTGATGGCAGGGCGAGGACGGCGACCCCGCCCCGTGCCCCAGCGTCCCCGTGCTCCCCATGCCGATGCCCTCGCCCCGCGGGGGCGGTGCGTCGTCGTCCACGCCCCCGTGGGTCAGCGCGCCCCGCGGATACAGCGCGACCTCGGCCGCCACGCCGGACGGCTCCGACGCGAACACGCGCGGACCGCGCTGCCGCAGACACTCCGCGACGCCGGCGGGGAGGCCGGGGCTCTCGCCCACATCCACGGTGGGATGACCGCTGTCCGCACGCACCGTGAACGAGAGGCACGCGCGCAGGTCCGCGCTGCCGCCCGAGGGCTCGAGGCAGAGGCGCGCGAGGGACGCGACCCGCCGCTCGGGCCCACCGCGGTGCGTGGTCGCCAGCTCGATGTCGTCCGGGAACGTCACGCGCATGTGGGAGCCGTCCTCGGGGAGCGATGCGGCCTGCTGCGCCGCGGCCAGGATGCGCGGCGCCCTCTTCGCCCCGCCCAGCTTCACCGCCTGCGTGGCCCACCGCATCGCCGCCTCGGCGTCGCCCCGGTAGAGGGCGCGCGTCGCGAGCTCCTCGAGCACTGGGACCGCCAGGGAGGACGGGGCCTTGAGCAGCCCGGCGTCGTCGCTGCGCTCCACGGCGTCCGCCAGGAGGTGCACCACCGCGTGCGGCAGCTCGCCTCCGCGGCCGGCCAGGTCGATGCCGGCCTGGAGGCACTCGCGATCGTGCTGCGCGTGCGCCTCGACGTAGACGAGGAAGCGCAGGGCGCCCGCGGCGTCGGCGGGCGAGAACCCGAGCGATAGACCTTCGAGACCACCGTCGGGCTCGCCCACCGCGTCGCCGAACATGACCGGCCCAAGTGGACCGCGCCGGCGCGGCCTCGCGGGTGGCTTCGGGTGGGGCCTGGCGGCAGCGGCCTGCGCGTCAGCCTCCAGCACGTCGCGGAGCTCGCGGAGCGCGCGCGCGGCTCCCGCCAGGTCCGGCTCGGCGCCCGCGGCGCAGGCCACCGCGAGGTCCGCGAGCACGGGCCCGCGCGCCGCCCCGGTCGACGCGTCGCGCACCTCCTCGAGGGCGTGGCGCGCCTGCTTCGGCGTCGTCGTCTCGGCCACTCCCAGGCGCGCGAGGGCGCCCAGCGGGTCGCGCGCGGTCGACAGCTCGGCCGCGCGCGCGAAGGCGGCGCCGATCCTGGGGTCGTCCTCGCCGCAGGGACGCAGCGCCAAGTCCTCGTCGAGGCTGCGGTCGCAGGTCTGGAGGTTCATGCTGGCGCGGTAGTGGAGCGTCTCGTGCCCCCGCAGGAAGAGCGCCTGCGCCATGGCGACGTCCACGGTGGCTCCAGGCGCGGCGACGGCGCCGGCGAGCTCCGCGATGGCCGCGCTCGCCCACGCGTCGTACTGCTGCACGGCCAGGTCGACCTTGCCCTGTGCGTCGGCCGTGGCCTTCTCGAGGGCGGGGCCGTTGCGGCATGGGTCGGCGCAGGACCCGCGCCGCTCCGTCGCCTCCCAGCGCCGCTCCGTGAGGGCTCCGATGGCCTCGCCGTCGCGCGCCTGGCGCGCGAGGTGGGCGCGGAGGGCAGGCGGGAGCTTCAGCGCGCGGGCGTCGAGCTTCACCTCGCGCGGTGCGCCGAGCGAGAGGCGGACGGACGGGTCGACCATTTTGATCGACACGTGCACCGGCGGAGCCTCGGGGGTCGCAGCCTCCACCGGGATCACGAGGCTCGCGGTGGGAGCAGGGACAGGGACGACGGGCGGGAGATCGTGGGTCTCGCCGCCGCACGCGGTGAGAGCGGCCAGGACGGCGAGACCAGGGGCCGAGCAGCGGAGAAGGGGAAGCATGGGGGGAGCATACGCGCCCGGGTCCGCGCTCGTGATCGATCCCAGCGCCACGATCGTCTTGCGGTGTCGCGGCGCTCCGTCACGCAGCATCATGATCCACTTGCAGCAGGCCACGGAAGGGCGAAGGGCGTTCTCCTCGCCTAGCTGCACCGGCGTGCCGGGACTCTCATCGCCAGGAAGAAGCACGGCGGTGTGGACGATGGCGTCGGCTTGGATCTGCGCTTCGCAAGCGTGCGGGATCTCGCCTTCTTTCCAGTGGTGATGGTCCTCTGCGTCACGGCCTGCGAGGCGTCCGTTCCGGCACCCCGAGGCGCATGCCGCGACGGAGGCAGGGAGACGCAGCGGAACCGTACGAGCCCATGCCCGACAGGATGGAACGAACCTGCTCGTCGGACTTGAAGCCGAGTGCGAGCCGAAGGCGGGGAAGACTGTTGAATGCGGACCCGCGTCCGGAATCCCGGTGTTCTTGGAAGGAAAGACACCCAGGGGCGACGTCGTCTCGTTCCGGGTTGGTGTCACGGACTCGCGTGGGCTCGCCAGGATCGATTTCAACAAGGCATCGACATGAAGGCGGTGCTGCTGCCATCGAGCGCGAATCTCGCCTGTGCGCCACCGATCATGGACACTCCTCCCGCGTGCACCATCTCGAACCCGTGCGACATTCCCACTATTGACTTGCGAGCTGTCGGTGCAGCATGTGCGCGCCGACAGACGCGACGTGCCTCACCGCAAGCGCCTACAACAGCTCGTGCTCGAACATCCAGAGCTACCTGAGGGTGTTCCCCAACGGAGTGCATGCAGGAGAGAGCATCGAGATCCTAGCAGCGGTGAGGCAGGCGGCGCTGGCCAGACGCCAAGCAGCTCTCGCAGAGGCCGCGAAGGCCCAAGCCGAGGCCGCGAGGGCCGAGCAGCAAACTGCGGCAAGGGAGCAGAGGGAAGCCGAAGCTCGTGAGCGCGCCGAAGCCGCAAAAGAAACGGCGAGGCGCCGGCAGAGTGTCCCGCCGTTTGCCGCATGAGCTGCTCATCCCGGCTTCGCTTCGACGAGTGCTTCGCTGGGTGCGTGCAGTTGTGCCAAGGACAGTGATCCTGCCACCATCCTCACGCGCACGGAGCCCACGAGGCTAATCTGCGACGCCCTTCTCGCCGAAAACGCGGAGTGCCCGCATTGGCGCGTGGCTGCACTGGCTCGCGGCCAAGTTCTATTTCAACAACGATCACATCGGGCATTACGACATCGAGCTCGGCGAGCCTCCGGGGGAGCACTGCGGGACAAACTGGGGAGGGTTCGTCCCCGGGTCGAACGAGCCCGGAGCGCTGGCGCAGCCAGGGGCCTTCTGCGCCCCGCCACCCGCGCCGCCATGCCCTCCGCCCCGGAAAAGAAGCCGACCATGTACGTCGACCCCTTCTCCTTCGACCGCCTCCCCGGCGGATCTGCTCCTCACTCTCGGCCACGAAACGATCCACTACATGCAGAGCGAGCGATTGCTGGGGCGACGTAGAGGTTCCTCGACTCGGATCCCTACGGCCAGATCTGGGCAAAGGAGAACCCCGGGTGGCAGAACTGGGGGAAAGAGCGAGAAACCCCACGTCCCCTGCTACTGCTGCGGATATCCCGACAAGGATCCCGCCCCCACCTCGGCTCCGCCCAAGAAGTGAGCGGCGCAGGAGGTCCAGCGGCTTCGTGGACGCGATGGCCGTAGTAGGATTCCCCGGATGAGCGAGATCGAGACCGACTATCTGGTCGTGGGTGCCGGGGCCGCGGGGATGGCGTTCACCGACGCGCTCATCGCCCATTCGGACGCGACCGTCACCATCGTCGACCGCCGCCATGCGCCCGGGGGCCACTGGCTCGACGCCTATCCCTACGTGCGGCTCCATCAGCCGTCCGCCTTCTACGGCGTCGACTCCGTGCCGCTCGGACAGGACGCGGTCGACGCGACCGGGACGAACGCGGGCTTCTACGAGCTCGCCGGCCCCGACGAGCTGAGGGCCTATTACCAGCGGGTCATGCACCGCCACTTCCTGCCCACAGGGCGGGTCCGGTACTTCCCGGGTTGCGACTACGTGGACGGGCACCGCTTCGCCTCACGGCTCACCGGGGCGTCGCGGCAGGTGCGCGTGCGCCGCAAGCTGGTCGACACCACGTACGTCGAGGGCGCGGTCCCGGCGACGAGCCCTCCGCCGTTCGCGATGGCCGACGGCGTCCGCTGCGTGACGCCCGGCGGGCTCGCTCACCTCGAGCAACCCCCCGGGCGAATCGTCATCATCGGCGGAGGCAAGACCGCGCTCGACGCGTGCGTGTGGCTCCTCGAGCAGGGCGTCCCGGCCACGGCCATCCGCTGGATCAGGCCGCGCGACGCCTGGTGGATGAACCGCCGGTTCCAGCAGCCACACGCGCTCCTCCCGGACCTCTTGCAGGGCACCGCGATCCAGATCGAGGCCATGGCCCAGGCGGGCTCGCTGGACGAGCTCTTTGCCCGGCTCGAATCGGAAGGCTTCCTTCTCCGGATCGATCCCGGGGCCTCGCCGACGATGTTCCGCGGCGCCATCCTGAGCGAGTCCGAGCTTCGCCTCCTGCGGCAGATCGAGGACGTGGTCCGCAAGGGCCACGTGCGCCGGATCGAGCGTGACGAGATCATCCTCGACCAGGGCCGGGTGCCGACCGATGAACGGACCGTCCACGTCCACTGCGCGGCACGAGGGCTCGCCCGCCGCCCGCGCCGCCCCATCTTCGAGCCGGGGCGAGTGACGGTCCAGCCCTTCTCCTTCGGATTCGTCTGCTACCAGTTCGCGATGCTCGGGGTGATCGAGGCCACCGTCGGGAGCGACGAGGAGAAGAACGCCCTTTGCCCTCCGATCGCCTACTGGGACGAGAACGAGGACTACCTGGCTGCGTTCCTCGCAGCGATGGCCTCGACGACCGCCATCGCCGCCCATCCGACGCTCGCCCGCTGGAACAAGGCGAGCCGTCTCAACCCCACCAGCGGCATCGCCTCCCACAGAGACGACCCGCGCGTCATCGCGTCCCGCGAGCGCATGAAGCGCTTCGGCCTTCCGGCGGCGATGAACTTGCAGAAGCTCCTCGTGGAACGGAGCCGCAGCTGAGGCAGAGCGGAGCGCGTTACCCGGTACGTACTCCACCTGTTCGTCGACGGTCGTTGCGACCACACGCATTCCGTGCGCGTCATGCGTCCGCGGCCCGAGGACGTTCGCGAAGCTCAGCCTCCCTTGGTGAAGGACCGACGTCGGCGGAGGACTCGATGTTCTCCGGGGATTGCTGACGAGCCCTTCGTCCGCTGAACCTCGGACCGCTCGCCCGACGGCAACCCGCCCTCACGGCACGGCAGTTGCGATGCAGCTCTCGACCCCGAACGTTCGCTCGGGAGAAGGAAGATGCCATGAGCAACAGATGGCTCGCGACGCTGGCTCTGGCGGTCGCCCCTTTCATCGCGTGCGCGGGGGGCAACGGCGGCGGCAGCGGCGGCAGTGGCGGCAGCGGCGGCAGCGGCGGCAGTGGCGGCAGTGGCGGCAGTGGCGGCAGTGGCGGCAGCGGCGGCAGCGGCGGCAGCGGCGGCAGCGGCGGCAGCGGCGGCTACACCGTGACGTACGACGGCAACGGCGCGACCGGCGGCACGGTCCCCGTCGACTCCAGCACCTACGCGCAAGGGCAGACCGTCACGCTCCTCGGCAACACAGGCAACCTCGTGTACCCCGAATACACCTTCGCGGGCTGGGAGACCGTGGCCGACGGGTCCGGGACCGCCTATGCGCCGGCGGGCACGTTCACGATGGCGGCGGCCAGCGTCACCATGTATGCGCTCTGGGCTGGCGGATATGCCTACGCCGTGAACCACAACGAAGGCGCCGAAGGCTCCATCTCCCAGTTCACGATCGGCCCCAATGGGGCGCTCACGCCGATGCCCACGCCGACGGTCGATTCGGGAGGGGCCGACACGCGCTACGTCACGGTCGACCCGCGGGGCAAGTACGTCTACGCATCGAACCCGGCAGCCAACAACCAGGCAGGGAGCGTCACGCAGTTCACGATCAGCCCGACCAACGGATCGCTCAGCCCGATGTCGCCGCTCGTCGCTCCCTCACCGAGCGCCATCGGCCCGGCTGCTGGCGTGGTCCACCCGACGGGCAACTGGTTCTACGTCGCCGACCAGGAGCTCGGTGTCGGCGGCGCCCTCTCACAGTACACCGTGGGCGCGACGGGCGGGCTCACGTCCCCCTCGCTGCTCACGGTCGGGCAGAACCCCCAGCAAACTGGCCTGTACGGCATCGCCGTCGACCCGGCCGGCAAGTACGCCTACACGGTGGGCACCTGCTGTGGCGCCGGAAGCGGCGCGGTCTTCCAGTACACGGCCGACCCGACGACCGGGCGGCTCGCCCCCAACCCCTCCAGCAGCAACTACTCCGTGCCGACGACGCCGGTGACTTCGCTCGGCTGGGCGCAGCCGTGGGACATCAAGATCCTCCAGATCGCATCGGGCGAGTATGCCTACGTCACCAACTACGACGACGGGACGGTCTGGGAGTTCAGCGTCAACGCGGACGGAACGCTCGCGCCCCTGGACGCGTTTCTGGTTGCCCCCGTGAGCGTCTGCACCTGCGACACGTCGGGCGGAAACAACATCGCGGCCGCGAGTATCGCGCTCCACCCGTCGGGCAAGTACGCGTACGTGACGTTCGGATGTTGCTCTTCGCCGCAGTCCGTCGCGCAGTTCTCGATCGACCCGGGCACCGGGAAGCTCTCTCCCATGACTCCTCCCACGGTCGCGTCGAGCGGGAGCTCCCAGACCATCGCGGTCGAATCCTCGGGCAAGTACGCCTACGTCACGAGCGGCGACACGGGCTTCGCCAACAGCTTGATCGCTCAGTACACGATCGATCAGACGACCGGAGCGCTCACGCTCATGCCCCACCCGACGGTCCAGACGGGTGGTGTCGGCCCCAGCGGAATCGTCACCGTCGGGAAGTAGGTGCTTGCTTCCAGTTCGTGCCGTACTGGATGCAGGTGTCGCGGCGCGCCCCCTCGTCAGAAGGGGGTGTAGGTGCTGCCAGGAAAGGACGACGCGGGCGTCGTCGCGGGCGAGGCCGCCCCAAAGAACCAGTCCACCTGACCCTCGTAGGCGGCGGCGACGTCCGCAAAGGGACCGCCGTGCGTTGGACCCATCGTTCCAGCTTGCGTGAAGGTCCCAGCGGGGGTTGCGCCGAGCGTGAGCGACGGCCCGGTCGGAACGGTAGGCCAGCCTTGCACGCTCCCGAGGAACACGGACACACCCTTGCCGCTCGTGCCCGTCGCCGCCACCAGATCGGAATACCCGTCCCCATTCATGTCGCCCGCTGCCCACACGGAGCCGACGCCGTTAGAAGTGAAGCTCAGGCCTTTCGTGGTGGGAGTGGGGCCGGAGGCACTCCCGTAGTACGGCAAGATGGTCGCCGTGCCCGTTGTCAGAGTACCCGTCACGAGCGCGAGGTCACCGTATCCGTCGCCGTTGGCGTCTCCCGCCGGCGCGGGCAAGCCCATGAACTGGACGCCATTCGGAGGCGACAGCGTCACGGACGGCGAGCTCGGAATCGGCGGGGACCCCGAGCTCCCAAAGAAGACCCCAGGGTCTGCGAGTGGGCCGCCGAACCCGGAAGTGGCGACCACGACGTCCGCGAAGCCATCCCCGTTGGTGTCCCCGGCTCGCGAGACGATGCACTGGAAGCAAGACAGCGAGATGACACTCGGCGTCTTGGAAGGGGTCGCGCCACCGCCGAAATAGGTCAGCGCGTCGGTTGCAGCGCTGAGGATGTCGGCATAGCCATCGCCGTCGAGGTCGTCGACGACGATGGCGTTGACCTGCCCCTGCGGCGAGAGCGTGTAGCTCGGCGACGCCGGCAGGCCGCTGCCCGCCTGGTCGAGGAAGACCCCGATCCCGAAGTTCGTCCCGGCGTCCGTTTCCGCTCCGAGGCCTTCGCCATAGACGACGAGGTCGATGAGCCCGTCTCCGTTCATGTCGCCGGTGTCGTACAGCGACACCGGCATGGCATAGCTCCACGTCACGTTGCCGGTCGGGCCGCTGGTCGATCCCGGGATCAGAATCAGCGTCGGGTTGCTGCCGGACTCCGTCAGGAGCAGATCGGCATAGCCGTCGGCGTTGAAGTCGGCAAACTCGTGCCACGACGTAGCGAGCGAGGCGCTGTTCGTGCCGTGCCCGTAGAACTCCCACACCGGGCTCGCGATCGGGCTCGTCACGCCGCCGTCGGTGGTGTCGACCGTGAAGAGCCTCCAGAAGATCGTGTGCGTTGGGAGCAGGGAACCCACCCGGACGCTCGAGCCGGTGACGTCCTGCGACCACAGCACCGTCGAGCACGCGCTGTCCTCGCACACGTCGACGTGCGCGGTGGTGAACCCGGCGGGCAAGGCCCACCTGAGCGTCGGTGTTCGCGAGCTCACCGTGTTGCCCGTCATCGGAGAGATGGGGCGCGGTGGGGGCACGACGCATGCCGCACCGCTCGGGACGTAGGGGGCCGTGCACGCGACGCCGCACGAGGTGCCGTCGCAGGTCGCCGTGCCGTTGGTGGGAACGGCGCACGGGGTACACGCCGAACCGCACGTCTCGGTGCTGGTGCTGGACGCGCACGCGCCGCCGCAGAGATGGAAGCCAGCGACGCAGGCGAACCCGCAGGTGCCCATCGAGCAGGTCGCGACGGCGTTGGGAACGTCGGTCGTGCAGCTCGATCCGCTCGTGCAGCCACCGTCCATCGATCCGGAGTCGGCATCCTCGGCTGCGTCGCCGGTCTCCGTGGTGCTGTCCGGAGCGGCGTCGGGAAGGGTGACGAGCCCGGAGTCTTGCATGCCGTCGCTGGTCGCGGCATCGCTCGTCGCGGAGTCGCTCGCGTCTGCACCGGTGAGGCCTTCCGACGCGTCGGTCGTGCTGTCGCTGCTCGAGGCATCGGCGCCCACCGAGGCGTCGACGCCCGGACCCGTTCCTGCACCCCCGCCGCCGCACGCCACACCGAGCGCGAGGACGAGCAAGCCGACGTACCGTCGTCGCGCGGGCTTCTCACTACACCAGCCAGCCTTCCCACGACATCAAAGGTACTGGCGCCATCCGACGGCGACGAGCCGTCACGCCGCGGACGCGGCATGGCGCGCGCAAACGGGGCCTTTCTCGGCCCATGCGAAACGGCTTCGAGCGCCTCGCCCTTGCCTGCGTGTTCCCGCTCCGCGCGTGCTCCTCGGGGGCATCGGGTGCGTCGGCGCCGGATGCTTCGACACGTGGACGGCGACCCCCATACCCGCGGGGCTCATCATCGGACCGAACAGCGTCGCCGTCACGAGCGGCGGCACGCACGCCATCTTCGTCGGCGCGATGTGGTCGGCGGGGCTGTGGCGGTATGACGAACCGTAGCGCTGGACCAGGATCTCGTTCCCGGTGGTGGCGACGGACGCGACCCAGATCGTCACGGTCGCGCGCGCGCAAGGGGACGAGCTTCATCGTCCAGGGGCCGCCGGGGACCGGCAAGTCGCAGACGGTCACGAACCTCATCGCCGACTACGTCGCGCGCGGCAAGCGAGTCCTGTTCGTCTGCGAGAAGCGCGCCGCGATCGACGTCGTCTACGACCGGCTCCGACAGCTCGGCCTCGACCGGCTGACGACGCTCATTCACGACCCGCAGGCCGACAAGAAGTCCTTCGTCGCGTCGCTCAAGGAATCCTACGAAGCCTGGATGGCAGCCGGGCACCCCTCGAAGGACGAGCGTCAGCCGGCGCTCGACGCGCTGGTCGGCGTCAGCTCCGAGCTCGAGCGATTCGATGCCCTGATGACGTCGACTCCGGAGCGGGCGGCGGGCTCGCTGGTATCGATCGTCCGCCGCTCGTTCGAGCTCCCGCCCGTCGACGGCCTCTCGGCCCGTGACGTCGAGAAGCTGCCGGCGCACCAGGATCTCGTCGAGGCCGGCGTAGACGTCGAGGCACTGGCCCGTGTCCTCACGTCGCTCGGCGAGGAGCCGGTCCTCGCACGGCATCCGGCGCGCCTGCTTCACGACCGAGCGCTCGGTGGGGAGCGGCCGGCCATCCGGCGAGCACGGCGGAGGCCGGCGCGGAGGGCGCGCGCGTGCTCCTCGAGCGCACCATCAGCTTTCATCGCCTCGAGGGGGCGGTCTACGAGTCGCGCACGAATCACCTGGAGGCCGAGTACACCGCGCAGCTGATCCGCGAGCTGCTCGCGAGGAAGGCGGGGCAGAGCATCGGCATTGTAGCCTTCTCCGAGGCCCAGCAGGACGAGATCGAAGGGGCGCTCCGGCGGCTGGGGGAGAGCGACGCCGAGTTCCGCGCGGCCCTGGACGCCGAGATGGATCGGACCGAGGGCGATCAGTTCTGCGGACTCTTCGTGAAGAACCTGGAGAACGTCCAGGGGGACGAGCGCGACATCATCGTGCTGAGCATCTGCTACGGACCGGACGCGCAAGGGCGGATGAAGATGAACTTCGGTCCCATCACGGGGATTTCGCGTACCCGCATGTGCCGTGTGCCGAGCGGGTCCTCCGGATCGTGCGCGCGGCCGATCAATTGGCCGTGAAAGTCACGTCGAACGTCTCGCTGCACGAGACGTCAGTCCCGCACGTGATGGTCATCGTGTCGGTCCCCGAACCGCCGCTCTCCTGGAGGTCCTGGAAGCTGATCGCATCGCTGCCCTGGCAACTCTCGTGGGCGGCGTCCTGAGTGAAGAAGGTCACGGGCAGCGTGAAGTGCGTGACGCCGCATGACAGGTTCTTCGCCGGCGTGAAGGTCTCGGTGCCGTTGAGGGATGTCACACCAGCGACCACGGCGGCCGAGCAAGGGCCCGATGCGTTCGCGCGCGACACCGCGATGGAGGTGCCGGATGAAATGCAACTCTGGGAACTGCCGGAACATCCGAGACAGGCGAGAAGGCAACCGACCAAGACCGCTGCGAGGGGTGACCTCATCGGGCGGAGGTTAGTGGCGCAAGCCGGCCGAAGCAAGGACTCGCCTGCCGCGCAGGGTCAGGGTCGAAACACGACGTGGTTTCGGTTCTTCGGATCGACGTATACCTCAATCGTGCAGCCCTCGGCGAAGCGGTGAAGCTTCGTGGGCTCGATGGCCTCCGTCACGGTGATGTCGTACGGCCCTTCGGGGTGCTCGACCCTCAGGAAGAAGCAGATCGCCGGCATCAGGTCGTACTGGCCCATCTGGTAGGCCGAGAGGATCGTGGCGCGCCTGCAGTTGTCCGGCGTGGAGAACTGGCGCTCCTCCTCGTATCGCCGCTCCCGGTCGGCCTTCTCGTCCCGGTCGGCCCCCGCCGCAGACCGATCCTCCGCCTTGCCACGCCGCACCTTCAGCGCGACGCCAACGGCGAGCACGGCAGCGGAGCCGAAGAACAGCCCGGGCGCCAGCGTCGAGTGTTTGGGCTGGAGCAGCAGGGCGACGAAGAGGCCTCCTGCGATGACGAACAGCGCGTACGCCAGGACGACTCGCGCGGGCGTCCCCTCGTCTGACGTGGCCGGGCTGGCCGATCCAATCATCCGCAGCCGGTCGGGACCGACCACCTCGTTCCACCTGGAGTCGAAGGCGTCGTACGAGATCTCCCACTGCTCCTCTCCGACGACGCGCACGATGCGGCCGCGGTACCACTTGTCTCTCCACACGATCTCGAGTGGCTGCCCCGCGGTGTAGGTGGTGCTCATCGTGGTCACCAAGGTGGCGCCTTTTGCGTCCAGGCTCAACACTCGACTCTTCCATTCGCTGGGCCTCTTGCCCGTGCTTCTCACCCTTTCGGGCGACACGGAGAGCCGGGCGCTGCGGGTGCGCGCGTGCTTCGCTTCAGCAGATGCGCTCCGCTCCTCTCTTCTTAACGGGCATCTTCACCCTCGCCGCGGCGTGCGGCAGCAAGACCACCGGAGTCCTCGGTGGAGGCGATGGAGGCTCTCAAGGTTCTTCCAGCAGCAACGGCAGCGGCGCTGCCAGGCGCAGCGGCAGCGGCACCACAAGCAGCGGTGGCACGGGCGGCGCGAGCAGCGGTCGCATGCAGCTCGGGCACGGCGATCCCATGTGCGGCCGGCACCGAGGGCTTCACGTGCACCGCGGGCGTCACCCCCGTGACCTTCGACCCGATCCTCTCGTGCAGCCCCCCCACGGCGAGCGGCCGCGAGGACCTGTACTGCTGCTTCGAGGGGTCGCCGACCACCAACTGCGTGCCGGACGACCAGCTGTCGTCCACCTGCCCTGGCTCGTACGGCTATCAGTGCACCAGCGGGCGCCGCCCCGTCGTCCTTCGACGCGTCGCTCAACTGCAGCGCTCCCACCCCCGACCCGGACGGCGTGCACGACGACTTCTGCTGTGTCTTCGCGTCCAGCGGCGGCAGCAGCAGCAGCGGCGGCGGCCCCGCCGGCTGCGCCATGGATCCGAGCATCAGCTGCACCGGCGGCGCGGATGGCTTCGCCTGTTCCGCCGGCATGAACCCCAACAGCATGGGGGCGAATTTCTCTTGCAGCACGCCGGCGATCGACGCCTCAGGGGTCTACGACTACTGCTGCTACCAGGGCTTCCCCGGCTCCTCCACGACGTGCCTGCCGGACGATGACCTGGCGGCGGTGTGCCCGGACCCCGACTCCTACGGCTACCAGTGCCAGCCTGGCGTCGACCCGACGTCGCTCCTCTCGAAGCTCGACTGCAAAGCGGGCCAGCTGGATGTGGATGGCGTACACGAGGACTACTGGTGCAGCTACCAGTGAGGGGGTGACCAGGGTTCACGATTGAGGAGATGACCTCACGACCCCGGCGGGAGCTCAATGCGTCAGTTCGTGAGATATGCCACGGAGCACTTCCATGCAACCGACGAGCAACTCGAGGACTCGACGACATCGATGGCGACGATGTCCCATGCAGCATTGAACTGGTTTGGCATGGTTTGGGGGTCAACCATGATGAGATTCACGAGCTGCTGCGAACAACCGTCGCCGGAGGCATCGTTGGTCTGGACAATGGCCGCTCCAGTGCCGCCGCCTCCGTTCACCTGGACTGGTGCGATCCACCCCACCACGCCAGAGCCCTGCGTCGTGGCTCCCACGTTGGTCTGCGTGATTGTGCTGCCCGACTCGTTGCTCCACGTAATCGTACCTGCACACGGCGAGAGAGCAGGAAAGCTCGATGGGTCGGTTGACTCGCAGTCCGTGAAGTTCCAGCTGCCCGCGATGTTCGGCGCGGGGCTCCCGCCTCCCGACGCTGCCTGATCCATGTACGATGCAGCGCTCGCCGTGACGAACCACTGTGCCGCGTCCACGCAGCGAGAGGTGCCTACGGTGAGGTCGTTGTTGCGAGACGCGAGGTCCTGCAACGCTGCCTGAACCGCAGAGTTGGTCATGTACGTCGAGGGCTTCGCGTCGTTGCCTGTCGAGCTGGTCGCCGAGCAAGCAACGAGTAGGAATAGACATATCGCGATGGACGAACGAACGTATTCCATATTCCTTTGTCTCCAATATTCGATCTGTCTTGCCCGTGCAAGCGCGGACACGGGGCGCGCGGGCGTCACCGGAGCGACCGGAAAGGTCGGAAGCCGGCTCGCCAATCGACTCGCCCAGCGGGGCGATCACGTGCGCGATCCGACGCGCGCTGCCTCCGTGAGGCGCTTCATCTTCACGAGCACCGGCCCGGTCTACGGCTCGAATGGTGGCCGTCTCGCCCGGGAGGACGACCCCTGCGCGCCGACGGCGCCATACCCGATGAGCAAGCTCGCCGCCGAGCGCTTCCTCCTGGCGCTCGAAGGCCTGGATGTGCGCGTGCTCCGCCTGCCGCCGGATCCGCGAGGACCTCGGCTTCACCCCAGGTTCCCCCGCCTCGCAGACGCGATCGCCGCCGGCGCAGCCGGGCCCGTTCGCGGCAGAACGGCGGGCAGGTTCACCCGTTCTGGCAGAGCACCCCGCAGATGCCGACGGGATCGGCGACCTGGCGCCGGTACGTGAGGGCCGGCCTATTCGAAGTTCTGGACCATCCAGTTCGAGCCCGTCGTGACGCCGGGCGTGCCCGCGAAACCGCAGGCGACCTGCGTGAAGTACGACGCGCTCATGTTCACGTAGTGGCCGCACTCGCCGAGGCTCGGGTCCGCCGTGCCGTCGTAGTCGCAGTTGGGGCAGGCGCCGCCGAACGCGGTGCACCCGATGCAGCCGGCGCAGTTGGCCTGGTTCCTCTCGGCCCACATCGAGGCCAGGCACGCGTCGAGGCTCGCGATCGTGGTCGTCCAGCCTTGAGGGCACTCGTCCTGCGCGAAGCCGCTCGCCTGGCCCCACGTGCACGAGGGGTCGTTGTTGATGAACGAGTAGTGCGGGCTCCCCTTGGCCTCGTCGTTGGAGGCCTGCGTGTCGACGCACGTGTTGGTCGTCGCCGTGTCGTAGAGCGTGTACGGCGACAGCTTGATGGCCGTCTCCGACGCCCGGTACTCGTTGATCTTGCTGATGCACTCCTGGCGCAGGGCGCCGAACCCGTCGGCGTCCGTGGTGCCGCCGCTCGACGACCCGCTGCTGCTGCCCGACGAGCTCCCCGAGGAGCCGCTGCTCCCCGACGACCCTGTCGAACCGCTGCCTCCGGAGGAGCCGCTGCTGCCCGAGGACCCGCTGCCGCTGGACGAGCCGCTGCTGCCTGACGAGCTGCTCGTGCTGCTGCTCCCGGACGAGCCGCCGCTGTCGGCGCCGGACCGTCCATCCGTGCCGCCCTCGGGCACGATGGTGGTCTCCCACGGGTCGGTCGTGGCAGTCGAGCCGCAGGCTGCGACGATGCCCAGGACGAGCAGTCCGCCGAGGGCGACGAGCTTCGTGTGTGACATGGTCGCCTCTCCCCTCTCGCAAATAGCCGCGAGCCACCTGATGGATGCCGCCATCACCCCCGCGAGGCGAGGCAAATCGTGCGAAAAGACAGGCCGTGGCAGCGCGGCTGCTCGATGCACACCGGCGCTGGATGGAAAGCTGCGTCTCCGCTGCACTCCTGCCGCGATGTTTCCGTCGACGGGCCGCTCTTCCAGCCCTGCGCGTACCCGCCTACGCTCTACCCCTCATGGCTGACGCCAAGACGAAACCGACCGCCCAGTCTGCCCGCGACTTCCTCGCCGCCGTGCCCGACCCCCGGCGCAGGGCCGACGCGCAGGAGCTGGCGAGGATCTTCCAGCGCGCGACGGGGGAGAAGCCCGTGATGTGGGGCGCGGCCATCGTTGGCTTCGGCAGCTACCACTACCGCTACGACACCGGCCGCGAGGGCGACATGTGCATCGCCGGGTTCTCGCCGCGCAGCGGAGCGTTCGCGCTCTACGTCCTGTCGGGGGCGAAGCAGGAGAGCGCGCTGCTCGAGCGGCTCGGAAAGCACGATCGCGGCAAGGCCTGCCTCTACGTCAAGCGCCTCGCCGACGTGGACCGGAATGTCCTCGAGGAGCTGGTGCGCACGAGCTCCGAGCACACGAGGAAGACTCAGCAGTGCGACGTTTGCGTCCAGGGCCGCGCAGCGCCGAAGGCCAGGCGGGCGGCAAGCAAGGCGACGTAGCCGGAAAACGCAGGCGGAGACTCGCTCGTGGGGGAGCCACCTCGGTAGAGCACCCGGAACGTGGCGTCGGCACCTCGCAGGGCGCCGGCCTTGTCCCAGACAAGCCGTCGGCGCGGGGCCGGTACGTGGTGTGCAGCGCGGAGGGTATGAACGGTCGACTCGTCCCCTCGATCTCGTTGCTCCTCGGTGCGCTCGTGGCCTGCGGTGGGCAGGGAAACTCGGGCGCGGCAGGTGACGCTGGCGGCGGTGCCGGCGGGGGTGGCGGCGGGAAGAAGAGCGACGCGGGCGGTGGGGGAGGGAACAGTGGCGGTGGCGGCGGCGGGGATGGCAGCGCGTCCGCGCCGGAGGGCGGGGCCTCGACGGACGCGGACACGACCGACTCGCCAGCCCCCGCCTCGGACGGCGGGCTTCCCCCCGCGGGCTGGCTCTACACGGTCGCCGACGACAACCACGTCTACCTCTCCAGCGGGAGCTCGGGCACCGTGTGGATGGGGCGCGGGGTGAACATGGATGACGTGTTCCTCTGCGGGTACAACGAGGGCTTCTGGATGGCCAACCCGGACGGCGAACAGGCGCTCGCGGGCATGGTCTCGGACCTGATGACCAACTGGAAGCCGAACTTCGTGCGGGTCTCGCTGTCGATGGACAGCTACACGCCCTACGGCATCAGCTGGTCGGCCGACACCTCGCAGTACGCGACGTACATGACGAGCTTCATCGAGGCGATCGGCGCCAACCCCGACACCTACGTGCTCGTCACCCTGCGCAGCGAGGCGAGCATGGTCAACGCGCAGAACGCCCAGTGCGCCCACGGCGGGGACGACTCCGTCTGCATCCCGACGAGCGGCACCGACGCCACCTACAAGGCGCTGGTCGACACGTTCAAGGACAAGCCGTACGTACTCTTCGGCGTCTCGAACGAGCCCGGGGGGAACGACGGGACCCAGAGCCAGATCTCGTCGGCGATGAGCCACGCCGTGGGCACGATCCGCGCGGAGGAGGACGCGCTGGGCGTTCCGCACCACCTCGTGTCGGTGCAGGGGCTCGGCTACACCAGCAACATCGCCTTCTACAACACGGCGCCGCTCCCCTACGACAACGTCGTCTACGAGTACCACTCGTATCCACCGCAGGCGAGCGCGTACACGCAGTCCAGCATCCCGGTCATCATCGGCGAGTATGGCCCGAGCGGCACCGACACCTCGTTCACGACGGCCCTCTACGCCGACCTCGAGGCCAAGCAGATCCCGAACCTCGCCTGGGATCTCGACACGTACAACAACTGCGCCCCGGACCTCGCGAACGTGACCGCCACCACCGCGATCACGCCGTCGGCCTGGGGTCAGGTCGTGAAGTCCTATCTCGGCTCCCACTGAAGGGGTCACGACGCTCGCGTAGCGCGCGCAGCCGAGTTGACTGCGCGGCTTCTTTCACTGCAGGCACGCCGGCCCCGCGTCCCCGCCGGCCCCGGTCCCAGTGGTGGTGTCGAAGCCGCAGAGCGGCGCCGAGAAGGAGCCCGTCAGCGACCCGCCCGAAAAGGTGAGGTTGAAGGTGCCCGTCGCGGTGGTGCTCGTCACGCTCGACACCACGATGGTCCCCCCCGTGGCCTCGCCGACCTCCGTGGACTTGCAGGTCGAGTCCGACTGGAGCAGCACCGCGAGCGCCATTCCCGTCTCCGCCGAGCCCGTCAAGGTGTACGTGCCCGGTCCCACCGGGGTGCCGCTGCCCGAGCCCACCATCATCCCCAGGACCGTGGAGCTTGCCACCGCGGAACCGGTGTTGCCCATGAGGGCAGCGCACAGGCCGCTGGCGCTGACGCTCATCACCTCGACGACGAGGACCTGGTCCGTGACGCCGCCATCGAGCTTGCCACCGGACCCCACGCCCGCGATCGACGCCGCGGCGGTGAGGCTTACGCCGTTCACGGAGCCCGTGACGGAGTTGCCACCGGAGGAAGAACCACCGCCGGAGCTGGAACCGGAGCTGCTGCCCGAGCTGCTGCCGGAGCCGCTGCTGGAACCGCCCCCCGAGCTACTGCGCGAGCCCCCGCCACTGCCGGAGCTGCTGCCTCCGTCCAAGGAGGTGCCGCCGCCACCGCCGCCCGGGCTGCCGCTGCTGCAGGCGAAGGAGCTCGTGGCCACGGCACCACCGAGCACAAGACCGAGAGCCCAGGCCTTCTCATGTTGGAGCATGCAACGGACGTCAGCACGAGCCGTGCCGCATGGATCCGCCTTGATTCCGCGCTCGTCGCTCGAAGGAGCAGCGTAGCGCCGCGGAGGCGCCTCCGAGGCGCCGCCGGGCGGGCCACGCAGGGATCCTCAATCGTAAGCGCAGCAGTAGTCGTCGTGCACTCCGTCGGGGTCGGGCGTCGGGGTGCCGCACTCGAGCGACGGCGCGTTCGAGAGATCGACGCCGGCGCCGCACTGGTAGCCGAACGAATCGACGCCCGGGGGACACGCCAGCGTGTTGTCCGAGCTGCACTGGGACGGGAGCCCGAGCGTGGTCGCCTCGATGCAGCAGTAGTGAGTCTCGCAGATGCAGGCTTCGTCGCACGTCGTCGTGCCAACGCTGCACGAGTAGCTCGGGTCGTCCTTCTCCTGCATCGAGGGCCCTGTCATGCGTAGGTGCAGCAGAAGTCGGCGTGCACGCCGTCGGCGTCGGGCATGGGGCCCTCGGCCGAAGAGCGAACTACGTTCCAGCGGCTGCCGTCGCTGATTTCCACTGTCTCGGCGGTCTGGAGGTCCATGATGGCCTCCTCTCTACTCGTCGAGCGTCTCGTTTGCCTCGACGTGTGTCGCGGTTTGGATTCGAGATGGCTCCTTCGTGTCGGTGACTTCTCCTTTCAGGTCCGCGAGCGGACCTTGGTGGTCGTGGAGCGGGACGTCTCGTGGCCAGAACGGGCCGCCTTGCTCCTCGGGAGGCCCACATTGTTCTTCGAAAGGCCCGCCGTGTTCGCGGAAAGGCCCGCCGTGGTCGCGGAAAGGCCCGTATTGGTCCTCGAAAGGGCCGTCTTGTTCGTCGAGAGGACCGTCTTGCTCGTGGAGAGGGTCTCCCGGTCGACTCGAAGATCCTTTCGTCGAGCACGATGGCCCGCTCGTCGAGCTCGAAGGGCCCTTCGTTGACCAAGACGGCCCGCTCGTCGAGCTCGAAGGGCCCTTCGTCGACCAAGACGGCCCTCTCGTCGAGCTCGAAGGGCCCTTCGTCGACCAAGACGACCCTCTCGTCGAGCTCGAAGGGCCCTTCGTCGACCAAGACGACCCTCCCCGCGAGCTCGAAGGCCCGTTCGGCGACCTCGGAGGCCCTTTCATCGAGGACGAAGGCCCTCTCTTCGACCTCAAAGGCTCGTTCGTCGAACACGACGGGCCTCTCGGGTACCGGGGCGTGCCGTTCTGCTGCCAACGCGGCCCTGCTCGTGCTCGCGCGCTCGCGCGCACGGACCGCTTCCGCCCACGTCGCGGCGGCGCTCGGCGGCTTCTCTCGCGCCTCTCATTGGCTAAGACGACGAAGTCCGATTTCGCCCGCGCACTATTTTCGACGCCATGTCGATTCTTGGCGCAGGACGCCGCTTCCCACGGTCGGCTGCGCTGACGAGTTGCACGCTCGGCCGAACGGGCCTCTACTCGACCGTCGTGAACACACCCCGCGAGCTTGGGAGCGGATTGTCTGAGCCAGGCTTCGGCAGGAGGCTGACTTGAAGAATACCGCTCTCGCCGCCCTCGTGCTCGTCGCCGCGTGTGGTGGCTCCACCACGCCGCCACCCGCGCCTCCTCCTCCCGCACCCGTGGCGCCGCTTCCACCGCCCTCGGGAGCTCCGTCTCCCGCCCCGTCCGCGTCCCAGCCGCCGGCGCCGCTCGATCAACCCGCGCTCGTCACCGCCCTCGTCGCGAAGCACGGCGAGGGAGCGCGTGCGCGGGCCGAGCGCGGTGTCCGCCAGATCGCCGCCTTCTGGCGTCCCTCCGACGGCGACGCGGCGGACTTCGTGAAGCAATCCTTCGTCTCCGAGCCGGCGAAGCTCGACGCGCTGCTCGCGCGCTTCTCCGCCGCGTTCGAGCAGATCGACGGGCACCTGCTCGAGATCGGGCGCGCTCTGCGGAGCTGGAGTGAGCTCGAGCTCGGGCCGCAGATGGACGTGGATCAGTCGCTCGCCGCCTTCGACGTGGGCGCCCACCTGTCGGAGGATCTCTTCTCGTCGAAGCTCGCGTTCGTCGCGCTGCTCAACTTCCCGCTGCCGTCGCTCGACGAGATGATCGAGAACGGCCCTCGCTGGTCGCGCAAGGAGTGGGCGGCGGTGCGCCTCCTGCGAAGGCCGCCGGAGGAGGAGGGGCAGATGGCGCTGCGTCCGAGCGGCGCTGCGGTGCAGGCGCACGCGACGGCCGAGGCCGACGCGGAGGCGTACGTCGCCGGGTACAACGTCTGGATGCACCACGTGCTGACGCCCGACGGCAAGCGCGTGTTCCCCAAGGGGGTACGGCTGCTCTCGCACTGGAACCTCCGCGACGAGATCCGCGCCGACTACGCCGGGAAGGACCGTGCGCTCGCGCTGGCGCGGCAGCGGCTCATCCTCGACGTCATGCAGCGCATCGTCCTGCAGACGCTCCCGCAGGGCGTGATCGACGACCCGCGCGTCGACTGGAACCCGGCGACGGGGGCCGTCACGCGTGCGCCCGACGCCGAGGTCGAGTTCGACCAGATGAAGGCCCAGGGAAGGCGGCCCGCGGAGCCCGTCGTGTCGCCGGAGCGCGAGCCGGACACGCGCTACGCGAGGCTGCTCGAGGACTTCCACGCCCAGCAGAGGGTCGACGCCGACTCGCCGCTGGCACCGACCGAGATCGCGCGGCACTTCCAGCTCGACGACGAGATGCCCGAGGCCCGCGTGCGCGCGCTGCTCACCGAGATCCTGTCGTCGCCGATGGTGCCGAGGGTGGCGGCGCTCGTCCGTGCGCGCCTCGGGCGGCCGCTCGAGCCGTTCGACATCTGGTTCGACGCGTTCGGCGCGAGCAAGCAGCCCGAGGAGGAGCTGTCGCGCATCACCCGCAAGAAGTACCCGACCTTCGAGGCCTACAAGAAGGACATGCCGCGCATCCTCGAGGCGCTGGGGTTCTCGCGGGACAAGGCGCGCTTCCTCGATTCGCACATCGCGGTCGATCCGGCGCGCGGCTCGGGGCACGCGCTCGAGGCGCGCCGGCGCACGGAGCTCCATCCGTGGTGGGGGCCGGGCGACTCGGCGCACCTGCGGACGCGCGTGAACCCGGACGGGATGGACTACAAGGGCTACAACATCGCGGTCCACGAGATGTGCCACAACGTGGAGGAGACCTTCTCGCTCTACGAGGTGGACGACACCTTGATGGCGGGGGTCCCCGGCACGGCGTTCACCGAGGCGCTCGCCTTCACGTGCCAGCACCGCGACCTCGAGCTCCTCGGCGTCAGCAAGGCGGACCCACGCGCCGCGCACGTGCGCGCGCTCGAGGCGTTCTGGAGCGCCTACGAGATCGCGGGCTCGGCGCTCGTGGACCTCGACGCCTGGCACTGGATGTACGATCACCCGAGCGCGACGCCGGCGGAGCTGCGTGACGCGGTGGCGAAGATCGCGAGCGGCTACTGGGACCGGTACTACGCCCCCGTCCTCGGGAGCCCGGGCGATCCACAGCTCGCCATCTACTCGCACATCATCAACTCGTTTCTCTATCTCTATCGCTACCCGATCGGGCACCTCATCGCGTTCCAGCTCGAACAGAAGCTCGTGCCCGGCCCGGCCTTCGGCAAGGAGTTCGAGCACGCCGCCACGTACGGACGCGTGCTCCCCGACACGTGGATGGAGCACGCGACGGGCAAGCCCGTGTCCACCGGCCCGCTGCTCGAGGCGACGGCGGCGGCGCTCGAGGCGGTTCATTGAAGACCCCGACCGGATGACCCCGTCGCCGGTTGCTGGACCGCCGGCCCCTCGCCTGAATGGCGTGTCGCTTCCTCGACGTGGGGCCTCGGCCCGAGCCCCGATGGTTACCCTCTCGGCTCATACCGCATCACCACCGCCCCCGAGCCAAACTCCAGCCGGCTCACGAGCTTCAATGCGACAGGCTTCGAGAGCCCCGCGAACAACGTCGGCCCATGGCCCGCCAGGACGGAGTGCACCACGAGCTCGTACTCGTCGATCAACCCGAGCTCCGTCAAAGCCAGCGGGAGCGTCACCCCTCCCACGAACAGTCCCTTACCCGACTGCCGTTTGAGCTCCTGAACGGCCTCCCCCAGGTCCCCGCGCACGAGCTCCGCGTTCCAGTCGACCCGGTCCAGGGTGCTCGAGACGACGTACTTCTTTGCCGCGTGGATCCTCCGGGCAAAGGGCACCATCCAGTCCGCCATCCAATCGGGCCTCACCCCTGTTTGCGCCGGCGGCCGCCATGCGGCCTCCATCATTTCGTAGGTCACCCGGCCAAAGAGGAGGGCATCGGCCCGCTCGATGTTCTCGGCCGCGTTACGGTGCAAGTCTTCGTCCGGGATCATCACACGATGATCGCAGCACCCGTCCAGGGTCACGTTGATGGAGTACCGAAGGGGTCGCATGAGGGAAGAGTACGCCGAGGGCGGGACGCGTCAGTCGGAGCCCACCAGGCACCCCGCCGGCGGCGCCCCGTCCTTCGGGAATGCCCGCGCGAGCGCCCGGGCCATGCGCGCCGCGCGCTCCCGGTACCCCGTGCCGCCGGGGTGAATGCCGTCGTTCGAGAACCACTCGTCCTTGACCTCGCTCGCCCAGTCGTAGACGCGCATGTTGGGGTGGCGCGCGCACGCTTGGGTGAGCGCCTGGGTCCAGCTCTGCATGTGCGCGTTCTGGTAGGGCCCGCGATCGTGGAGCGTCCTGGTCGTGGTCCAGAGCGCCGGATGGTCGGGCCCGATGAGCGCCATCATCGCGTCGATGCGCGCACCCAGCCGCTCCACGTCACCGCCCGTGTTGGCCGAGTCGTTGGTCCCCAGCGCGAGCACGAAGCAGCCGGCGTATCCACTCGCGGTCTGCCGGCGGACGACCTGGGTCGCGTTGGGCTGGTCGCGATACATCTCGACCATGCTCCGCGCGCCGCTGATCTCCGGGACGAAACGCTCGACCCCCACCGCGCGGTAACGCGCTCCGATCTGGTCGTCGACGTTGGGGAGGACATAGCTCGACACGAGGCCGAGCGAGGTGGAGTCCCCGACGTGGAGCACCTCGCGGCACGAAGTCCTCGGCGCGCCGGGCGACGCCGCATCCGGAGCCATGGCCGCCACAGAAGCGACCGGCACCGCCGCCCTGGCCGTGGCCGTGGCGACGGGTACGTCGGCGTCGACCGCGCGCGGTGCGACCGCGGAATCCATGGCCGCGCTCCCCCTCGACGGCCGGCAGCTGAGAGGCCATACGCAGAGCGCCAGGGTCGCGAGCGGGAGGAGCACCAGCGCGCCGAGGCGCGATGCCGGGGCGCGACCGCGCATGGGCTCCTCGATCAGACGGTAGGAGGCCGCGGCGAGCACGACGATGAGCGTCACCTCTATCACGCCCCGCGCCACGGGCACGCTCGCGAGCATCGTCTCCGGCATGAACACCACGACCGGAAGGTGCCAGAGGTAGACGCCGTACGAGCGCGCGCCGAGCCACCGGAGCGGGGCGATCCGGAGCGCGCGCGCGACGAAGGTCCCGGGGTGGGAGGCGGCCATGGCGACGAAGGCGGTCGACGCCGCCAGCGCGACCTCTCCGCCCCGGTAGAGGAAGGACGAATACTCGTCCGTGCCGGCGATGGAGAGCGCGACGCCCGCGAGGCCGATGGCGCCGAGCACGTCGAGCGCCACGCGCGTGCGCCGCGACACGGTCCCGGCGCGATCGAGCGGGAGCGCCAGCGCGGCGAGGGCGCCTACGAGGAGCGCCGCGGCCCGGCAGTCGGTGCCCTCGTAGGCCCGCGTGTTGTTCGCGGCGGTCGGGTCGTAGACGTGAACGATGACCCACGTCGAGGCCGCGGCGAGCAGAACGGTCACGAGCGCGAGCGGCCAGCGGCCACGTTGCGTGCGCGCGCCGAGTCCGAGCAGAGCGAACACGATGAGGGGCCAGGCGACGTAGAATTGCTCCTCGATCGCGAGCGACCAGAGGTGGTCGAGCGGCCCCGGACCGGTGAATCGCTGGAAGTAGTCGTCGCCGCGGGCGATCGTCGTCCAGTTGGCGACGTAGAGGAGCGCGCAGAGTGCCTCGCGGAGCGTCGCGACGAGCTTCTCGGGTCGGGCGATGGCCGTGGTCAGGGCGACGACGGCCAGCATGAAGGACAGCGCCGGCAGGAGGCGCCGGGCCCGCCGGACCCAGAAAGCCTTGAGGTCGACTCGCCCGTGCTGCGCGACCTCCCGCAGCAGGAGCGACGTGATGAGGTATCCGCTCAGCGTGAAGAACACGCTCACCCCGAGCAAGCCCCCGCCGAGGCCGGGTACCTGCAGGTGGTAGGCGACCACCGCCGCGACGGCGATCGCCCGGATGCCGTCGAGCGCCGGGAAGTACGCCGGGCGGCCCTCGGCGGTGGCGGTCCGGCGCGTGTTCCTCGGGACGCCCGCTGGACGCGCCCACCTCCGCAGCCCCGGCTCTGGGCCGCGCACCGCGCGCGGGACGCCTGCGGAGCGGGCAAGGAGGGAGGGGAAGGCATACCGAGGAAGGACGTTGTCGGGCGTCACGGGCAAAGCTCCTGGAGGTCACCTCAGCAAGGCGAGAACCAGGACGGGACGAGCGCGCGCTCGCCGCGAAGCTCAAGCACGACGCCGACTTGGCGCGTTGCGGGCCACGGCGAGGTCGAGAGTCTGTGTCTCGTCGCCCACTCTGTCGACTCCGGGCACCCTCAGCCGGGACGCGCGGCGATCGCATCGGGCGGTTGGAGACGGCAACCACAGCCACCGTTCTCCGCTGCTTCGAACCAGCCTACGATGGCCCGTGTTCCACAGGACTCTCGCTTGATCAGCGACAAGGACCACATGGTCTCCCCCCATGCGGCGACGGTCGACGCGACCGCCGCAAGGGACGACCTCGTCGGCGCGACACTCGGCCATTACCGCATCGTCAGCCGACTTGGTCAGGGCGGCATGGGCGTCGTCTACCGTGCCGAGGACGAGAAGCTCCGCCGCACGGTCGCGCTCAAGGTGCTGCCGGATGCGGGCGATGCAGAGAGAAGACAGCGCTTCCTGCGCGAGGCTCGTTCCGCGGCGGCCATCACCCACCCAAACGTTGCGGTCGTGTACGCCGTCGACGAGGCCCTGGGTCACGTCTACATCGCGATGGAGCTGGTCGACGGCGAGAACCTTCGTGCACACCTCAATTGGGGTCAGCTCGACGCCGTCACCCGCAAGGGGCTCGCAGAACAGATCGCTCGCGGGCTCGCGGCCGCGCACGAGAAAGGCATCGTGCATCGCGACCTCAAGCCCGAGAACATCATGATCACACCCGCCGGGGCGGTGAAGCTTCTGGACTTCGGGCTCGCCAAGCCCGGGGGGGCACCCTCCTCCGGCCAGATGGAAGCGGCCCTGGCGAGGACCGAGACCGTCGTCACGTCGGATGAGGGGCGCATCATGGGTACGCCCGAGTACATGTCGCCCGAGCAGGCCATGGGCGAGCCGCTCGACGTACGATCCGACGTGTTCTCGCTCGGGATCGTTCTCTACGAGATGCTGTCGGGAACGCGCCCCTTCGCGGGCTCGAGTACGGGCGCCGTGCTCGTGGCTATCGCCCGGGACCCGGCTCCTCCGTTGCGACAGCGTGCGCCGGACGTGGACGAGGCGACGGCGGCCGTGGTCATGCGGTGTCTGGGAAAGGCACCTGGGGACAGGTTCGGTAACGCCGCCGAGGTCGCGACGGCGCTCTCGGGGCAGACGTCGCCCAGGGCCACGACGCAGTCGCGCACGGACGTCCAGCCGCTCATGCGCAGCCGCTCGATCCCGCCGAGGCCAGCGAGGGGCCCTGCTGCCGCGCTGTTCGTCGGAGCGGTCGCCGTCCTCGGTCTCGGGTCCTGGTGGCTCGCCACCCGGGGGCCCAGGGCGGTGGCGCCAGCCGCAACCCCGACGAACAGCAGCGCCCTCGCCGCGCCGTCTGGATCCAGTCGCCCGACGCTCCATGCAAGACGTATGATGCAATCCACGGTCGGCAGCCTCCTGCAGGGCGAGGCCCTCTCTCCGGACGGCTCGCAGCTCGTCTTCAGTGACACCGACGGAGTATGGGTGCAGCCCGTGACGGGCGGGTCGCCACGGCCGCTCAGCGTGCCACGGCTCGACGGAGGGCTGGCTCCGGCCATCTCGTTCCTGCCCGACGGTCGCCACGTCTTCGTGGCAGCCACCAGTCACCTCTGGATCGCGCCGCTCGACGGAGGCGCGGCGCAGCGACTGCCTGATCGAGGCGAGGCTTCGAACTACCAGCTCTCGCCGGATGGCACGCAGCTCGCCATCGTGCGCGACAGGGCAATCTCCATTGCGCCACTGGACGGAAGCACCCCGGCGAGAACCGTTGCGGCCGTGTCGGACTCGTTCCAGGCGCTGCCGAACGTGCAGTTCTCTCCCGATGGAACGCATGTCGCCTACATCGACGAGAGCGGAACGAAGCAGGCCATCTTCGTCGCTCGCAGCGACGGGGGTGGGTCGACGAAGGCTCTCGATGGGATGTCGGGGCTCTGGATGGGGTATTCGCCAGCGCTTGCATGGCCGGAGCCGGACCGGATCGTCTTCGGTGCGAAGACGGGTGCAGGAACGTGCGCCGTTCGCGAGATCACCGTCGATGGCGACGGTCATGCCACGGCCGCCCCCGTGGACTTGTGGACGACGCGAACGGACGTCCTATACGGACTGGTGCCTGTCAGAGAACGCATGGCGGTGATCACCGCCAACGCAGAAACTGGCGTCTATCTGGCCCGGTTGACGCCGGACGGACTGCCCGTAGCCACGCGGCGACTGTGGAAGGACCGGCGAAACCAGGGGTCGATGCCCTACTGGATGAGGGACGGTCGGATCGCCTTCGTGTCGAGGCGTGACGGCCCGCCAGCCATCTATGCGCAGCGTCTCGACGAGGCGGAACCCACGCTTGTCGTGTCACCGCCTCTGGCTACGGTCGCGCAACCGCTGCAGGCCGCTCTTCGCACCGGTGAACTTCTCTACGAACGTTCGACGGAAGGCGAGAGCGGCGCAGGTGTACGTCTCTTCAGCATGGTCCCTGGTGCCGGCGAGCGCGCTCTCGATCTTCAAGCGAAGAGCTCGATAGGCCAGAAGTCGAGCACCTATTATCCACTCGAAGTGCGATGTGGAGCCGGCGAATCCTCCCGGTGCGTCGCGGCCAGGTGGAGCGGAAGCTCGCTCGTGCTCTTCAGGGTCGACCTTGGTGGCGGAGGTGACTCGAGCCCGCCCTTTGCCACCATCGATTGCCCGACGCCCGACCTCGACGTAGCCCCGGACGGGAAGCTCGTCGCGCTGGCGTGCAATGAAGACCGTGTACGGGTCGTGACCGTGGCGGATGGCTCCGTTCGTACCTTCACGACCCTTCCGAAGGTGTCAAAGATTCAATCCGTGAGCTTCACTCCGGATGGGAGGTCGTTGGTGGTTTCGGGCATCATGGGTGAGAAGGCGACCTACCTCATGCTGGAGGTTGCGCTCGACGGCCACGGACACGTCGTCCTGTCGTCCAACAGCTCCTGGTATGGCAGCCACAGCATCTCGCCCGACGGCAAGACGCTCGCGTGGTACCAGACGGATTACGACTCCGAAATCTGGGTACTCGAACCGGGGGGTCCTCTTTGACCGGGTGCCCCACTCACGCCGGGAGACGCAGGCTTCGATCACCGATCACGGCGCAGACTCGAGTATGTCGAGGAGCCCGGCCGGTTCGACGATCGACCAAGAACCTCTCACGGCAGCGCCACGCTCCCCCGCAGCTCCGTCGTCAGCGGCGCGTCCTGCGCGGTCGACACATTGCACGCCGCGACGGTCACGCGCTCGTGCGCGCGCAGCGCGAAGCGCGTCGCGTCGGGCACGTGCACGACGAGGTTCTGATCACGCTCGAGCGGGTCCTTGTACGCGCCCACGTCGGCCGACAACCACACGACCTCCTCGCACGGCTTGCAGCTGGCGCCCGGCGGACAGGGGTTGCAGTGGTGAGCCGCCTGCACCCAGCCTTCCGTCGTGAAGCGGCCCACGCGCGGGCGCCCGCCGAGCAGCTGGCCCATCACGATGGGCAGCGACGTCGCCTCGGCCGCCGCGCCCTCGTCGCGCGGGTCCCTGCACAGGTCGGCCTCCGCGGCGCGCTTCACGAGGCTGGCGTGGATCGCCGCGACGCACCCTGGCCTGCCGGCGCTGCCCTCGAGCACCAGCATCATCAGCTTCCTGCCGAGGACGTCGAGCGTCGGGACGGCGGGCTGCGTATCGATCTGCGACCTCGAGTCCGGAGCGTGCAGGTCGATGTAGAACCACAGGCCGTCGGGATCGGGCTCGGGCACCCCCGAAGTCCAGCCGCCGTGGTGCGTGGGGCGGTGCGTGCGGAACGCGTAGGAGATGGACAGGTCGTCGGCGCGCAGCGCTTTGGAGGCGTGGAAATCGGCGAGCTGGGGGCATGTCGCGGCGAGCGCCTCGATGTCCGCCGCGATGGCCTGCAGGGTGGCCAGCGCAGAGGAAGGAAGCACGGCCGCGGGAGCAGGCGCAGTCGCGGTGGGCGCCGCGGTCGCGGTCGGGGGCGAGCGGCAGCTGCAGGCGAGCAGGCCGAGCGCGGTCATCGCCGTGACCCTCATTACTGAAGTCTACCCGGTCGGGCACCGCACGGCCGCACGCGGCTCCGCGCGGCGCGCGTTATGGTGATCGCGCTGGCATCGACGCAAGCGCATGCGCCCGCTCCCGTCGAATGTTGCGACCCGTCTCGGAGGCTGCATGATCAGCAAGTGGATTCGCAACCAACGATGCAGGCCAGAGCCGGCTAGACCCTCGCCCGGGGAGCTGGCGATGTATCGACGCATGGTTCCCGGCTGGAGAGTCGTCGGCCGTCGGATCGAGCGCCGCTACTCACACTCGTCACCGGCGAACGCGATGAGCTTCGCGACCGCGGTCGGCAAGGTGGCGCTTCTACAAGGACACCTGCCCGAGCTTTCCGTCGACCGGCGGGGGGTCACGGTCACGCTGACCACCCCCGGTATGGGGCTGACCATCAACGACTACATCATGGCCGCGAGGATCGATTGGTTGGCCGGCTACCGCTGACCGCCCTCTGACGAGGGTCAAGCGCCACGCGACCCTGGCGCAGGCGGGGTCCAGGACGAGTCCCCGCCGTCCTCCAGCGCGCGTGCGAGGTCGCGCTCCGACGCCTCCCCCACCCCGTAGCGCACCCTCGCGTAGCGGCGGAGCGCCCGCGACAGATGTTCGCGCCCGCCGACCTCGAGCCGTGCGGCGAGCGACTCGAGCGTCTCGGCCCGGTCACGCACGAACCCTTCCTGCGCGAGTCGGGCCTCGAACTGCACGAACGCCCTGGGCGGCGCGTCGACGTCGGGCTCGACCGGGCGGCCCCGGCGGCGTCGATTGCGCAGCGCGCGCACCGCAAGCGCGACCAGTACGGCGCCACCAAGCACGGGAACCGTTCGCTGCGGGGTCGCGACGGCCGCGTCGTAGAACGCGACCAGCGAAGTCCACAGGTAGTCGAAGAACGCCGCCACGCTGCGGTCGCGGAACTCCGCCAGCGTCGGCGCCGCCGGCGTCGCGTCGAAGACCTGGAAGGACGAGCGCATCGGGTCGGACGCGACGGGAACGTACGCCTCGCCCCAGGCGTGGGCGTGCTTGGCGCGCACCACCGCATAGCCCCCGAAGCCGTTGTGCTCGACCACCCTGTAGCCCGCCACGAGTCGCGCGGGGATGCCCAGGGCGCGCGCCAGCGCCACGAAGGCCGACGCGAAGAACTCGCAGTGGCCCTCCCGGTGCACGAGCAGGAAGTCGAGCAGCGCCGGCTCACCGGGCGGCGTCGCCGGCCGGTCGAGCGTGTATGTGAAGTCCTCGCGCAGGTGGCGCACCAGAGCCTCGACGCGAGCGCGATCGTCTCCGGCCCCCGCGGTCCATTCGAGCGCGAGCGCCCTCAGCTTCGGAGCCAGGTTCGGCGGCACCGTCCGGTCGAGATCCGTCGGGGTGTCCGCCTCGCCCGTCGACGGAGCGAACGCCCACTGCTTCACGCCGCGCCCCGCGGAGTGGAACGCTCCCAGCGCATCGGCAACCCACTCCGTGTCACCTACGATGCGGGAGCCGCCTGGCGCGAACAGCCACTGGCTGGCCTCGACCGAGTCGACGTCGGTCCGGGCGGAGGTCGCCGGACCTGGCGGCGCAGGGGTGCCGCGCGTCGACGTGCTCCAGTACGTCCCGTCGAACGAGTCGAACACGGCGCCGCGCAGGTAGTCGGCCTCCGCGCCGTGCAGGTGCAGCACGACGTCCTCGTTGGTTCGGATGAACCCCGGCTGGTCGAGGCGGACGTGCGGCGTGAAGTTCGTGGAGCGGGCCAACCTGGCCGCGAAGAGCGCCTCGAGGCGCCGGTTGGTGGCGCGGTCCAGCACGGGCAGCGACAGCGACACGAGCGTGGCCATCAGCGCGCCGAGAGCCACGACGCCCGCCGCCGTCCGTGGGATGCGCGCCCAGCCGCGAAGGGCCTCGAAGCCTCCGCCGAGGTCGACGAGCAGTGAAGCGGCGAGCATCACGGCTCCGTACGGGTACGCGGCGCTCCGGGCGCCGATGCCCTTGGCGATGCACGCGAAGATCACGAGCGCCCGGTCGAAGTTGCGCCCGAAGAGAGGCCGCTCGAAGAACAGCCGCACGGCGGCGACGCTGGAGAAGAAGAGCGCCGCGGAGAGGCCCAGCGGGGGCTCGCTGGTGGTGCTCCTGACCCACAGCACCGGCACCGCCGCGCCCGCGATCATCCAGAGCAGCGCGCCGAACGTGGTCAGGGAGGCGCGCAAGGGCACGACGACCGACCCCACGACGAGCACGGCGAGCCCGAGCGGCCAGTAGAAGGGAGCTCCGCCTGCCGCGAGCAGCAACGTCGCGCAAGCGAGCGGCAGCGCCGCGAGCAAGCGCCCGGTCACAGGACGAGCCCCTTTCCTGCGCGGATCGACGCGACCGAAACGACCTTCACGGGAGCGCTCTCGCCCGCGGAAGCCCCGACGGCGATGGCGTGTACGCGCACGCCGCTCTTCTCCACGGCCCGGACGAACGCCTGGCGGGCCTCGTCCCAGCCGTCGACGATCATCACCACCGCCGACAGGCGCGCGAGGTAGGGCGCGAGCCGCTCGAGGAGTCGGTCGCGGTCGACCTTCGGCCCCAGCTCGGCCACCGCGAGGTGATCCAGCGCCTGCTCGAGGAAGCCCAGGCTCCGACCCAGCGTGAGCGCGTGGATCTCGCCGCCGGTGACGAGCAGATCCACGAGCGCGTCCCCGCGGCCGAGGTGGGCGACCACGCCCGCCGTGAGCGAGACCGCGGCCTCGAACGCCTCCTCGCTCCGCGCCGAGCGCTTCCCGGGCGCGACGCAGTCGAGCACGACCCCCACGCGGGTGAAGTACTCCTCCTGATACTCGCGCACCGCGGGCTTGCCGGTGCGCGCCCACGTGCGCGCGGACAGATCACGGATGCGGTCGCCCTTGCGATACGGCCGCACGCCGCGCAGGTCCATCGACTCGCCGGTGTTCGATGCGAGCGCGACTCCCCCCGGCTGGTGCCGGGTCGCGAGCTCCATGCCCAGGCGCAGCACGTTCGCCGGTCGCGGCACCACGCGCAGGCGGACCGGGTCGCTCTGCAGCGGCGGACCCGAGGCGAGGCCGAGCGGCACGAGCGCGCTCACCCGGAAGCGCCCGAGCGTCAGGTGGCCGCGCTCGGAGAAGCGCGCCTTCAGCGTCGTGCTCGAGCTCGCGCCGGACCCGACGTCGGCCATGGGCGCAGGTCGCGAGAGCCAGTGACCGAAGTACGGCAAGAACGGGCCCTCGACGCGGAGCCACGCGGTCGCCGGCCCGGGCGCGGTGCGCGAGCACTCCACGACGAAGGACACCTCCGCCCCGACGAAGACCCGGGGAGGAGCGTGCACCCGCAGTGACCGCCCGGGCAGGCGGAGCGACGGGCTGACGAGCAGCGAGGCGAGGATCGCCGACACGAGCAGCGAGAACAGCAGGTAGACCTGGGTGTGCGTGACGTCGACGGCGAAGGCGCCCGTCACGAGCGCGATCGCGAACAGCCAGCGCCCTTCGCGCGTGAAGGCCCGGTACATGCGGAGCAGCCACCTGCCCCCGCGCGACGCCGGCTCGCCGAACGGCTCCGCGGTGGGCCTTCGCGAGCGCGCCGCCGGGATGAGAACGTAGTTCAGGCGCTGCCAGTCGACCGCGCGAAGACGTGCCAGCCACGAGGTCGCGGCGCTCACGTGGGCACGCGGACGGTGGAGACGATCCGCGTCACGACGCCGGCGCCATCGCCGCCCCCGTAGCGGACCTCGTCGCGAAGAGCCACCCGATGGGAGAGCGTCGCGACGGCGATCGCCTTCACGTCCTCGGGGCTCACGTAGTCGCAGTCTCGCAGGAACGCGTGCGCCTGCGCCGCGCGGAGGAGCGACAGCGAACCGCGCGGGCTGACGCCCAGGCTGAGCTCGGGATGGCTGCGCGTGGCCTCGACGATGGCGAGCAGGTAGCGCGCCACGAGGGGCTTTACCTCGACGTTGCGGACGGCCTCCTGGATGGCCACGAGGGTCTGCTGGGTGCACAGCGCGGTCAGCTCGTCGAGCGGGTTCCGAGTCTGGCGCGCGAAGAGCATCTCGAGCTCGTCCTGCGGACTCGGGTACCCGATCGAGATACGGACGAGGAAGCGATCGAGCTGGGCCTCGGGCAGAGGGTACGTGCCCTGGTAGTCCGCCGGGTTCTGCGTCGCGACGACGAAGAAGGGCGCCTCGAGCGGGTGGGTCTCGCCCTCGACGGTCACCTGGGACTCGTTCATGGCTTCGAGGAGCGCGGCCTGCGTCCTGGGCGAGGCGCGGTTGATCTCGTCGGCGAGAAGGATGTTGGTGAAAAGGGGGCCGCGGTGAAAAGAGAAGGTGCCCTTCTCCGGGTCGAGGACCAGCGAGCCGGTGATGTCGCCTGGGAGCAGATCGGGCGTGAACTGCACGCGGGTGAACCGCACGCCGAACACCCTGGCCAGGGCCTTGGCGAGCGTCGTCTTGCCCACGCCGGGCACGTCCTCCAGGAGCACGTGCCCGCCCGCGAAGATACCGATCAGGGCGAGATCCACGACCGGCCCTTTGCCGCGCAGCACCTGGCTCAGGCTGGCGCGCAGCGCCTCGACGAGTTGGTGATGGGCCGCCACGTTCGCACCCAGTGTCGCAGATTTGTAGCGATATGCGCGAGGGGCTGGGACGAGCGGCGCTCGCGCGCTCACTCGAAAGCACGCGTGTTACTGTCGCGCGGGAACCGAGCGCGATAACTCCGTGACCCCCAAACACAGAGTCCTCTTCGGCCTCGGGCTGGAGACCGGCGTCCACCAGGTGAGCGAGATGCTCGGGCATGCTCGCCTGGCCGACGAGGCGGGTCTCGACGTCTTCAGCGTCAGCGACCATCCTTACTTCGCCGACCGTCTCGACGCCTATGCCGCGCTGGGGTTCGTTCTGGGCGCGACCAGCAACATCACCGGAGCGGTGATCTGCACAAACCTGCTGAGCCGTCCTGCCCCCATCCTCGCCCGGACCGTCACGGGGCTGTCCACCATCTCCCGCGGTCGTGTCGTTCTCGCCCTGGGCGCGGGTGGGCTGGAGGCTGAGATCGTCGCCCTCGGTGTCCCCTACCTGTCGCCGGGAGCCCGAGTGCGAGCGCTGGAAGAGGCGGTCATCGTCGTGAGAGCGCTCTCCGGCGGCGGCGATCCAATCACGTTCGAAGGCGAGTTCTACCGCGTCACCGGGCTCGCACCCGCAGCCGCACCCACGCCACCGATCTGGATCGGATCGCTCGGCCCGAAGGCGCTGGCAGTCATCGGCCGGCGCGCGGACGGATGGATACCAGGACACCTCGCCGACTGGCGCAGCACGGAGGTTGCCAGGGCGCGACCCATCATCGACGAAGCGGCGGCTTCGGTCGGGAGAGACCCCGCCGACGTCGGGACCATCTACAACGTGTCAGGGCGCATCACCCGGGTGCCGCAAGCAGAGACCCGCAACGACGAGGGCCGCTGGATCGGGGGCGGAGTGATGCAGTGGGTGGACGAGCTGACCTTCGCCGTGCTCGAGCGCGGCGCCGCCGCCTTCATCTACTTGGTCCCTCCTGGCGAGAGCATCAGCGATACGACCCTGGACCTCTGGGGGCACGAAATCGTGCCCGCAGTCCGCGAAGCGATCGCCAGGCGCTGACTTGGACCAAGAGGGGTGGCGGCGCCATCCAGGCTCGGCGCAGTCTGGCGCAGCGCGCAGGACCGCAGTCCCATGAGTCCTCGCGCGAAACGCGGGGCACGTGGCTTGCTTTGGAGCGAGGGGATGAAGGCGCTTTGCTTCCTCCCTCTTCTTCTCGTCGGGATGGCCGTCGGGGTCGCTGCGTGCGGGGGTATCGACTCCAGCTCGTCGAAAGGGGGTGGCTCGTCGAACGACGCAGGCTCGACGGGGACAGGCTCGGCGGACGATGGCGGGGCGTTTCCGCTGGGAGCGTACTCCGATTGCAAGTGGCTCCTGACGGGCGGCACGTTCGAGTCGGCTTTGCCGCCCGCGACCCTCACCCTCGCGCCGATCTGCAGCGCCTCCGGGTGCGCCTCGTCGTCCATGGTGGCGAGCTTCCAGTCGGGTCAGACGACCAGCACCTTCACGCTGCGCGCCACGAGCGGCAGCTCGGCCACGTTGAGCGGACCCGGGCAGGGGTTCTCCGGGGAGTGGGGCTTCTGTGGCGGCGGAGCCGTTCAGCTCGACGGCGGCGGGGTCGCCATCACAGATCCAGCACCGACACAGGCGACGCTGAGCCTGACCTCCGCCGAGCTCACCGTCGACCAGGGCGTGGCCTTCCTGCAGCTGGAGGGGCCGGTCGTCGACGTCCAGGGATCGCCCGACTGCGAGCCCGACGGCCCTCCGTCGGGTGGCGTGTCGGCCCTGCTGGTGTGCGACGTATCGAGCGGCGGCGGCGTTGGCTATGCGCAAGCGACCACGACGAGCTCCCGCTTCGTGACCGGTGCCTACGATTGCAACAGCACCGCCGATTCCCTCGTCAGCTACCAGGGAGAGGAAGACAGCTCCACGATCGGGGGCTCGGGAACGCTCACACTGACCGCGAACGGCCCCAGCCTCGAGGCCGTCTACAGCGGAGACACGAACGCGAGCGGGACGCTCGACTTCGTCGTCACGAGCGATAGCTCCGCGAATCCCGTTCCCGGGCAGACCCTCACGGTCGGGTGCGGAGCCATCGATCCCACGACGCTGGGGCAAGTGAATGCTCCCACACCCGGCGAGGTGACCGCGGCTACGCTGACGACGGACGGTACAGCGCTCTACTTGACGTTCCTCAGCAAGACATCCAGCGGCGTCTGCGCGGACCAGACCGCGACCACGGTGCTGGTGTGCACGCCGAAGGGGTAGCGCTGTGCCGCCGTTTGCCGGCCGCGAGCGCGAATCCACATTGTTCGCGATCCTCTTCGGCGTCCGCTACTCCGAGCCGGAGCGCGCCGCGATCGCGGCCTCGTCGACGGCGCGCAGGATGCGCCGCGCGTGGGCGCGGAAGCGCTCGCCCGACGGCAAGAGGCGCACGCCGCGCGGCGTACGCTCGAGGAGCGGCGCGCCGAGCTCGTCTTCGAGCATTCGCAGCTGGCGGCTGAGCGGCGGCTGGGAGATGTGCAGCCGGCTCGCCGCGCGCGTCACGTTTCCTTCCTCGGCCACGGCGACGAAGTAGCGGATCTGCGACAGGCTCATGTCGATCTCATCGTAGCAGCGGCATCGTGTCGGCCAGGCAGATTGAAACGGTATTGGATCCTGGCCTAGCGCTGGCGAAGGCTGCCGGCATGGCGATCGAGCTCTTCGTGGAGGCGGACGTCGCGCGCCTCCGCGCGGGGATCGCGACGGCGGAGATCGATCGCTGGGTGCGCGAGGACACGAAGAAACGCGGCGGAGTACCGAGCCAGCTCGGGTACAGGGGATTTCCCGCGGCCGTGTGCACCAGCCGGAACGAGATCGTGTGCCACGGCATGCCCAGCAAGACCGACGTCCTTCGCGACGGCGACATCGTGAACGTCGACGTGACCACGATGGTCGACGGCTTCCACGGCGACACGTCCGCGACGTTCGTGATCGGCGCCGCGAGCCCGGCCGCCATCCGCCTCGTCGAGACCGCGGGCCGCTGCCGCGACGCCGGAATCGCCGTGGTCCGCGACGGCGCGCGCCTCGGCGACGTCGGGCCGGCCATCGCCGAGGTCGCGCACGCGGCGGGCTACTCGGTCGTCGTCGACTTCGGCGGCCACGGCATCGGCCGGAAGATGCACACGGACCCGCACGTCCCGCACACCGGCACGCGCGGCGCGGGCATACGGCTCCGCGCGGGCGTGGCGTTCACGATCGAGCCGATGATCAACGAGGGGACGGCCGACGTGAGCATGAAGGACGACGGGTGGACCGTGGTCACCGCCGACGGTCGCCTCTCGGCGCAGTTCGAGCACACGGTGGTGGTGACGAAGGACGGCTGCGAGGTGACGACGCGGCTGGACGCGGTCGAAGCTTCGCGCTGATCCTCCCAGCGAGAGAGGTTCGCGTGCTCCTCGGGAACTTCACGAACGGGTGCTACCTTTGCGCCATGAGCGATGCGCTCGGACCGTATCGAAGCGCCGCGATGACCTCCCGGCCGACACCGGCCGTCATTCCAGCTCAGGCCAGCCGGAAGCTGGCTCACGGTCTGGTGGCGGGCTGCGTCTGGTTCGTCCCATCGCTCGTCGTGATGATGGTCGGGCAGTCGCTGGGAGCTCCGCCGGCCCTGTGCGTCCCGTCCTTTCTCGTGCTGTGGACTGCGCTCATCGCCGCTCGCGTGCGCCGACTGGGCATCCGAGTTCGAGCCGACGCGCTCGTCGTTCCGGGGACGTTCGGGAGCCGGACCATTCCGTGGGAGACGATTGACTCCCTGGCGTTCAAGGTGGGTCGCGGATCGAATGGCGACGTCATTCCAGGTCTGCTCGACGTCGAGCTGTGCCTGCGGTCGGGGCACCCGGGAGGGGATACGCGGAACGTGTCCATCGCGGACGTCCCCGCCTGGCTCGACGTCCGGCGCCGGTCGCAGCCCACGACGCCACCCCCTCCGCTGGCAAAGGGTCGGCGACGTGAGCTGTCGGCCCTGGGGGCGCTGATGACCGTGCTCGCCGCTCACGACGTGAAGGTCCAGGCAATCGAGGACGACGGTTCTCCGCTCCGTTCCGTCGCCGTGGAGGTCGCAAGAGCAACCCTGGGCTCGCGCCTCCTCGTTGCGATGAAGGACCACCCCATCGTCCAGGCGATCTGGGCCCTCGACGGGCAGTGGGCGAAACCGGCGCAGCTCGGCGATTCCAGAGTCCACAAGGACTCGCCAGGCGCTTGAACGATCCGGATTGTCTCGGCGAACGACGGACGACGTCGTCGTCGAGATCCTTCTCGTACATGTCGCTGTACTCAGCGACCCGCGAGCCGGTGTACTAAGTACCCTTCGTGGCTCGCTACTCGGTCGTGCTCTTCGACCTCGACGGGACCCTGATCGACTCGATCGGCCTCATCGTCGACAGCTTCCACCACGCGCTCGCCGCCCACGGGCTACCGCGGCAGACCGACGCCACGTGGCTTCGCACCATCGGCACGCCCCTCCGCGCCGCCTTCGCGCCCTTCGCCGCCAGCGACGCCGCGCAGGACGAGATGGTCCGCGTCTACCGCGAGCACAACCTCGCGAACCACGACGCGCGCGTCCGCGCCTACCCCGGCGTCCTCGACTGCGTGCGAGCGCTCCGCGCCGCGGGCGTCGCGCTCGCGGTCGTCACCAGCAAGAGCCGCGCGGGCACGCTGCGCGGGCTCCGCGTGGCGGGCCTCGAGGGTGAGTTCTCGGCGCTCGTGTGCCTCGACGACGTCACGAACGCCAAGCCGCACCGTGAACCATGCGATCGCGCGCTGGCGCTGCTCGGCGCGCGGCCCGCGGAGGCGCTCTTCGTCGGCGACAGCGTGCACGACATGCACGCCGGGCGCGCCGCCGAGGTGCCCACCGGCGCCGCCCTGTGGGGCCCGTTCGACAGGGAGCACCTCGCGCCGAGCGCGCCCACGCACTGGCTCAAGTCGCCGGGCGCGGTGCTCGACGTCGTGCTCGGTTAGCGCCGCCGACGAAGATGGTCCCACGCTCCAGGCGATCTGGGCCCTCGACGGGCAACGGGCGAAACCGTAGGGTAAGGCACGATGTGGCGACATCCGGGGCGCCTGAGGCTCGGCGTGCTCGCGCTCGCGGCCGCCAGCGCGTGCAAGGGACGCATCGACGCAACGTCGGCCGGTGAGCGCAGCGGAGACGCGAGCACCGGAGACAGCGGCGGCAGCAGCAGCGGGGGTGGAGCCGCCGGCGACGATGCGGGCGCATGCGCCGTCGATGTTCCCTCGGGCAGCGGGTCATGCGGGACCGGTCAGCTCGTGGCCGCTCCGACGTCGACGATCGTGACCCCCGATCCGTGGCCCCTCAACCCGGTCCTCGCCGGATCGCTTGCCAGCGACGAGTATCTCGCGGTGTGGACGGACGGCAACGTGCGGGCCCCCGTCTGGGCGTCGCTCATTCAGCCGGGTGTTTCCGGCATCACCCTATCGCCCATCATCGAGCTGTCGAGCACGGGAGCGTGCCCGGTCGCGATCTGGACCGGCGCCGGTTTCGCGGTCGTCTGGACGGACGGCTCGGGACTGCGGCTGCAGCAACTGAACGCCCAGGGAGGGCCGATCGGTTCGCCGGCGGCCCTGCTCTCCGGGCCGAGCGGGATGTGTCCGACGTCGCTCGTCTCCACCGGCGCAGGGCTTGCTGTCGCCTGGTCGACCAGTACACCCACGCCGCAGGGCGAGGCGATCGTCAGCGAGAGCGTCGCGCTCATCGACGCGAGCGGGACCGCCAGCACTCCGATCTTGCTCGACACGGTGGGGCCCGGCGTGGCTGCCAACGTCGCGCTCGCCGAGCTCGGCGGTCAGACCTACGTCGCCTTCGTCCAGTGGCCGGACACGAGCGCCACCACGGCGGTCAGTCGCATCGACGGATCCCTCGGTGCCGCCGTTCCGCAGGCCACCGTTCCGGGGTTCTTCCAGTCGTTCGTCGCGGCCGGCGGCCAGCTCTGGCTGGGCATGGGCGGTGGGGGTGGTCCGCTGCTGTACACGGCGCTCCGGGGCGCCCCGTTCCAGTCGGCAGGACAGGGGTGCAGCGCCATCGACGACCTGGCCGTCGATGGGTGCGGGCAGCTGGCCGGCCTCGGAAACGCGGGGTTCAACCCCGGAGGCACGGCCGCCTTCTACGCCCAGTCCTTCGGAGGCGGCGGATCGACCTTGTCGCTCGGCGCCATGAGCGAGAGCGCGTTGGCCGGCGCCGCATCGACGTTTGGCGTGCTCTGGTTTGCGCGGATTGGTCCTGGCGGCGGACCCGCCGGCGACGACGCGCAGCAGACCGGGACGCTGTCTTTCACGACCCTCTCGCGGGAGTGATCACCAGTCGGCGCGCCGCGACGCGCGCGGGCCCGGACAGCGTCATCGCGGCCCGAGCTGCACCACGAGGCGGGCTTCGTCGTCCACCGGTACACGGGGCTCGTGTTGACCGGCTCGAGAACAGGTCCTCGTCGGACACGCTCGGGCCCCGCTTCTCCTCGTCGAAGCGGGCGCGAAGCTCGGGCGTTACGACCGGCGTCTCCCCCGTAACGTCGACGAACCACAACGAGAAGGCCGGCGTCGTGTGCGCCGCGAGCGCGGACCGGTTGTCGTTCAGCGGGTAGTACACGACCTCGACGGTGTACGAATCGGCGTCTTCGGCGACGATGGGCGCGTCCTGGTAGTCGTCGTTCATGGCGGCGGGATCGGCGGGCTTCGCCACGTGGACCACGGCCGAAAGGGCGGGGATCGCGCCCACCGATCTGGAGGCGAGCCCTCGCGCCTGTCTATGATGGGTGCGTGGCATCCCTGATACGCGTGGCGCCCTGGCTCGTCCTGGCGGGGTGCCTGCAGAGCATCACGTTCACGCAGGAGGCTCCGGACGCCACGGGGGACGGGCCGTCGGCAGAGGCCACCGGGGCGGACGTGACGCAGGAGCAGGGAGTCGACGCTTCTCAGGACTCGACGGGTCCGGACGCCTTGCCGGACTCGACCACCCAGGAGACGGGCGGCGGGGACGGCCCGACCGGTCCCGGCCTCACCCTCGACACGGGCTTCCCCAAGACCGCCCAGCTGAACGACACGACGGGGCAGCAGCTGCAGGTGACCTTCGACATCGCGGGTCCAGAGCGGCTGCTGGTGACCGTGGTCGTGTGGGGCCAGCACGGCGGCTCCGGCGTGTGGCCGGTCGTCGTCAGCGGCGCCGGCCTCGCGTGGACGAACCGCGTGCAGCAGGTCTCCGCCCCGCAGTACCTGGACGCCGTCGGCGTGGGCATCTGGACGGCGTGGGCCACCGCGGCGGCGACCGCCCAGACCGTGACGGCCCAGGACAGCACCAACGAGACCACGGACGCGCTCATCGCCGTCTACTCGTTTGCCGGGGCATCGCAGAACCTGGGTGCGTTCGGCGGAAACAACGCGTTCGACGGCGGGACACCTCCCCTGAGCATCAGCATCGTAGCGTCGGCGGCGGGGAGCTTCCTCGTCGGTGGCTTGCTCGACGGCCTGTCGGGATCGGGCCTCAGCGGCTCCCCGTTCTCCAACACGACCTACGACGTCACGCTCGCCTCGGCGTCGAACGACAGCCTCGGGATCTGCCACGTGAACACCCTAACCGCGGCGCCAGGCCTGGTCACGTTCGGGCAGACCGCGACAGAAGCCGCCAGCGTGACCGCCGGCCTCGAGATCCGCGCGCAGTGACTCGCGCCTGGACCGAACGATGACCGGTCCTTGTGGCTGTCGTGAAGCACGTCCTCCGTACTCGTCGAGCGTCTCGTTTGCCTCGACGTGTGTTGCGGTCTGGATTCGTGATGAGTCCTTCGTGTCGGTGATCTCTCCTTTCTGATCCGCCACGCTCGGCGCCTTCCCTCGCGCCTCTCAGGAGTTCTTCTCCGCGCGGAGCATCGCGATCAGGTCCGTGACGCCTGGGTCCACTCCGAGCTGCATCAGGATCGTCGTCGCCTGCCCACGGTGATGTACGCCGTGATTGAGGAAATGAGACACGGCCCACCACGTCGGATGGGCCCAGGCATCACCGCGGAGATTCGCGTAGCGCATCGGTTGATCGAGCGCGTCGACCGTGAGCCTCGCGATGAAGTGCTCGATCGCCTCGTCCGTCGCGCGTCGATCGGCGAGCAACGCCTCGAAGTCGTCGTGGATGCGATTCTTCGGGAATTGCGGCTTGGGCGGGTCACCTGCGCCGAACCGGGAGAGCCACACCTTGTCCGCGAACAGGATGTGGTCGAGTGTCGAAAAGAGCGACCCGAAGAAGGCGCCGACGTCGCGCTTGCGCTGCTCGTCGGTGAGCGCGGCGGCGTGCGTGTAGAGGGACTCGTTCATCCAGCGGTTGTAGCGAGCCATCGCCGAATAGTGCGTCAGGACATCCATGCTGGATTCCTAGCCGATCGCCGTTGTTGCCACACCGGGGTCGATGGCCATCGGAGGTCTGCGACGGGGAACGCGGCAGCGCTATTCGTTCATGAGCACGCAGCGTTTGCATGGCGGATCTGGACGGAGAGCGGGGGGCCGGTGAGCTGGGCGTGCGTCAGCGGCCATTGCTTTGGCTACTACAGCTACACAGCGCAGAACTACTGCTCGGGCTGCGGGGGTGCGTTCTGTTCCGGACGTTGCTCGGGGTGTCCGGGCTGCTGACGTCGCGTGTGCTCGAGAACGCCGAGCCCGACTCGACAGAGAGCCCCACGGCCCGCACTTGCAAGTCCGAGGAGCACCTACTGCGGGCAGCTGTCCGTCGACGGGATCTCCGCCCAGGTGCGCGTCTTCACGTCGGCCGCGAGCATGTTGACGGCGTCGACGAGCGCTCCGACGACCGACACGGCGTTTCTTGCCTCGGCGCAGCGCGTGACGTCCGCGGACGGGCGGAAGTGGTTCCAGTCGACCCGGATGTCCCCGTACGCGGCGCCATACGCGTCGAGGACTCGCTGCGCGCGGCGCGGATCGTCGACAGCTCCGCTTCGGTCTTCGGGTCGGCGACCGTCGGGACGACGACGAGCCCTCGGCTCGCGACCACCGCGGCGTGGCCGTACCCGGCGTCGCGCTTGTCGTGACACTCGACCGTGACGCAACCACCCCCTTCGACACGCATGTAGCTGTCGCAGAGAACGTCGATGGCGGACCGCATCGAGGCGCCGAGCGCCTCGTGATCCTTGCGCGCCTGGCTCTTGCATCCTGCGATGACGACGAGAACGAGCGCGATCGCTGCGAAGGGGGGAGCTTCCAGTCGACTCATTGCAGAACCATAGTGGCTCTCGACGCTACCCGCGCAAATGGAGCTAGAACCGCACGCCGGCCTCCGCGTGAAATGTGAGGGCGAGCTCCAGCTGGTCATGCCCGTTCGAGCAATTGCGGCCGGCGTACTCGGGAAGGCCGGTGAGCAAGAGGAGGTTGGCGTCCGCGCCGACGTAGAACCCTCCGAGAGAGACGAGAACCGTGATGCCCGGCTGGACGTAGAGCGTGTCGTAACTCTGGCTGCTCGGGGCGGAGCACGGTCCCGAGCCCGCGACGTAAGCGGGTTGCGGGAGCCCGCTCACCGTTTCCTTGAAGTTGCCGAGGCCGACGAGCGGGCGGATCGTGACGATGGGCAGCTTGAAGCTGTACCCGACGTCGACGCCGACCAGGTCGGAGCTCGCCTTCACGCCGTAGGCACCCGAGCCACCGAAGTCGTACATGCCCTCGACGCCGACGTAGAGGCCGTAGAGCCCCGCGCCAGCGCGCCCGCCGAGGCCAAAGCCGAGCGGGTTGGGCACCGCTTGCCCGCTGGAGCCCGAGACCACCGCCCCGTTTCCCTGGTGCGTCGGCAGCGTGCCCGCTCCGGCGATGGCGCCCACTTCCACATCGACCCGGCCGATCGCACGGGCATCGCGGGAAACGGTGGAAGCAAGAGCCACGGCTGCACCCGCGGCGAGGAAGAGGAGCATTCGGGTCATGTCGTGTCGACTTCGCAAACTTCGAGCCGACGCCTGTCGCGCATGGGCGAGGAGCGGCGCGGTGCGCTCTGCGCCCGGACGTTGCTGGCATGCCCCGAGCGAACGTCTGGATAAGTCGACGTCGTGGCCCTTCCGGTTCAGGGATCGGCCGGCGGCAGGCCCGGCAGCGGGAGCGCCGTGGAGCTCAGTGTCGTCTGGTTGCCGACGAACGTGGTGTCGGTCGTCACCACCACGTCGCCGGGGGCGACCGGGTCCGGCACCGAGTCGACCTGCATCAGATTCGAGCTTCCCTGCACGTCGATTCCCACCTGGTTGTTCGCGACCGTCGACCCGCTCACGCTCCCGGTGGCCGACTGGACGCCGATGCCGATCACGTTGTTCAGGATGGTGCAGCCCTGCACCTCGAAGAGGGTGCCGTCGAGACCCACGAAGCCGACGCCATAGCCGTTCTCGCCCGGCTGCAGGTTGGTGTCCCGGACCACGCTGTTCTGCATGGTCACCTTGGACCCGCTCGTCGTCAGACCTCCGTCGGGGCCGGTGTTGTTGCCGGCCAGCACGCTCGCGCCGTAGACATTGCGAATGGTCACGCCGCTCAGCGAGACGATCCCGCCGGAGACCACCCCCATTCCGTTGGTGCCGCCGAGCAGCTGCACGTCGCGAATGACGGAGTCGGTGACGGTGGCCTGCGAGTGCACGCCGGTCGAGCTGCCGTCGGCGGTGAGGTAGAGGCCCACGTCCAGCCCCCCGATGAGCGCAGACCGGGCGAGCTCCATCGAGCCTCCGAGCCGGACATAGGCGGACGGGTGTCCCCCGAGCACCAGCGCTTGCGTGGCGTCGAGGTCGGCCGGACCGTCGGTGCTGTCGACGAGGAGCGACTCGGTCGCGGTGTTCGCGACCGTGGTCGATTGCAGCACGGCTTTCCCGCCGCCTTGCACGTCGACCCCGCGCCCGAGGTGGTCGACCTTGTCCTCGGTGATGTCGCTCAGCAGGGTCTGGTCGAACTCGCCGACGGTGCCCGTGTCGGAGACGAAAGCCCCGTAGTACACGGCCTTGACGATGGCGCTCTGGGTGACCTTCAGATTGCCCTGCTGCTGGACGCCGAGGCCCGCGCCGAACTGGCCCTGACCGTTCGGCTGCGTGTCGACGACGTCGCACCCGTCGAGCGTCACCACCGTGCCTTTTCCGCTGACGGAGACGCCCACCTCCGCGTCGCGGACGAACCAGCTCGAATGGACCGCCACGTTGGCCCCGCTTGCCGCGACCAGACCGTTGCCCCCGGTTCCGTCGGGTGCGCTGGCCGTGTCGCGCAGGATGCTGCCCGTGACAGTCGCGGCGCTCCCGGCGCCGGACACCGACAGGGCAACCCCCTGGTTGGCGACCACGGCGCTCGAGGCCATCGTGAGCTGCGTGCCGGACTGCACGCCGATGGCGTTGGACGTGCCGCTGCTGTCGGCCGTCGTGCCGCGGATCGTCACGCCCGAGAGCTTCACCGTGGAGCCCGAGTCGCTGAGCGTCAGGCCGAGCTCGATGTTGCCGACGATGGCGCTCGACGTCATCACCAGAGCGCCACCCAGCGAAGCGTAGGCGCCCCAGCCGTAGCCGTTCGGGTTCAGCGTGCCGCGCACGACCGTGTTGCTCACCGTCGCGGTCGTCGCGGCGTCTTGCACGATCAGGCCGACGTCGCGGTTGCCGTCGACCACGAGCCCGGAGAGCGTCGCCTGCGCGCCTTTCTCGACGACCACGCCGGGGCGGTGTCCCTGGAACGTGAGGCCGCTGATCGTCGCCGCTGCACCGGCCACGTCGAGCCCGGGCGCGTCGGTCGCAGGTGCCTGCACGGTCACCATCGCCGCGCACCGCCCGACGATCGACAGGGCCGTGTTGACGGCCAGGCTCTCGGTGTACGTCCCGGAATCGACCGCGATCGTCGCTCCGGGCGAGGCTGCGGCGATGGCCGCACCGATCGTCTGGAAGTGCGTGGCGTCGGGCGCGACGCTCGGGCTGACGAAGAGCGTCGCCGCGGCAGGAGGAAAGGGGGCGCTGCAATCGCCGACCGGCTGGCAGCTGGTCTGGCCGAGAACCTCCAGGGTCGCGCCCGTACAGGGCTGGGCGGGGAGCACGTCGGCGCAGCCCCATCCCGACGGATCGGGGGCGAATCCCGCGGGGCATTGCGTCGTGCCCACCGGCACGCACGCCGTCGAGCCGAGCTGCGCCATCGTCCCTGCCGGGCAGTCGCTCGCCGGTACGACCGCGTCGCAGCCTACGCCGTCGGGCAGGGGCGCGAACCCCTGCGCGCAGGTCGCGGCGGCTTCCGGCGCACAGGACTCGTCCGTGCACCCCGCATCTCCCCCGTCCGCCGGCGGGGTCGCGCCGTCGGCGCTCCTGCACGACGCGACGAATGCGCCCAGGGGGACCAAGAGGACGGCCAGGGCCAGCGCCGCGACGATACCGAGCCTTGCCCGCACCGCGAGGCCCTAGCACGAGGCCCATGCGGCGCAACGGCGAAACGCGAGGGATTCCGAGCATCGCTCTCGTTCGTCGGTCCCGCAGGGGAGCTTTGCGCGATCCCTGACGTATCTTTCTCCCGCGGATGCTCCGGTCTCCAGCCATCGTCGCACTTCTTTTGTCCGCGCACTTGCTTGCCGGGTGCTCGTCGTTCAAGAACAGCGGAAGCCAGCCTCCCGCAGGCCTGCAGTGTTCGCAGCTCGTGTCGGCCGGGGGCGACAGCAGCTCCCTCTCCGCCGCGCTCGCCGCCGCCTCGCCAGGGAGCTGCGTGCTGCTGGAGCAGGCGACCTACGCGGGCGTCTTCTCGGTACCGGCCGGCGTGACGCTCGCGAGCCCGCAGGGAGTTCGCGCCGTCCTGCTCGGCGGGACGTCGACGCAGCCCACCGTCTCGCTGGTCGGGGCGGTGGGGTCCGGGCTCAGCAATCTGGACGTCCAGGTGACCGGCGGCGTGGGGCTGGACATCAACGGCGGCCCGGTTCTCATCAGCGACGTCACCGTCAGCGGCGCGACGGCCGCAGCCGCTGCCGCGAGCTGCAGCGCGCCGTGCACGTCGACGGCGGCCGTCGCCTTCTCGGACGTCGATCTCGGCACGAGCCTCGTGGGGCTCTCGGTGAGCGGAGCCTTCGTCACGTGGAGCGGGGGCGCGAGCCACGACCACAGCGCGATGGGGCAGCTCGCGGGGGGCGACGGCATCGTCGCCAGCCAGGGGGCGACCCTGCAGCTCACGGGAGTGACCGTCACGAACAACGCCGGAGTCGGCGTGCTCGTCGACGGGGCCGGAGGCACGTCGGCGACGCTGACGAACGTGACCGTGAGCGGCAATGCAGGCCGGGGAGTCTGGGCACAGAACCTCACCGGCTCTGCCGACGCGCCCGCGCTGACGCTGACGCAGACGACGGTCACGCAAAATCGCATCGTCGGCGTCGGGGTGCTCGCGTCGAGCGGTGTGCTGGTCACCGGGGGAAGCATCGACTCGACCGTCAGCGCTCCCGTCGCGACGGACGTCGGCTCCGTCGAGAACGTGGGCGACGGCGTCGACCTCTTCGGCGGGGCGAGCGACGTGCGCATCGACTCGGCCGCGATCACCAACAACGCACGCGCGGCCGGGGTGATCGACGCGGCGGGGACGGGGATCGACATCGTGAGCACGAACGTGCAGGCGAGCGGATCGAGCCTGCTCTTCGTCATCCAGCGATCGACCAACCCGGTCGACGTTCCGTCTGCCTCCACGTCGACCGTGCAGGCGCCTCTGCCGATCGTCTCGGGCGCCCTGCCCGTCGCGCAGTGAGGTGGCCCGTCCTTTGGACGAGGAATGGGCTGGACGCGAAGTGCCCGATTTTTCGCTAGCGTGGGGGAGCGATGTTCCGCCGCCTCCCTCCTGTCCGGCCCCGGATCGGCCTGCGGGCCCGCTTCGGGATCCGCAGCGGCGCCCAGGTCGCCCGCGACCTCCGGACCATCCTGGCACGCCTGGGGGCGAACGAGACCCCCGTGCTCGACGCGAGCACCGCCGGCTTCTGGCGGCCTGACCTGTCCCTGCCCGCCTACGTCGGGCTCATCCCGGACGACGGGGTGACGCGCATCTACAACTTCTTCGATCGTGTCGGTGGCGGTCGGGGCTACGCCGGGGTGGTCACGCGGCGGCGTGCCCGCGACTTTCGCGGGGGTCGCCTCACCTACGACGAGCACGACGGCACCGACTTCGTGTGCCCGCCGGGGACTCCCATCGCCAGCGCCGCCCCGGGCGTGGTCGTCGCCGTGCGTGATCGCTTCCTCCGCGGCGGGCTCACGGCCTCGGTCGACCACGGCCAGGGGGTGGTCACGCAGTGCACGCACCTGTCGCGGATGGTCGCCGAGGTGGGTGAGCCGGTCGCGCGCGGGGCGATCGTCGGCCTCAGCGGGGCAGCGGGGATGGACATGGTCTCCGGCTTCCCGTGGGTGCCGCCTCACCTGCACTTCATGGTCTGGGTGCGCGGCCGTCCCGTCGATCCGTACCGGCTGGAGAGCGAGCCTGCCCGACCCGGCGCGTGGCTCGGCGGCCTGGACCCACGCGCGTCCGGTCCCCTCTCCGGCGACCCACGGTACCGCGGCCTCGAGGACGTTGGCGTCGACGCCGGCGCCCTCGACGCCCTCGTCGCGCGCTGCCGCGAGCCGGCGATCCGCGAGGAGCTCGAGCGGGCGAGCCACCCCGCGACCCGCCTGGCCATCCTCGAGGACAGCCTGCACCACGACCGCCACGCCTGGCCGGAGGGGTGCGACGAAGGCCCGTGCCGTCCCGCGGGGGACGCCTTCGCGGTTCGCCTGACGCTGCCGATGCCGGCGGCGATCTTCCGGCAGGCGCGGGCCGCCGACTCGCCGTGGACCACGCCCGAGTCCCACGGGTCGGTCCCCTGATGCATCGCTCGTCCCTCGTCGCGGCCGCCCTGTCGGCCACGCTCGGTGCCTGCGTCGCCGGCGGGGCTCCGCCGCCAGCACCGCTGGTCACGCTGCCCGCGACCACCGTGCCCGCCGCGTCCTCCTCCGGCCCGCCGCGAGCCGCGACCTCCGCGACCCCGGGCACCCCGGCCCTCCGGAAGGCCACCCTGGTGAGCCTGGGAGATCTCGACGACGTCCTGCAGGCCCCCGCCACGCTCGGGCCCATGGAGGAGGCCCACGCCACCGCGCGCGCCTCGGGGACGGTGAGCACGCTGGGGACGCAGGTCGGGGGGCGCGTCCACAAGGGCGACGTGCTCGTGACGATCACGACCGACCCGCCGGGAGCCAGGCAGGTCGACGTCACTGCCCCACGAGACGGGGTGGTCCTGGAGTGCAAAGTGCACGTCGGCGATCACGTCGCCGCGAGCAGCGTGCTGGCCCGGACCGCCGACCTCTCGACGATCCTGGTGACCGTCGCCGTCCCCGAGGCGCGCGCCGGCGCGGTCAAGGTCGGAGACCCCCTCGCGCTGCGCATCCCCGCCTTCCCCGCCCGGGTTTACATGGCGCGGCTCACGCGGGTGGCGCCTGTCGTCGGCGCCGACCACGTGCTCCCGGTGATGGCGACGATGGACAACCCCGACCGCGCGCTCCTGCCGGGCATGTCGGGCACCGCCGCCGTCACCCTGGCGACCAAGACGCACGTCACGATGGTCCCTCGCGAGGCGATCGTGGACCAAGGCGGCCACCCCGCCGTCTTTGTCCTCGAGGACATGCACGTCCACGCCCGCGCGGTGGACCTCGGGCTCGACGGTGGTCGCTTGGTGGAGATCGTGAGCGGGGTCGTCGCGGGCAACCTGGTGGTCACGCCTGCGGAGGGGCTGGTGGACGGAGACGTGTTCGTCGGCGCGCCGTGAGCGGGGCCGCCTTGCTCGGGTCAATGCGCCGCCCCTTCGAGGCCCGGCGCCTTCGTTCGTCCACCGTGGATCGTACGGCGGGGCGCGATGGTGACTCCGCGCCGCACGATGTCGACATTGCGGCGTGCGATGGTGGCTCTGCGCGGAGGAGTGTCGCAGCAGGTCGTCGGACTCGACCAACGCCGACACGGCTCAGGCGAGCCCAGCCTTCTTCGCCGCGAACGACTGGTAGAGCGGCTGCCGGTATGCACCCGCCTCCTCACGGCACGTGTAGACCATCTTGATCACGTGCTCGTCGTTCGACGCCGCGGCCGCGGCCGCGATCGCCTCCCACGACGGCGGTGCGCTCGCTTCCGTGCGGGCGCGGTCCTCGTCCCGGTTCACCGCCGGCGTCCCCATGGCCACGTAGGCGGCGACAAAGGCCTGGAGGAGCCATCGGCTCGCGGCGGCGGGGTCGTCGAGAAGCGGCGAGAGGACGCGCAGCGCGTGCGCGGACGTCACGACGTGGAGCGACGTGAAGTTGGGCGCCGCCGTGTACAAGGCCGCCGCGGCTTCGGCGAGGGACGGCACCGTGACGTCTCTCGTCGCGAGCGCAGAGGAAGCCGACGCCGCGAACTCCGGCATCGCGGCAACGGCCCGGATCTGGTCAAAGATGGCTCCATTGGCCTGCGGGTGGTGGGCAAGCGCCGGCGTGTCGGCGATGCTCCGCAGCAGATCGAGCGGCCCGCCGGAGGAGGAGGAGACTGCCGGGACAGGAGCACCGCCAAGGCGGAGGAACTGGTCGGCGAAGTACGCGAGGGACACGGCGACGTCGGCAGCGTCGCGCGCGTGGACGGCGTAGCCGAGGCGAATGAGCGGATGGAAGCTAGACCCTGCGACGCCAGGCATCAGCGCGGGCAGGTACGTGCGCACCGCGCCATTTGCTCCGGCGCGTGCTACCTCGGCCTGGAAGAACGCGAGGTAGTCGGCGTAGCGCGATTGGGTCCCCAGGGACTCTGCCCACCGCGCGGGAACGACGGGGTCCCGACGCTCGGGCACTGGCTCGAGCCGCGAGCGGTACCTTTCGAAGAACTCCGAGAGCCGCGCGTCGGGAGCGCCGAGTTCGTGGAGCGCGACGATCGCCATCGAGAGGTGGTTGCTCAGCCCGTGATGGAACTGAGCATCGTAGTGCCGGTTGGCCTCGAGGATGCGCTGCGCGACGCTGGGCGGCGGCGAAGCGGGCGGGGTGAGCGATGTCGCCCCGGCGGCACTCGCGCCGGCGCGGGAGGGGCTATTGCAGCCGACAAGCGGCGCGACGAGGAGAGAGACGCCCGCGCCAAGGACCTCACGACGAGTCGCAGCCATACCTCGCCGATGTAGCACTTCGGTTCCTGGCGGGTGGTGACCGGCGGCGAATCCGGTCGGCAACCGCCCGGAACTTCGCAGGAAACGGTGCAGCTGGTCGGGGAGGCGGGCCACGAGTTTGTGCTCACCGGACCCTTGTTTTCAAGCCGTTCCGTGATGCTCCCCACACGGGAAGAGACGCCTTGTCCGGGGCCGGGAAGGGGAGCCCGGACGCCTCCGGACAGAAGCCGTGCTGACGGGTGCTGACGGGCTCCGGAAGGCCCCTTGTGCTGACGGGTGCTGACGTCCGGGGCCCCGGCGTTCACCACCCGAAGTGCCCCCTCTGGCGCTGGGTCGTGAACTGACCTTGCAGATCTTCAAGGTGTGGCCAGGCGTGGTCGACCTTGCGGATCTTCAAGGTTGCAAGCAGAAGTGCGCGGAACCACGTCGGCCTTAGAGCTGCCGCGGGCGTGAAGGTGGGGCGAAGAAGAAAACGACACGACCGGCTCGGCAGGCCCTTGCGCGGTTCCGCGGCGTGCGCAAGAGTAGCGCGTCTTTCTCGTCGCCCACGACGACGGGATCCCCGAGAGGGGACCGCGGTGGTGTCTGCCGCGGGGCCAGCCTGTCTCCTAAGCCCGTCATCATGAGGGAGTGGATCAGGTGAGCGGCTGAGCGGCCGGGCAGGACTCCAAGTCACGCAGCGCAACCATCACGCGCTCGCCGGGGCTGGAGTCATCATGCCCGGCCGTCTGCATTTCCGGGTTCCGTGACTCCTCCGGTGGGCATCACGGAGAAGCCGATGAATGACCCGACGATCCTCGACGACACGGACGCCGCGCTGAACGAAGCGCAGGCCATCACCAACGGAGCCGCCGCACCGCCAGCGCCTCCACCTTCCAACCCCGGCGGCATTGACCCGGCCATCGCCGAGGTGATTGCGGGCACCCTGCCGACCCCGCCGGCCTCCAACCACGTCCTGCCCGATGGAGCCGGTGACGCCGTCACCGACGAGGTGCAGGAGACCCTCGACGCCTGCAAGTCCATCGAGGCCGAGGGGTCGAACATCGCCGTCACCACGGTGACGGAGAAGGACACGGCCATCACGCCCGACACACCCGCGCAGGGCAGGAAGCGTCAGCAACGACGTGACATGTTCGCCGCCGTGCTCGCCGCCAAGGGCATCGACGCGGCCACCATCGAGGAGCTGACGGTCCAGCGTGAAATCACGGTGGGCCGCCAGCGCAACCACCCACAGTGGGCCACGGTCTGCTCGCCGCAGATGGTGGCGTTCTTCGCGACGCGAGTGGAGGCCGACGGCACCGTAGTCCCGCGCACCTATGAAGACCTCGAAGCGGACATGCTCAAGCACTGCCGCAACGACGGCGGCAAGCTCGGGCCTGCACTGCGGTACCAGCAGCTCATCGAGGAGAACCTCGATACACGCGTCCCACTCGGGCCCAAGGATGGCGCAGTCGCCATCAACGAGCACGTCACGCAGAGAATCCGTGCCATCAGGACGTACGTGTGCTCGGTCGTCAACGAGCTGCGCCGCCGTCGTGCAGTCGCCGATGGCCTCGACCCCAAGACCACCGATTACCTGGCGGTGCGTTGATGGACGGCATCAACGTGAGCGCTCACGACCTGACTGAGGCGCACGAAGCCCTCCAGCAGAAGCTCGGCCAGATGCGGACCGCGTACATCAACGGGCGCCGATGGATGGGTCGCGAGACGCTAGCACAGGTGTGCGACTCACTATTCAACGTCGTCGAGGCGCTCACCCAAATTACGTCTGCCATGGCCATGGCCGCAACGGACGACGAGGAGGTGAAGCCGTGACCATCCTCAAGGACGTCTGCCGCGAACAGCATGCGATGCGCGTGGCCTTCACCATCCCGTACGTCGCGCTCGTGAATCGGCTAGCTGGTGGACTGACCACCCTGACCGAGGCGCAAGGCTTCCTCATCAACGTGCAAGCTGGCGCGAGCGAGGTTTGCGAAGGTGACGCCCGTCGCCGTGACGCAGACGAGCGCGTCGGCAAGTACGGCGACAAACGAATCTCGGAGGAGGCCGGTCACATCGACACCATCATGAAGAGGCTGGAGCCGTATGCCGCGGCTCCGGGTGAGCAGGGCACGGTGGCACGCGTGCTCGTCGATGCAGGCAAGGAAATGGTGGCTGCACTGCGCGCGGCCTACCCACTGACCCTAGCCGGTCAAGCGTCGCGCAGCTCGGCGTCGATAGACCTGACGCTCCCTGACTTGGTGCCCGTCGCCATCGAGGAGCAGAAGGTGCCCGGCGTCGACATCAGTGACCTGTTGAAGGGCGTCTGAGCAGAAGACTTCCTGCCCCTTCGGGTGGCCTTCCTACGGGTGGCCGAGTGCAGGAGGAGACCGAGAGGCCGGCCGACTGCACCGGCCTCTCGACTTGGGGCGAGGGCTTCATTGGTGCGCGCCGAAGATGAGCAGCGCCAGGGTCGTGGTGGTGGACGGTGAGGGCGACGCGGCGGGTTTCTGCTGCTTCTCGGCCGCGGGTCCATCGAGCCATCTACGCCACGACAGCGCACCGAGGGCGGGTTCGACTCCCGCCAGCTCCACGAAACTCGTTCATTGACATTTGCGAATACATAAACGCTCGTGGGCCGTGCGGGTCGAGGACGCCAAGCCCACCTGTCCAACTGCATGACGTTTCGGTGCAGCTTGGCCTCACGAGCAGCGGAAGGAGAGGACAAATCCCATGGGAACGCACAAAACCGAGACACTGAAGCGCTGGCAGCGGAATCAGCTCGCCAAGGGCCTCTGCATTCGCTGCACGCAGCCGCTCGCCACCTCCCGTCACTGCCGCAGGCACGCCGACCAGTTCAACGAGAAGATAAAGCGCAAGCAGAAGCGGCGCCCCTCGCAAGGTCTCTGCAGGCGCACCGGCTGCAAGCGGCCCCTCGCATCCGCCACGCTCTGCCCGGTTCACCTGGTCCAGCTTCGCAAGAGTGTGCAGGCCCGGCGCGAGGCGCATCGGGCATTCGGCCTCTGCCTCTGGTGCAGGCGGCCGGCTCTTGCGGGTCGGGCCTTCTGCGAAGTGCACGTCAGGCAGCCTGCGTAAGTCGATAGGCCTTGAATGTAAAGGTCCGTCCGGAGGCGTCCGATGGATAACTCGATTTCTCTGCTCCCTGACCAGTGGGCCGCTCGGGTCGGCGTGACGGGCGGCGAGGCGCTGAAGAAGAGGCTTCGCCGCGCCGCCGCTAAGCAACCGAAGGGCCGGCCCGTTCGGTTGGGTGATGGCTGGCTCGCGGTCAAGATCGGTGACCGGGGTGATTGGAGGATACGGCACGAGCCGTAGTTAAATCGCTTTCCGAAATAATGGGTGGTCCGTGACTCAATTGTCCGGGGCCGTCCGGGGATTTTTACTGTCCTTGGAGGTGGCAACCATGATCAGCAAGCAGACCACGACGAAGGCGAAGAAGAGCAACGGCAAGACCCGCACGGCGGGCTCGGGTCAGCACTGCCTGTGCGGGTGTGGTCGGTTCACGAAGGGCGGCACGTTCTGCCCGGGAGACGATGCGGTGCTGAAGGGCAAGATGATCAAAGTGCACGGCTCGGAGAAGGTGATGAAGCTCGTGTCAGAGATCGGCGTGGCGAAGGCGTACGGGCGTTTGGGTCTGCGAAGGCGCGCCAGCAAGAAGCCGGCAGTCACCAAGGCGGAGGTGGCATCGTGAAGACGAGCCGTGCGCAGCTCGTGGCCCTGGCTGACCGCCTGAAATGGGCGGTCGGTCCGCGGGCCGCCAAGTGGAAGCTGGACTATGACGCCGTCAACGGCGGCTGGCTAATCGTGAATGAAGTGCCGGGCGGTGGTGAGGAGCGACCCCTTGGTCACAGGAGGAGGTCGGCCGCCTGCATGGCCGACGTGCTGGAGTTCGCAGTCCTCGCCGTGGGGAAGGTCTGATGAGCATCACCACTATCACGAGGCGCGGCAAGCGCATCAAGCACATCGACTTCGTCTATGGGAGGTCAGACGGGACGAAGGGCCGATACAACCGCGACGCGAAGTGGTCGAACGCTGAAGCCGAGGAGAAGGCCAGGCTTCAGCAGGTCGGCAAGACCGACTCACCGATTCTTCCCGGTGAGGTAGGCTTCGGCGCCGTGCCTCGCGGCGGTGGGAAGGCCTGCATCACCCTCGACGAGTGGCACGTCATTTACGCGAACCTCTACACACCGCGCCCCCAAGGCCAGGACTCGCCAGGCGTCGCCGGGATTCGTTACACGCCGGCTGCCTGGGAGGTGAAGGACAGGCTGTACCGCATCCACATTCAGCCGATCTTCGGCCAGCGCCGCCTGGATGACGTGGCCGAGGATGCCGGGGCCGTGCGTGAGTTCGCGTCCAGCTTCATCTCGAGAGGGAAGAACCCGAGGGCGGCCTGCAACGAGCTGCGAGCCCTCATCGTCCGTGCGATGGAGCACGGCAAGCTCGTGCTCGACAACACGCCGCGCATCATCCGCGAGTGGCCGCACAAGATGATCCCGCGCCAGCCCAAGATCTCGGCGTCGAAGCTCTGGACGCCGGAGGACTTCGTCAAGATGCACGCAGCCGTGCGTGAACGCCCTCGCCTCGGCTGGGCTCTGCTCGCCCTGGAGCCCCTGGCCACGTACCAGGGCATCCGGAACTCGGAGATTCGCGGCCTGAAGTGGAGCGACGTCGACTTCGAGAAGAACACGATCAACATTCATTGCCAGCTCTGGGGCCGCAAGGAAGAGCGGGCCTGCAAGGCTGGCAGCAAGGGCGTCATCGCGTTGTACGAGGAGGCCAAGGTTCTGCTTCTCGCCGCCCGTGATCAGCGGCTGGCCGAACTGAAGCGAGCCTCTGTCGTCTCGATGCGTGGAGGTACGGCCGAGGAAAGGCTGGCCAACGAGCGGATCATCCGAAACTCGGCGGGGACGAGTCCCACGCGCCAGCAGCTCCTGTCCGGCGTGTACCGCCTGGCCGATGCAGCGGGCGTTCCCAGGCGGTCGGTTCACGCCGGCAGGCACACCGGCATCACTGCCGTGCTGGAGCAGACCAACTGCGCGACGGCGATGAAGCAGGCCAGGCACAGCCAGCTCAGAACGACCGAGCGATACGAGCACGTCGACTCGGAAATCGCGCAGCGCACGCGTACCACCGTCAAGTTCGGGAAGTGAGGGAGGTCTGCCATGAACACGACCACAGCATTGGTTTGTCTTCTCCTCGCCGGGTGCGGTGGGGCTCCCTTCTCTGCTGCGGACCCTACGCCGGACGCCAGCCCGGACAGCCCCGTCTTGGCCTCCGACGGGGGTTCGGACGCACCCGCCGAAGCGGCAGGGCCAGACGGAGGGCCGGAAGCCGCAGCCCCTCCGGACGCCGGGAAGGAGGCCAGCCCTTCGGAGGAAGCTGGGGCCATGCCTGACGCCGGCTGCCTCTACGGCGAGACGAGGTGTGCACCCGGCGGCGTCAATGGCGTGGAGACCTGCCAGGGGGAGAGCGGATGGAGCAGCCCGGTGCTCTGCGTGGGCAAGACGTGCCTCGACGTCTACGCCGATGGCGGCATGGCTGGCGTATGCAGCGGGGTCTGCGCGCCGGGTAAGCCGACCTGCGACTTCAACCAGCCCGTGACCTGCTCGGCCACGGGACAGTGGGTCGACGCCGGGCCCGCATGCCCGGAGTACACGAAGTGCGTGGGTACCAGCGGGGGCACCAGCTGCACCACGACTTGCGGCAACTGCCTCACGAACGCGGACTGCGAGACCGGCTGTCCGCCAGCAGATGCTGGCACCAATTGCTGCAACCCCAGCTCGTTCACCTGTTACGCCACGACGGGCACGAGCTGCCCATGAGCCGTCACCAGTGGGAGGTGTTCAGGGGGTCTTGGTTCTGCCCTCGCTGCTCCATGATGGTGGAACCACGTCAGCGTGGACTCGCTGTCTCGATGCAGAACTACACTGGCAAACCCCGCGTTGGTCAGTGCATCTTGCGGGCAAGGCCCTTCGACAAGCTCCTCACGTGCGACGACGAGCTGGTGCGCCGAACGATGGAGGAGTGACTTGCGCGTCGCCGTAAGTGGCGCCATACTTCTCTCACGGCAGCGCTGTTAGGTGACGGTGTGACCCGTCGCAAACCAACCCCGTACACGTACCCATCAGGAACCTCGCCAAGCACGCCAAACCACCGGCCAAGCGCCAACAACCCGGCAAAGACGGCATAAGAATCCATCGGGCATGGCCCCGGCCCCGGACGCGGGTGACCGGGGCTACGTGTTTTGTGGGTCTGCTCCCCCTGCCTCTCAGGGGATCGCGACCACGAACCCACGCGGGGCCGAGACGCCATCCTGGTTCGGCGCCGAGCCCACGCAGGTCCACCAATAGCGCCACGGTCCCGCCACCGCGTTCGAGGTCAGCGTGATGTCCTGATAGTACGCACCCACGGCCGTGTTGGTCGGGCTGCCGTACGACGTCTGGTTGCCGTCCGCATCCTGGACGATGAGCTGCAGGGTGACGGGGTTCTGCGGCGTCCCCAGGACGTCAATCGTCACCGGGAAGCGGATCGATTCCCCGGGGTAGTAGGTGTTCGGCATGAGGGCCTGCCCAACCCGGCGGACAAGAGCCCTACGCCATCAGGTTGGTGGGCCGTCCGAGCTGGTGAACGTGACCACCGCCTCGTCCGACGTCGTCACGGCGACTGGTGCCTCGGCCGCGAGCACGAAGACGACGATCGCCAGGTCCACGGCCGTGAGTCGCATCGGGCCCGGTTTGCCCAGGACGGACAGGGTGAGCAGAACGCGGGCCTCGCCGAAGCACGCGATGGCCAGGCCCACTCCACGAAGCATCGAGGCCGTCACCGTGGCCAGGCCGCGTGCCGTCACGAAGATCTGCAACGCCTTCGCGAGCGAGGGCGTGATGACCCCGTGCCCTTGGACATTCGCCTGCAGTGGCCGTTCCAAGGCCGTGGCCAGCAGCAGGTCAGCCGACCCGCCAGCTGCCAGGGAGACAGCGCGGGTTCCGAGGATCGATGCCGTCTGGGCCACGTTGTTCGTGATGGTCGTCGTGGAGCCCGAGATGGTCGGCCAGTTGGTCGTGTTCGCCGTGGAGGTGATGCGGGCGTACGCACTGCCCGTTGCCTCGGTCCCAGTGGAGGAGACACTGGGCGTCACGCTGAAGAGCGAGATGTAGACGTTCGACGGCTGCGTGAACGTCCCTCCGTTGAACAGGAAGTTCAGCAGGAGCTGCGAGAGCCCTTCGTACTTACCGGAGGCCATGACTTAGCCCTTCCTCGCTCGAACGATTTCTTCGTAGTGGGGGAGAATCGCGACGGTGGCCGCGGTCGCACTCGAGGCGTGGATTGCTCCGAGGATCTCGAAGTGGCCGTCAGGCCAGGTCTCGACGATGGCGCCGAGGTATGTTCCATCCGGGATGCCTGGCTTGCTGGGAGCCCCGACGACCCGCATCGAGATCTCGCCCCCGGCCACGTGAGAGCGGACGTCGAGACCGTCCACCAGGCCATCGACGCTCTGGAGCACGGCGGCGCGCAGAGCACCCGTGGGCTTCATGTGGACGCCCAGCTCGACGATGCGGCCGTTGCTCACTTGGACCTCGCGGCCCGCTCAGCTTCGGCCTTGGCGGTGTGCCACTGGGGTGCGGTGCAGCTGCCCGATCTTCAGTGCAAACGTGGCTGTCTCTTCGGCCATCGCGGTCCTACCGGAGCGGCCCGATAAAGAGGCTCATCCTGCTGGCCTCTTCGGACCCTCCGGGATTCCAGTTCGGTTGGCTGGCAGAGTCCTGGGCTCGGGGTCGTCGAGCTTGAACAGCTCGACCATCGGCCCTCCCGTGACGAACTGGATCTGCAGTGGCTTCTCGACCATGCCGCGCGAGTTGACGACGAGCTCGTAGATGAACAGGGCGCCGACCTGGGCAGCCTCCTGGCGAGCCATGTAGTCGGCCATTCCTTCATCGAGAGGCTCCGAGCCATCCGCCGGCACCCCTGGTGGAGGTGGCAGAGGCTCGAATGGACTGACGTGCTGGTATGCCCGGAGTGCCGGGATGGCGAGGAGAGGCCTCTGCCGAGCCTCTTGCCACGCCGCCACTATTTTTTTGCGACGGCCTCGCGATCGACGCTCATCAGCTCGATCCAGGCGTTCGTGGTCTGCCAGAGGAGGCCGGGCCACTTGGCGCACGCCTGCGCCCACTCCAGCCCGCGCTTGCCGGAGGGCGTGGCCTGCTGGTTGGCCCCCGGTGCAGCCGTGGGCACGTCCGTGTCGACCACGTAGTGGCGGATGAGACCGATCTGCCACTCGGAGGAGAGCTTCGGGAGGGCGAACTTCCGCTTCTCGATCTTGCATTTGTTGAGCTGGATGGTGAGGCTCGGCAGGAGCGGGTTCTCGAAGATCTCGAGAATGAACGTGAAGAGGTAGTTGCCGAAGCTCCCGAGCCCCGGGATCGCGAGCTGCTGGCAGATCTGCTCTCCCGAGTCGACGTACGCCTTGAACGTGAACGGCCCCGGCGTGTAGAGGCCCGACGTCACGCCAATTGGCGTCCCGTCCGTCCGCTGGCCCCACTGGAGTTCGCCCTCGCGCGACTCCTCCATGTTGCACTCGACGATGACCTCATCGACGAGGCCGACCATGAGCGGGTCGTTCGGGTTCACCCCGTGGCGCCGAAACACGTCCGCAGTGACGAGCGTGGTGACCCACTTCAGGATGGTCTCTGGTACGGGCGGGGCTGCCGCGTAGGCGTTCGAGGTGTCGTACGTGACGCCCACGGACGGGAAGTTGGCGGTCATCCCCGTGGAGCCCAAGAGGACGGTGGCTGCAGTCGTCACGCCCGTGGTCCACGTGTAACCGCCATCGCTCGACCACTTGAAGATCGCCGTACCGAGCGCGCCTCCGGTCGTCACCTGGAGGATCATCAGGTAGCTGCCCAGTGTCGGCCGACCCGACAGCGTCACCTGTGGAGGCGTGAGCCCCGAGGGGACGAGAGGCGGTGCTCCCTGCCCGAAGGGGAGGGCGTTCCCGTACCGCTTCCGGAGCCGGCTGTTGATGCTCGATGAGTGGCTGGCGATCGACTGGACCGTGAACCCAGGCGACTGGGTCTCGACCTCGTCAAAGTACTTCGGCCGAAGGAACGACCGGCGCTGCACGCCGAGCAGATCGAGGTACGGAAAGCTCACATCCCCGCGGCCGATAGAAGGCTCAGGCAGCGACCTCGGGCTTGAGCTTTCTCTCTTCCAGGAGCGCGTCCAAGCGTACGCCTACCTCGTGCAGCTTGGCGGCGTACGCCATGCGCACAGCGAAGCCGGGAAGATCGCTCACGTAAGAGAAGGTTGCGATGTAGACGGGCACCGCGTGGTCGAGGCGACCAGGCTCGCCTGGAAAGAGGCGTACGGCGAGTACATGGACGACGACGAGCCGTACGAATCGGCGGTCGACCTCGAGACCCCGGACCTCGGTCCGCTCATCGCCTATATCAAGCAGTCCAGCCTCCTCGACCTCTGGCCGTCCGGCTGGCCACCAATCCTTCGGCTGGCTCGCTTTGGCGAGTTCCCGTGCGGCGAATGCGACCTGCTCATGACGCACGCCTTCGAGGTGCGGCACACCTGCGATGACGACGTGCTTGCCGTCGCCGATGTTCTGGACCAGATGCACGGTCGCGTGCTGGAGAGGCTGACGAAGCCGGGGGACGTACGCCTCGTGATCGCCGACGTTCGGCTCTACGCGCACCTGGTGCACATGCAGGACGGCGCCATCCATCACTACCGGCGCTGCGCGACGACGCCCCGTGTCGCATCGGACGCGTGGCTGAAGGCGAACCTCTACTCGCTGCCCGAGTACAAGACCTGGGATCAGGCTCGCCTTCAGGCATACAAGGCGACCGACAAGTACAAGGCCCACCAGGCAGCGTACGAGAGGACACCCGGACGGCTGGCGAGGGAGCAAAACCCGACGCGGCTCGCCAAGAAGGCCCAGAGGGAGCGGGACCGCCGGGCACGAGCCAAGGCTAAGCTCTGAGCCTCTTGTTCGCTCTGTACGTTGCGGCCATGAGCAAGAGAGGTCTCGTCTCCTACTACGAACGGCCCACGCTCATCGAGGATGCTCCTCCCCAGCCGAAGGAAGCCGAGCACACCGAGCTGCAGAAGTTCGTGATCTGCTCGCAACGGTGCGTCTTCATGGGGCGACACGTGCACCACCGGAAGTGCCCTCGTCGGCTGCACAAGGTGAACTAGCCCCGAGTGGAGGAGCGCGCCAGCGGCGACTATCCGCACCGATACTCACCGCACCTCATAGGCCTTCAACCATGGTAGCGGCTCGGTCGGATGATCATTCGAGCCCTGCCACTGGCAAGTAAAGTGGCCGAGCTTCCTGTGACATCGGGCTTCACTCAGCGCGCTCCTGGGGACGAGAAACGCTCGCACGTTGGCGTAGTCAACTGCAACGAGCCACGCGTGAGTCCAGCCGGATGTCTTTAGCCGGATGTTGTTCCATGTGTAGCAGAACTGGGCACGGGCACCCGACCGGCTAACCTTGCGGCCACTGCTTCTCCGCACTGCGACCTTGGCTTCGATGCGGTCCTTGTTGTCAATTATGTCACATGGGCCGGGGGATGCCCCGGCCTCTGTTGAAAACGTGACGTAGCGGCGGCTCCTCGGCCGGCCTGAGAATCAGGTCTGCCAGGACTCAGAGCCCCAAGGGCAAAGGAGCCGCCATGAAGAAGAGAGCCGCAG
>Ga0326727_10000437_pt1 | contig 172165 bp, 131 predicted proteins | sample MB2enrmetagenome_FD_207643 | JGI IMG/M metagenome (GOLD analysis project Ga0326727, IMG submission 207643) | Lab enriched peat soil microbial communities from McLean, Ithaca, NY, United States - MB29MY | ecosystem: Environmental > Terrestrial > Soil > Wetlands > Peat | place: USA: New York... | reverse complement strand
AAGTGGCGGCATGGGAACTGGACCGGAACAACCGAAACACCACCATCGACTGGCGCTTCACCACAGAAGATGCGCGCATCAAACTGAAACGCCTCTACCCGAAGTTGTGAACGTTACACGGTACTAGTCAGTTGGCGAGGAATTCTCCCACAGCCTTGTGCCACAGGTTTGGCTGGTCCACAAAGTTCATATGGCCGCTATTGGGCAGGATGGCCAGCTTCGAGCCGGCAATCTTTTCATGCATGGCGCGGCTCAGGCTGGGGGCACATTCGTCGTGGTCGCCGACGACGATCAGCGTGGGCACTTTCAGGCTCGCCAAGCGGTCGAGATACTCCACAGAACGCAGGTTTCCGTCGATGACGAACTCGCCGTGCTCGCCCCACATCTCGCGGTAAAGCTCCCAGTTGGTGGGGGCGTTGCCCTGGGCCGGGTCGTAGTTGGCATCGGGCCGCGCGCCGTAGAGGAAGGGAAAGTATCCGGTTCCCCAGGCCAGTTGCTCGTACTCTGCCGGATAGCGGCCATGCTCCCACGGTTCGCCTTTGCCGTAGAGGCCGGCCTGCTCCAGTTCGTTGAGCCGCTTCAGCTTGGCTGGCGGCATCTTCCCCTTTTCTTCAGCCAGCACCTTGTTCATTTCGGTCGTTGAGGCGAAGGTCGAGTTCAGGATCAGGTGCGTCAGGTTCTGCTGGTACTTCAGCGCGTAGGCCTGGGCCAGTACCCCGCCGCAACTGTGGCCGAGCAGGGCGATCTTGCCCAGATGCAGCGCCACGCGCACATCCTCAATGTCGTCCACGTCGGCCTCGACCGTATATTGATGCACATCTTCCAGCCGTTGGGAACGGCCCGAGCCGCGCTCGTCGATGAAGATGAGCCGGTGGGTGCGGGCCAGCGGCAGCAGGTAGGGAAGAAAGTAGTCGTGACTGGCGCCGGGCCCCCCGTGCAACACCACCAGTGGCGAACCCGCGCCGAAGCTGACGTAATAGATGAGCACACCGTGCGCATCCACGTAGCCCTCCTGCGGGTTGTAGACGGCGGGCGACTGGGCGCTGGAGGGGACTGCAGCGGCCAGGGAAAGCGGCAGGGCGAGAATGGCGGCGAGGAGCTTCTTCATGGCATCCATGCTACGACAGAACCGCGTGCGCTGGCGCGTGCGCGGCTGCCTCACGCAACGGTGGTTTATCCTAGAAATTACGCAATGACCAACGAAGCGATTCCGAATTTGACGGCATTTGACGAGGCCGCTCTCGACCAGGCTTTTGCCGCGCTGCGCCTGCAGGCGCAAAAGGCGGCCGAGGCGATAGACGGCGAGGCGGGCGTGGAGGCTTTTCGCCTGGAGTGGCTGGGGCGCAAGCAGGGACGGCTCAACGAAGTTTCCGGGCGGTGGCTGAAGGCCGCGCCGCCGGAGGCCAAGAAGCCGGTCGGCGAGCGCTTCAAGCAGCTCAAGGAACTGGTGGAGGGCTTGCTGGAGCAGGCTTCCGGCGCGGGTCCGAGCGACGCGGCGCTGGCGGCCGAGGCCATCGACATCACCCTGCCCGGCACGCGGCGGCTGACCGGCGCCGAGCACCCCATCACCAGAACCCTGAACGAGATTGTCGCCGTCTTTGCGGCGCTGGGCTACTCGGTGGGCGTGGGGCCCGAGGTCGAAACCGACTTCTATAACTTCGAGAGCATGAACTTTCCGCCCGGGCACCCGGCGCGCGACACGCAGGACACGCTGGTCGTGGCCGGCCAGGAGAAGCGCAACCAGCGCGACCGCTTGCTGCTGCGCACGCACACCTCGCCCGTGCAGATGCGGACCATGGAGTCGCAGCCGCCGCCGGTGCGCATCGTGATCCCCGGCAAGGTGCATCGCAACGACGCCGCCGACGCCACCCATTCGCCCATCTTCCACCAGGTGGAGGGGCTTTGCGTGGACACCAACATCACCTTCAGCGACTTGAAGGGAACGCTGGACCACGCCATGAAGGCGCTGTTCGGTTCATCCGTAAAGACGCGCTTCTTCCCGTCGTTCTTTCCCTTCACCGAGCCCTCGGCCGATGTGCAGATCAGCTGCATCTTTTGCGGCGGCAAGGGATGCCGCAAGTGCAAGGACTCGGGCTGGATCGAGCTGCTCGGCTGTGGCATGGTGGACCCGGCAGTGTTTGCGTTTGCCGCCGAAAAGCAGCCGGCCTACGACCCGAAGAAGATCTCCGGTTTCGCCTTCGGCATGGGCGTGGAACGCATCGCCATGATGAAGTACGGCATTTCCGAGATCGGCCAGTTCTATGCGGGGGATATGCGGTTTTTGAGCCAGTTTGCTTGACTCGCGGGCTCGCATGCGCAAAGCGCATCGGCAAGTTGGCAAGTTCGCCGCGGCAATGGAGAGCCGATATGCCAAGGACACGACACTATCGCGATCTGATTGCATGGCAAATGGCCATGGAACTGGCGCGCACTGTCTATGCCACCACCGAAGAGTTTCCGAAGTCGGAGACGTTCGGACTGCGCATGCAATTGCGCAGGGCATCCGTGAATGTCGCCAGCCATATTGCGGAAGCGCATGGGCGGTTGAACGATGCCGAGATGCGCAAGGGACTGGGCGCGGCGCGGGCGGCGATCAACGAGTTGCAAACACAGATTGAGTTGGCCGCGAGCCTCGGTTTCTTCGCGGCCGGCTCCTGCGAAGAATTGCTTGACCTTGGCACGCGCGTTGCCAAGCTGATCAATGGCCTGCTGGGCGTTCTGGAGACAGATGAAGCTCCGCGCCAACCGGCCAACTAGCGACGCGGTAAGCGCCAACTTGCGAAGAGAGAGTTTTCATCGATGAAGATTTTGACCAAATGGCTTCGTAATTATCTTCCCGAGATTCCCGTCGACGACCATAAGCTGGCCGAAGACCTTACGCTGCGCGGCATTGCCGTGGACGGCGTCTACGAACTGGGCGCGGGCAATGGATCGTACTTTGAGATGGACGTGACCACCAATCGCGTGGATGCGATGAACCACTACGGCGTGGCGCGCGAGGCGGCGGCCATCTACGGGCTTCCTCTGCCCGAGGTCAAGTATGCGCTGCCCGCGGCAAAGCCCACGGCCAAGCCTGTTTCCGTGCGCATTGAGGCGGAAGACGCCTGCGGCCGTTACAGCGCGCGCATCCTGCGCGACATCAAAATCTGCGACTCGCGCGACTGGTTTGCCGGCGCCGAAGTTTCCACCTACTTCGATCTTCTGGAGCAAAAGAAGATATCGAACGCCGTCGATGCCTCAAACTATGCATGGCTCTCCATCGGCCAGCCCACGCACGCCTTCGATTTCGACAGGGTGGAGGGCGGCATCGTGGTGCGCCGCGCCAGGAAGGGCGAAAAGCTGAAGACCCTGGACGGTGTGGAGCGCGTGCTCGACCCCGAGGATCTGGTGATCGCCGACGAGGCCAAAGCGCTGGCTCTGGCGGGCGTGATGGGCGGCTGGGATTCGATGATTACACCGGAGACCAGGAACGTGCTGGTGGAGTCGGCATGGTTCGATCCGGTCGCGGTGCGCCGCACCTCGCGCCGTCACGGCCTGCACACCGATGCCAGCCACCGCTACGAGCGCGGCGCGGACTTCAACGCGGCGCTCACCGGCTCCGATCTGGTGACCAGCATGTTGCTGGCCAGCGGCGGCTGGATTGAAGGCGATGTGGTGGATGTGCGCGTGCCCGCTTTCGAGGCGAAGACCGCCAACCGCAAGCCGATCCAGTTGCGCTTGAGCGAGGTTCACCGCATGTTGGGCGTGACTGTTGACGAGGAAGGCATTACCGCCGAAATCGTGGAGACGGTGCTGAAGGCGCTGGGATGCGGATTGGAAGCTGTTAGCGGAGTTAGCGCTGATAGCGGAGTTGGCGGAGTTCGTGCGTGGCAAGTCACGCTGCCCAGTTGGCGGCTCGACGTCGAGCGCGAGATCGATCTGATCGAGGAAGTCGCCCGCGTCTACGGCTACAACCGCTTCCGCAACACGCTGCCGGCCTTTGGCGAGGGCGTGCACGCGCTGCCGTGGGCTGAGGCAGAAGCCGCCGTGCGCGGCGTGCTGCGCGCAGCCGGATTCCACGAGGCGATTGCCAGCACCTTCTGCTCGGCGGCTGAAGCTGCGCTGACCGCGCAGCAGCCCGGCCAGGTGGTTCCTCTCGGCAATCCGCTCAGCGAAGAGGCGGGCGTGCTGCGTCCGTCGCTGGTGCCGGGCATGCTCCAGATGATTGCCGGCAACCTGCATCGCGACGTGAGCGACGTGCGGCTCTTTGAGCTTGGAACGGTCTTCAACGGCAGCACGGAGAAGGTGGAAGAGCGTCCTTCACTGGCCTTTGGCGCGGTGGGTAGCCTGCCGGAGCAGGGTGCGCTCCATGCCGCCCGCAAGATCGAATTCCACGACATGAAGGGCGTGGTTGAGCAGGTGCTGGGCCGCTTCCAGATGCGCGCGGCGTACTTTGACCGCTTTCCGGCCGAGGCTGGCGTGAGCCCGGAGTGGCTGCATCCTTACCGTTCGGCGCGCGTGGTGGCCGAAGGCCTTACGGTGGGCTGGTTTGGCCAGTTGCATCCGCGCCTGGCGGCAGAGCGCAAGCTGAAGGAGCCGGTGCTGGTGGGCGAAATCTATCTGGACCGCCTCTACAAGCTGCCGCTGCGCAAGCCTGCATCGCGCGACATCTCGCGCTTCCAGCCAGTGCGGCGCGACTTCTCGCTGGTTCTGGACAAGAGCATCCGCTGGGAGCAGATTGACCAGGCGCTGGCGGCGTTGGCCATTCCCGAACTGGTGGAGTGGCGCGTGCGCGAGGTCTTCCACGATGCGCGCCTGGGCAACGACTACTCTCTGCTGCTGGGCGCAACCTTCCAGGCGGCCGATCGCACACTGCGCGAAGAGGAACTGCAGAGCTACCAGGAGCGCGTGGTGGAGGCTGTTGGCAAGGCTGGGGCGCGCTTGCGGACTTAGGTGCAAAATCGCAATCGACAAGCGCTATACTGACACGAACAAAGCGCGATCTGAGCGGGGGGCGAAGCGATGACGCAGTCGTTGTGGGAGACGGAAGTGGAGCAGGGAGCAGGGGAGCACCAGGAGCCGGAAGCCGCACAGCCGGTGGCAGTTGCGCTCAGCGCCGACGAGTTTACCGCGCTCGAGGAGCGCATCCTGCGCGCCGTTCAGTTGGTCAAGCGCGAGCGCCAGTCGCGCATGGAAGCCGAGGAGCGCGCGGTGCAGGCCGAGGCACGGTTGGGCGAGCAGGTTGCCACGCTGGAACAGTTGCAAAAGGAAGTGGAGGGGCTGCGGGCTGAGCGCGATCACGTGCGTCAGCGCGTTGAGCGGCTGCTGACCGAACTGGATGCCCTCGAGCTGTGAGGCGGAACGATGGCGGAATTGCAGCACGATAAAACAACGGAATACGTCACGGTTGAGATCTACGACCAGACCTACCATCTCTCCGGCCAGGATGCGGGGCACATCCGCGAACTGGCGGCGCGCGTGGATGCCAAGATGCGCGCCGTGGCGGCGCAGGGCCGCACGGTCGATTCGTTGCGCGTGGCCGTTCTGGCCGCTTTGAACCTTGCCGATGAGCTGTCGCAGATGAACGTATCCAAGATCGGGCAGGCGGTCGGCCAGGCGCACGAGCGCGCCGCCAATCTGCGCGGCCTGCTGGACGAGGTTCTGGAAGGCGAACGCAAGACCGGGTCCTGATCTTGCTCCCGCGCGTCTTCCACGGCCGATTGCGGGGTGCGGATTTCAAAATCCGGGCCGATACCGTAGCACAGGCCGCCGCTCCAGAACAAGACTTGTAATTCTCCCCGGCAACCCATACTATCCGCAATAGAAACCGGCCTGCAAAGCAGGTGGAAGGTTAATGCTGGTTGAACCAACATTCATGAACAGGGGTTCGACTCGACAATCGGTTCTGTGTGCAGTGTCCGCCAGTCCGGAATGCCTAATGAACCGCGGAGAACTCCACCGTCTAAGGACGGGTTCACCAGCACATCGACCACGGCCCCGCGGGTCGGATTCTATCTATTTGCGGCAGGATTCGTGCGGCTGCCCTCCCTCCCTGTATTCTTCTTGACGTGCATCCCGTTCTCTTTCATATCGGTGCGGTCGTCATTCCGTCGTATGGCGCAATGGCGGCGGTGGGTGTGCTGCTGGCCCTTTATCTGGCGCAGCGCACGGCGCGTATGGCCGGGTTGAATCCCGCCGATGTGTGGAACCTGTGCGTGATTGCGCTGTTTGCGGCGTTGCTGGGGCAGCGTCTGCTGCTGGTGCTGATGAACTGGAAGGCGCTGCGCCAGCACCCCGCGTGGATGCTGGCGTTGGCCATGGTGCATCATCCGCTGCTGGCTTCGGCCGGTGCGGTAGCCGGTGGTGTGGCGGCGCTGGCCTATGCGCTGCGGCGGCAGATGCCGCTGCGTTCCACGGCCGACGCTCTGGCTGCGCCCATGGCTCTGGGATTGGCGTTTGAGCAACTGGGCGCGCTGCTGGCCGGATCGGGATGGGGCGTGGACGCGCCGGCGACGCTTCCCTGGGCGGTGACCTACACCAGCACGCTGGCCGCGCGCTGGAGCGGAACGCCGCTGGGTGTGCCGTTGCACCCGGTGCAGGCTTACGCGGCGCTGGCTCTGCTGGCACTGGCCGCCGCCATGCTGGTGTGGCTGCCCAGGCGCAGGCAGCAGGGCGATGTGGCGGGCGCGTGGATGATGGGCTTTGGCGTCATCGTCTACCTGACGGAACTGTGGCGCGACAGCGAGGGCCGTGGAAGGTTGCTGCACGGCGCCATCGACGGCCCGCAGCTAGCGGCCATTGTCTGCGTACTGGCGGGCGCGGCCATGCTGCGAGAGCGGAAAACAGCGGAACTGGGAGCCGTCCAATGGGCCGCTCCGGCCGCGGAAGAGAAAAGCGAGGACCGGCAATGAACCAAGAGATCAAGGCTGTCGAACGCACGCTGGAAGTGCCGGCAGAGGCTGCCGGACAGCGGCTGGACCAATTTCTGGCCTCCCAACTGGAGGGCGTGAGCCGGTCGCGCGTGCAGATGCTGATGGACCAGGGCGACGTGGAGATCGAAGGCGAGCAGCCCAAGGCCTCGCTCAAACTGCGCGGCGGCGAGCGCATCCTGATCAAGGGCGAACCGCGTCCCGCGCCGCTCAAGGCCATCGCGGAAGAGATTCCGCTGGACGTCGTCTACGAAGACAAGGACATGGCCGTCGTGAACAAGCCGGCGGGAATGATGGTCCATGCCGGGTCGGGGCAGAACGAAGATGCGCGCAACAGGGGAACGCTGGTGAACGCGCTGCTGTTCCGCTTCAAGAAGCTTTCCTCCACGGGCGGCGATCTGCGCCCTGGAATTGTGCACCGGCTGGACAAGGACACCAGCGGGCTGATCGTGGTGGCCAAGAACGACCGCGCACATGCCGCGCTGGGCGCCATGTTCTCCGAGCGCAAGATCGCCAAGACCTATATCGCTCTGGTGATGGGCTCGGTGGAGCGCGCCAAGGGCACCATTACGGCAGCCATCAGCCGCGACCCGATGCGGCGCACGCGCATGACCACCCAACCTAACGAAAATGCCCGCACCGCCGTCTCACACTACGAGGTAGTGCGGCGGATCGAGTGCCGCTTCGGCAAGTTCACGCTGGTGCGGGTGCGCATCGAGACAGGGCGCACGCATCAGATTCGCGTGCACATGGCATCGATCGGCTATCCGGTGGTGGGAGACACGTTGTACGGCGGGCCGGGCCAGTTGACCGACCAGGTGGCGTCGCAGACGGTCATCTCGCGGGCGGCGCGGCGCAAGTCGCAGCCCGAACGGCTCCGGCTGGGACGCAACTTCCTGCACTCGGCGCAGTTGGAGTTCGAGCATCCGATTACCGGCAAGCCGTTGCACCTGGAAGCTCCGCTGCCCGCGGAACTGGAGTCGTTCTTGCGCAGTCTGGAAGAGCCCTCCACGAGGGCAAAGAAGTAGAAGGTTCCGTTCACCGGCGCAGGCGCGCGCAGCGTGCCCAAGAGCCGGGGGCGATTGTTAGAATGAGGGAGCTATGATCAAACAGTTTTTTGGTGTCGTGCTGGCGCCGGCATTCTTTGCCGCGGCGCTGGCTGCCCAGCAGCCCGCCGCGGTTCCTGCCGCCGCTCAGCCTGTGCAGGCGCCGGCTGCTCAGCAGCCCGCGGCTCAGCCCGCCGACTCGACCTCCGATGTCGCCGCTCCGACCATCAAGATCGGCGTCAACGAAGTCAATCTGATCTTTACGGTCACTGACAAGCATGGGCACTACAACCCGAATCTCAAGCAGAGCGACTTTGCGCTGCTCGACGACCAGAAGGCTCCGGCCCATGTGAACTCGTTCCACCAGCAGATCAACCTGCCGCTGCGCGTCGGCATCGTGATCGACACCAGTTCGTCGATTCACTCGCGCTTCCAGTTTGAGCAGCAGGCGGCCACCGAATTTCTGCTGCAGATTCTGAAGGCCCGCAGCGACCGCGCTTTTGTGATGGGCTTCGACGTGACGCCCAACGTCACTGCCGACTGGACCAACAACCTGGACGCGCTGCAGACAGGCGTGAACCGCCTCAAGCCGGGCGGCGGCACTGCCCTGTTCGATGCTGTCTACACCGCCTGCCGCGACAAACTGCTGGATGCTTCGCGCGGCCAGGAACCGGTGCGCAAGGCCATCATCCTGCTCTCCGACGGCGAAGACGACCAGAGCCGCGTCTTCCTGGGCGAGGCCATCAAGGAGTGCCAGCGCGCCGAGACGATCATCTACGCCATCAGCACCAACTGGACGCCAAGCCGCGGCCAGGGCGACAGGGTGATGGAGCAGATGGCCAACGAGACCGGCGGCCAGGCCTTCTTTCCGCCCTCGGTCGAGGACATCTCGCAGAGCTTCACCAATATTCAGGAAGAGCTGCGCAGCCAGTACGCTCTGACCTACACGCCGGCAGACTTCAAGTACGACGGCGCCTTCCGCCCTATTTACCTCTACTGCAACGACCGGCGCTTCCAGGTCCGCGCCAAGAAGGGGTACTTCGCGCCGCGGCAGTAGAAATCGGCGGCACACCCGCAAATTCAGCACGCAAAGAGCCATGCTCCTGTCCGGGGCATGGCTCTTTTGCGTTGGCCAGCTTCCGGTTCCATTTCAGAACAACCGATCGGCAAGTGTCCAAATATGCAACGCTCAGTAATTCCGCTGTATTTGGATTCACTTATCTGCACCGAATACGCGATGAAATAGGGGAAGGCGATTCTGGCCGAGTTGATCGCAGGCTGCGGGAGTGCGGTGGGAAAGATCCAACCCGCGAGGCGGCGGGCGCCTCGCGGCAGCCTTTGAAGCCGCAGGCTTGGGGCATTTTCGGAATTGGATCAAACGGAAGGCCAGCTTTCACTGTTTTGGGAAAGCCTGGCTGCATTCCGGCAGTGCTCAAACTGCGGCGCAGGGGAGAAACGATGATACGGCAGGCGATATCGTGCGACATCTGCGCATCGGAGAAGAAGCAGACCAACCACTGGTTTGTGGCGTATGAGCAGAGTGGGGAGTTACGGGTGGGCGGATGGAACTCGCGCAACCGTCAAAAGCCGGGTGCCAAGCACCTTTGCGGGCAAACCTGCCTGCACAAGCTGGTGGACGACTTTATGGCGCGTACGATTGTGCGCACGCCGATTGCAGCCGAACCCGTCGACGCCGAGGTGCTGCCTGCTGCCACCGATACCAGCTTGACGGTCCAAAGCGGATTTGAGGAATTTGAATCGTCGGCGCGGTTGATTACCCCGGCGGAGATGCCGGTTGCAGCCAGCCCCGCTGCTACCGCTCCGCGGCCTGCCTACCGCGCGCCGGCAGAGTTGGTGCGGATGCCGGCACGAGCAGCCATGGACGATCCGCTGGACACGCCCGTGGAGCCACCGCGCTACTCGTCGCGCAGTTGGCGTTCGGAGGCCTGGGAGCGGGAACGCGAGCGGGAGCAGCGCGCCGCAGCGCGGCTTCGCTCGAATGGCTGAGGGAGACTGCAATGTGGATGGACCTTTGTGTGTTGATGGCTGCGTTGCTGCCGTTGCTCGTGAAGCGCGTGGGGGAATTCTCCGCTCGGGTCGCGACTCCTATGCTTCCGCCGGTGGCGCCAGTAGCCCCAGAAGAGTCGCTTCGTCGATAACCTGCACTCCCAACTGGCGTGCCTTGTCGAGTTTGGAGCCTGCATCCTCTCCGGCCACAACGTAGCTGGTCTTCTTGCTGACCGAACCGGCGGTCTTGCCGCCTGCTGCTTCAATGCGCGCCTTGGCCTCGTCGCGGGTAAGCGTGGGCAGCGTGCCGGTGAGCACGAAAGTGAGTCCGGCCAACTGCTGCGAGCGCTGCTTCTTCTCCGCGGTCATGTTTACTCCAGCCTGCTTCAGCCGTTCCACCAGCGCGCGATTGGCGGGCTGAGCGAAGAACTCAAGAATCGCCTGGGATATGCGCGGACCGACCTCCTCGACGCGTTCCAGCTCTTCCGCAGTGGCGGCTTCCAGAGCCTCGATGGAACCGAACTCCTCTGCCAGCAACTCGGCCGTGCGTTCGCCGACAAAGCGGATGCCGAGGCCCATCAGTACGCGGGCCAGGCCGGCCTTCTTTGAGCCCTCGATCTCGGCTAGCAGGGCGCGCGCGGACTTCTCCGCAAAGCGGTCGAGGCCGATCAGTTGTTCGGCTGTCAGCGCGTAGAGGTCGGCAACGCTCTTTGCCAGTTGCTTCTCTGCCAGTTGCTGCACAACCGCTTCGCCCAGCCCTTCGATATTCATCACGTTGCGGCGTCCGAAGTGGAGCAGGGTTTCGCGCAGTTTGGCGGGGCAGTCGGCGTTCACGCAGCGGTAGTCCACCTCGCCCTCGGCGCGAACCACGGCGCTCTTGCACTCCGGGCACTCCGACGGAAAGACGAAGTCAACGCTGCCGCGCGGGTGCTCGGCGTCTTCGATAACTTCCACCACCTTGGGAATCACGTCGCCGCCGCGCTCGACCTTCACCCAGTCGCCGACTTTCAGGCCGAGGCCGGCGATAAAGTCTGCGTTGTGCAGCGTGGCGCGGCTCACGGTGGTGCCGCCGATAAAGACCGGCGCAAGTTCGGCGACGGGCGTCAGCTTGCCGGTGCGGCCCACCTGCACCGTAATGGTGTTCACCTGCGTAATGCCGGCCTTGGCGGTGAATTTATACGCGATGGCCCAGCGCGGCGCGCGGCCCGTGGAACCGAGGCGCTGCTGCGCGGCGTGCGCGTCCACCTTCAGCACAACGCCGTCGATCTCGTAGCCGAGCGCGGCGCGGCCGGCCTCGGCCTCGTCGATGAAGGCCAGCATCTCGTCCACCGAGGCGACGAGCTTGCGGTGCGTGTTCACGCGAAAGCCCAGGGCAGAGAGAGCGTCGAGCGTGGTGCGCTGGCCTTGTGCCAGGTACTCGCCATCGACGATCAGGAAGTAGGCAAAGAAGACCAGGCGGCGGTTGGCGACGACGGAGGGTTCCAGGGTGCGGAGCGTTCCGGCGGCGGCATTGCGCGGGTTCACGGCCAGCGGCAAGCCCTGCTGCTCGCGCTCCTCGTTGAGCCGCTCAAAGGCTGCAGCGGGCATCACCACTTCGCCGCGCACCTCGAATGCCTGCGGCAAGTGGGCTTTCTCAAGCTTTTCGGCGGGGATCGTGAGCGGAACGCTTCGGATGGTGCGGATGTTGGAGGTGACGTCTTCGCCGGTCTGGCCGTCGCCGCGGGTGATGCCGGTGGTCAGGCGTGCACCGCCGTCGGGGGCCGGCTCGTAGCGAAGGGCCACACTGAGGCCGTCGAGCTTCAGCTCGGCCATGTACTCGATGGGCAGGCTGCCGGCCAGTTCGCGGCAGCGCGCGTCCCATGCGGCCAGGTCCTCGGCGGAGTAGGCGTTGTCCAGCGAGAGCATGGGCCGCGAGTGAGCCACCTTCAGGAAGCCTTCGGCAGGCTTGCCGCCGACCCGCTGCGTGGGCGAGTCGGGAGTCAGCAACTCGGGATGCTCGGCCTCGATGCGCTTCAGCTCGTTCATCAGCGCGTCGTACTGGGCGTCGGAGATCTCCGGCGCGTCTAGGACGTAGTAGAGGTGCTCGTGGCGGCGCAGTTCGTCGCGCAACTCGCAAGCGCGCGCGGCAGGATCGGCAAAGAGGCTGGGAGTGAGGCCCATGGGTGGATTATAGGTTTTCGGATCGCCGCGCGTGGTTGCGTTGACATCCATCCTGCTGACAATAAAAACGCGGCGAGGGTGGGCACGGAGTGTTCGTTGCGGATTCCGGCAATGCGGCCCCGTGCCCTATCCTTTTCGCGCTTTTTGCGAAAAGGGTGGGAAGCCAAGACCTTCACCCATCTCTCTTCAACTCAGCACGAACCTGCCGTGCCCCATCCTTTTCGCCGCTTTTGCGAAAAGGGTGGGAGACCACCAGGCATCGCTTCCGGGCAAACGGGTAGTATGCTTCACAAGAGCCTATGGAACCTGTGACGCACCTCCTCACCGGCGCCTGCATCGGCCGGGCCGGGCTGAACCGCAAAACCGCGTACGCCACCGTGACCGCCGTGCTGGCCGCCGAGGCCGCGGACATCGACATGCTGTGGTCGCTGGCCGGGCCGGTCGAAAGCCTGAAGCACCATCGCGGCATTACGCACACCTTTCTGGCCGCGCCTTTTCTGGCCGGTGCTGTGGTGGCCGGCGTGTGGCTTTTTCACCGCTGGCGGAAGAGGAAACCCTCATTTGGGCAGCCGGTTCAATGGGGCTGGCTCTATGGAACGGCTTTGCTGGCCGCCCTGAGCCATCTGCTGCTGGACTGGACGAACAACTACGGCTTGCGGCCATTTTTCCCGTTCAATCCGCGCTGGTATGCGGGCAGTTTTGTGTTCATCGTCGAGCCGGTGCTGTGGGCGCTGCTGCTGGCGGCAATGGTCATGCCGTGGCTGCTGGGGCTGGCCGATCAGGAGATCGGCGCGCGGCGCAAGCCCTTTCGCGGCCGCGGATGGGCCATTCTTGCGCTCTCCGGAATGGTGGGGCTGTGGTGTTGGCGCTGGGCAGAACATGCACAGGCGCAGGCCATGGTCGAAAACACCCAATTGGCCAGTGAGCCGTCGCGGCGTACGGCGCTGGAGCCTTATCCGCTGAATCCGTTCCGTTGGCACGCCATTGTGGAGACGGCCGATTTCTACCAGACAGCGGAGGTGAACACGCTCGCCGGTGCGGTGGAGAGCGATCCCGGCCGCGACCTGCTCTACAAGCCGGCGGACACGCCAGCCGTGGAAGCGGCCAAACGGACCGAGTTGGGACAGGTTTATCTGGACTGGGGTTCGTGGGCGGTGGTGCGCGACGTGGGCCAGTTCCCAGTGGAAGGCATGGAGCCGCCGCATGTGGGCGCCAATCGCACCTGGACCACGGTCAAATTCAGCGATCTGCGGTTTTCGTACTCGTTCCTGGGCAGGCCGGGCGTTGCGGAACGTTCGCCGCTGACCGGGTGGGTCTACATCGTGGACGGGCGTGACGACGCCGGTCAGGCGATGGGCGGGAGGGAACAGCGCTGAACCGTGCGCTGTTCCTTGCCTGTCTTCAATCTTCGAGCAGCTTGCCCGCGCGCTTCTTGCCGATCCACCACCAGGCAAAGCCGGCCAGGGCGATTGCGCCGACGATCAGAACGGCGGGCAGAGCGTGGTGAGCCACTACGTCCACGGCGCCGGGCCCCAGCTTGAGCACCAGCAGCGAGAGCGCCAGCCAGCGGAGCATGCGGCCGCAGAAGACAGCCAGCATAAAGGGCGCAACGCGCATCTCAAAGACGCCTGCGGCAAAGACGAAGGCCTTCCAGGGCGTGGGCGGCGGCATCATGGAAGGGATCATCATGGCCAGAAACTCCTGGCTCTCGAAGCGGGTGCGCATCTTCTCGAAGCGTTCGCGGTTGATGCGCTTCAGCAGGAAGAGTTCGCCGCCGGCACGGCCCAGCCCGTAAGGGAACAGCCCGCCGATAGCCGATCCCAGCGAGGCCATCAGGCAGTAAACCCAGAAGTGCGGGCGGTCGTTCCAAACGTAGACGGCCAGGATGGCGTCCATGGGAACAGGGATGGTGGAAGAGTCCAGCACGGCAACAGCGGCAATGCCCCAGACGCCGAACTTGATCAACGCAGGCAGTACAACGAGCTTCCACCTCGCCATGAGACTGACAAAAAACTGCTTCAAGCAGGTTCCCTTTCCGGCTCCAAATCCGTCCATTCAAAAGAACCATTGTACGGGGCGCAGCAGTAGGCGTGCTCAGGACGGGCTTGGCGCCGCTTCGATAAGATGATCTGGTTTGCAGGTTACAGCGGGATGAGAGAATAGAAAGAAAGGAACCAGAAACGGAGCCGGATCGATCCGGAGACAGAAGCGGCTCCGCAGGAACCAATGCCCACCAGCGAATTACCAGAGAATACAAATCATCCGAACGATCCAGGCGAGACGAGCCGTGCAGCAGGGTCGGGCGGGGAGAGCCCTGCGCCTGCGCTGAACGCCGCAACCGAGCCGCAGCGTTCGCCGGATGCGCCCCAGCCGGAACTGGCCGGGGTCAGCTCGCGCTGGGTGAACTACGAGACCCACGAGCTGCTGGAGATGATCAGCGAGCTCGAGGACGAGCGGCGCTGGGCGCGGCTGCGCGAGGGCGTTCTGTGGGCTGTTTTGGCGCACATGGCGCTGCTGATCGCGCTCTTCCTGCTGCCCAAGTACGTCTTCAAGGCTCCGCCGGTGGTGGAGAAGGGCCTGCACGACAAGGACTTTACGTATCTGGACTCGCCGGAGTGGCGTCCGAAGACGCCGCCCAAGCCGATGCTGGAGAAGCCGCAGATCGACAAGAAGACGCTGGACGACATCAAGAAGCAGGCGCCGCAGGCTCCCGTGCAGCAGCAACAGCAGCCGCAGGCCCAGCAGCAGACGCCCGCTCCTGCTCCGGCTCCTGCCCAGCCCACGCCGCCTGCGCAGCAGTCGCAGGTGGAGGCTCCAAGGCCGGCGGCGGTTCCTGCGCGGCCAAACTTCGCCATGGGCTCGTCGAACCCCATGGACGCACTGAAGGACGCCATGCGCGGAGCGGCGCACAACCGGGGCACGGGCGATGCCGGCAGCGCGGGCGCGGGACGGCTAAGGATGCATCCGGGCGCGGGCTCGGGCGGCGTAGAGGTGCTGTCGGACACGCAGGGCGTGGACTTCAGCGCGTGGCTGCACGCCTGGCACTACGAAACAGAGAAGACCTGGGACCCGCTGATTCCCGACGAAGTCAATGCGCCCATCTACAAGTCCGGCATGGTTGCCATCCGCTTCAAGGTTCTGCCCAACGGTCGATTGATGGACGGCAGTCTGGTGCTGGAAGGCCGCTCGGGCGATGTAGCTCTGGATCGCGCGGCGTGGGGCGCTCTGACGGGATCGAACTACCCGGCGCTGCCCAGAGACTTCCACGGGCCGTACCTGGAACTGCGGGCGTTCTTCCTCTACAACACCGAACCGCGGCGGTAGAGGGCGCGGGCCGGCAATCGGAATCCAGCAAAAAAAGGACAGGAGCGTCGGCTCCTGTCCTTTTTTGCTGGAGTGCTGAATCGGTTCTCAGGAGGAGAGGCGCGGTGGCGGCAAGGCAGCCGCAACGCTGGCCGGAGGCTGGGTCTTCGGCTTTTCGTGCAGAAAGATGCCGTCCTGCTCCAGAAGCGCTTCGTAGATGGGGGTGTGACGCCAGTGGCGGGCCAGGGCGAAGGCGCTCATGTTGGCGATCATCAGCGGCAGCACCAGGCCGTAGCCGCCGGTCATCTCAAAGATGATGAGGACCGAGGTCATGGGCGCGCGGACGGTGGCGGCAAAGACGGCGCCCATGCCGACGACGGCAAATGCGCCGATGGAGTCGGCGGGGTGGTGGAAGACGGCCACGTCGATGTAGCCCACCGCGCCGCCCAGCATTCCACCCATATAGAGCGAAGGTGCGAAGATGCCGCCCGCGCCGCCCGAGGAGTAGCTGCTGACTGTCGCCGCCAGCTTCAGCAGGCAGAGCACAGCCATGGCCGCGGCGGGCAGCACAAGCGTGGAGCCGTCGAGGGCTAGCGTGAGGGTTTTGTAGGGATCGCCGGCGATGCCGTTAGCGTGGAAAAAATAAATGGCGGCCACGGCGAAGCCTCCGGTGGCCAGGCCGCCAAGGGCCGGTTGCAGCCACTTGGGAACGTGCTTGAGGCGGCGGAAGCCGGCGCGCGTCCACAGCAGGGAATCCGTAAAGGCTACCGAGACAATGGCGGCCAGCAGACCCAGCAGCGCGTACCAGATGAGCGAAGAGGAGTTGCCGAGCGAGTAGTTGCGCGGAACGTGGAAGACCGGGTTGGCGCCCAGGATGGTGTGCTCCACAACGGCGGCCAGCGCGGCGGCCACAATCACGCCGGAGAGCATGGTCTGGTCCAGCGAGCCGATCAGCTCTTCCAGGGTGAAGGTGACGGCGGCGATGGGCGCGTTGAAGGCAGCGGCGATGCCGGCCGCCATGCCCACCGAGGTCATGCGGCGCTGGTTCTTGGGGCTCAGCCGGGCGATGCGCGAAAGAAAGCTGGCGACGCCGGAGCAGATGTGAACTGTGGGGCCTTCAATACCGAGCGATGCGCCGGAGCCGAGCTGCAGGACGCAGAAGACGAACTTGCCGACGGTTTCCTTCAACGGAATCTGGCCGTTGCGGAAGGTGTAGGCAGCCTTGACCTGGGGTATGCCGCTGCCTGCCGCCGAGGGAACCAGAAAATAGAGGCCAAGACCGACCACCAAGCCACCGAGGGCTGGAGTGAGGACGGTCCAGACCATCCAACTGTGGCCGGAAGAGGCAACAGCGCGGTCGATCAGCAGGGACTGGAGCATGCCGATGCTCAGGTGGAAGGCTACCGCGGCCAGTCCGCAGACGCCCCCGGCAACGATGGTGAAGGCCAGCAGGCGCTGACGCTCGTTGGGCATGCGCCGGGCGAGCCAGCCGAGAAATCGCGTGAAGAGTCCCTGGAAACCAACCCAATACTTCAACTGTATGGAAGCCTCGCTGCGGAAAGAGCTACACCACCAGTATAGGAGTCGAGCAGCTTCAAGGTTCCGGCTGTTGGTTCCCATCTCGTTTCCGCGAGGGCGCGGGAGTTTTGGGCCGTGGGGGAGAAGAGATTTCCATCGCGCGGCAGGCCGCGATAGAATTTCAGCGGAAACCGATGCGCGAACCCACCTCCCAAACCGGAATGCCGAGGCTGAAGCGGTTTCGCCGCGGACGTCCCGACCGTGGACGCAGCCACTCCCGCTGAGTAATCTATCCAGTTGATTTGTTTCCTGCCGTCCGGGGCCTGTGCGAGCCTGGGCGGAAGGTGGAGGTGTGCATCGAGTGTGCGCTTCCTGGGCCGAACTTCTCCATCGATCCGCCCCGTGCGGATAGAAAGGTCTTTCCCCGATGAACAGCTTCAAGAGCCGGTCCACGTTGACGTCCGGCAACCGTACTTACACGATCTACCGGCTGCCTGCGCTGGAGGCGCGCGGCCTGGACCTAAGCCGCTTGCCGTTCAGCCTGAAGGTGCTGCTGGAAAACCTGCTGCGGCGCGAGGACGGCGTGAACGTGACAGCCGGAGACATTGAGTTTCTGGCCAAATGGGATGCGAAGGCCGAGCCCAGCCGCGAGATTGCCTACATGCCGGCCCGTGTGTTGATGCAGGACTTTACCGGCGTGCCGGCGGTGGTGGATCTGGGCGCGATGCGCGACGCCATCAAGGCGATGGGCGGCGATGCGGCGCGGGTGAATCCGCTGATCCCGGCCGAGCTGGTCATCGACCACTCGGTGCAGGTGGACGAGTTCGGCACGGCGGGCGCCTATGGGGCCAACTCGCTGCTGGAGTTTCAGCGCAACCGCGAGCGCTACGCCTTTTTGAAGTGGGGCCAGACGGCCTTCCGCAATTTTTCCGCCGTCCCGCCGGGCATGGGCATCTGCCACCAGGTGAATCTGGAGTACCTGGCGCGCGTGGTCTTTACGGACGAGGCAAATGGCGAGACTGTCGCTTATCCGGATACGGTGGTTGGCACAGACTCGCACACCACCATGATCAACGGCCTGGGCGTGCTGGGCTGGGGCGTGGGCGGCATTGAGGCCGAGGCGGCCATGCTGGGCCAGGCTGTGTCCATGCTGGTGCCGCAGGTGGTGGGCTTCAGGCTGACCGGCAAGCTGCGCGAGGGCGCGACGGCAACCGATCTGGTGCTGACCGTGACGCAGGCGCTGCGCAAGCTGGGAGTCGTTGGCAAGTTCGTGGAGTTCTACGGGCCGGGCATCGCTGAGCTGGCGCTGGCCGACCGTGCCACCATCAGCAACATGGCTCCGGAGTACGGGGCCACCTGCGGCATCTTCCCGGTGGACGCGGAGACGCTGCGCTACCTGCGCCTTTCGGGCCGTAGCGAGGAGCAGATTGCGCTGGTCGAGGCCTATTACAAGGAACAGGGCATGTTCCACACGGCGGGCGCGCCCGAGGCCGAGTACACCGCGACGCTGGAACTGGATCTGGCCACCGTGGAGCCGAGCGTGGCCGGACCAAAGCGGCCGCAGGACCGCGTTCTGCTGAAGAACACGGCGGCCAGCTTCAACGAGCAGTTGCCGGCGCTACTGTCGCCCACAGCCAAGCCGCTGGGCACGCGCGCGGCCGAGGCGTGGGACCGCCAGCCCGTGCTGGACGCCTATGCGACTTCTGCCTCCACGACGCACGTGACGACAACCGTGAAGGAGCGTTTCGGCGTGGAGCCGGACAAGTATCTGGACCACGGCTCGGTGGTGATTGCAGCCATTACTAGCTGCACCAACACCTCAAACCCCAGCGTGATGATGGCCGCCGGACTGCTGGCGAAGAAGGCGGTCGAGAAGGGTCTCACGGTCCCGCCGTGGGTGAAGACCTCGCTGGCTCCGGGCTCGCGCGTGGTCACGGACTACTACGAGAAGGCCGGCCTGCTGCCGTATCTTGAAGCGCTGCGCTTCAATGTGGTGGGCTACGGCTGCACCACCTGCATCGGCAACTCCGGCCCGCTGCCCACCGATGTTTCCAAGTCCATCGAGGAGCATGGGCTGGTGGCTGTCAGCGTGCTCAGCGGCAACCGCAACTTTGAGGGCCGCGTCAACGTGGACGTGCGCGCCAACTACCTGATGAGCCCGCCGCTGGTGGTGGCCTACGCGCTGGCCGGCAAGATCGGCCACAACTTCGATGCCGATCCGCTGGGCAAGGACAAGAGCGGGCAGCCCGTGTACCTCAAGGACATCTGGCCGACGCAGGCCGAGGTGGCCGCAGCGATTGAAAAGGGCGTTTCGAGCGAGGGCTTCCGCAAGGAGTACGCGACGGTGAGCCAGGGCGACGCCAACTGGCAGGGGCTCAAGTTCCCCACAGGCGATGTCTACCAGTGGGAGCCGGATTCGACCTACATCCGGCAGGCTCCGTACTTTGACGGCATGACGAAGACGCCCGCTCCGGTCAGCGACATTCTCGGCGCGCGGGTACTGGCGGTTTTGGGCGACTCGGTGACGACGGATCACATCTCGCCCGCGGGCTCCATCAAGGCCAACGGCCCGGCCGGCAAGTACCTGGCGGCCAACGGCGTGCGGCAGTCGGACTTCAACAGCTACGGCTCGCGGCGCGGCAACCATGAAGTGATGGTGCGCGGCACCTTCGCCAATGTGCGGCTGCGCAACCGGCTGGCTCCGGGCACCGAGGGCGGCGTCACGCGCCTGCTCCCCGAAGGCGAACAGATGTCCATCTTCGACGCCAGCGTGAAGTACGCCGAGCGCAACGTTCCTCTGGTCATCCTTGCCGGCAAGGAGTACGGTTCAGGCTCCTCGCGCGACTGGGCGGCCAAGGGGCCCAAACTGCTGGGCGTCCGTGCGGTGATCGCCGAAAGCTTCGAGCGCATTCACCGCTCGAACCTGGTCGGCATGGGCATTTTGCCGCTGCAGTTTTCTCCTGGTCAGTCGGTGGAATCGCTCGGTCTGACGGGCGAGGAGGTCTTCGACTTCCCCGGCCTGACGGCGCTGCTGGCGGCGAAGTTTGCAGGCGGCAAGACCCTCGATGTAACGGCAACCGCTGCCGATGGCACGAAGAAGACGTTCCAGGCAGTGGTCCGCATCGACACGCCGCAGGAGATCGAGTACTACGAGCACGGCGGCATTCTGCTCTACGTGCTGCGTCAGTTAGCGGCCAAGTAGCACCTGCGGTGCGGCCAACTGCGCTTGCGCGCCAAGGCCCTTGCTATCCCAGGTCCCAGAATCGGGACCTGGGGCACCCTGGCACATTCGCGCTACACTCTCTCCATGCGGAACGAATTCACGGCTGTGATTGAGCGCGACGGGGATTGGTACGTTGCCTGGTCGCCGGAGATTCCCGGGGCGAACGGACAGGGGCGCAAGGCCAACGAGTGCCGTCAGAACCTGAGAGAAGCGATTCGTCTGATCCTCGACGAACAGCGCAAAAGCAAATAATGTAAGTTCGAAAATCTCTTACGCCACCTGCTCCAGCCGTGCATGATGCAGGCGAACGAGGTCTTCTACTGCGAGTGCCGCTGTGGCATAGGTGCGGCCTTCGTCGTCTACGAATTCGACTTCGGCGGCATGGGGAGAGAGTAGCTCGACGACGGTTCCCACCTGGCCGCGCACAAGCCCGTGCTCGGGCAAATTCCGCAACAGAGCCACTTCGGCAAGCAGTTCGAGTTGGACCATCTGTTCCTCCCTACAGCACATAACAGGTGACAAAACGTGGAGCGGTCTCGCCAGTAAGAACAATCCAGCAACTACGTACGGTCGCCGTTCGGCCTTCGTGCTCCAAGTCAAAATCTATTATGTACCGGCTTCCGTAAGAATCGGAAGTTCCCGGCTCGGCGTCCCCTTCGGCTGCAACTTGTTGCAGTGCGCGGGCGAGAGCAGCGGATTCGTCTTCCGTCATCCCTAAAACAAGCTTGAAGACTCGCGCCTTGTGTTTCCCTCTTGGGTGAACCGGAGACAGGCAGTAGTCGCGCAGCTTTCGAATATCCACCACTGCGAATTCGCCATAGGGCAGCTTCATCGTTCCGACCGTAGTCCTTTTCGATACTGAGGCATTGTATCCAAACGGCGACGAAGATGGGTCAGCCAGCTTCGGAACTAGCAAGCACTGGCTGCAATTCCAGCCGCGCAGGATCGATTCCCGCCCCCTTTACCATTTCCTGACGGCCGTGCGTCTACGATCAAAGGGACGGCGATGCGCTTCCCCGCGCCGCGCGTCGTGTCTTCCCCCTGGAGGTAGTACGAACAATGGAAACCATTGACCGGCTGGCGGCGAGTCCGCTGGGCGCATTTCTGTTTCTTGTTGTGGCCGGATTTCTTGAGGCCTTTGGCGACTCGTTCTTTCAAACGGCGTTTTACCGGGCCGAGGGTTGGAACCGGCTGGCGGCCATCGTCGCAGGCGGCGTTGTGCTGGCCGCGTATGGATCTATCGTGAACCTGCCTCGGTGGGACTTTGGGCGGCTCCTCGGGGTCTACGTGGTCATCTTCTTCGTGATGGCGCAGGTGCTGAACAAGGTGCGCTTCGGTCAGTCGCCCACCGTACCGATCTATGCCGGCGGAGCGCTGGTGGTGGCCGGCGGCCTCGTGATGGCCTTCTGGCAGCGCTAATGATCCGGCCCTCGAATCGAAACACAGTGCGCCACCCATCTCGCGGGTTTCATCGCGAAATGGGTAGGAAAACAGGTCAGCAAGGGGCGGATCAATAGGCGGTAAGTGTCGAAATGCGGTATGGACGAAAAAGCATTTCTGGTCAGTTGTAGCGCAAGCGTGCTAGATTTGCCTGAAATATACCATCCTCCGGTATGGTGACAGCCGAGGACAGGGGATGTATGTGCCTTCCCTCAGCTTGTCACAACTTATTGAGGGCGCAACTGGTTATCTGAATTCTTTTTGCACAGTTTTTTGAAATATTTGTGGTGCTTGCGCTTGTTCACGTGCATCCTACCCGGTATATTGGACTTTCGGGGCGTTCTTCCTCGACGTATTTTTATGCTCCGAAAACGAATTTGCACACAACCTATGTGACCGTCAGCACAGCGGGCGCATCCAGACACGAAAAACGAGCAGGAAACTACTCATGGCGCAAATCTTTGACCGCAGCTCCAATGCTCTGGCACGGATGAGCCTGGTGTTGACGGGGCTGATCGTGATTGCCCTCGGGGTCACGCTGGACCAACTGCAACGTTCGCCCTGGGTGACGCGGCAGGGCCAGAGGCCCGATCAGCCGGTGCCCTTCAGCCACAAGCACCACGTGCAGGGCCTCGGCCTGCAGTGCCAGTACTGCCACACCTCGGTGGAGCGGTCGAGTTACGCGGGCATTCCCCCCACCAAGACGTGCATGAACTGCCACGCGCAGATCTGGACCAACGCGCAACTGCTGGAGCCGGTGCGGCAGAGCTGGGCGACGGGCGAGTCGATCCGCTGGATCAAGGTGCATGACCTGCCGGACTATGTTTACTTCAGCCATGAGATTCACGTGGCCAAGGGCGTGGGCTGCGCCACCTGCCATGGCCGCGTGGACCAGATGCCGCTGATGTATGCGCAGAACACGCTGCAGATGGAGTGGTGCCTGGACTGCCACCGCAATCCGGCCAAGAATCTGCGGCCCGCGCAACAGGTCTACAACATGGCATGGGAGAAGCCGGCCGAGGATCGTCCGGTGTGGTGCTCGGTGGGCGGCGAGAAGCTGGGCGTGCCCACGGCCGAGAGCGTAAATTGCACCACAAAGAATCCGGGCAACGCAGCGGCGCAGGTGGCGTCGCTACAGATGCCCGCGCTGGGCGCGCACGGGCTGGCCGGCGATACGGCGGCAGCGGCCATGCCCGCGGCTCCGGCCTATCGGAAGTTCACCAGCCAGGATGAGCTGGGCCACTTCCTGGTGGATCACTACAAGGTTCGCACTCCCAAGGATCTGACCAGTTGCGAGGTCTGCCACCGATGAACAGCCGCAAGGACGAGAACGATATGGCAGCGATGAAGCGCATGGATGGCGGTGAGCAGGTCTCAGGGGCTAAAGCCCCAGTTTCTTCCGGTGAGCCGACGTACGGGCTAAAGCCCGTACCCTCCACAAACGCGGACAAGCCGATGTCTCTTGACGCGGTGCGCCGGGAGCTGCGGGGCTCGCAGGGCAAGAAGTTCTGGCGTTCGCTGGATGAGCTGGCGGATACGCCGGAGTTTCAGGCGGCGGTGGAGCGGGAGTTTCCGCAGGCCGCGCAGGAGTGGGTCGATCCCGTCTCGCGGCGCGGCTTTCTGAAAGTCATGAGCGCCTCGCTGGCGCTGGCCGGGCTGGCCGGTTGCACCAAGCAGCCCGACGAGCCCATCTATCCCTACGTGAAGCAGCCGGAAGATCTGGTGCTGGGCAAGCCGAACTACTTTGCCACGGCGCATCCGTTCCCCACGGGCGCGGTGCCGCTGCTGGTCAAGAGCGACGAGTTCCGCCCCATCAAGATCGACGGCAATCCGGAGCACTCCTACAATCACGGATCTTCGGACCCGTTTACGCAGGGCTCGCTGCTGGACCTCTACGATCCGGACCGCTCGCAGCATGTAACCTATCGCGGCGAGAACCGCGAGTGGGCGGAGTTTGCAGTTGAGTTTCGCAACAAGGTGCTCTCGACCAGGGATGGATCGGGCATCTACTTCCTGAGCTCGACGATTACTTCGCCGACGCTGGCGCGGCAGTGGAAGGCTGTGCAGACGGCGTTCCCGAAGGCCAGGCTTGTGCAGTATGACCCGGCGATTGCGGGAACTGCGCTTGAGACGGGCCTCAATGTCCAGTACGACCTGACCGATGCCGATGTGATCGTTTCGCTCGATGCGGATTTTCTTTCGACCGCCGGCTTCCCCGGCTTCCATGCGCTGGTCCGTCAGTATGCGGACCGGCGCAAGAGTCCCGAGAAGCTGAACCGGCTCTACGCCGTCGAGTCCTCGACCACCACTACTGGTCTCAAGGCTGAGCATCGCCTGGGCCTGCGCGCCAGCGAGATTCCCGCGTTTGCTGCGGAGTTGGCCAAGGCGGTGGGCGTCGCCGGAGTGAATCCTCCGGCGTATGAGTGGACAGGCGAGCAGAAGAAATATCTGGCCGCGCTGGCCAAGGACTTGAAGGCGCACGCGGGCAAGAGCGTGGTGATTCCGGGGCTCTATCAGGATGCTTCGGTGGTTGCCCTCGCCGCGGCCATCAACGGTGTGCTCGGCAATGCCGGCAAGACGGCTTTTGTCAGTGACGAGCCGGTCAATCCTCTGCCGTCCGATCAGTTGCCTGGCCTGAGGTCGCTGGTCGGCGATTTGTATGCCGGCAAGGTGGATTGGCTGGTAATTCTGAATGCCAATCCGGTGTATGCAACGCCTGCGGACTTGGGCTTTTCGACGGCAATCGAGAAGGCGAAGGTGGTTGCGCATCTCGGCTCGCATGTGGACGAGACTGGGCAAATCGCGCACTGGCACATTCCGGCGGCGCACTATCTGGAGATGTGGTCGGATGCGCGTGCCTACGATGGCACGGTGTCGATTGTGCAGCCGATGATCGAACCGCTCTATGGCGGCAGGACGGCGCATCACTTCTTTCAGGCATTGCTCGATGAGCCTGGCCTGAGTCCGTATGAGGCGGTGCGTACAACGTGGCGCGATACGCTCTCAAAGGGCGGGGACTTCGAGAAGAACTGGCGCAAGGCGCTGCATCAGGGGTGGATCGATGGCGCGGCCTTCGGCAGAACTTCGAAGCCGAGCGTGAGTGTTTCCTTCAAGGGAACGGTTCCTGCTCCGCGCAGTGGTCTTGAAGTCATCTTCCGCCCCGATCCTTCGGTCTATGACGGACGCTACGCGAACGTGGGCTGGCTGCAGGAGTTGCCCAAGCCGGTGACTAACCTGAGCTGGGACAACGCAGCAATTGTTTCGGGCGCGACGCTGACCAAGCTCGGCCTCGAAGAAGACGACATCGTAGAAATCTCTGTCGGCTCCGGCAAGGTGAAGGCGCCGGTGATTGTCGCTCCCGGCCATCCGGATAACTCTGTGACGGTGCACCTGGGCTACGGCCGCGAGTTTGCGGGCCGCGTGGGTTCGGGCGCCGGCTTCAACGCTTACCTGATTCAAAACTCCGCTTCGCCGTTTGTCGCCACAGGCGCGATTCGCAAGGTCGAAGGCAAATGGGGCACGGCCATCACCAAGAGCCACTATCAGGACCATCGTGACAAGTTGTTTGGCCAGCAGGGCACGGGCAACAACTCGCTTGAAGGCGATGAGGCGCTGGGCGATCGCGGCATTGTTCGCTACGCAACGCTGGATGAGTACAAGAAGCATCCGGGGTTTGCGAACGAGGGCGAGGGCCGCGAGAAGACCAATACCGACACAACGCTGTTCCCCAACTGGGAGTACAAGGACAATGCGTGGGCCATGTCGATCGACATGGCAAGCTGCACGGGTTGCAACGCCTGCATCGTGGGCTGCTACGCGGAGAACAACATCGCCGTGGTTGGCAAGCAGCAGGTGCGCATTGGCCGCAACATGCAGTGGCTGCGCATCGACACTTACTTCGAGGGCGATCTGGCCGCGCCGCGAGCGCACTTCCAGCCGATGGCTTGCCAGCACTGCGAGAACGCGCCCTGCGAGCAGGTTTGCCCGGTGGGCGCAACGGTGCACACGCCGGAGGGGTTGAACACCATGGTGTACAACCGCTGCGTGGGCACGCGCTACTGCTCGAACAACTGTCCCTACAAGGTGCGGCGCTTCAACTTCCTGCTCTTCTCCGATTACGAGACGGAGAGCCTGAAGCTGATGCGCAATCCTGACGTCAGCGTCCGCTCGCGCGGCGTGATGGAAAAGTGCAGCTACTGTGTGCAGCGCATCAACGCGGTCAAAATCGAAGCGGACAAGGAAAACCGCGCCATTGCCGACGGCGAGATTCAGACAGCCTGCCAGCAGGCGTGTCCGGCGCAAGCCATCACCTTCGGCAACAGAAACGACAAGCAAAGCCAGGTGGCCAAGCGCCAGGCAGACGAGCGCAGTTATCAGGTGTTGGCCGATTTGAATGCCCGTCCGCGGACAACGTATGTGGCCGCGGTGCTGAATCCGAACCAGGAACTCGAAGACGCACCGGTGGAACATGCGCCGGCAAAGGGTTGATCTGACCATGGCAACCAGCGAAGTGAAGACAAAGAGCGCGGGGGTAGATCCCGCAACCGGCGAATACCGGGTGATCGGCCCGGGACAAACGTTCCGGTCGGTGACGGAGAAGATCTCGCGCATCGTGCTGACGCCGCATACGCCGCTGGGCTGGTTTGCGCTGTTCGGCGTGGGCGGCGCGGTGGCCACCTGCCTGCTGGTAGCGCTGGTGTGGCTGCTGCTGGTGGGCACCGGCATCTGGGCCATCACGCAGCCGGTGGCGTGGGGCTTTGCCATCATCAATTTTGTGTGGTGGATCGGCATTGGCCACGCAGGCACGCTGATCTCCGCGATTCTGCTGCTCTTCAAGCAGGGCTGGCGCAACTCCATCAACCGCTTCGCAGAGGCCATGACCATCTTCGCCGTGGTCTGTGCGGGCATGTTTCCGCTCATCCACGTGGGCCGTCCGTGGCTTGGATACTGGCTGCTGCCCTATCCGAACACGATGAATGTATGGCCGCAGTTCCGTTCGCCGCTGCTGTGGGACGTCTTCGCAGTTTCCACCTATGCGACCATCTCGGTGGTGTTCTGGTACATCGGCATGATTCCCGACTTCGGCACGCTGCGCGATCGCGCGGAGTCGAAGTTTGCGCAGTATGTGTACGGCTTGCTGAGTGTGGGCTGGCGCGGTTCGGTGCGCCACTGGATGCGTTACGAAACCGCATCGTTGCTGCTGGCCGGACTGGCCACGCCGCTGGTGCTCTCGGTGCACACCGTCATCAGCTTCGACTTTGCGGTGGCTGTGCTGCCCGGCTGGCATACCACCATCTTCCCGCCCTACTTTGTGGCCGGCGCCATCTACTCGGGCTTTGCCATGGTGCTGACACTGGCGATTCCGCTGCGCAAATACTACGGGCTGGACCAGTTGGTCACCGAGCGGCACATCGACAACATGGGCAAGGTGATGCTGGCGACGGGCTTCATCGTGGCCTATGGCTACGGCATGGAAGTCTTCATGGCGTGGTACTCGGCTTCGCACTGGGAAGCCTTCATGATGTGGAACCGCATGTTCGGTCCGATGGGCTGGAGTTACTGGGTGCTGATCGCCTGCAACATCGTGATTCCGCTCTCGACCCTGTGGTGGCGCAAGCTAAGGACCAACATCGGCTTCATGTTCTTCATCTCGCTGGTGGTGAACACGGGCATGTGGTTTGAGCGCTTCGTCATTGTGGTCACAAGCCTTTACCGCGACTTTCTGCCGTCGTCGTGGGGCACCTACCGTGCGACAAAGTGGGACTACATGACCTACGTGGGAACGCTGGGGTTATTCACGGCGCTGTTCATGTTGTTTGTGCGCTTCCTGCCCATGATTCCGATGTCGGAGATCAAGATGATGCTGCCGGCTGCAAAGATCAAGACCAAGGCTGCGGAGGCTGCGGACTAAGATGCCCCAACGCGAAGGAACCTACGGCCTGCTGGCCGAATTCGATACCCCGGGCGAACTGGTGCACGCCGCCACGCAGGCGCGCAAGGACGGCTGGCGGCGCATGGACTGCTATACCCCCTACCCGGTGGAAGAGGCGGCCGAGGCCATCGGCTTCCATCGCAACAAGGTGCCGCTATTGACGCTCGTCGGCGGACTGATGGGGCTTGCTGCGATGTTCTCGTTGGAGACGTGGATCTCAGTGCTGGCCTATCCCTTGAACATCGGCGGAAGGCCCACCTACTCCTGGCCGGCGTTCATCGTGCCCGCTTATGAGTGGACCATTCTGTTTGCAGGCCTCTCGGCGGCCTTTGGCATGTTGGCGCTGAACGGGTTGCCCTCGCTCTATCACCCGCTGTTCAACGCGCCCAACTTCCGCGACGGAGCCACCACGGACAAATTCTTCCTGTGCCTGGAGGCGCTGGACCCGAAGTTCGACCTTAAGGAAGCGAAAGCTTATCTTGAGAGCTTTCATCCGGTCTCGGTGGTGGAGGTGGAGTACTGATGGAAATGCAGCTTTCAGCTTTCAGCCTCCAGCTCTCAGTTCGGCGATCCGTGCAACGGCTTGCAACTCGCTCCGCGGCGGTGATCGGCCTTGCCTGCGTTTTCTTTACCGCCGGTTGCCGGCAGGACATGCATAACCAGCCGAAGCTGATTCCGCAGCGCGGCTCGGAGTTCTTTGCGGACCATCGCGGGGCGCGTCCGCAGGTAATGAACACCGTGGCGCGTGGGCAGTTGCACAGCGACAGCTACTTCTACACGGGCGTGATTGAAGCCGCCAACGGATACAAGACAGAACAGAACCTGATGCCGTTTCCTGCAACGCTCGATGTGCTGCGGCGCGGGCAGGAGCGGTTCAATGTGTACTGCACGCCTTGCCATTCGCGCGTGGGCAACGGGCTGGGCGAGATTGTGCAGCGCGGCTACAAGCCCGCTGCCAACCTGAACGACCAGGTTAGGCTGTCGCAGCCCCTGTCGCACTACTTCTACGTGATGACGCACGGTTATGGCGCCATGCCCGACTACTCCGCGCAGTTGACGCCGGAGGACCGCTGGGCAGTGGCGGCCTACATCCGCGCTCTGCAGTTGAGCCAGGCGGCTACGCCCGCCGATGTGCCGGCTGGCGCGCCGGTGAAGGACCTGAAGAGCGTAGCGGCGGCCAAGGGGCATCCGGAGTACGCGCAGCCGTGGCCCATGCCGGCGACGGCGGTACAGGCGCATCCCTATGTGACGAGCGAAGGCATGCCGGCCATGGCTCCGGCCAGCCCCGCCGATCCGGCGATCAAGATACCGGCGGGGAAGATGCCGGCGGCGAAGTAAGGGGCCGGGCAAATGGGTTGGTAGGTTGTTAAGTGATTAGGTGACTAGGTTGTTAGGTGACTAAGTGACTAGGTAACTCACTAAGTTTATGAGTTACTACAGGGATTAGGGACCGGCGAGGTCCGAGGATACGAACGAATGGCTCATGAATCTCACACAAAGACGCTCCCGGCCGACCTAAACGCGCCTGCGTTTGTAGCCACGTGGAAGACGCGCGCGCTGATGGTGGCGGCGCTCTCCGCGGCCTTGGCGGCGGGCCTGGCGGTGGCCGATGGATCGGTGGACCACGTGCTGCGGGCCTGGGTGCTGGGTCTGATGCTGACCTTCGGCTTTGCGGTCGGCGGGCTGGCGCTCTTGATGGTGCAGTACTGCACGGGCGGCAAGTGGGGTCTGCTGTTACGGCGTCCTCTGGAAGCCATGAGCCGCACGCTGCCGCTGGTTTTTATCTACTGGGTGGTGGTGGCGCTGAACCTGAAGCGCCTCTACCTGTGGGCGCAGGTGACGGATGTGGCCGACGCGCTCCGGACGGGCTTCATCAACCAAGTGCAGGCACATGCCATCGAGTTCAAGCGGCCCATGCTGAATCAGGGCGCGTTTGTCTGGGTGAGTCTGCTTTGTTTTGCCATCTGGGGCCTCTACGCATGGCGGCTGAACACGCTGGCGCTCAAGCGCGACGACGATCTGCCGGAGAATACGCCCTACTGGATCAAGAAGTTTGAAAACATCAGCGGCCTCGGCATTGTCATCTACTCGCTGACCATGACGGCGGCGGTCATCTACTGGGTCATGTCGATGGACCCGACGTGGTACTCGTCGGTGTACGGCCTGCTGTTCCTCGTCGGGCAGGGCTATTCGGTGCTGGCGCTCTCCATCATCGTCTCGCTGGCGCTGGCCAAGGGCGAGCCCTTCAAGACAATCCTGCGGCCCACCGAGCAGCACGATCTGGGCAAACTCACCTTCGCCTTCGTCATGCTGAACATCTACCTCGGCTTCGCGCAGTTCCTCATCATCTGGTCGGGCAATCTGCCGGAAGAGGTTCCGTGGTATCTGGATCGTATCCGCGGAAACTGGGGCATCGTCATCACGCTGGACTTCATCTTCCACTGGCTGATTCCGTTCTCCTTGCTTCTCTCGCGCGACCTGAAGCGCAACCGGAAGCGGCTGACGCGCGTGTGCCAATGGATGATCTTCGCCAAGGCCTTCGATCTGTTCTGGCTGATCGAGCCGAATTACAGGGACGCGGCCCGGAACCTGCACTTTAGCTGGGGAATCCTGGAGTACGCAGCGGTCCCTGTGGCGATGGTGGCTCTGTGGGTGGCGTTCTTCTGCACGCGGCTGCAGACGAGGGCGCTGGTGCAGGTGAACGACCCGCACCTCGAAGAGATTCTGGAGGCGGAACATGCACACGCATAGCAATCGGGACGGCAACGAGCCGGAGCAGGTAGACACCTCGGCTGGCTTTGAACAGAGCGATGTGCGCGTGGGCGGAATCGTGGTGTTCATCACCTCGATGGCGATCTTTGTGGCCGTGGTGGCGCTGGTGGCCTGGGGCATCGGCAAGGGGCTGAATGCCTACATGGCAAAGACCGACGGCAAGCCCAATCGCTGGTCGAAGACCGTGGATGTGCGCGAGTTGGGCAACATGCCCACCAGCCCGGACCTGCAAAACAAGATGGCCGAGTTGACGCAGACCTTTCCCACGCCGCGTGTCCAAACCGACGACGGCAATCAGGACGTGGCCGACTTGCACGCGCGCGAAGATCTGCTATTGGAGAACTACACCTGGGTGGACGCGGCGCACAGCAAGGTGCGGATTCCCATCGAGCAGGCCATGCAACTGGTGGCGCAGCGCGGATTGCCTGTGGCGACGACGGCAGCGGCAGAGACGCCGCTGACAGGGGCCAGCCAGCCGCGCGTGACCGCTCCGCTGACCAACGGTTTTGCGCGCACCGCGTATGAGCAGGATGAAACGCAGAAGTAGAGGCAGTGCCGCCCGGAAGTAGCGGTTTCGGGCGAAACCGGAGAGATTGGAACAGTTTGGCAGACGGGCGCGCAATGAAATTGGAGCGCAACGGCCCTGATTTTCATCCGTAGAGGTGGGGAAAGGAGAGAACCGTGCAAACGATCGATACAGAAAGACAACGCGGGCGAAAGAAGACTGCAATGCTTGCGGGCGCGTTCGTTCTCGGCCTCGCGGCTATGGCGACTTCGCTGTCCGCGCAGGTTTCCAGCTACGGCGAAAAGCAGATGGGGCAGACGGTGGACAGGCCTCCGGCAATTCTGAACGGAGTGGGCGTTGCACAGCACCTGAACCAGCAACTTCCGCTCGGGCTGACCTTTACCGACGAGACAGGCAGGCAGGTAGCGCTTGGCAGCTACTTCGGCAAGCGTCCCGCGATTCTGGCGCTGGTGTATTTTCAGTGCCCCATGCTGTGCTCGGAAGAGCTGACAGGGCTTACAGGGGCGCTGCAGATGGTGAGCTTTGTGCCGGGCAAGGACTTCGACGTGATCGTGGTGAGCATCGATCCCAGTGAAGGCCCGGACCTGGCGGCGGCCAAGAAGCGGACTTACCTGAAGAAGTATGGCCATCCTGACACGGCCAACGGCTGGCACTTTCTCACCGGCACGCAGCCCAACATCGACGCGCTGACAAAGGCCGTTGGCTTTGGCTACGTCAAGATTCCCGGGCCGGACGGCAAGCTGACGCAGTTCGCGCACGCCAGCACCATCCAGATTGTGACGCCGGAAGGCAAACTGGCGCAGTACTACATGGGCGTGGAGTATTCGCCGAAGGATCTGCTGCTGGGGCTCAACGAAGCCTCCTCCAATCGCATCGGGTCGCCGGTGGACAACATTCTTACCTACTGCTACCACTACGATCCGCAGACGAACAAGCATTCGCTGATCGTGGCGCGTGTGGTGCAACTGGGTGGCTTTCTGACAGTGGTTTTGCTGGGCGGATTCATGCTGGTGATGTTTCGCCGGGACGCGCACGACAAGCACAGCGGCGACGCCGCAAGCACAGGGACAGGCACAAAGGTGAACGGATAACGGAATGAGCCATATCAGTCCAGTACTCTGGCAATTTCTCATCAAGTGGCTGACGAACTTCGCGGTGTTTCCGCCGGAGGCGTCGCGCATTGCCCCGCAGATGGACGCGCTGTATTTCTTCATCGTCCTGGTCAGCCTCATCGGGCTGACGATCGTGGTGCTGCTGGTTGCCAGCTTCTCGATCCTGTATAACAAGGAGCGCCATCCGGTGGCCGTGCAGATCGAGGGATCGACGCTGCTGGAGGCCACTTGGACCATCATTCCTCTTGGCCTGTTTCTGATGATGTTCGTCTGGGGCGCCATCATCTACTTCCGCGTTTTCACGCCTCCGCCGAATGCGATGAACATCTACGTGGTAGGCAAGCAGTGGATGTGGAAGGCCGAGCACGAAGGCGGCCAGCACGAGATCAACTCGCTGCATGTGCCGCTGGGCAGGCCGGTGCAGTTGACCATGATCTCGCAGGACGTCTTCCATAGCCTTTCCATTCCCGCCTTCCGTATCAAGCGCGAAGTGATTCCGGGCCGCTACACGACCGTGTGGTTCGAGGCCACCAAGGTGGGCACCTATCACCTGTTCTGCACGCAGTACTGCGGCACCAACCACTCGCAGATGGTAGGCGATGTGGTGGTGCTCTCGCCGGAGGACTACAAGGCGTGGCTGGCAACTTCCACCAGCGGCATGAGCCTGGCGCAGGATGGCGAGCGGCTGTTCGCGAGCCTGAGCTGCGCGGCTTGCCACAACACGCGGCCGGATGCGCGCGGTCCGTCGCTGGCCGGGGTCTACGGTGCGAAGCTGACGCTTGCAACCGGGCAGACGATCACTGCCGACGATGCCTATCTGCGCGAGGCCATTTTGAATCCCTCGCAGCACATCACGCAGGGTTATGCGCCGATCATGCCCACCTATCAGGGGCAGGTCAGCGAAGAGGGCATCGTGGCGCTGGTGGAGTACATCAAGCATCTCGACTCGGACTATCGCGTGCAACAGACGACCACAACAACCGATCTGCTCCCGGAATCGGAGGGCAAGACGGCGCCGGCAACTAAGAACGCTGCCACGCCGGGGAAGGTGAACCCATGAGCGCGACCATCGTGCGTCTTCCCGACCAGTCGACGGCCCGGATTCCCAAGGACAACTACCTGTCGCGGGAAAACGGCATCCTGAGCTGGCTGCTGACCCAGGACCACAAGCGCATCGGGATTCTGTACCTGATCTCGATGACCTTTTTCTTCTTTATCGGCGGAGCGCTGGCGGGAATGATCCGCCTGGAGCTGCTGACGCCGCAGAGCGATCTGATGGCCGCGGACACCTACAACAAGGTGTTCACCATGCACGGCATCATCATGATCTTCTTCTTCCTGGTGCCCTCGGTGCCGGGCGCTCTGGGCAACTTCTTTCTGCCCATGATGATCGGCGCGAAGGACCTGGCGCTGCCCAAGATGAACCTGGCTAGCTGGTACTGCTACATGGCCGGCGGCATTCTGGCGCTGTGGGCCATGATTACCGGCGGCGTGGATACGGGCTGGACGTTTACGACGCCGCTCTCCACGCACTACGTGAACACCAACGTGATCACAACCGGCCTGGCGATCTTCATCACGGGCTTCAGCTCCATCTTCACGGGCCTCAACTTCATCGTCACCATCCACAAGATGCGCGCGCCGGGCATGACGTGGTTCCGCATGCCGCTGTTTGTGTGGGCCAACTACGCGGCCAGCGTGCTGATGGTGCTGGGCACGCCTGTACTGGCCATCGCCATTGTGCTGGTAGCCCTGGAACGCGCCTTCGGCATCGGCGTCTTCGATCCAACCAAGGGCGGCGATCCGCTGCTCTTCCAGCACCTGTTCTGGTTCTACTCGCACCCGGCTGTGTACATCATGATTTTGCCCGGCATGGGCGTCATCAGCGAGGTGGTCTCCACCTTCAGCCGCAAGCGCGTCTTCGGCTACACGGCGGTGGCCTTCTCCTCGGTGGCTATCGCGGTCTTCGGCTTCTTCGTCTGGGCGCACCACATGTTCATCATGGGCGTCTCGAGCTACGCGGTGCTTGTGTTTTCTCTGCTCACCATGCTGGTCGCGGTGCCCTCGGCCATCAAGATCTTCAACTGGGCGTTCACTCTCTACAAAGGCTCCATCACCTTTGAAACGCCGCTGCTCTACGCTTTCGGCTTCATGGGCCTGTTCACCATCGGCGGCATGACCGGCGTCTTTCTGGGCGTATCCGGTACGGACATCCACCTGACGGAAACCTACTTCATCGTGGCGCACTTCCACTTCGTGATGGTGGGCGGCATGTTGATGGCCTTCCTCGCGGGCATCCATTTCTGGTGGCCGAAGATGACGGGCCGCATGTATCCGGAGAAGGTTTCGCAATTGGCCGCGGTGGTCACGTTCATCGGCTTCAATCTGACATTCTTTCCGCAGTTCATCCTGGGTACACTGGGCATGCCGCGGCGTTACGCATCGTATCCGCCGGAGTTCCAGGTGCTCAACGTGCTCTCAACCGCGGGTGCAACCATCCTGGGAGTGGGCTATCTGATGCCGGTGCTCTACCTGCTGTGGTCGCTCAAGTATGGCAAGATCGCCGGCGACAACCCCTGGCAGGCGACCGGCCTGGAGTGGCAGACGCAGTCCCCGCCACTGACGGAGAACTTTGCCAAGATGCCGATCATGGATCACGAAGCGTATGACTACGAGTGGCTGGAGCGCCAGCAGGAAGCACGGCAGAAAGCGAAAGAGGTGACCAGTGTCGGATAGCACCGCGACTGCACACGGCCACGAGGGCGAGCACTCCCCGTACCTGCGCCATCACTTTGAGAGCCTCGACCAGCAGGCCGACGCCACCAAGTTTGCGATGTGGCTTTTCCTGCTGACCGAAGTGATGATGTTCGGCGGACTGTTCACCGTCTACATGATCTACCGCAACTGGTACTATCCGGCGTTCGTGGCGGGCTCCCACCAGTTGAGCGTGCTTCTGGGCGGCGCCAACTCCTGCATCCTGATCACGTCGAGCTTCACCATGGCCCTCGCAGTCTGGTGTGCGGAGGCGCGCAAAAAATCGGCGCTGGTTGCCTGCCTGGCCATCACCTTTGTGCTGGGCTTTGTGTTCATGGGCATCAAGGGCGTGGAGTACAAGGAGAAGTTTGAGAAGCACCACTTCCCTGGCACGCACTTCAGCATTGAGTCGTTTGTGAATCCATCCAGCGATCCGGTAGCCGTGGCCGCGGGCGACAAGCCGCTGCCGGTGGATACGGCCATGCATACGGAGCTGTTCTTCTCGCTCTACTTTGCCATGACGGGCATGCATGCGCTGCATATGTTGGTGGGCATGGGGATTCTGCTCTACATCATCTTCAGGGCCAAGGCAGGAGCGTACACGCAGGGCCACTTTTCCTACGTGGAATACTTTGGCTTCTACTGGCACTTTGTTGACATTGTGTGGATATTCCTGTTTCCGCTGTTGTATCTGATCAACAGGCATTGAGCGGGGTTAGCGGGGTTGGCGGGGTTGGCGGTGCTGGCGGGGCTAGCGAAGTTCGTGGCAACAGCCGGATTGTCGAAGTCCCGGTCGTTACGAATAAGGCATTGTTTTGAAAGGGCCTGTTCAGCCGTGCCGCGAGATGCGAAACCTCAAAGGGGCTTTAGCCCCTGAGGGACGGGCCGATTGAGACCGGCGGGTTAACAAGCTAGCCGCCCTCGGCACGCGTTGGTGACTGATCGGATGAGGAGTTAGAAGATGAGCGAACAAACGGGGCATGCAAGAGTAACTTCGAGCCCGCTGGTTTACTTCGGCGTATACGTCGCGCTGCTGGCGGGGGTGGGGCTGACCATCGTCCTCTCGCATCTGAACATGGGCACGTTCAACGTTGTCGCCGTGCTGTCGATCGCCTTCGCGCAGGCGGCGCTGGTGGTGTTGTTTTCGATGCATGTGAAGAACGGATCGAAGCTGGTGATGCTGAGCATCGGGTCGGCTCTGTTCATGCTGGCGATCCTGTTCACCATGGTGCTGATCGATTATTCGAGCAGAGCCTGGGGAAGCTGGTAAGAGCATGGGCCAGGGACCAGGGGAATAGAAGGGCCGCCATTGTGCGGCCCTTTGGTTTATGTTTGTGACGCGTGTAGTTGCCTCTGAATTTCCAGAGGCGAACGAAGCCTTGCAGGGTAGAACGCCATGAACGAATTTGGAAAGATTCCGGAAGAACTCACGCGGCTCAGTGAGCAGCCGCGCGTGACGGTGCGGCGCGCAGGTTCGCCGCGGGCCGGCGCCAAGTGCGTTGTCTACTGGATGCAGCGGGCCATGCGCGCGGTGGACAATCCTGCGCTCGACGTGGCCATCGAAGCCGCGAATCTGCTGGGGCTGCCGGTCGTTATCTACTTCCAGGTGATTCCGAACTACCCGAACGCCAATCTTCGCCACTACCACTTTCTGCAGCAGGGACTGCGCGACGTGGCCGCCGATGCGGCTGAGCGCGGTATCGGCTTCGTTGTTCGCCGCAAGATGCCGGATGGAAGCGGCGCATCCCTCGACGCCTTCGTCGAGGAGGTAAGTGCCGCGCTGGTGGTGGGCGACGAGAATCCCTGCCGTGAGCCGGAGCGGTGGCGGCAGGTGCTGGCGCGGCGGCTCAAGGTTCCTTTGTGGACCGTGGACACCGATGTCGTCGTGCCGTCGAAGGTCTTCGATCGGAGCTTTGTGCTGCTGCATCACTTCCGCCCGCATCTGAAGAAGGCGCTGCCTGAGTATCTGCTGGCCGCGCCGAAGATGGAGCCGTTGCATCCATGGAAGCCGGAGAGCAAACTCGAAAGCTACCCGCTGAGCGAGGACATCACGGCGGGCTTTACAACGCTGGACCGGCAGGTGAGTCCGGTGGAGAGCTTTACCGGCGGAACGCACGCTGCCATGAAGCGGCTCGACGAATTCGTGAGCGTTGAACTACGGGACTACGACGAGAAGCGGAATCATCCAGAGACGCGGGGCACCAGCCGCCTGTCTCCGTATCTGCACTTTGGCAATATCTCTCCGCTGACGATTGCCCTCAAGGTGAAGGAAGCCGAGAAGTCCGGCAAGGTGACGGCGTGGGCGGCGGAGAAGTTTCTGGAGCAGGTCATCGGCTGGCGGGAACTCGCGGTCTTGTTTGTGCGCCACGAGCCGAATTACGACAACTGGGAGTGTGCCGCGCCCTGGGCCCGGAAGACGCTCATCGAGCATACCGCCGACGCGCGCAAGCGCTACTCCAAAGACCAACTGGAGCGCGCGGAGACCGGCGACGATTTGTGGAACGCCGCGCAACTCCAGATGATCCGGACCGGCTGGATGCACAACTACATGCGCATGTACTGGGCCAAGAAAATCCTGGAATGGGCCCCGGACCCGGCGCGGGCGTTTGAGTGGGCAGTGGCGTTGAACGACCGCTACGAACTGGACGGGCGCGACCCGAACGGCTACGCCGGGATCGCGTGGGCCATCGTAGGGCGGCACGATCGGCCATGGTTCAACCGGCCCGTCTTCGGCCTGGTGCGGCCCATGAGCGGCGCGGCGCTCGCGAAGAAGTTCGATGCGCGCGCTTACATCCGGCAGCAGGGCGTCTAAACATTTGCCGCGGCCATTCCAGCACTTGCCTTTGCGATCTCTCAGAAGCCGGTCTGCGCTATTCGGCAGATTGCAAGCAGAGGAATGCTTCCTCTGGATCGCGAAGGAGCATCAATATAAAACTCTTTAAAACATGGGCTTGCGTGGTATCTCGGCAGGTTGGGAGTGGCGAGAAGGATGCACATCGGCGGCTGGACCGCAGGTTGGATTAGAAAATTCTCGTGAGCGTCCTATAATGGGCCTCGATCTCATTCCCGGAAACTGCTTGTTTCGCACGATAGATTCCTTTGGCTTCCGCAGCCATCCCCCTCGGATGATGACAGAGAGGGGAGCCCGGAACCGGACTTCGGATGCGTGTGAACAACTGGATACTTGAGCACAAAACTAGAGTTGTCGGAGTCGGCGGCGATGCCGCGGGCGTCGGCAAAGTGGAGCTTTGGCTCCGGACGGGACGCAACCTGCTGGCGCTGTTGTTGCTGGTGTGGCTGGCGGCAATTGCGGCAGAACTTGCCAGCGGACAGGCAGCACAGGCGCCGCCTCGGGTTGCAGCGGCGCGGCAGTTTGCCGCGCGCCGTGGGTGGACGGCTCAGCGCGGAATCACCGCGAAGATTTGGGGCTCTGTTGGCGCGCGCGCCGGCATTGCCAGGCCGATGGGCCAGATCGCGCCCCAGAACGGCAATTCAAGCACCACCACATGGACATCGCTGGGCCCAGCCGCCGTTGCCTCCGGCAATTACGGGCTTGTCACGGGCCGAGTGACGGCGCTGGCGCTCGATCCCTCGGACTCGACCGGCAACCGGCTCTTTATCGGCACTACCGGCGGCGGCGTTTGGACCGCGTCCAATGCGGCCACGGCAAGCGCCTCGTCGGTGGCGTTTACGCCCTTGACGGACAACCTGTCCGTGTTGAGCGGTGCGGCAGACGCCTCCATCAGCATCGGCGCGCTCACCGTGCAGCCGGGCGCGACCGGCGTGATCCTGGCCGGGACCGGCGACCCCAACGACGTAATGGATTCCTACTACGGCGCCGGAATTCTGCGTTCCGCCGATGGCGGCAACAGTTGGAACCTGAAGACAGGCACAACGGATGTGGAGAGCGGGCTGGGCATCGCGGACTATACCTTCGCCGGAGAGGGAATTGCCGGATTCGCCTGGAGCACGACCAACACACAACTCGTGGTAGCGGCTGTTTCGCAGGCCTACGAGGGCACGGTGGTGGATGCGGTGCGCGCGGGCAAAAGCTGCCAGGGACTCTACTACTCGACCGACGCCGGCCAAAGTTGGCACATGGCTACGATCATGGACGGCAGCAGCTACGTGCAGGGACCGTTGACCACATTTCCCGCGCCGGACGGCAACGCGGCCACTTCGGTGGTGTGGAATCCGGTGCGGAAGATGTTTGTGGCGGCGATCCGCTACCACGGCTACTACCAGTCCTACGACGGCATCACGTGGACGCGGATGACCTCGCAGCCGGGCCCGAACCTGACCGCGAGCAAGTGCCCGCCGAATATGGGCGGAACGGGCTCGACCGGCTGCCCCATCTTCAAGGGCACGCTTGCGGTGAACCCCACCAGCGGCGACACCTTTGCGTGGACGGTAGACGCGGGCAATCTTGACCAGGGCTTGTGGCAGGACGCCTGCTCGCTCTCTGGCGGCTCGTGCGCGAGTTCTACCATCTCCTTCTCAAAGCAATGGAGCACCGCGCCGCTGGAGGGAACGGTGGCGGGCGGGACGGCAGGGATCGTAGATGGAGAATACACGTTGGCGCTTGCCGCCGTGCCGCAGCAGCAGGACACCATCCTGCTGGCCGGGGCCGACGACCTGTGGCGGTGCAGCCTGGCGCAGGGCTGCGTGTGGCGCAACACTACCAACACCGCTACCTGCAAGGCTGCGGGAGTTGCGCCCTATCAGCACACAATCGCGTGGAGCGCGGCGAATCCGCAGGAAGTGTTTGTGGGCAACGACAGCGGATTGTGGCGCTCGATGGATACGGTCGGCGAGAGTGGGCAGAACTGCTCGGCTTCCGACGCCAGCCACTTCCAGAACCTGAACGCAGGACTGGGCTCGCTGGCGGATGTGGAGTCGATCTCGCCGGTGTTTACCACACCCTATACGTTGCTGGCCGGACTGGGTGTGAACGGCGCTGCGGGCGTAAAGGCGACGTCCGCCACAGCGGACTGGCCGCAGATTCTTGGCGGCTACGGCGGCCCGGTGGCGATTGACCCCACCAACACCTCGAACTGGTATGTGAACGACTCGCCGGGCGTCTCGATCTACGCGTGCACGCAGTCGTCGCCTTGCACGCCGGCGGATTTTGGAACCAGCCCCGCAATCAGCAGCGCCAACGTGGGCGGCGATGGCGCCACCATGAGCACGCCTGCGCCGTTCCTGGTGGACCCGCTGGATGCTACGCAACTGCTGATCGGCACCTGCAGGGTGTGGCGCGGCCCAGCCAGCGGCAGCGGCTGGAGCAGCGCAAACGCCATCAGCGCAGTGCTGGACGGCGGCTCGACGAGTGCAGCCTGCCAGGGCGACGGACTAATCCGCTCCATGGCCGCGATGCCCATCGCCGGAGGCGGAGAAGTGGTCTACGTGGGCATGTATGGCGCGGGCGACGGCGGCGGCAACCTGGCCGGCCATGTACTCAGCGCTACGGTGACGCAGCCTGTAACAGGAACGCTGCACTGGAACGACCTGACCAGCGGCGCAGTGGCCAACGACGCCAACGGGCTGAACGCCTACGGCTACGACATATCGAGCATCTACATCGATCCGCACGACGCTACGGGCAAGACGGCTTACGTAACGGTGGAAGGGATGGAAACGCCCAGCGAAGAGGTGCAGACCGTTTATCGCACTACGGATGGCGGCAAGAGCTGGACTGACCTGAACGCGAACCTGCCTTATGCGCCGGCCAACGCCGTGCTGGTGGACCCGCAGGACTCGGGCACCGTGTATGTGGCCACGGATGCGGGCGTCTACTTTACCGACAATCTGAACAGTTGCCTGCAGTCGCCCTATGTGTGCTGGACGCAATTCGGCACGGGCCTGCCCGGAGCGCCGGCGGTGGCGCTGAGCAGTTCGCCTGCGGGAACCTCGAACGGCGTACTGGTGGCGGCCACCTACGGACGCGGCATCTGGCAAACCTCGCTCTGGTCATCGGGCAGTACGCTGACGGATGCGACCGCCGACCCAACCTCTTTGGCCTTCGGAACGCAGGCTTACGGAACCACCAGCACGGTGCAGGTGGTCAAGCTGTGGAACACCGGATCGAAGCCGCTGACGCCCACCACCATCACGCTTCCAGCCGACTATCCGGAACTGGACAACTGCCAGGGCGCAACCATCGCCGCGGGCGCCTATTGCTTGATCCAGGTCAGCTTCCGTCCGAGCACGACCGGCGCGCTGAATGGTCAGATGACGATCAAGGCCAACGTCTACGGCGGCGAAGTGGACGTTGCCCTGACGGGCACCGGCGGGCTGGCGGGCAACCTCAGCATGAATCCGCCCGCGCTTGCCTTCGGGATGGAGCAGGTCGGGCAAACCTCTGCCGCGCAATCCACCATGGTCACAAACTCCGGGCCAGTTGCGGTAACGGTGACGAGCGCGGCGGCGAGTGCGCCGTTTGTCGTGACGAGCGACCTGTGTTCAGGGCAGAGCCTGGCAGCGAGCTCCAGTTGCCAGATCGAGGTGGCCTTTGCGCCGCAATCGACGGGAACCGCGGCCGGCACGCTGACCGTGACCGATACAGCGGGCACACAGACGGTAGTTCTAACGGGAACCGGCGCGGGGGCTGCTACGGACACGCTCAGCACAACCTCGCTGAGTTTTCCGGCGACGGCAGCCGGCACTCTTTCGACGGTGCAAACTCTGACACTGACCAACACCGGCGACCTGCCCCTGAAAACCATCGCGATCTCAGTGAGCGGGCAGTTTCAGCAGTCGAATACCTGCGCGGCGCAGTTGGCGGCGCAGAGTTCGTGCACCATCTCCGTGATCTTTGCGCCGTTGCAGGTTGGCAACCTGACGGGCAAGCTGTGGGTCAGCGACGCCGCGCAGACGCAGACGGTGCAACTGAACGGGCAGGGCGTGGCGACGCCGGTTTTCGCAGTTTCGCCCACCAGCCTCACCTTTACCAACCAGGCCATCGGCGTGCCCAGCGCGCCGCAAACCGTGACAGTGACCAACGCGGGCGCGGTGCCCATGGCGAACGTGGGCTTCCAGTTAACGGGCGCGGCGGCGGGCAGCTACTCGCTGACGGCGAACACCTGCGGGGCCACGCTGGCAGCGGGGGCAAGCTGCTCGGTGGGGGTGGTCTTTACGCCCTCCGGCTCCGGATCAATCGTGGCCACGCTTGCGGTAAGTTCCTCGACGGCCAACGTGGCCGCTGTGGCGATTCCGATCAACGGCTCCGGGCAGTTGTCCGGCGGAATGACGGCGAATCCCGTGCAGATTAGCTTCGGCTCAGTGGGAATCGGATTGACGGCAACCCCGCAGACGGTGACGATCGCCAATACCAGCAGTTTTTCGATTGTTGCGCCGACGATGGCCATTGCCTCGCCCTTTTCGCTGACCCAGAACACCTGCACGGGCACGCTGGCAGCCGCGGCCACCTGTTCGGCGGCGGTGAACCTGGATACTTCAACTGCGGGCACCTACGGCGGTACGCTGACCGTGGCCTCGCCGACGGTGACGAGCGCGCTGAGCATTCCCGTTAGCGGAGTGGTCTTCGACTTCACGCCTGCGGTCTCGGGCGCGAGTTCTGTCACGGTAGCCGCCGGGCAAACAGCCTCCTACACCATGACGCTGGATGCGGCCAGCGGCGTGCAGGGCACTTTCCTGTACACGTATACCTGCAGCTCACTGCCCGCGAACGCGCTGTGCACCTTCAATCCGTCCACCACAACGGCGGCGGCGGGCGTGCGCGGATACGTGGCCATTTCCATCTCCACCGGCAAGGCTACCGGAGCGCTCGATAGCGGCCCGGCCAAATGGCGCATCTCGCCGCTGCTGTGCGGACTGGTGCTGTTGCCGCTGGCATGGACGCGGCGGAGGAAGCTATTGCTATTCTGCGCTCTGTTGGTAGTCCTCACCGGAGCGACGACAAGCTGCGCGACGGCCGGGTTGAACTCGTCCGGCTCAGGCGGATCGGGAGGCTCGGGTGGTTCCGGCGGCAGCGGCGCTACCCCGCCCGGCACGTACACGGTTTCAGTCACGGTAACTTCCACCGGCGTTTCGCATTCGATTCCGCTGACGCTAACGGTGGACTAAGGAGGAAGCAGAGCAGGGGCTGCCAATGCAGGCGGGAGCGGGCTACACCGTATACTTGAGCTTCGGACTCCGCCGGAGTTTCAGGCAACCAATCCGCGCCGGAGCAACAACGCCAACGCAGAAGGACGACGCAGGGATGACCGCCAAAGTAACTGTGGAAGACGTGCAGCGGGTGGCCGAACTGGCTCACCTGGAGTTGAAGCCGGACGAGACCGCGCACATGCTCAAGGACCTGAATTCCATCCTCGACTACGTGGCCGAGTTGAATGAGCTGGACACAACCGGCGTGGAACCGCTGGAGCAGGTGAGCGAGTTGGGCGCCGGGACCGGCGCAACAGCGCTGCGCGCCGACCTTCGCGTGCCTTCGCTGGAACGCGCCGCGGTGATGCCGGAAGCGCCCGAGTCCGACGGCGTTTTCTTCAAGGTGCCCAAGGTCATCGAGCGCTAGTCTGCTTCCCGGCTTCCCAGCACAACGTGAAAGGGCCGGGTCACGAGACTTCATTCTGAGGCGCCGGCAGAGGGTTCAGGCGCCGCGGAGTTCACCAGGAAACGGAAAGGAAGAGAGTCGCTTGACGAAGACCGCCGAAAGCCACGCCGAAACTTTTGTTGAGACGCCGAAGAGCTTTGCTGCCCTGCGCGAGGAGATTGCCGCGGGCCGCACCAAGGCCGCCGATCTGGCCGCGGGCTACTACGAACGGATCGAGAAGAAGAATCCCCGGCTGAACGTTTATCTGAGCCTGACGAAAGAGCGCGCACTGGCGCAGGCTGCGCGGGTGGATGAGCTTGCGGCCAAGGGCGATCCGCTGCCCGCGCTGGCCGGGATTCCGGTGGGCATCAAGGACGTGCTGGTGGTGAAGGGCGCTCCGGCCACGGCGGCCTCGAAGATTCTCGATGGCTACCATCCGCCCTTCGACGCGACGGCGGTTACAAAGCTTGAGGTCGCCGGCGCTGTGCTGCTGGGCAAGATCAACTGCGACGAATTCGCGATGGGCGGCTCCAACGAGAACTCGGCTTACGGGCCGGTCTTAAATCCGCACGACACCGAGCGGGTTCCGGGCGGCTCCAGCGGCGGATCGGCGGCGGCTGTCGCGGCCAACATGGCCGTGGCCACGCTGGGCTCGGATACAGGCGGCTCCATCCGCCAGCCGGCCAGCTTCTGCGGTGTGGTGGGCGTGCTGCCCACCTACGGGCGCGTTTCGCGCTACGGACTCATCGCCTTTGCGTCGTCGCTGGACCGCGTGGGCCCGTTTGCGGCCAACGTGCGCGATGCAGCCACGTTGCTGAGCGTGATCGCAGGGCACGACGAGAAGGACGCCACCAGCCTGCTGGCCCCGGTCGAGGACTACGCAGCCGAAAGCGACAAGGGCGTGGAGGGCTTGCGCATTGGCGTGCCAGCCGAGTATTTCTCCGAAGGCCTGGACCCGGAAGTGCGGGAAAAGATCGAGAAGGGTATCGAAGTGCTGAAGGCGGCGGGCTGCGTCGTGAAGCCGGTGGCGCTGCCGCATACCAGGTACGCCGTGCCGGTCTACTACCTGATTGCAACGGCCGAGGCCTCGGCCAATCTGTCGCGGTTCGACGGCGTGCGCTATGGCCATCGCTCACCGGATTCGGCGACACTGGCGGCCATGTACAGCCACTCGCGCGACGAGGGCTTCGGCGACGAGGTGAAGCGCCGCATTCTGCTGGGAACTTACTCGTTGTCCGCCGGCTACTACGACGCCTACTACCGCAAAGCGCAGCAGGTGCGGCGTCTGCTGGCCGAGGAGTTTGTGCGCGCCTTCGCCGAGGTGGATGCGATGGTGACGCCCACCTCGCCCACGCCCGCCTTCAAGCTGGGCGAGAAGACGGACGATCCGGTGTCGATGTATCTGGCCGATATCTACACGGTGACGGCCAGCCTGGCCGGCATCTGCGGCGTGTCGGTTCCGTCCGGCCAGACGGCTGCGGGGCTGCCGGTGGGTATGCAGATTCTTGCCAGTCATCTGAACGAGTCCACCGCATTCCGCGTGGCGCGGGCGGTGGAGGCGGCAAAGCTGTAAGGAGTGCGGCGATGAGCAAGGGCCTGTGCTGGAAGGGTGCATTGCTGACGGGGATGTTCGCGGTTGCGGTGGCAGCGCAGGCTGCGCCGCGCAAGGCGCATGTGGTGGTGCTGGGCGCGGCCAAGCGCGTGGCGTACTCGCGCACAGGCGATCCTGCCGGGGCGCAGGCGGACGAGAAGGAACTGAAGATTCGCCCCTTGCTGGTGGACGGCGCGATGAAAGAATGGACCACGGGCGATGCGCACGACGTGACCGACCGCAGCTTTGCCGTGCGCCGCGCCATCCGCATCAACGACACGCTGCCGGGCGACAAACTGGGCCATTGGGTGTGGCAGCGTGGTCCGTGGCTGCTGGTGGACCGCGTTACGGGACACGCCCTCGCCCTGAAGCTGCCCGACTACGATCCCGCCGTAAGCCATGTGAGCTGGTTCCGCGACTACGCGGCCTACTGCGGCCTCACTCCGACGGGCAAGAGCCTTTATGCCGTGGTGGCGCAGGTGGGTGCGCGCAAGCCCGTGTTGTCGAAGAAACTTGCGGCCTACGATATCGAGCATCATCCCGATCCCGCGTGCGGCCCGGTCGTGTGGCAGCGCGAACCGCTGGCCGCAACCTTTCAGCCAACGGAGAAAGCCGCGGTAAGCTACGAAATTGTGGCAGGCTCGGCAGTGCTGGTGGAGAGCGCGGCCGACGAGCCGGAGTCGCCGCAGGCGGACGCCAAATCGAACTGACTGCCCGCGGTCCGATCTTTTCTGAAATGACTCGGCTTTGCAGCTTGCTGAAAGATGCCCGCGGGTGGCAAGTTCTGTAATGGCGCCTGACTCTGGTCAGGCCGCAAGAGCGATAAAACAGCGGTCGGGCTTTAACCCCTCCCGAAGTCGCTTTACCGAAATGAATTCCTATTTTTCTATTTTTTAGCAATCCCCAGAGTCGCTTGATCGAACCAGGCAAGGAGTCAAATGGAGAAGAGCGCCAAGCGCCGACATGCAGAGCAACCGGAGGCCGAAGGCCACACGGAGCCGAAACGGAATCGCAAGCCCACCGAGCGGGAAACCGCCATTCTGGAATACCTGCGCCTCAATCCTCGCGCCACGTATGCGGCTCTGCAGGTGGCTACCGGGCTGAAGTCGCATGAAGTGGAATGGGCTCTGAAGGCGATGAGCCGCAAAAAGTGGATCGAAGACGGCTTTCGCGTCAGCCCGACGGCGCTGGGATTTCCGGAGCGCTACCGTGTGGACATCTGGGTGATTCCCTTGAAGCTTCGCGAGGGCAGCGGCGGCCGTGCGCAGGACACGGACGAGGCCGGACAGCGGCTGGTCGTCGATTCACAGAAGCGGCTGGGGCGCTACATCGTGGAGACGCTAGCCAAAGACCCGGCCTTTTGCGACAAGGTGATGGTTGAGGACGTACACATCCTGCTGGGAGGGCCGGCGGACATGTCCGCAACGGTGCGGGCGCGGGACAATGCCTCAATGCTGGATTTTGTCCTGAGCGGGCTGCGCATCTGCGAGGGAATCCAGCAGACCACCACCTGCCTTTTGCAGTGGTCGCATCCTGACATCCGCCTTTAGGCGCTACGGGTGGAAGGGGCTTGCTCGGCGAAGAATGTTCAAGGAAAATTCGGCGGAATGGATGACGATGAATCAGCTAAATCGTAAATAACGTATATTTCAATGCCGAAAATGGCATTAATCGAACCTGGGATGGAAAAATTCATGCCCAAGATTTCACCAATTTTTCTTGCATCGTAGAAAGTAAAAGGAAAGCACAGTCCCGACCAGCAAACCTGGCGGGAACGGTGGGACGGCGGGGATCGCAGCCGTTGTTGGTGGGAGGCCAGGACGAGAGAACATCGCGGTACTCGCGGTGACCGTCAGGGTTCCGGCAGCGGCGATCGATCCAGCCACAGGCTAGACAAGCCAGCAAACAGCAGGAAAATCGCAACCGGAGACGAAGGGGGGGCCCAGCGGCTCCGGTTTTTTCTTTTGGTACGGCGACGGCGTGCCCGAACCACTGCGGGCAAAGGCAAGCGGGGCCAAACAGCCGAAGTTTTGCTCCGCCGGCGCCGCGGCAGCGCAGCGTGCCGATTCCAGCACCCCCCTGAAATGAATTCCACAAGACCAGAATCTGCGCCGCGTGAACGTTGGCTCCGCCAGGCAGGAAGCGCACTTTGTGCAAACACGGCTCTACCGCCTCTTGTCGTGCTTCATGCGCTTGCTTTCGCGGTGCAGATTCCAGAGGACCCATAAAAGGAATGCCACGGACGGGCCGGCCGGCATCAGCCATAACCACCTGAGATGAAAGACGATCATCGGTGCGAATCCTTCCGTACGGCACTGACCGGCGAGTCTGAACGGGCCCGGCAGGGCAGAGCCACTTGCTGCATTCAAGCAAACGCTGGAAAGAATAAAAACGGGCCGAGCGAATCGTAAGGGCTTGATAAGCGAAAGAAGCAGCGAGGAAGGCCGGATGAGCGGCGGTGCTCCTTGACACGCAACCGGGCGCGCGTATCTTATCTCTCTAGGTATTCTTTTGGAATCCCGGCGGAATCGTCATGGGCAGAACGGTGCGATTCTTGGCATCGGGTAGCCAGGGGAAGCTGTGTCGAACAGGAAGCAGACGGCAGCGGAGCATGCGGCTGGTATTCTGCCGGGGTGGGGAAAATGCCCCCGGAGATGCTGCCGGAAAGCTCGGTTTCCAGAACCCGGACCGGAGCAGACCGACGGACGGGACTTTTCCCGTAGACAAATTTGGAATTCAGGCGCCGGCCATCGGCCGGGCTTGCCTGTGTCCTCGGGCGGCGCACAACGCGGCTCGTAGACGGCAAAGGATGAGTGTGGCGACGAGTTTGGCGGTATTTCTTGCAGGACCCGCAGCCGGCGGCGGAAACGCGATGATGACGCTTCTGCCCCTGCTGTTGATCCCGGTGCTGTATCTTGTGATGATCCGTCCGCAGCAAAAGCGGCAAAAACAGTGGCAGACAATGCTGAGTTCCATCAAGGCCGGCGACCGTGTGACCACGGCCGGCGGCATTCGCGGCATCATTGTCTCGCTCAAGGACGATACGGTCATCATCCGCGTAGCGCCGGACAACCTGAAGATGGAAGTGGCGAAGAACGCCATTGCCTCGGTCACCACCCAGGACTCCGCCCAGGGGGCCTAGTTTTTTTCTGCGATCGTAGCGAACGAAGAGAAACGGAACAATGAAGAAGAATCTCAAAAACAAGGTAGCCCTGATTATCGCGGTTCTGCTGGTCTTCACGTATGGGATCATCGGAATTCCGTCGGGGGTAAGCGGAAAGGCCCTGCTGGAAGCCATCGGCAACCGGATTCACCTGGGCCTGGACTTGCAGGGCGGCGCGCACCTGATTCTGCAGGTGGAAGTGCAGGAAGCCATCAACGCCGACACCGACAACACGGTAGCGCGGGTGCAGCAGGACCTGAGGACCGCCAACATCAACTTTTCGCAGGTGGTCAAGCCCCAGCCGCTGACGCGCGACAATACCGGCAAGTATTCCGGCAAGCCCGGGTTGCTGGAAATCGACGGCGTGGCGCAGGCCAACTCGAATGCGGTGCGTTCGCTGCTGGAGTCGAAGTATTCCAACGAGTTCGATGTGGCGGGCGGCACGGACACGCCGTTCACGCTGACCATGAAGCCGCTCGTCGAGAAGACTCTGGAAGACAAGACCGTTCAGCAGGCGATTGAAACCATCAACGATCGCGTGAATTCGCTGGGCGTGAGCGAGCCCAAGGTGGCTCCCTACAATCTGGGCGCCAACCAGATTCTGGTGGAACTGCCCGGCATCAGCGACCTCGAGCGCGTCAAGTCCATCATCAACTCGACGGCTCGCCTTGAGATTCACGCCGTTGAGGGCACGCCTTATCCGAATGAGGCTGCTGCGACGGCCGCGCTTGGCGGCTCGGTGCCGCCGGATGTGATGCTGGCGCACTTCGCCGGGCTGAATGCGGGCGGCAACGCCGACTCGGTCTACGTGCTGAAGCGCGTGGCTGTGGTTTCCGGTACCGACTTCCGCTCCGCCGATCCGGGCACGGATTCGAACACCGGACAGCGTACGGTCCGCTTCACGCTGACCAACGAAGCCGGCGAACGGTTTTACGACTACACCAGCAAGAACGTGAATACCTCGATGGCCATCCTGATGGGCGGCAGCGTCCGTGAGGTCGCAAACATCGAGAGCCCCATTCACGACTCGGGCGAGATTCGCGGCACCTTCAGTCAGGAAGAAGTGCAGGACCTGTCGAAGCTGCTGAGGACCGGCGCTCTGCCTGCCTCGCTCGATTACCTTGAGGATCGCACCGTGGGCGCTTCGCTCGGCGCGGACTCCGTCAAGGAAGGCGTGACGGCGGCCATCGTCGGCGTACTGGTGGTGATGGCGTTCATGCTGTTCTACTACCGCGGCTCGGGTATCAATGCCAATCTGGCCTTGTTCCTCAACCTGATTATCCTGCTCGGGTTCATGGGCTTCTCGAAGTCCACGCTGACCCTGCCGGGCATTGCCGGCGTCATCCTGACCATCGGTATGGGCGTGGACTCGAACGTGCTGATCTTTGAGCGCATTCGAGAAGAGATCCGCGCGGGCAAGGCTGCTTCGGCGGCCGTGGATCAGGGCTTCGCGCACGCCTGGGTGACCATCGTCGATACGCACGTCACGACGATCGTTTCGGCGGCGATCCTGTTCCTGTTCGGCTCCGGCCCGGTGAAGGGCTTTGCCGTAACCCTGACCTTCGGTCTGGCTGCCAACCTGTTCACGGCAGTGTATGTGTCGAGGGTGATCTTCGACGCCCACCTGAACAAGCTGAAATCCGGCGAGATGGTCTCGATTTAGGCAGGGAACAAGGGACCTTAGTTGAGATTGCAATGAACGCCGGAGTCCCTTTCGACTCCGGCCCCCAGAAGAAGGGAAGAGATTCAAGTGGAACTGTTTCACGGCGTAAATATCGACTGGCTGGGGAAGAAGTGGTACTTCCTCGGCTTCTCTCTGATCTTCAGTGTTGCTGGCATTATTTCCATGGGCATGCACTGGTCGCAGATCGGTAGCCCGGTGCCCTTGGGCGTGGACTTCCGCGGCGGCACCGAGGTGCAGGTGCAGTTCCGGCAGACGCCGGACGTGGCTGCGATTCGCGCGGCGACGATGGCGGCAGGCATCAAGGACGCCAGCGTGGTCATCTATGACGTGCCGTCTACCAACCAGGTGTTGATCAGCCTGCCCGAGCAGAGCAACGAGAGTTCGCTCGACGCGGGCCGCCAGCAGATCGTGGACGCGCTCCAGTCGCACTACGGCAATCCGTTCAGCGTGCGCAACGTCCAGGTGGTCGGCCCTACGGTGGGTCACCAGCTCGAGGCGCAGGCGCTGAAGGCAACGTTGCTGTCGATGGCCGGTATGCTGGTTTACCTCTGGTTCCGCTTCCAGTTGATCTATGGCGTGGCCGCGGTCGTAGCCTGCTTCCATGACACGCTGATCACCATCGGCGCCTTTGCCCTGCTGAACAGGGAACTGAGCCTGACGGTGATCGCGGCGATTCTTACGCTTGTTGGCTACTCGATGAACGACACGATCGTCGTCTTCGACCGTATTCGCGAGAATCTGGCCCTGAGCCGCAAGGAGACGCTGCCCGACGTAGTCAACCGCAGCATCAACCAGACGCTGAGCCGGACCGTGCTGACCTCTGGATTGACCTTTCTGACCGTTCTGTCGCTCTACATCTTTGGCGGTCAGGTGCTGAAGGGTTTCTCGCTCGCTCTGGTCATCGGTATTTTGATCGGCACCTATTCGTCGATCGCTGTCGCATCGCCAATGCTGGTGGCGTGGCAGGAGTGGCGCGGCAAGGGCAAGGCAGTTTCCCTGCCGGCCGCCAAGCGTCCCAGAGCGTAGTACGCACGCCGGGGCGGACGCCTCAGGGGCCGCTCTTGAGCGGCTCCGTCACGGCTTCCAAGACGGCGCAGTTTGTAGAAAGTTTCGGCGACCCGAGAAATCGAAATGCCGAAGTTTAAGATTTAATTGGTTTTGCAGGACGCTCCGTAGTTTGCTTTGCAGGGGAAGCGTGGTTCTGATAAGGTGAACACGCTTCTATAGGGACCATTTGCACGCTCGGGAACATTTCTGGTTTCCGTGGTGTCTAAGTAGAGGTAACCAAACACCCGATTCGAGGCTGGCCATGTTTGAAGATTCCACATTTGAATCCGGAGGCAGGATCAAGACCGCGAGCGGACGTTGGGCGATGTTTACATTCATCACCAACGCCTCGGTTGTAGTTCTTTTGATTCTGATTCCGCTGATCTATCCTGAGGCGCTGCCGAAGGGCGCCATGCAGACACTTTTGTTTGCACCGCCTCCGCCGCCCCCTCCGCCTCCGCCGCCGCCTCCGCCGGAGGCCGTTCACGTGGTGCACGTGCAGTCGGAGATGATGAACAATCAGCTCACGGCGCCGACACGCATCCCGCATAACATCACGATGGTCACCGAGAAGGAAGCCCCGGTCGCCAGCTTTGGCGTGGCCGGTATGGAAGGCCTGGGCGGATCGAGCTCGGCTGTGACCGATAGCATGTTCCAGAACAACAAGCCGAAGGTTCAGGCCGCGGCGCCGAAGAAGGTGAACATCTCGGCCGGTGTGGCCGTCGGTATGTTGTTGGTGAAGACGCAGCCCATCTATCCTCCGATCGCCAAGGCTGCCCGCGTCTCCGGTACGGTTGTCCTTCAGGCAACAATCTCGAAGACCGGCACCATTGAAGGTTTGCATGTCATCAGCGGCCCAGCCATGCTGCAGCAGGCAGCCATGGACGCCGTGAAGCAGTGGCGCTATCGCCCCTACCTGCTCAACAATGAGCCGGTGGAAGTGGAGACTACGGTCAACGTGATCTTCACCCTGGGCGGATGACAAAGTCTTTGGCTCCCGTCCCTCGTCTAACGAGAAGGGAGCCTCGTTCTTGACCCGAATGCGAATCGATTAGAAGCGCATTCTCTTTACCCGCAAGGCATCTCTAGTTCACAAGAAACTCCTTAGGAGGAACGATTCAGTGATTCTCGCTCAGCTTGCACATTTCGCTTCGCATACGGTCAGCAGCCTCGCCCTGTTTCAGGAAGGCGAGCAGACAGTCAGCTTCAGCCCCATGGGACTGTGGGAACACATGGGATGGTTGGCCCGCTGCGTGGCCATCCTCCTCTTCATCGAGTCGATCTGGTCTCTGGCCGTTATGATCGACCGCTACATCTACTTCTCGGCGGCCCGCAAGCAGTCCCGCGAGTTCGCTCCGAAGGTTGCCGGCGCGCTCAAGGATGCCAAGCTCGATGAGGCCATCAAGATCGCCGACCGCAGCAAGAAGTCGCACCTGGCCGAGGTTGTTGTGGCCGGTCTGCAGGAGTTCCGCTCCTCGGGCGGCGCTGCCACGGAAGAGAACATCGCCAGCTCGGGCCGCGCACTGGAGCGCGCCGAGGCCATCGTGCACGCGAAGCTGAAGAGGGGCCTGTCGGTTCTGGCCACCATCGGCGCAACGGCTCCGTTCGTCGGACTGTTCGGCACGGTCGTCGGCATTCTGAACGCCTTCCAGCAGATCGCCACCCAGAAGACCTCTGGTATCGGCGCGGTTGCCGGCGGTATCTCGGAAGCTCTGGTTACCACCGCTTTCGGTCTGCTCGTCGCCATCCCGGCCGTTATGGCCTTCAACTACTTCACCGGCCGCGTTGAGGCGTTCGACGTCGAAATGGACAACTCGTCCAGCGAGCTCGTGGACTACTTCATCAAGCAGAGCCACAAGCGCTAAACGAGGCGGCTTTACGGCTTTGAGCGAGAAGCTGCGGAGGGTTTGGGGAGTGGCAACACTCCCCAAACCGCCGAATCAGCCTGGCTAGAGCGCCGCCCGAAACAAAGGAAATCAATGCCGGAGCAGTCCGGCGCAAAAATTCAAACGCACGGAGCCCCGACAATGGGAATAGCGGTACGTGACGTAAGTAAAAACGTTAGTTCCAACATCAACGTCACCCCGATGGTGGACGTGATGCTGGTTCTGCTTATCATCTTCATGGTCATCACTCCCATGTTGCAGAACAAGGTGGCCGTCGACATGGCCAAGGTGGATAATGCCACTGCCATGCCGGATGCGGACAAGGAAGACGCCATTGTTGTAGCTGTGACGCGGGACGGTGGTGTGTTTCTGGGTCAGGATAAAGTCGCTCCCAGCGAACTTGGCCGCAAGGTCAGCGAGAAGCTGGCTGACAAGCCCGGCAAGATGATCTTTGTTCGCGCCGATGCGCGTGCGCAGTACAAGGCGGTTGAAGACGCCATTGACAATGTGCGTACGGCGGGTGTGGACGAAGTGGGATTGCTGACACAGAAGAAGGAAGGCAACCTCGCAGGTGGCGAATAAGCACCTCTGACGAGCTGTCCGATTAACGATCTTTCGCAGTAAACGAGGAGTTTTGAGCCATGGCAATGTCAATGGGAGGCGGGGGAGGCTACTCGTCCGACATCAATGTAACGCCCATGATTGACGTCCTGCTGGTACTGTTGATCATCTTCATGGTCATCGTGCCTGTGACGCCCAAGGGCCTGGATGCGCTGGTGCCCCAGCCGCCTAAGAATCCGAACGCGCCCCAGCCGAAGAACAATGACCGCACCATCGTGGTTCAGGTGTTCTATCGCCCCGGCGCGGCGCCTACGTACAAGATCAACGAGGACGACGTGCAGAAGACAGACCTCAAGGCTCGCTTGGACAGCATCTATGCCAACCGCGCCGAGAAGGTTATGTTTGTGCGCGGCGACGACGATCTGAACTTCGCCTACATCGCGGACGTTATTGACATCGGCCGTGCAGTGGGCGTGGATCACATCGGTCTGATGACGCCGAAGATTCAGGCTGGACAGTAGCAAAGCGTGCTGTGGCAATCGGCCCCGGCTCATGGAGCCGCAGCCGGTTGCAGCAGACGAACGCGCAAGACTTTCGGCTGGCAGGCGAGGAGCAGCGGGTTGGATAGACCCTTGGCTTGGAGCACGGCCAGCCCCGTCCGGAGCGGTGGGACCGGCCGGCCACAGGAGTACAATTCTTTTTTGATCCTGGTTTCGGCTGCTCCCGCCCGGGCCAGTTGCAATAGATTCCAGGCGCGCACCCGATAGGCACTCGCCTGAAGGAGAAGGATACGAACATGAATCGACCCGCACGTATTACGGCGTTCGCGGTGGCCCTTGCCGGCATGGTGCTTGCCATGAGCGGGTGCAACAAGCTTGCAGCCCGCGATCAGTTGAACAAGGGAGTGGAAGCGTACAAAAGCGCCCACTACGAAGAGGCGATCGGTCACTTCCAGAGGGCCACACAGCTTGACCCCAGCCTGCCGATGGCAAAGACTTATCTGGCAACAGCTCTTGCCCAGAACGTGGTTCCGGGCCTTGATACACCTGAGAACTTGAAGATGGCCGAGCAGGCCGTCAGCCTGTTCAAGGATGTTCTGGCCAAGGATCCCACCGATGTGGCCAGCATGAAGCAGATCGCCGGCATCTATTATCAGATCAAGAAGACCGACGACGCCAAGGAATGGCAGAAGAAGGTTCTTGCAGCCGATCCGAAGGATCCTGAAGCCGCCTACACCATTGGCGTCATCGATTGGGATCAGGCTCACAAGAATGTCCTTGAGATCCTCGGCGGCGCTGGCCTGACCGACGACGGTCAGGGAAACGTGAAGGCTCCCAAGAAGGTGATGGAGGACGTGAAGGCCAAGAACACGGCCCTCGTGACCGAAGGCCTTCAGTATCTGAACCAGGCAGTGGCCAACCGCGCCAACTACGATGACGCGATGGCCTATCTGAACCTGATCTATCGCCGCAAGGCAGATGTGGATTTTGGCAACGCGGCAACGGTGAAGGCCGATCTGGCTTCTGCCGACGACTGGCGCACCAAGGCCATGGGCGTCCGCAAGGCCAACGAAGAAAAGAAGAATCAGGGCCCTGGCGGCATTACGATGGATGCGAACGGCACCCTGAAGTAAGCCGGCTAGCCCGACCCGTACGAAAGACGGCCTCCGCCCATGGCGGGGGCCGTTTTTCTTTGGATAGCCACTGCCAGCCGCTTCCCGTAAGGCGATGCCATGCCTGGAGCAAAACCAGAGTAACCGTGACCTTGCCGAGGGCCTAGAAGGTGTCTTTGTTCTTGAGAAAAAAGCCACTTGAGAACAATGCCACTGGGTACAGCTACTCTGGTTTTGCTATAGGCCGACAGCTATCGCTGTGAGCAGGGCGCGCTCGCAACCACCGCAATCCACTGGGACGATACGCACAGAACCCTCACCCTTGCAGCGCGGAATGGCAGCTACAAGGGAATGCCCGCTGAGCACACGTTCAACGTGATCATTGTGGTCGAAGGGCATGGCATCGGCGGCGGCGTAACGGCCAAGGCGAATAAGACGGTGCACTACTCCGGCGCGAAGACCGAGGTGAAATTCTAGAAGTTGGAAACAGGGAATCGAAGACGCAATCAAAAAAGCTCTCCGATGAAAATCGGAGAGCTTTTTAGTGCAAACGCCCAAGATGAATAGCGGCTATTGTGCGCCTTGCTTGAGAATCTCTTCGGCGAAGTAGTTCTTGACCTTCGCTTCGTCGTGGAGCGTCTCCAGGTAGGCGTTCTGCAGCAGTTGCGCGCGGTTGTTGTGTAACTGGGTGTGGATGGTTTGTTGTACGCGCGGATCGCTGAGTTCGCGCTGTCCGGCGGGCTCCCGCGCGATTAGCTTGTAGATCGCGTAGCCGATGACGTGGTGGCCGCCATCGTAGATCGGCAGCACGTCGGTGAACTGGTCCGGCTTCAGCTTGCCCATGGCGTTGTAGACTTCCATGTCGCTGTGCAGTGCGGACTCAGCCACAAAGCCCATGTCGCCGCCGTTCGATGCGGTGTTGGGATCCTCCGAGAAGTTCATGGCTACCGAGCCGAAATCCTCGCCGCTATCGAGGCGGTTGTGGAGGGTCTGGATCTTCTTCTTTGCATCGGCATCGCCGGATGCCTTGTTGTTCTGTAGATTGCCGGGCTGCTGCGCGGGCGAGGTGGTGACCACGATCTGGGCCATGTGATACTGCGGCTCAATCAGGTTGAACTCGGCCTTGTGCGCACTGTAGTAGTTGGAGATCTCGGTGTCGGAGATGTTGATCTTCGACTCGATCTCCTTGTTGATCAGCTTGGAGCGCGTCAACTGCCGGCGGAGATCGCGCTTGAAGTCATCGATGGTCAAATTGCGCGCCTTGAGCTGAGCGTCGAACTCTTCCTGCGTGTAGCGCGCCTTGATCTCGGTGAGCTTGGCGTTCACGTCCTCATCGGAGGCCGCCAGATTGACTTTAGCCGCGTGCTGCTGCAGAATTTCGTCCTCGATCATCTGGCGAAGAATGTTGAGGCGCTGAATGTTCGCTTCTTCGGTCGACAGCTTTTGCGGTGCGCTGCCGATGTTGGCCTGGTAGAAGCGCTCCATGTCGGCGCGCAGAATTTCCTTGCCGTTCACGGTGGCAACCACGTCGGAGGAGGGAGAGCGATGGCAGGCTGCCATGCTGAAAGCGAGGGCTAGGCCAGCAGCGGCAACAGCAAAAGCGGTGAAACGCACGCGGTAAACAGATTGAACGTACAAGCTGCGATCTCCTGTGAGGCCGGTAAGGCCCCGGCACTCAAGGATAAATCCCGAAGCTGCCGTGGCGATACACAGAATTGTGTGAAATCCTACTGCCCCTGTTTGGGGGCAGCCTTGGCGGCACTGTCCGCAGGCGGTGGCGGCTGTTCGCCAACAGAGCGCAGCGCACGGTCGATGGCCATCCAAACGTAATTCTCGGGCAGGGCGCCATTGATGCGCTCGCCATTGATAAACAGGGCGGGTGCGCCGTCCAGTCCGAGAGCCATGGCTTCCTTCAGCGATGCCTTTACCTGCGTATCGTCCTGAGCGGTCAGGCAAGCGTCCAGCTTCGCGGAATCGAGCTTGCCGATTGCTGCCTCCTGGCGAGCGATGCGGTCGAGAACGGAGAAACTGTGCTTATCGTCGCGGTCCTGCCCGCTCACCTCGTCGCCATGCCCATGGACATAGTCCACGTAGTTCCAATAGGCCTCGCCACTCTGCGTGGCAATGCAGTTCGCGTCAACGGCGGCGTGCACGGCCCATGGGTGAATGTCGAGCAGAGGAAAGTCCTTATAGATGAAGCGGACCTTGTCCTTGTAGCGATTGATGGTCGCGGGGAACAGGGCCTGGTGCATGCGGGCGCAGTAGGGGCATTCCAGGTCGTCAAAGCTGACAACGGTGACCTTGGCTGCCGGATTGCCGCGCACGGCGCGACCGGCCAGGTCCAGGGTAAAGATAGGATCCTTGACGAGATCGAAGGTCTCGAGCCGGGCCAGGGTCTTGCCGTCGGTGGAGACCAGAAAGTTTACGGACTGGGAGTGTCCATCGCGCGAGAGGGTTACGGGCAGCGTGTCGTAGCCGGTAACGTTGCTGGGCTGGCGAGCGCCGATGGCAACGTCGATGTCAGGCGTGAGGCTGAAGCGCGCCCGCACCATCACCTCAACACGACGGTTCTGGGTGGCCGCGTCGAAAGCGCCGGGAACCACGGTTTGAGCCTTGCAGCCAATCGTCAGGCAGAGAGCCAGCAAAACAGCGAGGGAACGGAGGTGTAACAAATGATAAATCCTCTTCAAAAAGAATACTCCAGGCCAGCAGTTGGAAACGCGATAAACAGTGGACGCAGTCCGGGTCCGAAAGCAGCCTGCGGCTGCTAAAAAGCGGGCGGCAGGGCAGGGTCTCGGAAGACTGAGTTCGAGCGGCGGATGTCGCCCACCGAGCCGAAGTTGGCTAACGTGAAGCTGTAGAGATACTGCGTCTCGTCGCGGATCGACCCGAGCTGGAAGCGCCGGTAGCCGAAGGTAAGACCGCAGCAGTCCCAGTTGTAGGTGGTCTGTATGCCGGCGTACTGCAACTGCCCGAGGACAAAGTCGTAGCCGCCGTTGGCAGCCACATTGAGCCCCGCCTTGGTGGGCTTGCCGAAGTTGACAAAGGGCTGCAACTGCTGGCTCTTGATGGTGGAGGCAGCGCCACGGCTCTCGTCGACGGCGTTCAACAGCGCATGTCCCAGTCCGATCGTGGTACTTCCGAAGGTGTATCCGGCATAGAGGTTGTCGGCATTCAACTGGCCTGCGCGCGGATCGTAGTCCACGTCCCACTGGATGCGGAGGTTGTCAATCGCCTCAAAGCGCATGCGGGAGAGGACTGGGGCGAGTTTGTAGGGTGAGGTCAAAAAAGCCACGCCGGTCAGATCCAGAGTGGAGTCAAAGACGTTGCGGCGTCCGGAGATGAGTGCCCCGCCGAACTCGGGATCGATGAAGTATTTCTGTGCGATCTGCCAACTGGCCCACTCGCGCGGCTGGCGAGCGCAGACAGCCTGGGCTTTCTGGTCGGACGGATTGGCCGCATCGCAGTCGGGGCCATGCAGGGGACGGGCATACAGACGCTGCGTGATGGAGAATCCGGCCTCGTTCGTATCGGTGGCAATATCGGTGGAGTCGACCGTGAGCACATTTTGCGCCTGCTTTCCGATCCCGCCGACAAAGCGATAGTCGAATTCCGGCTCGATCACGTGGCGCAAAACACGATTGAAGCCAGGGAACTGGAAGTCGCGCTCGATGGCAGGCGGGCGGACCTCCAGGGAAGCTTCGGCGTCCATGCGGTTCAGCGGGTCGTGACTGATGGTGGGTACGCCGTGACGCAGGTCGGTCAAGTCAGGAAACTGACTGATCGTGTACGAAGTATCGCGCAGGGCAGCGCCAGGCACAAAGCTCCATCCTCCAGCCGAGAGGGGCAGCGCGATGTGGGGATAGAAATCTGTGCGACCGACGTTGCGGGCATGGAAACGGGGCTCGGAGCGGCTGAGATAGCTGATCGACGAGCCCATGCCCCAATAGAGCGGCAGAGGGCCCAGCGGCTGGTCCACCACATCGAAGCGCAAACTGGGCAGGTGGAAGATGCGGGCCTCGTCGCCGTTGTTGGAACTGGCGAAGGTCTCAAACCGGTCCAGCAGAATGGACGGGACGTAGCCGTTATGCACGTGCGTCAGACCCACCTTGCTGGACACCTGCGAGCTGATGGCCTGCGTGAAGTTGTCGTTGAAGACCAGCCGGTAAAGATAGCTGGACAGGTACTCAACGGTCCCGGCGGCATGGGTGGTGGAGTTGAAGTCCTTGCGGCCCTCGGCCACAATGTCTACGCCGCCCTGGTTGACCAACTGCGTACCGAAAGGCCCGGGGATGCGATCCTGGGCAGAGATTGCCGTGGTGAGGGTATTGCCAATCTGCTCGCGCACGCCGCGATCCAACAGGGCATTCCAGCGCACCAGCAGCCGATCCAGACCGTTGCCGCGATAGCGGAAGTCGCCATTCGGCGCCCAGCCGCGCTTGCTGAAGAACTCCGCGCCGGCCACCATGTCGGTGCTGCGGCTGATGGCCCAGTAGGCCTGCGCACCGACGATAAAACCCTTGATCGAAGAGTTGCTCACGACCGGGATGAGCAGCCCGCTCTCGCGTCCCGTCTCGTCGACCGGGTGGCGAAGGTAAGGGAAGTAGAAGATGGGAACGCCGAGAAACCTGAAAAAGGAGTTGGATGTCGAGGCCTTGCCGTCTTCCAGCTTGATGGCGCGGGAAATCACGCTCCAGTCGGGCCGCGGAAGCTGGCAGTTGGTCATGGTGCCGTCGATCAGGCGGAACTTTCCCTCGCCCGTTTGCAGCAGCACGCGCGCGGTGAACAGAAATGGATTGGCCGTGGAGTAGACGGAGTTGCGCCCGGCGGCGTGTATGCCCTGCGAACCGCTGACGTTGTAAAAGCGGGCCGTGTGCATGTTTAGCCGCATATCGCCATGAGAGGCGCTGATTTGCACGTTCTCGGGTCCACCTGTCAGTTGGAGGTGACCATCGGCCTCCAAAGCGGAACTGGAGCGATGGTAGACGACCTTGTCGGCATGCAGGATGTAGTCGCGGTAGTGGAAGACAACGTTCCCGGAGAGGGTGAGCGTGTCGCCGGCCCAGCTCTGATTGTCGGCCTCCCACACTACGGGAACGCCGGAGGGCGGAAGCGCTTCGGGCTCGGCCACAGGGATCAACTCCTGGCCTGGATCGTCGGGCAAAACAGGGCCTGCGGAGTCCTGCGGCTGTTCGCCGGGCAGGACTGCCGGAGCAGAAGGTAGCGAATTGGTCAACGCCTGCCCCTCAAGTTGCAGGTGACACAGGGCCAGCAGCGTGATACATACTAAGTTACGAGGACGCATCTCAAGGGACCAGGAATAAGGTCAAGGCTCAGCATAGCAAAGCTGGCTCCCTCTGGTTCAGACGTGCTTCCCGCTGCTCTGGCAACAAGAAAATTCGGGTTACGCTTTTACCTTCCCCGGACGTGGTCGTCCGGGCCAGCGAACTCGTATTTCCGCGACTCCCTCCCTCGCAGCAGAGCAATTGTTCGCCGCATGCCCCAGCACCCCAAGAGCAGCGGACGGACCCGAACAGCGGCATGCCCAGCGGCTTGGGGGCAGGACGCCACGCGGAAGGGAAACACGTTTTGAGCACACTGCCGAGTCAGATCAACGCCGCACCATCCTCCTGGAAGCAGGAGGTCAACCGTCGCGTCGCCGCACATAAAAATCGCAAAGGGCCGGTGCGGGTTGAGCCGGAGCAACAACCGGCGACGCAGAGGCACGCCAGCGTGCGTGCGGCGGAGGCGGCGGCGCGCGTAGCCTCCCGTTTTGCCAACGCCCCCAGCTTTAACGAGATTCTGGTGGATGAGGCGCGCGTGGTGGTGCGGGCCGCCGCGGCCGCCTCGCGGGCAGCAATGCAGGCCCAGGAGGCCGCACAGAACGTTCTGGCAGGCCTTGAGGCTGCATCCGCGGCGGAAGCTCCCCGGCCGGCCCGCGGCCTGCAAGAGGCAGTTGCAGCCCCGGAGCCTCCAGCGGTGCCCTTCACTCCGCGAGGCGAAAAGAACGGTGCGTACTCGGTGCACTGGGACGAGGAATTTGCCCAGCGGAGCCAGGAGACGGCGGCCAGCGCCAACCCCGCTCTTGAGCAGTACGAGGTGATTCCCGAAGACTGGCACGAGCAGGAACAGGCGACCTGTGCCCCGGAGGACCTGGAGAGCGAAGGCATCGAGGTGATCGAGGGAGGTCATCCGATTCCCGGAAACCTGATCGAGTTCCCGCGCGAGCTGGTGGCTACCCGTAAAGTGCGGCCACGCCTGCTGGAGGGCCCCTTGGCCCAAACTGCGGAGCCAGAGACGCAACTGAGCATCTTCGAGGTGGACCCGTCCAGCATCTCCACCGTGGCAGAGGAACCGGGAATCGTTGCGGAAGAGCAGACGGCGACTTGGCAAGCCACGGAGTGGAGGGGAATAGAACTGCCGGCCGAGCCGCTGGAAGACATGATCGAGTTGTCCGAACTGTCGCCCGCTCCCGCTCCGCCGCTGGACCCGGCGCCGCTGAGCCTGCGGATGATGGCCCTGACGGTAAATATTTCGCTGGTAACCGGAGCGTTTCTGCTGGCGGCCGTGGCGGCGCTGATGAACGCGACGGAACTGCCCTCCCCGCGCACCGTTGAAGCGGGAAGCGTAATGGCCGTGGTGCTAATTGCGCTTCTCTATACGGCCATGTTCTATCTGCTGGGCGATGGCACGCCGGGCATGAAGTATGCCAACCTCCGTCTGGCCAGTTTCAACGGCAAACGGTCTACGCGGCTACAGCGGCTGGGCCGGCTGGCCGGACTGGTGCTGTCCGTGCTACCGCTGTGCCTGGGGCTGGTCTGGTTCGTCTTTGACGACGAGCGGTTGTGCTGGCACGACCGCCTCTCGCGCACCTACCTGCGCCGCTACTAATGCCTGCTGCACAGGCCCTACATCGGAGAGGGGACGCAGGTCGCCCTTTTCGATGGCAGAACGCTCGCAGAGAAGACAGCAACGAAGCTATAGCAAAACCAGAGTAGCTGTACCCAGCGGCAATGCTCTCACGTGGCTTTTTCCTCAAGAAAAGGCACCTTCCAGGTCCTCGGCAAGGGCACGTTGACTCTGGTTTTGCTCTACGAGGTTGTCTAAAAACTCAGCTTTCGTCGAAGGGTACGGGCTTTAGCCCGTACATCAAAAGTCCAAATAGAACAGGGCTTTAGCCCCCGAGGCAGTCTTTCGGGGCGTTTGCATTGCCTCAGGGGCTAAAGCCCGGCAAATTGTATATGGTCGAACGTACGGGCTGAAGCCCGTACCCTTCAATCTGTAAGTTTCTAAACAGATTCTAAGAACTCTCCGATAGAAATCATCGAATATAATCGTTCTATACCAGATACATACAAGCTGCTTACGAGCGAGATACCCCTCGCTTTCCACTACATCCAATCAACATCCGTGCATCGCCGATTCCTGCGCTGACGCGGGAATGGAGTCAGAAAGTGTCAGGAATTTCGAGTCGCAACGCCAATGGATTCGTGCGCGGATTCCTATTTGTTCTAGTGCTTGCCGGCCTGGCGTTGCCGCTGGCGGCGCAGGACGACGTTACAACGCAACATGGTTCCAGCGGGCTGGATGGCGCATGGATCACAGGTCCGGCGTCGAACCCGCTGAGCTTCCTGAACGGGCCTGCGTATCGAACCTTCAGTTCTCCGCAACCCTACGATTTTCGCGATGTTCATCCGGTGCAAGCGCTCGACCGGCGGCTTCCGCACTGGCTGGCCCTGGAGGCCGAAGAACGCTATCGTAGCGAGGAGTACAGCAATAATGGCTTCAAGAAGGGCGTGGACGACAGCTACCAACTGAACCGGCTGCGCCTGCAACTCGACCTGATGCCGGTCCGCTGGTTCAAGGCGGTGGTGCAGACGCAGGATGCGCGGCCCTTCTTCCAGAACCCGCCCATCGGCCCGCCCAACGAGAACCGGTGGGACCTGAAAGAAGCCTACGGAGAACTGGGCGATCCGGAGAAGCAGTGGTTCAGCCTGCGGGTGGGCCGGCAGTTGATCAACTACAACAACACGCTGATGGCGAACTCCGAGTGGCGCAACCAGGGCCGCTCTTACGACGCGGCGGTGATGAATCTGCACCAGGGGCGGATACATGCGGGCATCTTCGCGGCCTCTGCCGTTGCGCCGCTGGCTTCTGGCATCAGTCACCATCAGGAAGGCAACAACATCTACGGCGTCTATGTGCGCATCGAAAATCCCTGGCCCGCCACGGCGCTGGAGCCCTTTGTGCTGTGGCGGGTTCAGCCCAAAGCCACGGTCGAGGCCGCCGTCTCTTCGAAGACCGGCAAAGAAGACATGAAGGCCTTCGGCCTTCGCCTGAAGGGCCGGCGCGCCGATGCGCTGAACTACTATGGCGAACTGGCCATCGAGCACGGAAACATCGGCACGGAGGCGGCGCGCTCATGGGCTGCAACCGGCGGCGCATCCTACGAGTGGATTGCCGCGCGCTGGCGGCCGAGGCTCTTCGCACAGTACGACTATGCAAGCGGCAACAACGAGCCGGCGAACGGCACGCATCACACCTTCGACACCTTTTACCCGACGGCGCACGACCGGTTTGGCATCCTCGACCTATTCGGTTGGCAGAACATTCAGGCGGGGCGCACGGGTGCAACCGTTCTGCCGCACCGGCGCTGGACGGTCACGGCGCAGTACCTGAACTTCTGGCAGGCTGCGGCCAACGATGCGGCGTACAACAGTTCGGGCTCGTCGCTGGGCTCGGCGCACGGCAACGCGGGCACGCATCTTGGCGAAGAGGCCGATGTTTATTCGTGGTACGAACTCAACCGGCACCTGAATATCGGAGCTGGCTACGGATCGTTCGGCGCTGGCGGCGTGGTGCGCGCCATCGGCACCGCGCACAGCTACTCCAGCTCGTACGTCGCGATCAACTTCAAGGACTTCGGCCGGGCGCAGTCGAAGTAGGCTCTAATCCGCCTGGTACTTGTGCAGGCGGCCCAGGCCGTTGAAAGCGGCTACCTTGTAGCACTCGGCGAGCGTGGGGTAGTTAAAGACGGTGTCAATGAAGTAGTTCACGGTGCCGTCCAGCGTCATCACGGCCTGGCCGATGTGGATCAGCTCCGTAGCGCCCTCGCCGATGATGTGCACGCCCAGAACCTTGCGCGTGTCGCGGTGGAAGATCAGCTTGAGCCGCCCGGTGGTATCGCCGCGAATCTGACCGCGCGCGGTCTCGCGGTAGTAGGCCATGCCAACCTCGTAGGGCACATCTTCCTGCGTCAGTTGCTCTTCGGTTTTGCCGATAAAGCTGATCTCGGGAATGGTGTAGATGCCATAGGGGTAGAAGCTGGGATTGGATGTGGTGGCGTGGTCGTCAAAGGCGCGCGCCGCCGCGATGCGTCCCTGCTCCATCGAGACAGAGGCCAGCGACGGGAAGCCGATGACGTCGCCGACCGCAAAGATGTGATCCACCTTGGTCTGGTAGTGCTCGTTGACCACGATGCGGCCGCGCGAGTCGGCTTCGAGACCGGCGGCGGACAGGTTGAGGTCGTCCACGTTGCCCTGGCGGCCGACAGCGTACAGCAGGGCATCGCCGGAGACGCGCTTGTTGCTTTGCAGGTTCGCGACCACCGTGCCCAGCGCGAGTTCCTCGACGCTCTCCACCTCTTCGCCCAGCCGGAGCGTGACGCGGCCATCGCGCAGGTGATAACTGAGAGCCTCGATGATCTCGCGGTCAGCGAACTCGAGCAGCCGGTCGCGCTTTTCAATCAGCGTAACGCGCACGCCGAGCACCGCGAACATGCAGGCGTACTCGACGCCGACTACTCCTCCGCCCACGACGATCAGAGAGCGGGGCAGGGCATCGAGGCCGAGGATCTGGTCGCTGTTCACGATGGTCTTGCCGTTCAGCGGAACCTTGGCGGAGGCGGCGGGCTTGGTGCCCACGGCGACGATGATGCGATCTGCACTGAGGGTGGTTTCGTTCTGCGGTCCAAGTACGAGAACTTGATGCGGATCGAGGAAGCGCCCGACGCCATGGACCACGTCGATGCCGTTGCGCGAAAGCTGCGCCTCGGTCACGTCCACTTCGTTCTTGATGACCGCCTGCACGCGGAAGGCGAGGTCGGCCATGGTGATCTTTTCCTTGATGCGATAGTTGACGCCGTAAATGGCCCGGTAGTTATAGCCGGAAAGGTGAAGGACCGCCTCGCGCATGGTTTTCGAGGGGATTGTGCCGGTGTTGATGCAGACACCGCCCACCACCGTACGCGCCTCGACGAGGGCCACGCGCTTGTTCATCTTGGAGGCGGCCACTGCCGCGCGCTGGCCGGAAGGCCCGGAACCGATGACGATCAGGTCATACTTGACGGCGCTCATGCGAGTCTTTCTCTCCCGGAGGAAATTGTAGTCGGCTCAGGTTGCGGAAAGGTTGGGGAACTGCTGCTAACCGGAGCCTACCATAGCCGCCGAGAAGAAGCTCCAAGGGATTCGCATCATGCCAGAAATAGGAACGCGCCGCCCGATGAGGGGCAGCGCGCGGCGGGAAAAAGGGCGGCAGCTTGGGGTTCGGCGACGGAGGGGAGTAGATCGCCGCTCCACAGATCCGGGGACAGGCTGCCGCCAACTCAAGAATGATCAGCAGTGCGCTGCTCGCAGAGCCGGCTCATAGGCGGGCAGTTCGGTCCGAGGCAGTTTGGCTCCCTGTTGCACATCGTTGTCCAACCGGAACTGCCGGATCAGGTGGTCCAGATCGGCTGCCAGAGCAGCCAGGTTCTTGAGGGACTCGACGGCCTCTTCGGCTCCCTGCGCTGTCTCGTTCGAAAGCTGCGAGATTTGTCCGGCGGACTCCGAGATTTCTCCCGAAGCTGCGGTCTGCTCAGTGGCCGCCGTGGCGATCAGGTTGATCTGGTGCTCGACCTGTCTGGAAGACTGAATGATCGCCTCCAGGCTTTCCCGCGCATGCGCGGTTTCCTGCAGGCCGTTCTCGACGGCGCTGCGGCTCTCCTCCATCACCTGCAGAGTAGCGCGGGTCTCCTCCTGGATGCTGCGGATGGTGCCAGCAATCTCTTCGGTGGCGCCCTTGGTGCGCTCGGCCAAGCGCCGCACCTCTCCTGCCACCACCGCGAAGCCGCGTCCGTGCTCGCCGGCCCGCGCGGCCTCAATGGCGGCGTTCAGGGCCAGCAGGTTGGTCTGTTCGCTGATCTCCTGAATCACACTGACCACTTTCCCGATCTCCTCGGAGCGGAGCGCCAGGGAGTTCATCTTCTCTGAGACGGAATGGGTTGCGGAGGAAATCTTTTCCATGGTGCCGGCCGCAGCCTGCATTACGGCCCCACCCTGGTTTGCGGTCACGGCGGAGTCGCGGCTGGCCCGGGCCGCGCTCTCGGCGTTGTGACTAATCTCGCCGATGGTGGCTGTCATCTCCTGTGCCGCCGCTGCAATCTGGTTGATCTTGCTCGATTCGGTGCGGGCATTGCCGGCGCTCTGCACTGAGCGGGCGCTGATCTCCGAGGTGGCGCTCGACAGCGTCTCGGAACCCCGGGCCACCGAGGCAAGCACGGCATGTACCGCATCCACGCTGCTGTTGTAGGCCGCGCCCAGTTGGCCAATCTCGTCGCTGCCGCTTACGCGGATGCGCGGCGTCAGATCCTTCCGGGCCATGGCCTCCAGCGCGTCCTTCAGGTGTACCAGGCGAGGCGCAATCTCGCGCGTCAGGATGCGCCCGGTCAAGGCGCAAAGCCCGACAATCAGCAGTGTGACGCAGGCATCGATCCAGGTGGCGTGACTGCCGGCCACGGTCGCATCGTGGGCCGACTTCATCCCCTCGCGGGCATTCAGATCGATGTCGCTCGTCACCGCCTCGGTGGCGGCGGCAAACTGCATTGACAACGCATCCGACGAAATGACGTCCAGCGCGCCGGCCGCGTTGCCCCCTGTTAACTGCTGCACGCCGCGATTGCTCGTCTCCATGTACTGCGCAAACGCAGCCGTGAACCTTTGGTAAAGTTCGCGCTCGCCGGGATAGCTGATCAGCGGTTCATAGGACTTGACCGCGGACAGGTAAGCATCGAAGGCCTTCTGCCGCTCCGCGGTCTTGCGCGTGATGCAGTCGGGAGCCTGGCACAGGAGCAGATCCAGATCGGCGCGCCGGATCGTGTCAATGGCGCTGCGCGCATTGGCCAGATCGATGACCGACGGAAACGTGTTCTCGCTGACATCCGCGTTTTTTGCCGCAATGCCGTGGAAGATTAGAAACGTGTAAGCTCCCAGTGCGATGCACAGACCGCACACAATTCCGAACGCATAAAGAAACTTGCGGGAAACAGAGAGATCGCGGAGCCACTGCATGTGGTTACCCCTTCTTGTGAGAGAACTCGCTGTTCCTATCGGCAGAATTCAAACCATCTTCAGCGCCTTTCCCGGTGGCGCCCTGCTTGCCCTGCGCCGTGCGTCTCGCTATCCTTGGGCCAACCGTTTCTTCCCCTCGGAAGAGGCGCTGAAAGCGAGGAATAAAAAGATGTTTTCCTGCCCGTTTGCCGGCCGCCTGCCTTTGTTGCTGGCTTTGGCTTTTGCCGTGGTTCCCGCTGTGGCTCAAACTGCTCCATCCCCGAACAAGGCCGCGGAGCAGGCCGCCGAACGCGAGGCGATCATCCAGGATCGCCAGTTGTTGCTCGACCAGTTGGGCATCAAGGAACTGCGCCCGCCGGTCAGCCACAGTCCCAATGGGCCTAACGCCGTCAACTACGACGAGGCAAAGGCGAACCCCTACCCCACGCTCCCCGATCCGCTGGTGCTCCAAAACGGGCAACCGGTCACCTCGGCGAAGATTTGGTGGCAACAGCGGCGGCCGGAGATTGTGGAACTGTTCGACCGCGAGATACTGGGCCGCGTTCCGGCCAATGTGCCCAGGATCGACTGGCAGGTGACCAGCCAATCGCGGGTGACGGCAGCCGGAATCCCGGTGGTGATGAAGCATCTGGCCGGAAAGGCGGACAACTCAGCTTACCCGGCGATTACGGTGACGCTGGACCTATCGGTGGTTACGCCGGCCGAGGCCAAAGGGCCGGTCCCGGTGATTCTGGAATTGGCCTTCGACTCGGAGCCGATAGCGAACTTTGCCCACTCGATTCCGGAGATGACGCCGGGCGTCAAGGGCAACGAAGGGCCCAGTTGGCAGGAACAGGTGCTGAGGCGCGGATGGGGCTATGCGGTTCTGCTACCCACCAGCTTTCAGGACGACAGCGGCGCGGGCATGAGAAAGGGAATCATCGGCCTGGCCAACAAGGGACTGCCGCGCAAGCCCGAGGACTGGGGCACGATCCGCGCCTGGGCCTGGGGCGCCAGCCGCGTCATGGATTACCTTGAAACCGACAAGGCCGTGGATGCCAAACGGGTGGGCATCGAGGGCCACTCGCGCTTCGGCAAAACGGCGCTGGTGGCCATGGCCTACGACCAGCGCTTCAGCGTGGCCTATATCAGCTCTGCCGGAACGGGCGGAGACAAGCTCTATCGCCACGTGATGGGCGAGCAACTGGAGAACCTGGCCGGCGCGCCCATCTTCTACTACTGGATGGGGGGCAACTTCCTGAAGTACGCCGGTCCGCTGACCACGGGCGATCTGCCGGTGGATGCGCATGAGCTGATCGCGCTGTGCGCGCCGCGGCCGGTATTCATCGGTGTGGGTTCGAGCACGGCGGGCGACGAGTGGGCCGACCCGATGGGCGAGTTTTTGGGAGCCGTCGGCGCCGGTCCGGTCTACCGCTTGCTGGGCAAGAAGGATCTGGGTACAAAGACGTTTCCGCCCATGGAGACAGGATTGATGGCGGGCGACCTGGCCTTCCGGCAGCACCGTTTCGGGCATACGCCCGGCCCGAACTGGCCTACATTCCTCGACTTTGCGGCGCGCTACCTGGAGCCGTCGAAGAAAAAGTAGTAGCGCAGCAGTAGGCCAGCTTTCTTGATCCCGTTCCACTGCTCGGGTGCCCAGGTCTGGATTTTCAGACCTGGGAGAGCACGAACCTCGCCCGGAGCAAACTCATGCGGTCGGGAGCCTAGAGTTGCTTCTCCATCAGGATGCCGTGAATCCGCACTCCCGGCTTGAGCGGCCTGGAGGGATTGAAGTCGGTGACGCCTACCTCCACGTAGCCATAGCGGCGATAGAGCGGCAGCAACTCCGGCCGCATGTTCAGGACGATGATCTCGACCGCCCGGCAGCCGGCGGCGCGGAAGCGGTCCTCGGCGGCCGTGGTCAGCCGCTGGGCCAGCCCCTGCCGCTGACGGGCCGGGTCGACGGCCAGCATCCCCAGGTAGCCGCGTTCGCCCCTGAACTCCATGAAGACTGAGCCGAGCAGGCTGCCGGAAGCGTCCTCGGCCATCAGAATCGACCCTTTGGCCATCAGGTTGGCCAGCCTTTCAAGGTCGGTGCGGGTGCCCTCGATGAACTGTTCGATGGAGAAGGCGGCGTTGATGAGCGCGATCAGACGGGGTGCGTCCTCCTGGCTGGCGATGCGGAAAGCGATCTGGGTGTGGGGGGCTGCGCCGATAGACTCCATGCCATCATCATAGGGTGGGCAGAGGGGCGCGGAAAACTCCGGGCCCCCGGGCATTTTCCAGAGGCGCGGAATGGAGTAGGCTCAAATTATGGAATTCATTGTCAGTGAGCTGGAACGGGAGCCGGTCGATTTCGATCTTGCCCTGGCGCCGGGCGCGGTCGATTTCGGGCAAGAGGCGGAGCAGTCGGGTCCGCTGGCGGTTGAGGGGCGCGCGGAGGTGATCCACGAGCACCGCGGGCCGAAGGACATCGTTGCCGACATCCGGCTGAAGGGCGCCTGCAAGGGCGAGTTTGTGGTGCCCTGCGCGCGCTGCGTGGAGCCGGTCAAAATTCCCATCGAGGCCGAGTTTGACCTGATTTTCCGTCCGGCGGTGGTGGATGCCGACGGTGGAGAACGGGCCATCTCAGCACCGGAAACAGAAATCGGGTATTATCTAAAGGACAGTCTATTGCTTGAGGATGTGCTGCGGGAGCAGGTGCTTTTGTCCCTGCCGGTCAGAACACTGTGCAAGCCGGACTGCAAGGGACTTTGCCCGCGCTGCGGCGTAAACCGCAACCTGGAGACATGCTCGTGCGAAGAGGGTCCTTCCGACCCCCGCTGGCAGGCTCTGGGAGCGCTCCGCAGCCGGATCAAGTCCTGAGAAATCAGCCCCCTGCCAGAAACAGGGAGCTCTGTCCGCTGCCCAAGGCAGCCAATGCCCCGTGCCGCCCGTGCCGTTTCCCTCATTCAGAGGGAGCGGAGCAGGACGCCGCGTTGTTTGGCGTCCGAACGGAAAGCAGTGGCCGGAGCAGACGAAAGGAATTGCACCATGCCGAATCCGAAAAGGCGCCACTCCACGCGCCGTACCGCCAACCGCCGCGCCCATGACTTCCTGACCGCTGTGGGTGTTTCCGAGTGCCCCACCTGCCACGAGAAGAAGCTGCCTCACCGGGCCTGCCCGAAGTGCGGCGCCTACAAGGGCCGTGCGGTTCTCGCCATTAAGGAAACCGAGAAGTAGACTCGACCCCATGCTTATCGATATCGCGCTCGACGCCGTAGGGTCCGACAAAGCACCCGAGCCTGAGATTCGCGGGGCGATACTTGCTTGCAAGGCGCTGCCCGTGCGGGTTCACCTCGTTGGTCCCGAGGCGGAGCTGCGCGACCAACTGGACGAGTTGCTGGGGGACGAAGAGCTGCCCATTGTGATCCACCATGCCTCCGAGAGGATCGGCATGGAGGAGAAGGCTGCGCACGCTGTCCGCACCAAGCGCGACAGCTCCATGCGCGTTGGGCTGAAACTTGTCCGCGAGGGCAAGGCCGCGGGCTTTGTTACCGCGGGCAACACCGGCGCTGCCATGGCCACCGCAAAAATGGTGCTTGGCGCTCTGCCCGGCGTCGATCGCCCGGCCTTGGCCACTCCCATGCCTGCCGCCACCGGCAATCCCTGTGTGCTGCTTGACGTGGGCGCCAATGTGGACTGCAAGGCGCACAACCTTGAGCAGTTCGCGGTGATGGGCGAAATGTACGCGCGCACCGTGCTCAAGATCGAAGCGCCGCGCGTGGGCTTGTTATCGATTGGCGAAGAAGAGAGCAAGGGCAACGACCTTACCCGCGAGGCCTACCCGCTGCTCAAGGCGCTGCCCATCAATTTCATCGGCAACGTCGAGGGCCGCGACATCTTCTCCGGACTGGCCGACGTGATTGTCTGCGATGGCTTCATCGGCAATGTGGCGCTGAAGACCAGCGAGGGTGTGGGCCGCTTTGTGCGCGATGTGCTGCGCGAGTCGCTTACGCAGACCGTCACGGCCAAGGTGGGCGCACTGCTTGCCCGCCAGGCCTTCAACGAATTTCGCCGCAGGCTCGACTATCGCGAGTACGGCGGCGCGCCGCTGCTGGGTGTGCGCGGTGTTTGCATCATCGGGCACGGCTCTTCCAACGATCGCGCCATCTACAACGGCATCCGCGTGGCCTATGAATTCGCTGTAGGCGGCACCGTGGCGCGGATCGAGCGGGAGTTTGCGAACCAGGGCGGCAAGAGTGCGGCGGGGCAGCCGGAGAGCGGCGAAAGCAGCGCTCCCAATGCTCCCGCGCGGTAGACGATGACCGCCTCTTTCTCCAACCCATCCTCAAGAGTCCCCATCGATCCGGCGATCCTGGATCTGCTGGCCTGTCCGGCTTGCCAGGGCGAGCTGCGGTCCGAGGCCCAGCGCGCCGTCTGCGCGTCCTGCGGGCGGGCCTACCCGGTTGTCGATGGCATTCCCGTGCTGATCGCCGGGCGGGCCGGACAAGCGTAGCGCCGACACGCCGGTAAGCCGGCGCCACAGCACTTGAGCACTCCTCCACTTATACTCAAACCATGCAGCCAGCAAGCGTCATCGTGACCGAGCTGAACGAAGCCCGTGACATTGCCCGTGTGGTGGAGAGCCTGCTGCGTCAGGACCCGCCGGCGGCAGAAGTGATCGTGGTGGACGGCGGCTCGACGGACGGAACATGGGAGTGGCTGGAGGCCAAGGCGGCCGGGGAGCCGCGCCTGCGGGCGATCCGCGACGAGTCCTGCAGCTTGAAGCACTCCGACGGGCCCGTGTCCCGCGGGCGGAACGTGGCCATACGGGCCGCCAAGACCGGCATCGTTGCCTGCGCGGATGCCGGGTGCACTTATGAGTCCGATTGGCTTGCGAATCTGACCGCGCCCATCGCCGAGGGCAAGGCCGAGTACGCATTGGGCGGCTCGTATCTTGACCCAGCCGATCCGACGGTGTGGGATGTGGCCTCGGCGCGCTACTTCAGCGTCAAGCTGGCCCCGCTGGAGCCCACCAAGTCCTGCACGGCCCGCTCGATGGCCTTTACGCGGGCGCTGTGGGAGCGGGTGGGCGGGTTTCCTGAGTCGGTGCTGGTGGGCGAGGACACGCTCTTCGACTTTGCGGCGCGGCGGCAGGGGCAAACGGCCTTTGTAGCCAACGCCAAAGCGCTCTATCGGCCCCAAAATACCTACCGCATGGCCTGCCGGCAGATGGCGCGTTATGCCGTCAGCGACGGTATGGCGCGGGTGCGCGGAGCGCGGCTGGCGCGCCATGCGGCCCGTTGCCTGCTGCAGGTTGCGGCTCTGCTTAGCCTGCAGTGGACGGTGGCTCCGCTGCTGGTGGTGCTGGCCATCGAGGGCTGGTACGCCTTTGGCAAGGACGGGCGGCAGGTGGCCGGCTACGGCGCGGGCGCGCTGCTGGCGAGGATGGCGTTCTCGGCCTCGGTGCCGTGGATTGTGGCAGTGAACCAGACCCTGGGCCTCTTCCGCCAGGAACGGCAGACGAACTGGCAGAACAGTGGGGCAGGGACCAAGGGACGAAGAGATCAGGGGCGCGGCGGGACCACGTAGAAATAAATCGCTACATAGTGGGCGATGCTGCCGGCCAGCACAAAGATGTGCCACGCCGCATGAAAGAAGCGCAGCCGGTCCAAGGCAAAGAAGACAATGCCCAGCGTGTAGGCCAGGCCTCCGGCTCCCAGCCAGGCCAGACCGTGCCAGTCCATGGCATGGGCCAGCGGCAGCACGGCAAATACGATTACCCAACCCTGCAATAAATAGACCGCAGCTGACAGAACGGCCAGCGGACCTGTCTTGAAGCGCTCCATGGCGACGCTCTTTGAGACGATGCCGGCGATGGCCAGCGTCCAGACGATGCCAAAGATGAACCATCCCAGCGGGCCATGCAGCGTGACCAGTGTGAAGGGCGTGTAAGTGCCGGCGATGAGCAGATAGATGGAGGCGTGGTCGAGGATCTGGAAGACGTTGACGGCGCGGGTGCGCACCAGCGAGTGATAGAGCGTGGAGCAGAGATAGACCAGCACCAGCGTAGCCGCGAAGATGGAGCAGGAGACAACGTGCCAGGCCGTGCCGCGCGTGGAAGCGGCGATGAGGAAGACGGCCCCTACGATGGCCAGACCGGCGCCGATGCCGTGCGTGATGGCGTTGGCCAGGATGTCGCTGAGCCGCGCGTAAGTTTGCACAAGTTGATGATAGTGCGCCAGCGGGCGGTGCCGATCCGGGACGCGGGACGGAAAGGGGAAATTCACGCGGCAGGTGATCGTTTCGGCGTACTTTTTCAGTGGAGAAGATGACTGGAAACCCGTTACGTTGCCAGCGGGGGCGTGGTGCGAGAGCCCTTTCGAGCACGGGAGGAAGAGGCCTGGAAGATGACAAATGCGGAGGCGCTGCCGGTGGATGGGCGGAACGGTGCAGAGCTTGCCGGGCGGTTGACGGAGGTGGCGCTGAACTACCAGCAGATGCTGGAGCGCGATCCGCAGAACGCGGAGGCGCTGCTGGGCATGGGGCTGGTGGCGCTGGCCAGCGGGCAGACAGCCGCTGCGGTGCGCATGGCGCGGGCCGGTGTGGAGGCTGCTCCGGGGATGTTGCCGGCATGGGTAACACTGGGTGAGGCGCTGAAGGCCGACCAGAAACTGGAGCAGGCTGAAACAGCGTATGCCCAGGCGATCCGCATGGACGGAATGAACCCACTGGCGCGGATGGGCATGGGCGAACTGCGGCTGGCGCAGAGGCTTCCCGCGGAGGCGTCTGCGGAGTTTGGGCTGGTGCTCCGGCGGGAGCCGGCGATGGCTGCCGCGTGGCTGGGCATGGGCAATGCCTTTGCACTGATGGGCCGGTATGCGGAGGCGCTGGAACACTACGAGCGGGCGCTGGCACTCAAGCCGCTGCTGCCGGAGGCGGAGTTTGCCGCGGGCTTTGCGCTGGCGCGGCTGGGCAGAAGCAAGGAGGCGGAGCAGCGCTACAGGCGCGCCCTGCACAGCAGGCCGGACTTTGCAGCGGCGTGGCTGAACCTGGGCTGCCTGCAGCGGGAGATGGGCAAGGACATCTTTGCCGAGGCGGCGCTGCAGCGGGCGTTGCAACTGCGGCCGGAGTTGGCCAATGCGTGGATCAATCTGGGACTGCTGGAGCGCGACCGCCACCGCCCGGAGAAGGCCGGGGAGTATCTGCGCAAGGCCTTTGCGCTGAATCCCGACCAGGTGGACACGATGGTGGCGTGGTGCCAGTTTCGCGCGGCAGAGGGCGATACGGCCGGCGCGTGGGCCTGGCTGCGCTGGGCTCTGGTGCGCAATCCCGAGCACGAAGAAGCACTGAACATGCAGGGCATCCTGCTGCACCGGGAGCAGCGCTATGCCGAGGCGGTGGAGGTCTTCCAGCGAGCCGAAGCGCTGGGGCACAAGGCGGCGGCATCCAACCGCGGCAATACGCTGCTGGACATGGGCCGGGCCGCGGAGGCTCTGGAGGCGCACAAGACGGCGGCCAAGCGCGATCCGGAGTGCGCCGGAGCGCTCTACAACCTGGCGCTGACGCGGCTGCGCATGGGCGAGTGGGAGCGCGGCTGGCGGGAATACGAGGCGCGCTGGCAGTTTCGGCAGGTGCATACAAGGCCGCGCATCTTCAAGCAGCCGCACTGGCGGGGCGAGGAACTGCACGGAGAAGGCGTGCTGCTGCATGCCGAGCAGGGACTGGGTGACACGATCCAGTTCTGCCGCTATGCGGCGCTGGTGGCCGCGCGCGGCGGCAGGCCGATTCTGATGGTGCAACATGCGGCGGAGCGGCTGCTGCGTTCGCTGCCCGTGGTGCGCAGCGGCGCGGCCACTGTGGCCCGGCCCGGCGATCCGGCAACGGGCTTCGCGCTGGAGTGCCCGCTGCTCAGCCTGCCCGCGGTCTTTGGAACTACGGTGGACACAGTCCCGTGGAAGGGTGCCTACCTGGGCGCGGAACCTGAAGCTGTGCGCGAAAAGCTGCGGCAGACGGTACACCTGGGCGCAGGGCCGCGCGTGGGCATTGCCTGGGCGGGCAATCCGCGCTACAAGGCGGACCGGCAGCGCAGCATGAGGCTTGAGACCTTGCTACCGCTTCTGCGCAGGCCGGGATTTACATGGATCTCATTGCAGAAGGGCGAGGCGGCGGAGCAGCTTGCGGCTTTGCCGGACGATGTGCGCATCGAGGACGGATGCAGCCGGGACCGCGATCTGGCCGAGACGGCCGCGCTGCTGGCGACGCTGGATGTGGTGGTCACCACGGACACCTGCATTGCGCATCTGGCCGGGGCCATGGACAAGCCGGTGTGGATTTTGCTGCCGCACCTGTCGGATTGGCGCTGGATGCAGGAGCGGGAGAGCACGCCGTGGTATCCCTCGGCGCGCCTGCTGCGCCAGAAAGAGCCGGGCGCGTGGGCAGGCGTGCTGGAGCGCGCCGCTGCAGAGCTGGAGAACTACCGCCGCACGCAGTGGCGCGCAGCAAGCTGAGGCTGCACATTCCGCAGAAAAAACGGGCCGTTCTCCTGACGAAGAGAGCGGCCCGCTGGAATTTCCGAACGCTGAAAATGGTGAAAAATTCCCTAGCCGAGGGTGAGACGCAGGCCGGAGGCGTGCGGCACGGCGACCGTCACCTTGCCGGACTTCAGCGCCAGCGGCTTGGCCGAGGGAACAATGCGTGCTTCACGGCTGTCGAGCGCTGGGCCTTGCAGCGTTTCGGTGTGGACCTTGCCGACCTTGCCCGCGCCAAAGTCCACGGTGAGAGTCAGGTCCTTGGCCTCATCCTTGTTGAGGATGATGACGGAGACACGGCCGTCGCCGAGCTTCGCGGCAAAGGCGGCCGCGTCCACGCCGGTGGCTTGCAGCGCTGCCGTCAGGTCGGCTTTCAGGAAGGTTGCGCCGCTGAACTCGCCGGCGAACTTCAATCCGTAGGCGACCGGCTGCAGCTTGTACTCCTGGCCGAAGGTGGCGATGGGCGTGTAGAAGGGATGCGGATGCGTGGCGATCTGCTCCTCGGTGGCGCCCTGCTCCTTGAGCATTACGTCGCCGGGCAAGAAGCCGCCTACGGAGTTGGCCACGGACTTGCCGGTGCCGCCATGCAGGTTGATGCCGGAGTAGTTGTTCGAGGCCAGCAGCAGCGAGTAGTTGGCTGACCAGAGCGCCGCCGCAAAGACGTCGGAGACGCCGGGCTTGCCGCCGCGATAGCAGGTGTTGCCCTCGGTCATACGCACGCGCACGTTCATCTTGGCCGCGGCCCCGGTGGCCTTGTCGGCGGTGCGCTGGACGCGCTGCATCGTCTCAGGCTTCAGCAGGTTGGGAATGTTCACTTCGGGATTGGTGGCCGGGCCGCCGAAGTAGTGGTGGTGGCTGATGGTGGTCACGTGGGGCGGATTCTGGATCGAGGGCCAAAGCTCGGCGATCTGGGGCAGCCAGTCCACATTGGCCGCCACGTCGGGCAGGCCGAAGCGGGCGTCGGGCACGCGGGCGGTGATGGCGCGGGCCATGGCCAGCCACTCGTCTAGATATGTCTTCGAGGACCACGTCTTGGGGTCGCGCAGATGGTGGCTGAACATGTCTACTTCGTTGCCGATCTGGAAGTACTGCAGGCTTGCACCCAGCGTCGTGGCCACAAAGGCGGCCTCTTCGGCGGCGCGCTCCGGGGTGTTGGTGCCCATGCCGATGCCGTAGAGGCAGGTCCAGCCGGTGGCCTTCAGAAAGGCGGCCAGGTTGCGGACGGCCTCCGCGGAGACGGGGTAGTACTGGGCCTTGGGCTCGCCAACCACCTCGCGAATCTGCGGATGAACGGGCTCGGGCGAGTCGGGAGTGGGCTTCCAGTAGCCGAACTCGCTGGTATTGCCGCCCAGGCGCAGAACGCCGTGCGCGGAGAGTTCCTTGAAAGCGCGGACCAGCCCGGTATTGGCGGGCGAGAAGAAGCTGGGGTCGGTGAGCTGCTGGACCTCGTAGGAGAGGCCAACGAAGTCTTCCGGCATGTGAGCGCCGGCGGCGTCCGCAGGCAGAACCAGCGTGGCCTGGGCGGAGGAGCTTCCCTGGGCATGAAGGCGGAGAGCAGCGGCGGCCAAGGCAGCAGTCGTCAGAAAGGTGCGGCGGGATTGGGCGGTCATTGGAATCCTTATTTACTTCGAGGTGCGAAACTTTGCCTACAAGTATAGGATGCCGCAGCAACGGTTGGCGCGGCCCGGCCAACTCTGGCGCGCGCGCCGGCCTTTGGGCAACAATGGTGGACGATGGTGCGAGAGATGAACGTGCTGGGGAAACTGGAACTGATCGTGGGGCCGATGCGCTCGAACAAGACAGCCGAACTACTGCGGCGAATCGAGACGCGGCGGCAGTACGCCAAGCAGTATGTGCTGCTGCTGAAGCCGAGCGAAGACACCAAAGCCGCCGCCGGAGTGGTGGAGAGCCGCAACCGCCAGGGCTGCGGCAAGATGGAGGCGGTCGAGTTCCGCGCCTCCGATCCGTGGTCGGTTCTGCCGCTGCTGGCCGAGACCGAGCAGCAGATCGGCAAGCGCGTGGAGTGCATCGCCATCGACGAGGGGCAGTTTGTGGCCGACCTGTTCCTGTTCACCAAGCGGCTGCTCGAACAGGGCTACGACGTGATGGTCTCAGGCCTGGAACTGGACTTTCGCGGACTGCCCTTCGGCGAGATGCTGGAGCTGAACTGGCTGGTGCGCACCTATGCGGGCAACATCACGGAGTTGGTGGCGTATTGCAGTTGCGGCGCCAAGGCGCTCTATCCGCAGCGGCTGATCGACGGCCAGCCCGCGCCGTATGAAAGCCCCATCATCATGGCCGGGGACAACTACGAACCACGCTGCGCGGAACACTTTGTGCTGCCGGGCAGGCCGCACTGAGGGCAGGCACGGATCAGATGGCTGAGGCGGGAGGAAGCGTTCAAGCGGTTGGAACGTTCTTGAACATCTCGGATGAAGGCCTTTGCTGAAGCGCGTCGCTAACGGTGATGCCAGCTCGCCAGATTCCTTGTGTGTCCCGATAGCGATAGAGAAGCTGCTGCATTCGCGTAGTGAACTTGGCACGAATTCTGGAATAGCCCGGTTGGACGTGGACGTTGGCGATATGGCCGGTGCAATAAGTATGGACAGCCATGGGCACGATCAAGGCAGAGGCCAGCAAATCGCAGAGTTGCACGCCGACGTGATTGTCGCTGTGCCCAAAGGTCGGCAACTCCATAATTCGCGGATAGTGCGCTTGCCTGGTGCTAAACATTTGGGTAAAGATCGAGTGAGCGACTGGCACATTCAGTCCCTTGGTACGGGAGTCGGCGATACAGAATCCCGTGTCGCCAGCCGTAGAAAGATAGTGATCGAAGGAGCTGAAGAGCGACTGGCATGCGGCCGTATAGGCGGCGGTGTGTTCGTTTGGCTGGCCTATGGCTTTGACGTAGACCTTTGAGACGAGCCTGAGATCGGAACGGAGACACAGATCGACAACCTCTGAGAGGAACCGAGTCGCATGACGTTGCTGATTGCGGTTGCCGGTGGCGATGTCGCGGCGAAGATCTGCGCCTTTGATCTCGTTCAAGACGGATGCTAGGAAGTGCGTGGCTGGAGGAATCAAGCCCGGAAAGTATGTCCGCTTCAGTTGAAGGAAATCCGGAACCAGTGAAGCGAGACGGGCCTGATTGGTCAGGAGAATTGTAAGAGCGAAGACGGGTTGGTCGTTGTGCAGCGGCGGGTTGGAGACGGTTCCCAGATCTCCCGCGTCGTCCATGTAGGCGATATACATCCGAGTGCCTAACACTAAGGCCGCCTTGCGGCGGCCTTAGGATTTTCTGCCTCGCGAACGAGGACAGTAGATAGGTAATTCTGAAGGGATGTTAGCATGTTTCCCTTTGTCCTTCAATATGAAGAAAAACAAATTTCCTCAGTCAGAAGCACTCTCGCTTCCTGCCATTATCCGGCACGCCCTTCAAAGTGCGCCTCGATCTCTTCCAGCGTCTTGCCCTTTGTCTCCGGCAGGAAGATGGCGGCGATGATGAAGTAGACGAGGGTGAATCCCGCGAAGAGAAAGAAGATGGACGAGTAGCCCCAACGGCCCACGAAGGGCAGGAAGATGCCGGCCAGCGTGGCCGAAAGCATCTGGTTGAGCACCAGCGCCACGCTCATGCCGTTGGAGCGGATGCGGGTGGGCATCAGCTCGCTTAGGGCCAGCCAGACAACCACTCCTGGGCCGAAGGCGTAGCAGGCTATGAAGAAGTAGAGGCCGAGCGCCACTAGCCAGCCGTGGCTGGAACTGGGGATCTGGCCGACCATCGCCTTCTGGATGCGCAAGGGCGCGGTGCGTGCCTGGTCGAGGTTGGCGAAGGGGTTCTTGAAGAAGGCCTCGATGCGGTTGGTGGGCACGCAGCTTTGCCGCGTGATTTCAATGGGCGCGGCGGCCGGGTCGTCGGAGCGGACAGAGTTCGAGGAGGCGATGAAGTCGCCGTATGCGTAGATGATGGTGAGCGAGGCGCGTCCCGGATCGATGGAGCCGGCTTGCGCGGGCTGAACGGCAAGGAGGCGTTCCGCCAGGGTGCGATCGAAGTGCAGGGCGAGCTGCTGATCGGTCCCGACCATGGTCTGCACGATGGGCGCGGCATTGGCTGTGTGCTTCTCGGAGTTGCCGAAGAGCAGGCCCACGCCCACCAGCGAGACGATGATGCCGCCCGTGCCCAGGATGATGAGGAATCGGCGGCCTTTGCGATCCACCAGTTGCATGCCGAGCATGGTCAGCAGGAAGTTGACGGCGGTAAAGGCCACATAGCCCCAGTGCGCGGCGAGGTCCGAGAGTCCGCTCTGCAGCAGGATGCCGGTGTTGTAGCCAATGATGGAGTTGATGCCGGTGCCCTGGTTGAGGAAGAGGATGGTGCAGGCCAGCACGAAGGGGATCACGTACTTGCGGCGCAGCAGGGAGTCCTTGGCCTTCTGTCCGAGGGCTGTGGTACGGGCGGCCTGCGCGACGGCCTCCATCTCGTCCAGTTCCAGGGTGGCCTGTTCGGCAGTGCGGGAGCGCAGCAGGGCGGCGCGAGCCTTCTCCACCTGGCCGCGGCGGAAGAGCCAGCGCGGCGACTCGGAGACGATCAGACTGCCGAGCACGAAGAGCGCTCCGGGCGGCAGCGAGACCCAGAAGATGCTGCGCCAGGCGCGGTCCTTGAAGTGGAACAGGGCATCGGCGGAGGCCGTCTTGGCGAAGCTGTCGACGCGGTAGCTGTAGTAGATGCCTACCAGTGCGGCGGCCACGATGCCGAGCGTCAGCAGCCACTGGAAGACGCCGGTTCCCTTGCCGCGGTTGGAGGCGCCCAGGCACTCGGCTAGATAGAGCGGAACCACCACGCCGATGAGTCCGCCGCTGATGCCCTGCAGCAGGCGTCCGAAGAACAGCGGGCCGAAGCCGGAGGCCAGCGCAATCACGGGGATGCTGACCACAAACGTCAGGCCGCTCAGGACCATGAGGGGTTTGCGGCCCATCCAGTCGGCGAGGATACCGGCGAAGAGCGTGGAAAAGACGCTGCCCAGCAGCACGGCTGCCACGATCACCGAAAGCTCGGCCGCGGTCAGGTGGGAGGTGGCTTCCAGGTAGGGCAGCGCGCCGCCGATAATGCCTACGTCGATGCCGTAGAGCAGTCCTCCCAGGCCGGCTACAAGCAGCAGAAATGCGTTGTAGCGGCGGAGAGCGTAGGAAGCGGGGTCGGCGGCAGAGCTGAGTGCGGTCATCGTGGACGCCTTTCAAGGGGTTCAACGCGGGCTTTGCTCGATAGAAAGCTGCCCGGCCGGAAAAAGTCTGTAGACACCAAGGTAGCAGCGGCGATGGGTGCTCTACAATGATCGCATTGCATCTAAACGCTCATTTTTTTGAGCTGAAGGTGGGGAGTATGTCGAATTTCGGAGTTGCCTGGGGAAAAGTGTGTGCCGGCGCACTGCTGGCAGGGCTATGTCTGCATCTGGCGGCGCAGCCAAAGCTGCTGCCAGCGCCGCGAGAGGCGCACTGGGCGCAGGAGACGGCGCTGCCGGAGCGGCTGGTGGTCGCCGTGCCGGGGCGCGATGCGGACGACGAGTTTGCCGCCGCGGACTTGCGGGAGTTTCTCGGCCAGCCTGCTACGGAAAAGGCTTCCGCGGCAAGAAAGACGGCTGCGCAGGCTGGAGCTTATCGTGTCGTACTGCTGCGCGCCGCATCGGCGGAAGCCAAAGCGCTGCTGGAGCGCCAGAAGCTGAGCTTTGACGCGGCCATGCAGCAGGAAGGCTATGTGCTGGTGGTGGAGCCGCGTCAGACCACGATTGTGGGCGCGACCGGCTCGGGTGTCTTCTACGGCGTGCAAACCTTCAAGCAACTGCTGCCACTGGCGGGAACTCCGCGCGTGCTGCCGACGGGCACGGTGCGCGACTGGCCGGCGATGCGCTACCGCGGCATTGACGACGATCTTTCGCGCGGGCCGTTTCCCACGCTCGACTTCCAGAAGCACCAGATACGGATGATCGCGGCCTACAAGGGCAACATCTACTCGCCCTACTTCGAGCACACGCTGCAGTATCCCAACCAGCCCATGCCCGCGCCGCCCGGCAGTTCCATGACGCCGGCCGACGTAAAGGAACTGGTGGCCTTTGCGCAGCGGTATCACGTAACCGTCATTCCCGAGCAGGAGGCCTTCGGGCATCTGCACCACGTGCTGAAGTACGAGCTGTATCAGGATGTAGCGGAGACGCCGCACGGGCATGTGCTGTCGCCCGCGCAGCCGGGTACGCTGCCGCTCATCAAGGACTGGTTCACGCAGATCGCTGAGGAGTTCCCTTCGCCTTTCATCCACATAGGCGCGGACGAGACGTGGGACCTGGGGCTGGGCCGCACGCGCGAACAGGTGGAGCAGAAAGGCTACGGGCCGGTGTATGTGGACTTCCTGAAGCAGATTCACGATGAGCTGGCTCCGCTGCACAAGCGGCTGCTGTTCTGGGGCGACATTGGCGGGGACGATCCGAAGGCTGTGCCCGGGCTGCCCAAAGACATGATCGCGGTGCCGTGGAACTACTGGGATACGCGCGGATTTACCCGCATGTTGGAGCCCTTTGCCAAGGCGGGAATGGAGACCTGGGTTGCGCCGGGCGACGCCAACTGGAACGAAGTGTATCCGGTGGCCAAGACGGCGCTGTGGAACATTCAGGGCTTTGCGCGCGAGGGCCAGCAGATGGGCTCGACCGGCCTGCTGAACACTGTGTGGAACGACGATGGCGAGGGGCTTTTCAATCTGGACTGGTACGGCGTGCTGTTTGGCGCGGTGGCGGCGTGGCAGCCGGGAGAGAGCCCGATTCCCGATTATCAGGACGCCTATGGGCAAACCTTCCATGGCGACGCCACCGGCAAGGTGAACGAAGCCCAGAAGGAGTTGATGGCCGCCCAAGGATCGCTCTCCGAGGCCAAGACAAAGATGAGCAGCGACGAACTGTTCTGGCTGGACCCATGGAGCGAGCAAGGGCAGGCGGTTGCGGAGCGGCTGCTGCAGGTAGCTCCGGAACTGCGCAAACATGCGGAGCGGGCCATTGTGCTGCTCTACGAAGCGCAGACGGCCAATCCGGCCTTGCGCAACCGGGACGCGTTGCTGGCCATGGACCTGGGCGCGCGCCGTCTTGACCTGATCGGCATGAAGTTCCAACTGGCCGACGAGATGGCCAGCGGCTACGCGCGGGCCTACGCCGAGCAGCAGAAGAAGCCCATGCCCAAGGATGTTCGCGCCGGGCTCTATGAGGCCACCGGCATGAATGGACGCTGCGACGATCTGCGCGATGCCTATTCGGCCATCAAGGGCGAATACAGCCAGGTCTGGCTGGGCGAGAACCGCCCCTACTGGCTGGAGAACGTTACGGTGCGCTACGACATGGAGATGCGCAAGTGGGTGGCGCGGAGCGACGCCTTCCAGCAGGCCATCGGCCAGTTGCACAACGGCAAGGGGTTGCCTTCGCCGGAGACGCTCGGGCTGCCGAAGTCCCTGCGCTAAGCGGGACTGAGCCGGGCGGCCCAGCGCCGTCCGGCTGTTCCTGAAGAGAAAAAATTAGCGGCAAATACATGAAAAGGGCTGCGTGCCGCATAGAAAAGCTGCACAGAACGCTATCCGGCGTAGCACACTGAGAACATGCTGAACTTCGACGCACGGCACACGCTCCCCACACTGTTGCTGATCGACGACGATCTGGTCAGCCGCGAAGTGACGGCGACGGTGTTGATCATGAACGGCTACAGCGTGTACACGGCCGAGAACGGCGAGTCAGCGACGGAACTGCTGGATAGCGAAAAATGCGCTCCGGACGTGATCCTGATGGATGCGCAGATGCCCGGGCTGAGCGGCGTGGAGTTGATCGCGGCGCTGCGCCGGCGGATCAAAGCGTACATTTACGCGATCAGCGCCAGCCGGCTTCCGCCGGAACTGGCTGAGGCCGCCGACGGGTTCCTGCAGAAGCCCTTCGATGCAGCCGCGCTCACCAGACTGCTGGAGCGACGCACCCCCAACGAATTCCTGCGCGATGCGGAACTGCTGGAGCAGAGCGAGCCTGTGATCAACCCCGATACGCTGGCGCAACTGCGCGGGATGATGTCGCCCACAGCCGTCAAGGAGATCTATGCCGCGGTGGTGGCGGACCTGTACAAGCGCATGAATGCTCTGGAAGAAGCCATCGGGCGAAACGACACAGCCGAGATTCGGCGCGTCGGGCACGCCATCAAGGGCGGCTGCGGCATGGCGGGAGTCATGCAGGCGGCGCAAATCGGCGCATCGTTCGAAGCTTTGCCGCCGACGCCGGATGGTAACCAACTGGATAACAATAGGGCATTACTGCGCGATTTGCGCGCCGCCACCGAAAGGCTGGAGCGTATGCTTGAGGCAGAATTCTCGGTTTGAGGCAAATCTGTCTTCCGGAGGCAAGCCGCAATCATGGAACGCCCGATACGTATCGTGTTGGCGGACGATCATCCTGTAGTTCGCATCGGTGTGCGCAACATGCTGGTGGAAGCGGACGGCTTTGACGTAGTGGGAGAAGCCACGGACGGCGACGAAGCCATTACCCAGACGTTGGAATTGCAGCCGGATATTCTTCTGCTGGATGTGCAGATGCCTCGCCTGCCCGGGCTGGAGGCGATGCGCGCCATCATGAGCGGGCCTTCGACGGCCAAGATTCTGCTGCTGACCTCGACGATTACCACCCAGCAGATTATTGAAGCATTGCAGATTGGGGCGCGCGGCATCGTGCTGAAAGATGCGCTTGCCAACCATCTGCAAACCGCCATTCGCACGGTGGCTTCAGGCGACTACTGGATCGGCGGCAAACGCGTGGTGAATCTGGTCTCGGCGCTGCACGACCTGATGCAGCAGGCGGCCGTGCCGCAGCGCAAGACCTACGGCCTTACACCGCGCGAACTGGATGTGGTCGGTTGCATCGTGGAAGGCTGCTCGAACCGCGACATCGCCAATCAGTTTACCTTGAGCGAAGAGACGGTCAAGCGCCACCTCTCCAACATCTTCGACAAGACCGGAGTTTCAACGCGCCTGGAACTGGCGCTGTTCGCGATTGCGCATCACCTGGTGGACCCGAAGTAAGAGAGCGCCGCCGGATTTATCCACTTTCAAGCGAGGCAGAGAAACAAGAACATGGGCCTTCCACGCCAGAGCAGCGCGGAAGGCCCATGTTGTCTTTGCAATGCTGCTCAGGCGCGGGCGAACTCGTAGGCGAGCTTGCCCTTGGCTATGGGCTGCCGGGTGTTGAGCAGGATGCGGTACACCTGTTCGCCCCAGTCCTCGCGCAGATGCGGGTCGGTGAGCGCGATCTTCTCCACGGCCGCCGAGAGTTCCGCATCCTTGAAGGCGATCTTCGCATCCGCACTGGCGCCCGAGGCGAGCTTCAGCGTGACCGCGCCGGCTGTGGCAGTGGGGATGCGCGGCGTCATTACGGTCAGCGCGATGGGTACGGCGCGCTCGAGTTCGAAGTTTTCCTCCACCTGGATTCTTCCCGTCTTGCGGTCGAGGGTCACGGTGCGGACCCACGATTTGACGCCAGCCTCCTTCGGGTAGGCGCTGGCAATGTTGAAGGACACCGTGGCGCGGCTGTCGTCGGTGGAGTATTTGCGGTCCGTGGCGGTGAAGTGGACGCCGTCGCGCTGCATCACGCCGCCGATGGTGGGCAGATTGTGGAAGGCCGACTGCATCGTCCAGATGGTGTAGCGCTGGGCGGAGAAGGTCTTGGCGGTGTAGGCCTCGACGCCGACATCGATGGCTACCGGCTCGCCGTCCTGGTAGATCACAAAGTTGCCTGTATCGTTGTGGCTGTGGCTGCGGCCATTGTTCGAGGCCAACACGGCCACGTACATGCCCGCCGTTGACCCGGCCTTCTGGCGCGCGGTCATCAGGCCGAAGTCGGGATACCAGGCGTCGCGCACCAGCACGTCTTCCTGGCGGGCGGCGCGAATCTCGGCGGCTTCGATCACGGCAGGGAGCGAGCGCGTCAGGCTGGTAAGGTTCACCTCCATGGCGCGGGCCAGTCCCTCACCCCTGGCGTTCCAGCCATCCTTGGCCGCGTAGAAAGCGCCGAAGGCCATCAACTGCTCGTCGTGCACGGCCTTGCCGAAGCGGTAGAGCACGTCGCCGGAAGGCGAGGCCTTGCCGTGCACGTCGCCGTAGTCCACATAGTCGTCGCCGGCGATGTGCACGTTCAGGATGAAGCGGCCCATGGCGTCCACGAAGGGATTCGCAAAGATGCCGGTGGAGTTGCCGGTGGCCGACTCGAGCGCTTGCAGCACCTCAAAGAGGCATAGTACGGAACGGCTGTAGTAGCCGGGGCCTTCTTCTTCTGCGGCGTCGGCCCAGTAGTCGTTGAGGAAGGCATCGACGCTGCGGGCGATCCGCACCGTCTCGGCGACGCGCAGCTTTGGGTCCTCTTCCAGCAGCAGATTGGTGACCAGCAGATTGGAGTTGATCCACGGGCACCAGTTGTTCAGGCGATGGCCTTGCTGCGGACCTCCCAGGCCCATCCAGGAAAAGTCGTTGCGCTCGCGGGCGGGCTTCAACATGCGGCGCTCGGTTTCGATGCGGATACGTTTGTTGATGAGCGGCGAAACCTGGTCAAACTGCGTGCCCAGAAGGTAACTGGCAAGCGAGAGCAGTTGCGCTGTCTCGGCAGAGAACAGCTCAATGATGGGCTCGGTCACGTCAGGCAGGCCAACGCCGGCCTTTTGTGCGGCCATGTGCGCGGGAACGCCCCAGAAGCTCTCTTCGCAGATCAGCCACACGCCGTTGGCGATCTCGTCGATGAAGCGGCCCTTGCCTTCCAGGCACTCGGCGATAATGAGCCGCTGCAGCATGGCGCGGCGGCCAAAGCTGTCAGCCTCAAAGCGGGTGCGGTTGCCGTTGCGGCGGAAGTCGAGGAAGCGCGTGGCGAGCAGTGCCTTCCAGCCGGTCTTGACATCGGCCTCGGCGCGGGCCACAACGGCAGTGCGGATGTCGTCGGGAACCGCAAGCCATGCGGCGCGCTCGTCGCACTTGGGATACGGATGCCATGCGCCAAAGGCGGCGAGTTTGCTTTCGAGGAACGACTCGGTGTAGGTGGAACTCAGCAGATTGTGGGGCGCAACGAGCGTCTGGCCGGCGGCGGCAAGGCCGGGCAGCGCGTCGATGCGGTGAAGAAGGTTGTGCTGGCTTGCCAAGGCAACGGATCCTGCAAGGAAGTGGCGGCGATTCATCGTGGTTTTCCTCTCCGGGGCTGGTAGAGCGGTTCTGGCTGGGCGACCAAGAAGATTCGCCGCACGAGCTGAACTGCTTCCAGCGCCGCGAGCAAGTATAAGCGGAAGGCGGAAAGGCTGGCGATAGCTTTGCCGGAGTGCCTTCGAGCAGTGGAGAGACGCCAGTTGGCTGCCGGCGGGCTCGTGCGGTCGCAGGAATCGGTGAAGGGTGCTAGTCTGGCTTTTTCCGGAGTTTGCACTCTGTTGGAGCGCCTATGGGGATACTCACCAGAATCGGCATCGCGTTGGACTCGGATTTGCTGGAGCGGTTCGATCGCTCGATCGCGCACAGCGGCTACACAAACCGCTCGGAAGCGTTTCGCGACCTGATCCGCGACCGGCTGGTGGCGGCGCAGACGGCCTCTCCGGACGCCACGGTGGTGGGCACAGTGACCCTGATCTACGATCATCACGCGCATGGAGTGGGCGAGAAACTGACCGAACTGCAGCACGCGCACCACGAACTGGTGGTTTCCACCAGCCATGCTCATCTGGACCACGACTCCTGCCTTGAAGTGCTGATCGTGCACGGGACAGCGAAGCAGGTAGAGCAGTTCGCCGAACGTCTCATCGGACTGAAAGGCGTTCAGCATGGGCGGCTGGTGAAGACCGTGCCGGCGCATGCTCTGGAAGCGGGCAAGAAGAGCGCCCACAAGCACACACACAAGCATCCGCACGATTGATCCGGCCCTTAAACACTGTCCTGCGTTCCCACCCATTTCGCGAATGAGACCTGCGGAATGGATGGGGCACGGAGCCTCTATTTGAAGGCCGGATCTATAGCTGTGCAGCCTCAGAAGCTTCTTAGCAGCGCAAACCGCGCCTGAAACGGCTCTACCGGATGCGCGACACGCGTGAAGACAGGGGAGCCGATCGGCGTTCCCGCCGAAGTGAGGCCCGGCAGTACGCGGGACTCGTATGCGTAGTCAATGTCGCTGTCACTGCGGTCGAGCATGTTCAGGAATTCAGCCGATACGCGCCACTTCTTGCCGATCCGGTAGCCGAGTTCTCCATTGAGCATCACGGTTTGTTTTGAGCGGAAGACTCCATCGGAGGTCAAATCGCGCGGACCAAAGTAGCGCAGACGCAGGCTCGACGAAAAGCCCCGGAGATCGTGCAGCGCGATGCCCGATGCAATCACCAGTCCCACGGCCTCGGGGACCCGCTTGCCGCCGGGGCTGTTCGGCGCGGCATCGCCGTCGTCGAGCTGGGTAAAAAGCGCCCTTGAATTCGCAAAATCGAAATCGACGGCCAGATGTTCCCGCGGCGTGTAGTAGTTTGCCCATTCCACGCCGTAGCGGTTGCTCGACTGTTCCGAGGCGCTTGTGCCGCCGGTGTCTCCATCTTGCTGCAGTTCGGAATTGCTATGCAGATACCAGAGCGCAAAGGTGCTTTGCAGATGCGGAACAGCCAACGTGCGCACGCCGATTTCCCCGCCTTTGGTTTGGACCAGCGGGGGAATCTTCGCGCAGAGCGTATTGGGGTAGGGATTGTCCGCCGAAACCGGTTCGACTGTTTGCGTTGCGCCGCGCCCGTCGTTCGAGTGGAAGCTGAATCCGCCCTGCAAGTAGAACTCGGTGGCGGCCCACGGCCCGAAGATCAAACTTGCTTTGGGGCTGGGCAGAAATTTTGTGGCCGAGCCGGAGTTGGCGGCGTTCACCGCTGCCGAATAAGCCAGGCTGGTGACGACGAATTTCTCGTCGTCGCCGCGCAACGCTGCGACTGAGCGGAATTTGCTTGTCCACTGAATCTTGCTTTCCGCATATATGCCCACGATCGTGTCTGTAAAGCGATCCCTCTCCCGGGTGGCGGGCAACGCCGGAGGATTCGGGCCGCCGGTGTCGTAATCGGTCTTGTCCATGCGCACGCGATTCTTCGTTGCGTAAAGGCCGTTGTCGATCCAGTCGTTACGGACCTGCAGGCCAACCGTATTCGCAACTCCGCGGCCCAGCCACTGGCCGAAGATCGTGTGGCGCGCATCCATGCCAGCCACCCAGCGCCGGTCCTGCTGCTCGAATTGATCGCCGCGGATGGGGTCCACCAGGTAGTAAGTGAAGTTGGAGAACAAGTCCAGATCGTAATAAAACCCGTAGACAGAGACCTTCGACGCGGAGTTTGTGCTTTGCCGATGGCCCTCGGCCTGCAAGCTATAGCGCTGGCTGTGGCCGCCGTCGGTGGGGTCCAGTGTGCCGTACAGACCAACCAGAGGGACCGCGCTCACGGGAATCTGATCGCTGGAGTGCCATCTTCCGTGGTAGCCGCGAGCTGTAACGCTCATGCCATCCGCATCGTCGCCCTGGCTGTAGGTGAGCAAGCCGTTGAGCTTGCCGTAGGCATCCGGATGCACCCACGGGCCGTTGTCGTAATACACTTCTCCGCCGTAGAGCAGGCTGCCCAAACCGAGCTTTTGCGATGCGCCGAAAACTCCCCGCCCATAGCCAAACATGCCGCCTTCAAAAGTGACGAAGTTCCGGGGCAGCGTCTTGAAGTATTCCACGTGGGCCGAACCCGCCGAGCCATAGTTGCCGATATCTGCGTAGTAAGGCCCCTTCTCGAAGTTCACGCGCTTCACGAACTCCGGGATCACGGTATTCATGTCCGAGTAGCCCTCGCCGTGCGCGTGCGACGGCAGGTTCAGCGGCATGTCGTCGATGAAGATGGCGAAATCCGTTCCGTGGTCCAGATTGAAGCCGCGCAGAAAATACTGGTTGGCCTTGCCGCCGCCGGCGTGTTGCGTGACGATGAGCCCGGGAACCGTCTCCAACACTTCTCCCGAGCGAAGAATCGGACGATCCTGAATTTCCGCTGCGCCCACTGTTCCCTGGGTCCCGGATTCGGCGATTCCGATCAGGTCGTCCTCGCGGCCCTGCACGTTGACGGTGGTGCTCACCGAGCCCACTACCAGGGAGATGCGCAGCGGGGCCGGCGCGCCGATGGTTCCTATGGCGACCAGCATCTCTTTGGTTTCAAAACCGGGATTCATTGCGACGAGCCGATAAGTGCCTGCCGCGAGTCCTGAAAAAACGAAGGCGCCGTTCGTGCTCGAATGTGCTGTTCTTTCTAGAGTGCCGTTCGCGCTGAGAATATGCACCTCTGCCCCGGCAATTGCCGCGCCGGACGAGTCAACGACAGTTCCCGATAGCTGGGTCGAATAGGCCTTCTCCGCCGCGGCGATGGGGTGGGCCTGCGGATCGAGCGCGTGCCCGCCGTTCGCGGACTGCTGCGCGGAAAGCAGCGAGGCAGCGGTGAACAGGGTGAAGAAGACGCATCGGCGAATGAACATTGACGCTGGCTCCAAGAAGAGATTGAACGCTCCCAAAGCTTTACCATTCGCTCGGATTGTTGGGCCGGGGTTCAAGATTCCCGGACGGCCGGGCATGGAGGATCGGTTGGCGTGTCGGTGACTAGGGACGATTGTCGCACGAGTAGCACGAATTCGTAAATAGCATGCCGCATATTTTTAATGAAATCGTATGCCTAAACGGAGGAACAGCCAAAGGAAGGACAAAGCGCCGATGAGCAAGGCTCGTGGCCGGGCCGAACCGCAACGCGGTGAATGCCGGAACTGAAGCGTGGGAGCCTGTGTGTGTTGTCGGTTCGGCAAAAGAGAAGTAGCCTGTTCTTTCCCGCAGCCCGACTACCTTGCCGCGGAGGGCCGCTTCGCGGCGGCTTTGCGCGCGGGCAGGGTGCCGCGCGGAAAGGCCGTGGACTGGCGGACGACAAGGCGCGTCCCGATGGGCCATTCCTTCTGCGCGGCTCTGGGGTGGTCCGGCTCGATGCCGGCGCGCAGAGCCTGAACGGCCGCGGTGGCCAGTTCCTTGCAGGACATCTGCACGGTGGTCAGCGGCGGCAGCATGAACTGGGCAAGATGAATATCGTCGAAACCGACGACGGAGATGTCGTCGGGCACCTTGTGGGTGGTGCGGTGCAACGCGTGCAGCGCGCCGATGGCGGTCATGTCGTTGGAGCAGGCCACGGCGGAGGGCAATTCGTCGAGCGCGATGAGCTTTTCCATGGCGGCGATGCCGCCTTCCATGGTGTGGTTCCCCTCGACCACGTGCAGCGCTGGAACCGAGAGGCCCAGCTCGGCCATGGCGGCGCGGAAGGCGTCGCGGCGGGCAACGGCCGAGCGCAAGGAGAGCGGGCCGGAAATGAAGGCGATGGAGCGATGCCCCAGCGCGGCCAGATGCTGCACGGCTTCGCGGATTCCCTCGCCGTAGTCGATCTTCAGAACGCGGATGTTGGGCAGCTTCGGTCCGGCATCCACAAAGACGAGCGGAAACTGGCTTTCGACGAGCTTCTTGACCAGGTCCTCTTCCACGCCGAAGGTCATCACGGCGACGCCGTCCACGCTGCGCTGCAACATGCGGCGAACCAGCGACTCGGTTCGGGTCGGATCGTAGTTCGTTGAGCCGATCATGACCTCGTAGCCCTGGGCGACGGCGAGGCCTTCGAACTCCTGAATCAACTCTGGGAAAAAGGGATTGGTGATCTCGGAGACGACCAGCCCCAGGATACGGCTGCGGCCTGAAACCAGGGCGCGGGCCTGCGGATTGGGGACGTAGCCAACCTCTTCGACGGCCTTCCACACGCGCTTGGCCAACTCCGGGTCCACCGTGGAGATGCGGTTAACAGCGCGCGAGACGGTGGCGATGGAAACACGAGCGCGGCGCGCGACGTCGCGAATGGAGACAGCCGCGCGGCGGCGATTGGAGGAAGGCTTGCGCGAAGTGCTCATAGGCTTCAAATTGTACGCTTTTCCGGCTGTTTCTCAAGCCTCATCGAGCGCAGAAAATAGAATGCAAGGCGTATGAATGGAGGAATATGCGGACGGATTGGAGGGCAAGGAGGAGGTCCGAAGGGGCGGAAGCAGGCAATTTGCGGAAATCGTTTCCCTGGTTCGGGAATACGTTCTCTCAAAAACGCCCCAAGTAATTCGATTCAGCTTGCGCGAGCCCGGGTCAGGGATGCATCTGCCCGCCTGCGACGACTTCGAGCGCGTGACGCAACAGCGGCAGGATAGGGGCAAGGCTCTGCTCCGCGCCGCGTCGGCTTCCGGGCAGGTTCACAATCAGCGTAGTATCCCGCAATCCGGCAACGCCGCGCGAGAGCCACGCGTAGGGTGTGCTCGCGGCGCCCAGCGCGCGCATGGCTTCGGCCAGGCCGGGAGCTTCGCGATCGATTACGCGGCGCGTGGCTTCCGGCGTGCGATCGCGCGGACCCAGGCCCGTGCCGCCCGCGGTAAGGATGAGCGCCGCGCCCTCATGGCTGAGTTCGATGAGGCGCGCGGCAATCCGGTCTTCCTCGTCGGGCAGCAGGCCGGCGCGAATCTCTGCCCCGGGCCACTGGGCGCGGAGCAGCTCGCAGACCGCAGGGCCGGCAGTATCTGTCTGCAGGCCCTGCGAGCAGCGGTCGGAGATGGTAAGAACGGCGAGGATCATGCGCCCTACTCGGCGGGAACAACCTTGATGGTGCGCATCCACTTCTCCACGTCTTTGGGCCATGCGGCGGCGGAGTGGCCGGTGGCGCGCAGGCCGTAGCCGTGGCCTCCATCGGGATAGATGTGCAGTTCGGCGGGAACCTTGGCGTCCTTCAATGCGCGATAGTACACCAGCGCGTTCTCCACGTGGACCGGATCGTCCTCGGCCTGCATCACGAAGCTCGGCGGCGTGGATGCGCTGGGATGAATGTCCGGATTGGGCGCGAAGTTCTGCTCGGTAAGGGCGAGATAGCCGGGATAGATGACCACGGAGAAGTCCGGCCTGCAACTGAGCTTGTCGGCTTCGTCGATGGGATCGTAGAGGCGATGGTCGTTGATGTTGGCGATGGCGGCGGAGAGATGGCCGCCGGCCGAGAAGCCCAGCGTGCCCACGCGGTTGGGGTCGATGCCCCACTCGGCTGCATGTTGGCGAACTAGGCCCATGGAGCGCTGCGCATCCTGGAGCGCGGCGGCCGATTTGGGATAAGGGCCGGAGGCGGGCACGCGGTACTTCAGTAGCACGCAGGTGACGCCAAAGGAGTTCAGCCAGTCGCAGACTTCCGTGCCTTCCATATCGATGGAGACGATGCGGTAACCGCCGCCGGGAAAGACCACGACGGCTGCGCCGTTGGCCTTGCCTTTGGGCTTGAAGACGGTAAGCGTGGGTCTGACCACATTGCCCAGGCGGATGACCGGACGGCCCGCGACGATGTTGTCTTTGGGCGTGGTCATGTCGGCCTCTGGCCCAAGCTGAGTGGGCGCGCCGGGAGCGGCGCCGGGCCAGACGGGAATGGTCAGGCGCTCTGGCGACGGCGGCCATCCGGAAGGCTGGCCAACAGCGGTGGCGGCAAGTGTGGCAGCGGCAAGCATGAGCAGAAGATTCCTTTTCATTGGCATCGACCTCGGCAAAAGTTGGACGCAGCGATGATTGCAGCCGGGACAGAGTGAATGCAACTACGGCGATCCGCGAGTTTGGCCAACTGAAAACAGTCCAGGCCGCCCGTGCGGCGGCCTGTGGGGGGATGCTGTTGCGCTACGGCGCGGTTATGCGCCGGCCACCGGCACGGCGGCTGGCGATGCGGGCGCTGCTGGCTTCACCTTGGGCGGTTCCTTCTTCGACGGGGCAAGAATGGCGTGGAGGATGGTGCCTTCCATGCGTGGCATGAACTCGACCACACCCAACTCGCCGATGTCCTGAATGAGGCGGTTGATGATCTTGTAGCCCAGATCGCGGTGCGCCATCTGGCGGCCGCGGAAGCGGAGACTGGCCTTCACCTTGTCGCCGTCGTTGAGGAAGCGGACGGCCTGGTTTTTCTTGGTCTGGTAGTCGTGTTCGTCAACGGTGACGGAGAACTTGACTTCCTTGACGGTGATGACCTTCTGCCGTTTCTTTGCGGCGCGCTCGCTCTTTTCCTTCTCGTAGAGGAAGCGGCCGTAGTCCTGGATGCGGCAGACGGGAGGGGCGGCGTTGGGCGAAACCTCGACCAGATCGAGGCCGCGTTCGCGGGCGATCTTGAGAGCTTCAAAGGGCGGCAGAATGCCGAGTTGCTCGCCGTTTTCGTCGATCACGCGGATTTCGCGGGCGCGGATGCGGTCGTTGATGCGAATAAAAGACTTTGCCGAACGTTTGTCGAGTGCGATGGTTCTCCTCCAGATGCGTGCGGACCGGTATTCGGGGCGGTGCCCCGGAAGGGCGCGGACTCGCCAGCGCACCCTGAGTATAACATTGGCTTCGTTTCCGCGAACAAAGGGTTTAAGGCAAACGGCCAACAAAATGAGCAGGAATGGGCGACAGTGGGCGGCCAGCCCCTGCGGTTGGGCGGTGGCGACTCAGGCAAGCGCGGGCTGAAGCGTGGATGCGTGGAGGTCGCCGTCAGGGGTCAGGTCCAAAGCGCGGACAGCAACCAGACGATTGGCCGCGTGAGCGCCCTCCAACTCGACAGGCAGAAAGTTGTCAGTCAGCGCGGTGGTGCGGTTGCGAGCCCTGAGAGCCGGCGGCGTGTGCAGGGTCAAGGCCGGCAGAGTTTGGCCCAGGAAGCTGCGCCGGTGCGCGTTGGATTTTTCAAAGGCCAGGGCGCGGAGGGCGGCCATGCGCTCCTCGACCAACTGGGGCGCAACAGGCGCTGCTGCATGCAATGCTTCGCCGCGCGTGCCAGGGCGGGGCGAAAACGGGAACAGGTGCAGGTAACCGAAGGGGAGCTGGCGGATCAGGGCCATGGTCTCCTCGAACTCGGAGTCGGTTTCTCCGGGAAAGCCCACCATCACATCGGCGCCGAGCGTCAAGGCCGGGCCGGCGGCGCGGAGCAGCGCCTGAACCTTGTCGGCATAGTGCCACGGGCGATAACGGCGGTGCATACGCCGCAGCACGGCGTCGGAGCCGGACTGCAGCGGCAGATGCGCATGACGAGCCAGCCGCGCGCCTCCGTACTCCTGCAGCAGCGCGATCAACTCGGCATCCCAGTCCATGGGTTCGATGGAGCTGAGGCGGAGCCGGGGCAGCGCGGTCTGGGCCAGGATGGCGCGCACCAGACGCGCCAGAGACCAGCCGCTGTCGCCGGCAAGATCGCGTCCCCAGCGGCCCAGATTGATGCCGGAGAGAACCAACTCGTTGCCGCCGCCTGCGACAAAACCCTCCACCTGCCGCAGTACCGTAGCAGGCGGCAGGCTCTTTGAAGGGCCGCGCGTGGCGGGGATTACGCAAAAGCTGCAGCGGTTTCCGCAGCCCTCCTGAATCTTCAGGTTGGGCCGCGTCTGGACGCCGGGCAGCACCTGCTCCTCTTCCAGGAAGGAGTGCGCGAAACGGTCATCTACATAGACGTGTGCAGCAGCCGGCGCCGCCGGAGCGATCTGCACCAGCTCAGCAGCAGGAGGCGCGCCGGGTTCCATCAATCTCCGCACCACGTCCGATGCCAGAGCCTTGTGGCTGTTGCCGACCACGGCGGCCACACCCGGCAGAGCGGCCAGCTCCTGTGGCGCGCGCTGGGCATAGCAGCCGGTAACCACGATGCTGGCCTGCGGATTGCGGCGATGCGTGCGGCGGATAAACGCACGGGCGGCGCGGTCGGCCTCCGCAGTCACGCTGCACGTGTTCACCACCACCACTTCAGCTTCGGTGGGTTGCTGCAGGCTGTGCCCCGCGGCGCGCAACTGGGCGCTTACCGCTTCGCCGTCGGCGCGCGCTGCTCGGCAGCCGAAATTCTCGATGTGGAAATCCGCCACACACTCAGTGTAGAGCCTCAGCGGAGCATAGCTTTCTTGATCAGGCCTTGCATACAACCATCGTTCCCCTTCAACCCATGGGCGATATCTCGGAACAGGTTGGGAAGTTTGCACCTTGAAGTTTGCACCTTATTGATGGGCCGGATCGGAAAAGCCCTGAGCGGCCTAGAAATTGCTCCCATGGCCGGACGTTCAGGAGCCGCCCCCATCGATTGCCCAGTGCCAGGTCCTAGCCGCGCGGAGGGCCCTGAGTCCCGGGATCGCTACCGGCCCTTCCGTCATCCAACAGCAAGAAGCGTGTTGGTAACCCATAAAAAGGTTACCTTCCAGGCGAAAGATTGCAAACGGAACGATCTCCTGAAATATGTATTTTCAGGAATCTACGACCGAACGCATCCGATTTATCTTCGGCAGCGAGCCCAAGACGTTATCATTCCCATTTTGGGACTTTGTGCAAAGTCGGAACCGCTCGGCCTGCAGGCTCAAGATTAGCCGCATCGATGTCTACGTAAGTGTTTGAATAAAATATACTTAAAGATGGATTCAGCGCATCTCCCCGCTTTCAGGAGGCAGCTTGGAGGATAAAGAAAGCTTTCCTCTCGCGGCAGATTTCATGATTATCCCCCAGCAACCGGGCCAAAAAATAAATTTCGATTTTTGTATTTGCTTTCTTCTCGATCTATGCTATCGTGTATTTATTCCACTGGTTGTGACAGTCGCAACTGTTACCGCCGCCGTGGAAGTAGTTTGCGTCACTGGCCTCCCGGCACGAACAGATTTCACCGTTCGTGCCGTCTTTTTTTGTGCGGGCCAAACGCCAGCCAGCCGCGGCTCCCCTCACAGTTCAAGAGCCGTATAGAATATCGCCAGGGAGGCTGCATGAAGAATCTCTTGAAGAGCCGCTGGGTGCTGGGTTTGGCTGTATTTGCCGCCACCGCCGCCAGCTATGCGCAATGGTCCAACCCTGCAGACGACGTTCCTGCCTACCACCCCTCGGCTCCCCTCAAAGTCAGCGCCCTGCCGCCCATCCTCTCCGGTTCCAAGCTGACCGGCGAGAACTTCCGCTATCCGTGGCAGGTCCACGTCTACCAGCAGGCGGCCAAGATCGGCAGCGTTATCTATCAGTTGCCTTGCAACTGCCGCTGTGATCGCGCCCTGGGCCACACCAGCCTGCGCAGTTGCTATGAGACCATCCACAGCACGGAGTGTTCCACCTGCGCCAAGGAAGGCTTCTTCGCCTACCAGCAGACCCGTCTGGGCAAGACCCCCGCACAGATTCGCGCCGCGATCGCCCGCCACGAGTACGAGAGCATCGATCTCGACCGGCAGTAGCTGCACCATTGTAGAGTCCCGAAGCGGCCGCGCTCAGCGTGGCCGTTCTTGTTTGGGCTCGCGTTAACCTCGGCGGCAAAACCGGAACCGGCGTAGAATAGGAATGTAGCAGCACGAGCCAGTTGAACGGGCTCGCGCCCGCTTTCAGCAGTCGGCCTTACGGCCGGCAGCCAACCGAGTGGGGGCGTCACGGTTTCGACGGGATTGATTGCGGCTTAGGAGGCATGTCGGGGTGTGGGCACCCGTAATCGCTCGCAAAAACAAAGTTGCCAACGATAATCTGGCACTTGCAGCTTAATTAAATAAGCTGCCGTCTTCCACGGCTTTGCCTACGGGCTGTGAGCGGACGTCATACAGTGGGCTGGCATGAACAGCTCGGTCCGTGTTGTTCGTGCGAGATCATCGGACTAGTCCTCGGCGCATCTTGTCCGTTCTGAGTTCCGGAGACGAAACCAAAAGGAAGCGGACAAAGCATGAACTCTCCTGGCTGACAGCGATTTCGGACGCGGGTTCGACTCCCGCCGCCTCCACCAATGTATATTATTCATAATAAACAACTTGCTCGATTTAGATTTCTTCCGTACTCGTGGCGTACTAAAATTGCCAGTATGCTGACGATCTATCGGCGACATCGGGCGGGATGCAAAAACACCTCACGGCGGGCAAAGTGCTCTTGCCCTATTTGGGTGCAGGGGGTGTTGCGTGATGAAAATATCCGCAAGTCTCTTGATCTGACCAACTGGGAAGCGGCGCAAAAGCTCGTCAGGGATTGGGAGATCGGCAAGCCGAAGGAAATCCCCAAAGTTGAAGAAGCGGCGGAGCGTTTCATTGCCGACATGAACGCGCGCGGGCTTACCGTCGATACGGTAAAGAAGTTTGAACTCCTGGTAAATGAACTGACTGCCCGATTTCCGAATTGGACGGTAGACCGCTTCACGCCCGACGATCTCGGCAAGTTTCGTGAAAAGTGGAAAGTCCAGCCGTCCACGGCGCGGAAGAAATTGGAACGTCTGCGGTCATTCTTCAAATTTTGCGTAGAGCGGAAATGGTGCGAGACGAATCCGGCGTCTTCCCTCCGTGCGCCAAAAGAATTGACGATTGAGAAAAAGCCTTTCGACAATTCAGAGTTGGAAAAGATCGCCTGGGCGATTCCGCTATTCCCGATAAAGGGAATCTATGGAGAAGATAATCGGGAACGCATACGGGCGTTTGTGTCCGTCCTGCGGTGGACTGGCTTGCGCATCCGCGACGTTGTGCAGTTAAAGCGGAGCGCGGTGGATGAGAACTTCATCACGGTGCGGACGCACAAGAACGGCAAACCGGTTCAACTGCCGGTCCATCCTGAAATGCTTGAAGCCCTATCGAAGATGGACGGGCTAGAATATTTCTTCTGGTCGGGCACCAGCAATCCGAAGTCCTGTGTCGGAGATTGGCAACGGACATTGCGGCGGCTTGGTGAACTCGCAGGTGTTCATGTTCACGCCCACCGTTGGCGGCACACCTTCGCAACTCAACTGCTCTCAAAGGGTGTGCCGGTGTCCGAGGTCGCGGCGATTTTAGGAAACAGTCCAAGGATTATTGAAAAGCACTACTCCCAATGGATTCAGGCACGGCAGGAGTCGTTGAACTCTTCCGTAATGAAAACCTGGGAGGCGGCTACTCCGTTACCAGGCGGAGCCTCTTAGGTCATTGGCGGATGCAATGGGATGCTGCCCGATTTCAGAGACCGAAACTTCGCTGATCGCGTTACCTCAATTAAAAAAAGACACATCAAGTTCGATGTGTCTGCGCCGCCTACTGAGGCGACATGAAAATGGTGAGAATCCACTCGTCCGAGTGAAAGCACCTGTAGAAGTAGAGAGTCTCCCCTTCTTCGCAGGGAATTTCTTCGATGAAGGGCGAGCGAACCATGCGCACCCTGCGGCCACGTGCACCATTTCACGCCGCAGATCCGCTGACATGACTACCAGTGCGATTGCGATCTTGTTGCACTGGTGGCAATTGCAGCAGATACAAGTCTGCGCTTCTTTCAGGTTAACGAGAAAACACGATGGGCGGAAGACTTCATTCGGTTTCAACAGTCTTCTTCCTCACGGTGACCTCGTATTCTGGATCAATGTATTTCGCATTGATCTCGGCTGCGATCTGTTCTGGTGGATAGTTGAGGAACAACGCGTGCCATGCGTCGTGTTTTTTGTCCGGCAGGAGGATGAGATTTTCGGGTGTTCTCCTTCCTCCTAATGATTTCGGCTTGCGGTGGTGGAGGGTGAGCATCGGGCCTCCTAGTTCACAGAAGTGAAGAACTCACCCAAACTTGCCGTGGCCTTGTACTGGGGAATGGGGTCGAGAGTCTTGAACGCAGAGGTAAATCCGTTTTGCAGCGAGTAGAGCGTCCGTGGTGCGAATTCGGGATACTGCGGATCGAAATACTGCCGGTGGACTTCGCGCGCTAGATGCTTCGGCGCTTCGAGTTCGTCTTCAATGAACGCACGGTAGATGATCTCTTTGGCCTGACCGTCTGTGAGTTGTACCGCGCGCCAATTGTCGATCTGGATCGCCATCGGCTTGAAGTGTCGCTGCATTTGATCCACGCCGACCGACAGTGCATCTTGAAGGTTGAAGTGCTTCGAGTGCTTCGCAAGCACAGGTTCAAAGTCACCAGAGAAAGCCATGTTGTCGCACACAAGAATTCTCACGCCGACAACAAGGCCGAGGCGCATGGATTTATCGTTTGCGTTGCGAAGCCCGAGAGAAAACCGAAAACCTTCTCCCATGGTTTCGAGGTCCATCACTCCGAAAAGTTTCATGCCGTCCGTGCTGACCGCATACTCGTCCTTGACGACGTTGATATGTCGAAACGAAAGTGCTTCGAGCAACGAGTTGACGAGATCGATATGCGCGATGGGCTTGTGGGTGTCAGTAGGTTCTGGTGGAAGAATCTCCACGAGTTCGCCACGAGTCAATAGTTCCGTGCCGGTGTGAGCCATGAGGGTCATGGTGTCTTTCCTTTCTGTTGTGAATGTGCATTCAGGACGTTGAGCGCCCTTCGCTGCGATCATTGCAATACAATCGCGGCGGACGATGTTCAACTGGCTAACATTTGAAGGGAGATGAGAGTTCTTTTCACTGAACAGGTTGGTGCCCTGATCTGCGGCGCGGCGATTTCACCGTCACAATCGTCCTGATGCATCACACGAGAACTTTAAGATAATATTTGCTCACTCCTCCTGCCGACCTCTCGACCTCAAGGTATCCATATTGCTCAAGCTCTTTGATCGCCTTGATAACAGTCGGGCGAGATGAATGAGCTTCCTTCGCGATTGTCGTCGTGGAAGGGAAGCAAAATCTCTTCCCTCGAAAAATATGCACGGTCAGAACCCAAAACACAATGAGGCATGAACGCGACAATCGTTCATCCATCAAAATCTCTGTTGGGATAATCGAAAATCCCATCTTCCATTTCATGGGAGAATTCCGTATGTATTTTTTCAATAACCCATTCTTATTCCATTTTTCTGATTCCATTCTTCTTGTTTGTGTAAAGTTTCTTTACAGGTAGATGTAAAGGAGTTTTACTGGTAGGTGTAAAGTTTCTTTACAGGTGGCCGGATCGACCTTTACGGAAAAACCCTTTAGCCGGAGCACTCACAGATTGCTCCGTGGATGCCACCGCTAAAGGGTTCTATTTCGGTGTATCCTCCGGCTATCCATTGCTGGATGCTTTCATCTTAGAGGACCTACGGCGCGCGTCAAGGTGCTCTGGTTGTGGACAGCCGAATCATTTCGGGCAAGTAATTGTCGGTTCGATCATTGCTTCCCTCAATCAACTCAGTGCCGTTCTGGTTTCTTCTTTCTTGGAGTGGTCCGCTTCTGCCCCAGCAGCTTTTTGGATGCGCGTTCAAAGTCGCTCTCGAAGATGCGGTCCTGAACTATCCTGAACGATTCGTACTGCTGTTCCGCCAATTCTTTTGCAACCTCGTGTGACACCTTGCCTGCGTTTTTTAGAACTTCGTACTCGTTGAACTTGAGGAACGCATCGAGCTTCTCAACCCAGTCGGCCATGCTCATCGGGATCTGCCGTGCAGCCTGGTTCTCGGCATAGTCCAGGTACATGCTGACGATGCGTTCCAGCGCCTTGATTTCGTCTTCCTCAAGAAAATTCTTGGCAACAGATACGTCGGACTTCTGAATGCGGCCTTGAGGAGCGTTCTTCCATGTCCTCAGGCCCATGTTCGGTTGATCAGCCTGAGCGCGTTCGGCAATCAACTCCGCCGCAGTCTTGCCGGTGATGGCCCAATGCAATTTGTTCTGAACCGTCTTAAAAAACATTTGGGTGATCTCGGCATTGCGGTTGTAGTCGATGCTGCACTGCTCGTAGATGTCCGTGATCTTGAGGTAAAAGCGCCGCTCGCTGGCGCGTATGGAGCGAATACGCTCCAGCAGCTCATCGAAGTAATCCTTGCCGATGTGCTTACCCTGCTTGAGGCGGTCGTCGTCGAGCACGAATCCTTTGACGAGATACTCGCGCAATACCTGAGTCGCCCAGATGCGAAACTGGGTGGCTTCGCGGCTGTTGACACGGTATCCGACTGCGATGATCGCGTCGAGGTTGTAGAAGTCAACCTCTCGGGAGACCTCGCGCTTTCCTTCGGTTTGAACTACTCGAATTCTTCGAGTAGTTGCCAGACTATTGAGTTCAGAGGACTTGTAGATTTCCTGGAGATGGTAAGTGATGGTGTGGCTCTCCACTCCAAAAAGGTCGGCCATTTTTTTTTGACTCAGCCAGAACGTCTCGCCTTCAAACAGAACCTCGACACGCACGTTTCCCTCGGGCGTAGAGTAGAAGATAATTTCGTGATTCGATCGAGCCCTATCGTCGTCTGGCTTGTTTTGCATCCGAACTGCCCCTCCTGCATATTCTCGTCTGGACGATCTACTGCAAATCCGAGCGGATCAAAGAAAGAGGATCAGCTTTTGGATTCAACGGTTCGCTTCTTTGATTTGTTTGCACCGGCTTGCGCAGAGAGTTCTTCGACGCTTTGCTCAAGGTTCTGAAAAAGCGTGGATAGAGACACACCCAAGGTAGTTGCCACCTTGAAAATGTTCTGGAAGCTCAGATTGCTCTCGCCGCGTTCAACCGTGCCCATAAACGTCCGGTGGACGCCGCATTTGTCGGCAAACGCCTCTTGCGAAAAGCCTTGGGCTGTACGCAACTCTCTGATTCTCTGCCCCAAAGCCTTCAAGAGCAAACTGGGAACCAATTTTTCCATGTACCAAAGTGTTCTCGACCTGCCCTATTTGCGTCTACACTGTTTGCATAGCCACCGTATGAGTAGTATGCTTGGCGTGTAAGGGCTGCAATTCCAGGCCGGAAAGGAGGCCACGAATGAAGAACTCGAAAGCTCTGAATGGCGGTGGCGGCGGCGGTGGCGGCTAGTCGCACTCCTCGATTGCAATGACCGGAAGATGCAAGCCTGCCATCAGCAACGTTGGCTCGCTCCTCTATATATATGCAATTCTCTCTTGAGTCCCTTGTCGCCATGGCGACCATTGTCGGGACGGTAACCAGCATTCTTGCGCTCATCCAATCTCGCGCTTGGCTTGTCTTCACAAGCCTGCTTTTCGTAAGTCTCTCTATTTTTGCGGGGCTGTATGCGCGCAACAAACGCCTTGCCCTCAATGCTGCCTCGACCGAGATCGAAGGTCACAGCATCGACTCGTTGAATATTGCGAACCTTAAGCGGCGTGTAAACCGGACCGTCGTCATTCAAGAGGCCCATCACACTGCACGCATTGAAGGCGAGAATCTGGAAATCACTTGGCAGTATTCAGGCTACTGCAAAGCGGACCGCGAGACCTCGATTGACTTTAGCATCGACTCAGACGACAGCACTGCATTTGAGGATCTGAAATGTGTAGCGTTTGACCTTGCACGTGATCCTGGTATGGCCCAGCCGATTCGTCCGCTGCTTGTGGGGTCGGAAGGCATCTCCAGAAAGCTTTCCGTGCCATTCCTGGAACCTCTCAAAGCACACGATTCATTTGCGGTGCTCTTGAAATGCACTTTGCCGCGGTGCGTAAAGACGGGGTTTGGATACTACACATCAACGCTTTCCTTCACGCAGGATCGCGTACGCCGGTGCGTGGTGCGCCTGATATTCGCAGGTCCTGCGCCAAGCTGGCTGCGCGTCTACGAATGCTTGGCTCAGCGTCGGCCCGTGCTGCTGAAGACCTTGACTCCGGTCCGGCAGACAACCGATTCGTGCGAGTACCTCGATCTCGAAGAGGAGAGGTCAGGGCAGTCGGCGAGAATCTACATCTTTTGGCGTTGACGCCGCATAGGAAGCTCGTCGTCTATGGTCGCTTAGGCCTGAATGTTCCGGTCGATTCGAGTGGCGCTGACGCCAATGAACAGGCCCTAGTTAAATAGCGACCGCCCGTTCGGACAGAGACTGGGCCGAACGCTTCCAGTGGTAACATCTGGATTTGATGGGGGCGGCGGAGTAACGCCAACTGTGAGTTTGCAGAATTCAGACAGTGGAACGCCCAGCAGGCGCATCAGGCGCTTCTGTGCGGCTATTTCATCTTCCTTAACCGCAGCTTCAGTCAGGTCAATGCCGAAGCATCCCTCATGCTGGCCATCATCGAAGATGCAAGTCATTTCTTTGCCGTAAGAGAGGGCATATGTTCGCGTCTTTTCGAGAAGGAAGGAACCATTTCCCACCGGCTTCGCATATTTGTAAAAATTGGCAACTCGGATTGGCCCATGGTCGCTTGCGATCAGGATGGTGCCCGCCAAAGAAGCGGCCGGGACTCGACCATCGCCAGACTCCCTTGGTGAGCCAAGGGCCAATGCCCAGTCTCTTTGGCGCTTCGATAAGCGGACGCCGGCAAGAACGCCGTCGAAGCCGCCCTCATATCGATGATGAGCCCAGAAGTGCGAGACGGTCTCCCCGATGGTAGCCTCGTCTAGGGGTTCCTGATGGTTGCCAGCTCTCCCCAGTTTCTGCTTGAAAGAAGGAGAGCCCGCGACCAGTTTGCCGTCCAACATGATCCACTGTCCCTCGCTTCCATAGCTGATTCCGATCGAGTGCCATTCACCGAAGCGAAAGTCCGTCGCCCGAGCCACAGTCTCCAGCGCAGACGGCTGGGTGTTCTTGGCATTTTCCATCCTCAGCGTTAAGTCCCCGTTAGCTTTCACAATCAACTTTGTGGCGCCAGGCCAAGGCACATCGCCTCCCACGGAGTCGCTGGAAAAAACAATTGCCCAGTCCTGGTTGTCCTGCAACTGGTAGTTGTCGTAGTGATAACCGTGATTCACTTTAATCCACATCTCCAAGGTGCCTTCCTCGGAGATGTATTCGCCGTATTCGATGCGGCTGGACTTGGCTGCGGAGAATACCGCAGAATTTCCCCCAAGGGCATTAGCTGAACCAAGCCCATATTGTCCGCCCATCCAGATTTCATCAGTGCGCAGTACGTCAAGCGAAATCCCAGGACGTAAAGGAAAGGGAGTATCTCGCGTCCAATCTCTCGTCAGTTGCAGTCCTCCGGCACTTGCCGCATTCATGTCAATGCTGGCGGAGGTTAAGGCTGAAGGCCCCGCAGGCAGTTTGTTCGTCCCTGGACCCTGTGTTGCCGTCGCTTGAGCACGAAGCTGCAGTGCGTGCTGGCGGAATACTCTTTCCTTATCTCTCCACTGCTTCGCTTGTATGGAGCACTTTGTCCGGAGAATATCTGCAAGCGGCCCCGATGCTGAACTCTGGGCTCGTCGCTCCAAGTCCTGTGCCTTTGCCGCTGCTTGGTCAGCCTGATGCTCAAAGTCCGCAGCCTGCTGTAGGAGCGTATCAGCCGATCCACTGGATGAGGAGTGCTCTCTCGCGGACAAGGCACCCGTTTGCTGAGAAGGGCCTGTGGACGCCTGTTTGGCCGCATCCGCTGAAAGCATGGCATCGATGACGGGCTGAGTTACTCCAGCAGCTTTCAGCGCCATAAGCCCATCAACAGAGGTATCAAATGCCGTGTCGTTCGCCCTGATCGCGCCTATAATTGTCTGATCTGCAAAACCGGCCTTCTCCATCCTGAAAATGTCATTATTCGTGAGTGGCTTTTTTGTCTGCGCGAGCCCGACAATGGATACCAGAAACAAGAACAATACGGCTAGCGTCTTTGATCGCATTCGAATTCTCCACAACGCTCGTCCATATTCCGCTACAAAAGAATATCGACGGAAGTTCTTTTAGAAGTGACTTGATACCCACGCACTCTCGGCGCTGTCCAACACTTGTATCGCGTCAGAGGCGAAGGCCTTATTACAGGCTCTGGGGTTAATGGCTGGTTATCATCTCCAAGCGCCAGCCGTCGTCGAAAAGCCTGAAAACGGCTACGCCTTCCTTGACGGGATGGTCTTTGAAGATGGGCCGAATATCCGGCGGGAGTTTGCTGGAATCAACGGTCCAGTTGAAAGCCACGGTTTTTTCGTTCTGGCCAGTGTCCGTGATCCCTGTTACCTCGGTGACAAGAGGCTTCAATGCCTCATTGATCCAGCGGGGTGGAGTTTCACCTGATTGGCGGGCGTAACTCTCGAAGATCTGTTTCCCTTTTGCCGTGAAGTTCAGCGACGGTCCTTCACCAAAGATGAAGACTCCGGAGTTTGCTGCTACCCAATAGCGCTGTTCCGTCCCGCGCCTGATCTCGGCGTCTGTCAAGCGAATGTCGCCGGCAATTTCCGCAAACTGTTTTGAAGCCTGGAGGATATCCTTTGCCTTGGTGCGCGAGAGCGACTTCTTCGATTCACACGCAACCAGGGTCAACGCAATCAGTGCGAGTATCACCACAACCTTGTGCCGCATCATGAAGATTCTCCTGTGTTCTGTTCGTTGTGCAATTGCGAGAATTTGCCGAGATGTCCAGAACTGGGATTGAAAGCCCCAGGATGTTCCTGGGGCTCGTTTGAACTCTCCCGTCCCTTACCAAGACAGCACATCCGAGTTGATGGGGAGCGTTGTGATGATTCCCCCCGTCGATGCGTTGGCGATGACGATTGAACCGTTGGCCCAATAGGCGAAACGCTCATTGTCAGCGGAGGGGTAGGGTTGTCCTACTTTTCCACCGGCGAGAAGCTTCTCGCTTGAGTCGGATCCGTTGGCGCTCCTTGACCAAATTTCTTCGTCCGCGAAGTGGTCATAAAAAATCTTTGTCCCGTCGGCCGACCAGATGCTTGCTGCGCTTGGAGTGTTGAACAGGCGTGCCTTGTTTGAGCCATCAGTAGCCTTCATGGTCCAAACGTATGGGGCGCCGCTTTCGATGCGAACCCACAGAATCGTTGTTCCGTCAGGAGACCACCATGGTGTGGTGGGGCCGACGGTCGATGTCAGGTCGCTGCTCAACAGTTGCTGGTTTTGGCCGTCCAGTGTATTGGTATACACATTGTCGTAGGACGAAGTGCCCGATCCCAGGACGACAGCGTGGTAAACGACATGCGTCCCGTCTGGCGAGGCGCTTACGTCAGTCACAGAATAGAGGCCGGTGTTGATGGCATATTTCTGGACTGTGCCCTTTGCGGTTCCGTCGGTCGCGTAGATGAGTATCTCGCCACCATTGGAGCATGCGAAACTCTGTCGGTCAGCAAAAAATGCTGGCACCTGACAGGTGAAGGCAGGAAGCAGCGGGACGGGTTGATTAACGCCCGTGGCATCCAAAAGATTGATTCCGCCACTACTGTCTTCATCCAGGATCCAGTCGCGTACCGTGACCGTCGCTGTCGCCGTCTTCGACGTGTCCGCCGAATTCGTCGCCGTGATGGTTGTGGTGCCCGTTCCCAAGCCCGTTGCCACGCCCGTTGTCGGGTCGATGGTCATGACGTTCGAGTTCGACGAGTACCACGACACGCTGACGCTGCTTCCGGCTGCATTCTTCGCAGTGGCGCTGTAGGTGTATTTCACGCCTACCTGCGCACTGCTCACGCCGGTAACGGTGCTGATGCTTGCCGACAGCGATGTGACGGTGATGCCAGTCGAACCGAACTTGGTGGAGTCCTCTGTGGATGTTGCAGTGACAGTTGCGGTTCCCGTAGCGGAGGGAGTGAACACACCCGCCGAGGTGATCGTTCCTCCCGTTGCCGTCCAAGTGACGCCGGGACTATAGCTCCCGGTTCCTAGAACGGATACCGTGCATGTGGAAGTCTGATTTGTTTGGATTGATGCCGGGGAGCAGATTGCCGTGACCGAGGTGATCGTCGAGCCAGGAGGGTTGGTATTGCCACCTCCGCTGGAGCCACCACCGCAACCGGCAACGATTGCCAGCGTGCCTGCCAACACCCAATGTGCGCTGCGCCTTCTCGCATTCACCAAAATCTGTCTCGACTGCTCGATCTCGCTCATTTAACGACTCCCTTTGAGGATTGTTTTGCAGCGCTATGCACCGAGGAGCCTTTGAATGTTGGCCTTACCATTCAGAGCAGCCCCGGAGGGTGCACTCTTCCTTTGTTCAGTCAAACTGATGGGGGTAGAATTCTCAACAGGCGTTAGCTGACAAATAGCTGGCTTTAATGGACATTTGGCCCCGACAGGGCCAGAATCCTTCTCTTCATCCTGAATTGAGGCACGAAGACCATGCCCAAAGAAACGAACGGTGATAGTGACGAGAGACTCGACACATGGAAGGATATTGCGTCGCATTTGGACCGGCATGAGCGCACGGCCGTTCGTTGGGCAAAGTCGAGAGGTCTTCCGGTTCATCAGATTCCGGGTGGCCAGCGACCTCGCGTCTTTGCCTATCGGCGTGAACTCGACGCATGGTTGGCGGGGGAAGGCCGCGCGGAGAATGAAGTCACGCCCCAGGAGGGCGGTAACGACGCGAATGCCGACCCATCATCTGCTCTGCATTCGGCGTTAGTTGAAACCCCTCCTGTCAATTTCCAAACAGCGGCACGAACTGCTCGCAACAGGAAGTGGAGGATTTACTCGTTGGCCGGATTCTTGGCCGTCATCGCCTTTACGGTCGTCGCTTATCAATATGCGAATAGCCGTTTCTCGCTACGATCTCCGCAACTCATTGGACAACAGAAACTTACTGATAATTTCCTGGAGAAAAGGGGGCTGCTCACCGACGGAAGATCCCTTTACTTCGCTCAAGAGCAGGATGGGTGGTTTGCGCTGGCGGTGATGCCTGTCGATGGCGGTCAGATTCGCATCCTCTGGAGCCCCAAGGCAAACATTTGGCCATTGGATATATCCCCGGATGGCAGGAAGATACTGGCCCTGACTTCGGTGGCCGTGGAAAGAGATCGCGAACTGTGGGTTGTGCCTCTCGACAGGGGTGAGCCGCACCGCCTCTCGAACATCATGGCTCATTCTGCCGCATGGGCTCCCGATGGGAAAACAATTGCGTATTCCGCCGCCAATGGGATTTATCTTTCGTCCGAGAGCGATCCGTCCCCAAAAAAGATTGGCTCCTTTGCCTCGCTGCCGACAGCCTTGGAGTGGTCCAGGGATGGGCGGCGGCTGCGCTTTGTCCTCAAGGACAACGCCACGGATAAGGCCGAGTCCTGGGGGGAAATATCAGGGGAAGGGATGGAAGTCGTCACTGTGCATTCGCTGTCTCCCTCGGCAAAGTTGGATGGAAACTGGACGCCAGCAGGGAACAGGAGCGCCTGGTTCATATCAGGTTTAGGCTTGAAGCGCGGTAGTACACCGGTGTGGATGGCGCGCTACGGAACGCGGACGTGGGAACCAACGCTTCAGGTAGCTCCAATTGGCTACGTCTCGGGAGAGATACACGAAATCGCCACATCGGAAGAATCCTCCCGGATATTTGTACTGAGCGAGTTGCAAATGAGGTCTCCTTTCATAAGCTTCGATCAGCACGCTCAGAGTTTCCGTAAGATTCTGCCAGGAGCGTCTGGCGAGTATTTAGACTATTCGAGGGATGGCCAGTGGGTGTCATACACCTCCTTCCATGACGGCCTGATGTGGATTAGCCGAGCCGATGGAAGTTCCCCGAGACAAATCACATTTCCGCCAGAACAAGTGGAACTTCCTCGGTGGTCGCCGGATGGGAAGCGAATTGCGTACATGTCCCAGCGCGGTGATCGCCCTTGGAGGATTTACATCCTCGACCTCGGCACCGGTGCAACCAGAGAAGCTTCGGAAGGGGACGACAGCCAGGGTGCGCCGACCTGGTCACCAGATGGCCGGTATATTGCATACGGGAATGTCCGGTGCGAGCACACACGTTCCTGTGCAATCCACCGGATCGATCTGGCAACCGGCAAAGTTCAGACTTTGCCAGACTCGGATGACTTGTTTACAGCGCGCTGGTCACCGGATGGGCGATTGATCGCGGCACTACACTTGGAGCGGCACCAACTGATGCTGTTCAATGTGAAGTCCGGGAAGTGGCGTAAACTGGCCGACGCGATAAACGGGTCCGATTTGAGTTGGTCGGCAGATTCGAAATATTTGTATGCGGACGTTCACGGAACTAACGCTCGAATTGTTCGCATTCGGGTTGCTGATGAGCACTTGGAAACGGTCCTCGATTTGCAGGCGCAGGAACGGTTTGGCTTTACGGATAGCGATGATCTGCAATTTTCTTTGGCACCGGACGACTCTGTGATTCTGCATCACAAGATTCGTTCCGAGGAGATCTTCGCCTACGATTTGCGCGATCGGTAACTTTGTGGCGTGTCAGTTTCTTCCGGACCACCGATTGTTCAACCAAAAATATAAAAAAGGAGCCCGCTCAATGCTGGCTCCAAGTGAATTGAATCGACGGTTCAAGCAGCAACGGTTTTCTTTGCGCCCTTCGCTGTCGGTTTCGGCGCGGCCGTTTTTGCGGCCTTTGCCTTGTCCTTTGTGGCGAATTCTTGCTTGACCTTGGCTGTGATGGCTCCCACGTCTACCTTGTAGAACTCGGCGGCTTCGCGCAGAGCTTTGCTTGATTCGTTGGAAGAAGATGCTGATTGGAGAACGGCCAGCTCGACCAACAGACGGCCCAGCGTGCTCTCATCGGCCTTGCGATGAAATGCTGAAAGCAGTTTGGCCGGGGAAACGGTGGCTCCGCTTGGCTTGCCGAGGTTGTGTTGTCTGATGATGATGGCGAGACGGCGTTCGTCTAGGATGGCGCAGAGCCGCTCGACTACAAAGAGCAAATCCCGCTTCATCAAACGAACCGGAACAGCTTCCGTGATAGCGCTGAGGACGCGCAGGCCCGTGACCTGGGCTATGGCTTCCTCGCGCCGACGCTTCAGGGCGGCAAAGCCCTGTGCTTCGTCAAGTGGATGCACGTCGCACCGTTGCAGGTTTTCAACAATGCTGGCCTCAAGAGCCTGGAGATTGCAGCATTCACGATATGCCTCCTTGGCGTTGAAATCGACCTGCGTTGTGAGGGGTGCACTGGTCGCGAGACGGGAGTCCCCGAGTGCGTTGCGAATAATGATTCGCCGTATTGAAATGGAAAGGTTCTGTACAGGACGCTCTCAAACGTCCTGGTCGGTCCTGCTGCTCAACAGCAAGGACCGGCCAGGAGGTTCGCAATATCGAAGATCAGCGGAGAAGCTTTGTACGGGACAGTGGGCGCTTGGAAGATTCGGACACAGGACGCCGCCTTTTGTCATGATCGGCGCAATATCGCGATTTGCGGTCGCTTATCCAACCGCACCCCTTGTAGGCACACATGAACAAGGGGTCTTTGCGGATTCCAGCCACACGCTTTCGGATTTCTCTTTGGGTCATGGATCTAGTGGTTTCCTGAAGCGATGTGGAAAGGTGCTCTCCGCAACGCTGCTCTCGACCCTGTCACTATAGCGAACCGGTTGAATAGTGCAAGTGCGGCTGCCTTTTGTCTCCGGCATTGCGCTTTTCCGTGGGTCCGCTATGCTCTGGACAGATGGACAGTCTCGGTCGCTCCTGAGTTAGGCGATGAGAACGGCTTCCTACTTAACATAACGAACTCGACCGTCAGTCCTGATCGGCCAGACACGACGCATACCGGCTTGGAATGATTTCCGGCACGCAGTATGACCGGGTCTAGTTCCGCCCTAACAATCCACATGGATCACTGCCAGCGGCCCTTCTGCCGAGGGCAGAGAGCACGCATGAGGAGAAACGATGCTGAACTTTGAAGCCATTAAACAGATCCCTCTCGCAGACGTGGCGACGGGGCGATACCACTTGCAACTCACTCACAAGGGCGATTATGCAACCTGCACCTGTCCGCTGCCGACACACAAGCAAGGCGACCGGTCTCGGTGCTTTTCGATCAACCTAAAGGGAAACTACTGGCGTTGCTTCTCTGAAGCCTGCAATGAGAATAATGGCGGGAAGAAGGGCGGTGACATCATCAACTTTGTCGCCTTGATGGAAGGATGCGGGCCGAAGGATGCGGCTGAGCGCCTTTCCGGCTGGTACGGTGTTGGGCAAGCAAAAACCCCTCAACGCATGGCCGAGGGGTCGAAACCGAAAACTGAAACAGAGATGCAAAGGACTATCCAGAATCCTACTGCGTCCAGCGATAGCGTCAAGTACATGCAGGGCATCGACGGATGGTTCGATGAGCTATTCAAGCGCCGCGAGAAAGAAGTCGATGTGGACTACTGGAAGCGCACCCGAAATGGCGTGAAAACCAAGCTGATCGAATCGTTCAGGAATGGGAAGCGGCAAGCGCAAGGTCTTCTGCCTCAATGACCGCCTTCGATCTTCTGCCCCGTCTCTTACCGGACGGGGCATTCTCTTGCCCGTAACCGAACTGGTTCAATTCTGAATCGATCTGCTCTCGCTCACTGAGGAGCAACTCGATTGCCTGCTGTTTGAGCTGGGCGACTTGTTCAAGTGCTGTCATCTTCGATCCTCTCTGTTGCGTAGCAGGGAAACGCGGTTTATTTTCCGGCAAGCTGAATCCGATATTCTTTTTCGACTCCGTTGCGGTACAGGCAGCTTACAGGTGAAATTTGGAGAATCTCTGCATCCTCATATTCTGTCCCGTAAATCTCCGTGTACGCTTTCTTGAACTCGACTTCGCGGTTGCAATCCTCATCTACTACAAACAAAAGATCATCCTCTTTGGACTCATCGATGAAGAATGCCTGGAAAATCCGCTTGACACGCCGTTTCATTGTCGTTGGAATGTTTTCCCAAAGACTTTTGAATGACAGTCATTGCAGTACCCAGAATCTTTGTCGATTGAGCAATCGAAGCAAATCGTGATGTTGCACAGATCGCAAACGTTGAAGTCTCGATCAGGTGTGCCCTCGATGATGACCATGAAAGGTTGGTCTGGACTTCTTGATTCTTGTGAAGACACTTCAAAACCACCATGACATTCACGGTGGCAAACGCTACAGGTTTCCATTGTGTTAGTTGATTGTGCCTTTTCCCTGCTTTGGCAACCGTGCCATTTCGATCCATCAAGAAGCGGCGCGAGTTGAATCTCGCGGCCTCGCAAATGTCCTTCCGCACGCGGTGGCATATCGTGATTCCCATGAGGGGTGCTCGTTGGTGGTGAGGAAACGTCACAAGTAAAAGTATGAACCGCTAATCGCCGGTTCGGGCGTTATTCATTGGCAAGTACGGACGCCAGTTACGCATGAATGGGTCGCATAGCAATTCCAAGGGTTGTTCTAGCGTCGTCGCGAGGTAATTCGGCTGCGTAGCAGGAAGAAGGGTTAGTTTGTACACAGTTAACGCTTCGAAAGCGCTGCTCAGTCGTACCAGCAGCGAGCGTAGCCGGGGGCCAACTCCATATCATCCGCGCCTCGGAATGTCATCGCAAAGTCGATGATCTCGCCCATCGTCAAGATGGCAGAGCGTTCAACTCCCTCAATGGTTACGCGAGCATCCTCCCGTACTGGCATTACCGCATATCCATGCGCTGTGAATTCCGGGTTGTTGCGCAGGAACGGCAAGAATAACTCAGCAACACCATCGCAAGAGTTCCAGTCCTCCATCTCAACGAAGTTGTGAGATATCAACTCATCAAGGATCTTTAGAGGTAGGTTGGTAAAGTAGCGGAGGCCGCCAGATTCTCCCTCGTCGAAGTATGGTTCTAACAACTTGTCACGGTACTCGTAGTTCATGTTTGTGGTGGTAAAGGTATGTCTTCTTCCCGCTTTCGCAATTGTGGCACCCTGATCCATCAAGAAGCGGCGCGAGTTGATTCTCGCGGCCTCACAAATGTCCCTCCGCACGCGGTGGCTTATCGTGATTCCCATAAGGGGTGCTCGGTGATTGGCTGGAATTGCCACTTCTCAAGTATCGAAATCGTGAGGAGATGTGTACACGCGCCCATTACGCAATAGTCGCAAGGAAGCGATTGATCTTCTCAATAATGTCTTTGCGTCTAGTGCCGTACCGCTGGAGGGAAGCCTTAATGAGTTTCGTAGGGTTAGCCTCGTCGCCGCTCTTCTCGATATTCGGATAGGCGATGACTCTCTTGGCCGTCGGACCGTTCTCTCCGAATGTCCGGCAGAAGAACATGTACCGCGGAAGGCCGGTGATTGCCTGGGCAGTGACATATTGTTCGTTCCAGTTCTCCTCAATGGCTTTGGCATCCTCACCGGAGACGTTGAATGTGATCTGCGTCGGGCAGTTCGAGAATACGTCGGCGGCGAAAGGGATCTGGTACATTCCCTGTGAAGCCAGAACGAGGGTGATGCCGTATTTGCGGCTTTCTGCCAATAGGGTGCCGAATCTTCCACCATGGACGAAGTTGTGAACCTCGTCGGCTATTAACATGAACGGTGGACGGCTGCGCTGCTTTTCTCTTTTCAGCGCTGCGATAGAGACCATCGAGACCACGAGTGAACCTAGGATTTGTGCGATCTCTTCCCCGAGCCGTCCTTTTGAGAATCTGCAAACGACAATTTTCTTTGAATTCATGATGTCCAAGAAATCGAGCGAGTTCGGCTGGCCGATGATGGGGATGATGGATGGTCTGAGCAATTTCCCAACCTTGTTGATCGGCGGACTAAACTTGCTCATCTGTTCCGAATCGCGGAGCTTCTCGTCGTACTGTTCCTTGAACATTTTCAAGAGGGGATTCGCCGTTGCGGTCAGTACCTTTTCCCGGAACTTGTCGTCGGCCATGAAACGGAAAATGTGCACGGGCGTGGGTTGCGGGAAGTATTCACACACCGCGTCGATCGCGTTGATGATGACCCTGGCTGACTCGTCGCCCCATGCTGATCCCGCGAGAGATTTGAACGTCGTGAAGAGAGACTCTTTGCCGAGTTCCAACTCTTCTTGGCTGTTGAAGTGAAGGGGATTGAATGGCGGCACAAGTGAGGCGTCGGGATCTATCCACACAAAATCTCTCATCATCGATTTGGGGATAAGCTTGGCAATCGCATCGGCGGTGTCGCCGTGGGGGTCTATGAATAATCCGCCGTTGCCTTGGCGGATGTGGTCAATGAAGAGGTTGAGAAGGAGGGTGGATTTTCCCATGCCGGACATCCCCGTGATGTTGATGTGTCGGGTCGTGTCTATGGCGAACTCTTGCCTATTGAGATAATCAATGCCAATGGGGGTCATGGATATTGCCCGATGTCCTCATCCCCATCAAACGCGGATCACGCGCCGAGAGGATGAGGAGAACGGGAAAGTCCCGCGCATTTCTGCGCGATTGTTCTAAGTATGCGTGATTACTTGAAATTGTCGAGGAAGGAATACGACGCGGCCGCATGGTCCTTTGGTGTTTTGAATATCGCAACGCTGATGTCTTTCTTGTAGCTCTCTTCGGTCGCGAGCCAGAACATTCTGTGGTTGAACTCTTTGTTCAACTACTTCAAAAGGTTTTCGCGGCGCTCATCGTTCCTCTGGGTTACGATCACCCTGAACTGCCGAAAGTCCGTCCATTCCTTTTGACACGCATCTGTCCCGTAATAGGCGTGATACTTCGCGAGCTTGCGCATGATGGACGGCTCGCCGTTCACGTAGTGCCCAATCTTTGCACGCTCGAGTTCGAGGAAATAGTAAAGGGTATTTCTGCATTCAGGCTTTTCGAAATTCGTGATGGCGAACATCGCGTCCGGCGAGATGGTGTGTTTAAGGTCGGACTGTTGCCAGTGGAGCTTCAGCTTGTGCTTGGCGCACAGCTTTGTGACGGCGATATGGAAGAACGAAATCTCAAGCTCATGGTCCAGTGTTCGCTGGGAGTGCTCGTCAAACGTTTTAGCCTGAGTCCATATCGTACGGACAAAATTGACGCCTTTGTCTGAGAGGCCGTAAACGAACGTCGCCACTCCACGATCACGGTCCATTTCAATATAGGGAAGCCGGTTGACCAAACCTTCTTTGTACAGGAGCCCCAGAGTATACCGGACGCTGCGCTTGTCGTTCTCGCTTGGCGTCCGGTCTCTGAGGAGTTGGGCTACGTCATTGGTGCGAAGACAGAAGTATTCGGCTAAGAGTTCGAGTGCCGCGCGCTTCGCATTAGTTACCCGATGGCGCGGCTCCTGGTTGTGGTTCGTCGTCATTAACCCCAGTATGGGGTACAACTGAGGAATTGCAAGCCGTGTTGTCCACAGTGCGTTTCAAGCCATATTGTGCGAGCGTACGTTGCTTGATGTATTCAGCTCTCGCGTGATCGGCAGCGGTGGGCTCGGGCAACGGTGGCGGCGCGAAACCGATTTCAGGTTTCCTCATGCCGATCTTGAAAAGTGCTTGGTAGGGAGGGAGATTCGCGAGTGATATGGGGTCAATGTAGTCGTAGGAATCCGGGTCCGAGGGTAAGAGATGTTTCCAGTTCGGCACATCCTTGTGGCTCAAGTGAAACGCAATTCTCGCGCCGGTCACGTTCGCGAAGACGGATTCCAACACTCTTGAATCGAGTTGGAACAACCCTTGATTCGCAAGCGTGAGGTATAAACCAAACCCTGAAGCCTCAGAGAGAATCGTATCGAAGCTCGAAGTTTGGAAGTTTTGGAATTCATCCGCATAAAAGAAATGGTCTACGCGGGATGCTCTTGAATCGCGCCGGAACGCGGCCTGTTGTATGCGGGAAGTGAGCAATGCTCCGACGAGATTGCCGTTCTCTTTTCCGACACCTTTCAAATTGACGATGACTATCTTCTTGTCCTGCATGGCCTGGAAGATGTCGAATGGAGCGCTGGCAGTCCCAAGCATCACCTTCAGTGGTGGCGTAGTAGTAAAAATGGACATCCTCGTGAGAATAGGTCCTTCACGGGGAGATTTGAGATGAGGAAATTCGTTTCGCCAGTAATCGAGAATGTCGTCGTATTCGGGGTTGTCTTTGCGTGCAATGGCATTCAGTATTTCTCGCTGCCGGTCGGCGCGGGCAAGGAAATAGTAGATGTCGAGAAACGAGGCTGACTGCGAGGCAAGTAGCGTGTGGATAGTCCAACGAAGAATCGAAAGCCACTGGTCGCCGGAAGTCTGGCTGGAAAAATCCTTGAACGTCTGGAACACATCGGCCAAAAGGGTTTGACGTTCCTGCTCCGTATCCCATGACATGAAATTCAATGGAATGGGATTTGCGATGTCGATATAGATGCAGTCGTTTTTCCGATGTTCAGGAACGCGCAAGAGAACTGCATTTGCCAAGTCACTTTTAGGATCGAGAACAGTCACTCCTTCGCCAGCGGCCATGTCTTCGGCGATCATGCGTTGCATATAGGTGGATTTGCCATGCCGTGTCGCACCTGCGATATAGACGTGCCTGAACCGGTCGGTTCGAGGGATTGAATAGTTCTTCTTTCTTTCGATAGTTCGAGCGTTCGGAAGATTGAACTCGGTGTTGAATGCAGGGAACGGCTTGGCGTTTGACAGAAAATCGTCCGTCATTTGATGTCCACCGTCTTGATTGAGTAGCGGGTGATCCCGTCGGCCTTGAAAGCGTCGGGAACCTTCCAAATGAAACTGGTATCGAGCGTGGCGTAGGTAGGATTGTCGTTCGCTAGAAAATGCTCGTTGATGGAACGTTGTAAGGCTATCTTGACGCGATAGAGCGTCTGCGTAGCGCTTCCTTCTGCTTTGAACTGGATATGGACTACAACTTGTGCAGATGAACCATCTTTCCTTCTGGTTGAGAATGTCGAGAGGTCGTCGTAGTCTTTCTCATTGTCTGCGACTTTGGTAGATTCCTTGGTCGAAGTTTCAGAGAAAGACAGATCAGGCCAGAAAATATCCGAAAACAAAATATGATAGATGCCGGTCAGGATTGTTAAACCGATTACAAGCGCAACAATCCCACATATGACCGATAGGCCAAAATGGCGCGAATAGAGGTTGTAGCACCACCAGGAGAACAAGAAAAACAGAAAAACGATAACAGTGGCTAAGAATATCTGGCCAATCTTTCTTCGGAATTCCAGTCGTGGAAGTTCGGCTTCCCTTTTGAGACGATATGCTTCGTTATCAGCGTCCCTCTGTGCCTTTATTCTGAGTTCGCGAATCCGATTTTCGGATTCAAGTATCTCCTGTTCTTCTTTTCGCGCGAGATAGCGGGCGTGCTGCTCAGCTAACTTCTGTGGGTCGGGAGGAGTGGTCGAGCGCCAATTAGTAAACCTGTCGTTGTTATCAGTCATGCCGCACCGTCCTAGCCGATAGGCGTACCCGATAGGGCGAGCGATAGCGACGGGCATCTTCTTCGCGCCAGCCCGATAGGGTGAGGAACGAAGAGACGAAACGAAGAAGATGCCCGTCGCTAGACGAGGGACGGTGCGGCACACCAGTCATACCAGTATCCTCCTGTAAACAAACGTGTTATATCGCTCGTTGTAATATCGCCGACGATACTATCAGATACCCGTTGAGGATAGACAACGGTATCGCACGGAAACAAGAGTTGGGCTATAATAACGCCAACCTCTACCCTTTGGGTAGGGGGTACTCAGTTGTTTTCAGAGGGTTAGGCTGGGGTCGCTCCCAGAGATGACAGCCAACCGAACTCCCTGATGAACAGTCTGGGCTTCTCAGTTCTTCCCGCAAGGGAAGAGGAATTCACGTCTGGAGACAGGTATGGATTCCAATGAGAAGTGGTATGCAGTGAAGGAAGTCGCCGCACAACTCGGAGTGTCATGCGATACGGTGCGCCGCCGAATACGGGGGAAGCTCATTAGAGCATTCAAGTTCACTGAGCGGTCGAGTAGAAGAACCCGGAATTACGAGTGCTTTCGGGTCTCCGCAAGCGAAGTTGATCGGTACATTCGGGCCCGGATGACGTTCTGAAAACGGGAATGCCCCTGGTTAGTCACGCCGGGGGCATTCTTCGGTACTGAAGGAGAAAAATATACAACCCAAGAATTTTAAGGAATCTCGTGTACTTGTGGTGTACTTCAAAACCGCGTATTGTCCGTATTCAGCGTTTTCTGAGTGCTTTGTTTTCAATAAGTTGTCTGCTTTCAATGCGGCTCCATAATCCGACTCCCGCCGCCTCCACCAACATAAATGCCTTGTATTCAATACCATACAAGATCTACCCGTCATTTTGTGCTTTTGCTGAGATTGGCTAATCTCAAATTGAACTGCGATATTCGCAGGCAAAAAGATTGCTACTCATTAGGGCTTCGCATTCACCTGCGATATTCGAAGCTTACCCTCCAGCTCGTCAGCTTTTTGCTTGTCGATTACGCTTAAAACCGCAAGGGCTGTGTGTGCTGCTTTAAGTGCATTCTCGGCATCTTGCTTTTGGTACTCCACATTTCCCCAGTGCATGACGCGGTTTCTTCTGTTGAATAGCTCTGTATGAATGTGTGATGCCATCATGTCGGATTCAGATAACTTTGCAAAACCCGCCCTAATGAGGTCGCAGTCATTGGCACTTTTCACGTATTTACCGACAAAATCATCATATGAAAGCTTCATTAGATATTGTGTAACGAAGTCGGCCGATTTAGTAAACCCCCCAGAACCAGTACCTTTGCGGTATTCATCTTCCCAGCGCTTCTTGTCAGCGTCTGTTGTTGTCGTCGGGGATCCGTGCTCTATTTCCTTCCACTTGAGGAATAAACGAGTCAGTGCGGCTTCAATCGCCATTGCCCCACAAATGATGGGCATTGTGAAATCGCCTTCGTGAATTTCAGCTTGGCTTCGCATCAGGAGGCGATCAGCAACAATGCTCAGCGTTAGCGGGTCGATCAGATGAATCATTGTGCAGCACTGCGGGCACGTTGCTGGAGGGAAGGTCAGTTTTCCATAGCCGGAGGCGTCAAAATCATAAGCGCAATTAGGGCAGACAATTGGAGCAGTAAATCTCAAGTCCGTAATCCTCGTCCTGCATTCTACGCTAACTAAGCGGTAAAGCTTCTCGATCGGATGGGCTATTTTGTGCTAATTTTGCGCTACCAGTCTTTCATTCCAGTATTTCTAGGCTTTCTAGCACATTGAGGAGTCTGCAAGTTACTGTTTCCATTTGATGGCGATCAATCCGACTCCCGCCGCCTCCACCAGCCTTCGCCCTCTGCGAGGGCTACGGCTCGGCATGCCAACTACTCTTCTTGGAAACCAAGGTGCAGGAATGCCCATGGCGAAGGCTGTCGCGCCGAAGCGTGAGCGCAGGCGGACTTCTTCTATCAGGGGGCTACGGCTCGGCATGCCACTACTCTTCTTGGAAACCAAGGTGCAGGAATACCTGCGGCGTATTTAAGAGCTAGTTAAATCATAGTAAAAGTTACTGTTATTGAAGTGTTCTAAAAGAAACGACTCTGCTGTCTTACCTTCAGCGAGATAGACAATGAACGATGCGTCTTAAGCCGGCCAGCGGCGCTGTGATCTACAATCATTCTTCCGCAGAAATACAGCTTTGGAACTTCATTCGGATGCCACAGGCACCAGCTTGACAGTTCATCGATTTCGGACAAGGAGCAAAGCAATGAAACGGCGTGAGTTTATGGGGTTGGCAGCTGGCTCGGTGGCTAGCTTGGCCGCGGGCAGTGGAAACGGTGCGGCACAAGAGCAAGCTTCAGCCGTAGCAGCATCGATCGCGTTACTGGAAGGACATGTGCCGGCGCAAGTCCTGCCGGGACAGGAGCGGGCGGGACGCATTGGTGCGCGCAGGATTCTGATGAACAGCGGCGGCGGCGCAAAGTATTCGAAGCCCGCGCAACTGCGTGAAGCCGGCTATAACGCGACTGTTGTTGGCGGAGTGGGGCAGTTGCAGATGTTCGATGCGGTTGTGGCTGGACTGCTTCCGCAAGGGAGCCCGGAACGCGTATGGGCGGAACAGAGAATCCCCGAGCAGAGAAGGGTCATCAAGGCGGCGCACGATGCAGGATTGACCACCTACACGGGCATCGATCTGATCGTTTTTCCCAAGAGATTGATCGAGAAATTCGCTGGCGAGATCTGCAATAGCGATGGTCATATCGACATCACACTGCCAAAGGCGCAGGAATTGTTCCGTGCGCAACTGCGCGAGATGTTTCAGCAGTTTCCTGAGTTGGACGGCATAGTGATTCGAACCGGCGAAGTATATTTACATGGCCTGCCGCACCACGGAACAAGCACGGCACAAAAGGAACAGCTCATCAATGGCGGCACTGCGATTCTGCACGGACAACACAGCCATCTGGCGATTCTCCAAGTGCTGCGCGACGAAGTCTGCGAAAAGCTAGGAAAGAAGATCGTCTACCGGACATGGGACTTTGGCGAAAATTTTCATGAGAACCGCGTGTACTACTGTTCGGTGACCGATCGCGTTGAGCCGCATCCAAATCTGGTCTTTTCCATCAAGCACCAGAAAGGCGACTTTCTTCGTCTTACGGTCTTCAATCCCACTCTGATGATTGGCAAGCATCGCCAGATCGTCGAGGTGCAGAGCCAGCGCGAAGTATACGGAAAAGGGGCGTATCCATTTTATGTCGGTCAGGGTGTGATCGAGGGATGGGAAGAATACGAATGGATGATGTATCCGACCGATCCGAAGGGCTTGCGCGATGTGGTGGACCATCCACTTTATGCTGGACTCTGGACATGGTCTCTGGGCGGCGGTTGGGATGGTCCGGTCATCAAGAACGAGTTCTGGCCGGAGATGAATACTTTCGTGATCTGTGAGTACGCGAAGAACCCCGCGCGGAAAGAGGCGGAGATCTTCATGGAGTATGCCCGGTTGCATGGATTAAACCATGAAGACGCGGCGCGTTTGCGGGAAATATGCCTGCTATCGGCCAAGGCCGTATTACGCGGACAATGTACGACGCTGGGCGCTCATATCGATCTATGGTGGAATCGCGACGACAAGATCGACGTACCGGATATCTCCGATTTTATTCAGAAAGGTTTGGTCGAGGAGTCGATTGCAGAGAAGCATGAAAGCGTGGCCATGTTTGCGCGCATGGAAGAGCTTTCACGGCAGATTGCTTTTCCGGATTCGGCCACGAAGGAATTTGTTGCCGCAAGTTGCACTTATGGGCGATTCAAGCACGCGGTGGTCGCCGAAGCCTGGACGGCAACGATCCTCAGCCGGTTGGGAGAGAAGAGCGGCGTCTACGATCGTTCGCGAATTCGATCGGCGATCGGCGCTTATGACAATCTCTTTCGGCAGTGGAAGCAGTTTCAGGAGAGCACCCCGTCGTGCTCGACGATCTATCACGACTACGGGTTTGCCGGGAAGCCCGGCATGGGAGCGGCGATCGACAAACTGCGCTCGATTTGAAGTCCATACATAGCCAGAGCAGATTGAGGGCGCATGAGTCATTTGGACCATGCGCCCATCCTTTTCTGCACAGAGAATCAAGTGCGTGAGGAAGAAAATGCTTCGACTGGAATGTCCTGCTGTCCGCATCCACCCTTTTCGCTCTGCTGCCCTGTATGCATCAATTGTGGCCTGCCGCATTGGGGTGTTCGGGTTTCTCGCAATGTTGAGCGTAAGGCAACTGCCCGCTGAGGCCGCAGCGATTGCGCCGAAGATGCTGTATTCGGATAATTCCCGGCTTGGCAGGCCCTTCGCAAAGGATCCTTCGGTCGTCAAATTTCGCGGCAGCTATTGGATGTACTATTCGCTGCCGCCTGCCTCGCGGGAACGAGCGGCCTCCGATCCCGGGGCAAAGGTTTGGGGCATAGGGATTGCGGAGTCCACCGATCTGACTCATTGGAAGAAGGCCGGTGAGGTTCGTCCTGCGCTGGATGTGGAAAAGGTTGGGATCGCTGCTCCCGGCGCACGGGTGATAGACGGGAAAGTGCATCTCTTCTATCAAACGTATGGTTTAGCCGGCGCTGGCCGGCTGGATGCCATTTGCCACGCTGTTTCCACCGATGCAATCCATTTCGATCCGGATCCTGGGAACCCAGTGTATCGGCCGACGAAAATGCCTTGGTCCGCGGGCCGAGCGATCGATGCCGAGGTCTACCCAAACAATAACGAACTCTGGCTCTTCTTTGCCACACGTGACCTGGCCATGAAGACGCAGGAAATTGGCATGGCAGCGGCTCCGATTGATTCCGGCTTCGGAAAGGGAGTGTGGCGCGACCTCTCTGTGGTTGGTCCTGTGCTCAAGCCGGAGTTGCCCTGGGAGCAGGACTGCCTGGAAGCGCCGACGATCCTTCGGCATGGCGACTACTACTATTTGTTCTATGCGGGGGCCTACAACAATCGTCCTCAGCAAATTGGGGTTGCCAGAAGTAGAGACGGGAGCCATTGGACCAGGCTCGGCACGGCGCCTTTCCTTCCTAACGGGAATCCGGGGGCCTGGAATAGTTCTGAATCCGGGCACCCTGGCGTTTTCGTGGACGATGACGGCCGCACCTATCTCTTCTATCAGGGCAACAACGACCACGGACATACCTGGCTCATCTCGATGGTAGAGCTTCGCTGGAATGGGGATACGCCATATATGGTTGCGCCTTGAAACCATGCTCGTTTGGCCTGCGGTCTTAGAGGTTGTCTAAAAACTCAGCTTTCGTCGAAGGGTACGGGCTTTAGCCCGTACATCAAAAGTCCAAATAGAACAGGGCTTTAGCCCCCGAGGCAGTCTTTCGGGGCGTTTGCATTGCCTCAGGGGCTAAAGCCCGGCAAATTTTATTTGGTCGAACGTACGGGCTGAAGCCCGTACCCTTCAATCTGTAAGTTTCTAAACAGATTCTTACAACCCAAAGAATTAACACTCTCCGATTGCGCAGACGGTTGTCGTTATGCTGCGCCGCATTCTGGCAGGCGCAGAAGAAATCCGAAGAAGGCGAGAAGCCTGAGAATTCAAGCTACGAATGATATTTGTGCCCCATGGTTCATTTGAACCATGTCATGCGTGGCATTCGAAGCGGAACATTGGTGGCGCGTGAGAATACGTTTTCTGCGCAAGCAGCAGAAGTGCCTGGATCTTGGCCTACCCCACGGGGGTGGCATGAGATCGGGGCAGATTCACAATCGATCACTGAAGGAGGCGTATGCATGAAAATCAAAAGCGTTAAGAGGCAGTTCAACACATGCTTCAGGATGTCAAAGCTAGAAAAGGGCATCCTGAGTATTTTGGCGATTCTTGTCCTGAGTGTTGTGTCGGCATTCGCGCAGAGCGGCGCCGGATCAATCCAGGGAACCGTCCGCGATGCAACCGGGGCAGTGGTTCCGGCAGCCCGCATACACATCAAGAATTCCGCTACGGCTGTGGCAATCGATACGGTAACCAACAGCACGGGCTTCTACGCTGCACCGTCCCTGTTTGCCGGCTCCTATACGATCCAGGTGAACGCCAACGGCATGAGCACGTGGAACGGAATCATTACCCTTCAGGTTGGCCAGACCGCACAGGTGGATGTGAACCTGAGCGTGAAGGGCAATGTGCAGAGCGTTAGCGTAACAGCGGACGAAACGACGCTGATGAATACCAACTCTCAAACCCTCAGCGTCGATCTGGAACAGCAGCGTCTGCAGCAACTGCCGATGAACGGCCGTACGCTTACGACGCTGATCGGCGAGACAGTCCCCGGATTGGAAGGGCAGCGTCTGAACGGTCTGGAAGGGCAGGCACAGGCATTTGTCATGGACGGCGCGCTGCTTGAGAACACCGAGCAGGGCGGCGTGAGCTTCCGGCAGCCGGATGCCGATCAAATTCAGGAAATCCGTTATGAATCTTCGAACTCTTCCGCGAAGTTCGATCAGCCGGGCACTGCGATCCTGACAACCAAGTCGGGAACGAATCAACTCCACGGCAGCGTCTTTGAAACCATGCGGAATAACGGCTTCGGCGTTGCGCGTTTGCGGCAAAACCCGGTTGGGTATACAGCGCCCAAACTGGTGCGCAACGAGTTTGGCGGCTCCGTCGGCGGTCCGGTTTCAATCCCTCATATCTTTGACGGCCACGATCGCTTGTTTGGATTCTTCTCATGGGAAGACGAGGAACTGCGCCAGGATCAAACGCAGACTCTCTATGTTCCCACCGCTGCCATGCTGCAGGGCAACTTCAACGGACTGGCCAATGGCAATGGCACGCCCTATGTTCTCTACGATCCTTTGACGACGGACACGAACCCTGCCGATGTCTGCACCTCCACCAGCACGTACTGCTACGGCATGCGCAAACAAGCTGTGTACAACGGCGTACCGAACTCATTTGCGCCAGGAAGGGTAAGTCCGCTCGCCGCGCGGCTCTACAAGATCACGCAGACGCAGACGAACGCGAACGATCCGCTGCAATCCTACAACTGGAGCGGCGCGACCCCGTACTACATCAGCGCGCCCACATGGGCTGCCCGAGCCGACTACCACTACAACGACAAGAACACGGGCTATCTCCGGTTTAACGATACGCTCTACGACGAGCACAATCTGAATCAGACGGGTTACGGTCCTCCGTCGACCGACCTCAACGCAAACGTCTCCTACCTGCCCACCTATGTCCGCTCGGCGGCGCTTGGCTATACGCACATCTTTTCGCCGACGTTCTACTCCGAAACCGTGATTGCAAACACATGGGATACGACGGCGGTTTACACGGGACCGAACCACACCCATGACTTCACCGACGACTTCGGACTTCCGAATCCATTCGGCCAGGCGGGTTTCCCGTATATCTCCGGATCCGGGAATGGAGGGTCTCAATCCTCGATCTTCGAAGACTACATCACGGCGGACAACACCAGAACGCAGACCTCGCGTCTGCTGCAGGCAGACGAGAATCTGACGAAGATCGCTGGACGCCACACCATCCAAATCGGCGCCAGGTATCGCGTCGACACGATTAACACGCAAACCGATCAGGGGCAACTCGGGGCGCTCGTGCAATTCAATGGACTGGGCACGGCGCAGTTGAATCCGGGTACGATCGCCGGTGGCTCCTACGGCTCGGTCAACTACACCGGACTGGCCGCCGCCGATTTCTACCTGGGCTACTCGGACCTGTACCAGTCCACGCTGTATCACAAGCGGTATCTATTCGTGAACCGTTACCCGGCTACGTATATTCAGGACGACTTCCGGGCAAGAAAGAACCTGACCATCAACCTCGGTATCCGCTGGGAGATTCTTCCCGCAGTGCAAGACAAGAACTATTCGATTCCCAGCTTCGACCTGGCCAACGACGCCATGGTCCTCAGCAAGCCGGCGGCGACCTACGTTGCCAACGGCCAGAGCACCCAGAGCATTGTCAACAAGGTGCAGAGCCTGGGTGTGAAGTTCGAGTATCCGCAGGAAGCAGGTTTGCCTGGTAACTCGACGATGGTCAATTCGAGCTACTGGAACTTCCTGCCCCGGCTTGGCGTCGCGTATGTCCCGTTTCCGGCGCATTCGTCCACGGTACTGCGCGGAGGGTTTGGCGAGTACATCTACCCTGTTCCCATGCGCAATTTCTATGGGGATACCGATGGAGATGTTCCCTTTCAGGCTAGCTACCAGGCAAGCTATACAAATGCGGCGCAGGCTCCCGACAGCCTTCCCAACTACATGCTGCGCGCGCCGCAAGCGGTCGTTGCAGGCAGCTCGACCGGAGCAACTTCGGATACGAATGTCATCAGCGTCTCCGGCAACCCGAACATCAATCCTGGAATCAGCGTAGGCTGGATGGACCCGAACCAGCCGCCGACCTCTGTAATGGAAGGCAACTTCACCATCGAGCAGTCCCTGAAGTTCAAGACGGTTGTGCGAGCCTCAATTACGGACACGCATGGACTTAACCTGGAACAGTTCTGGAACTACAATACGGCGCCTTCGCAGTATGTGTGGTACATGACGACCGGTCTCCCGCTTCCGACCGGCGCTCTGGCCAGCATCGCCACGAATCCCTATGACAGCAAGGTGTACGGCAGCCTTCTGGAAGGACGAAAGACAGGCTATAGCAATGACTATTCCGCACAGTTGAACGTGCAGAGGCTCTATTCGAATGGCCTGGCTTTCCAGTTCTACTACACCTTCTCGGCGGCATTCCGGAATGGCGGCAACGGTTGGCGCGACAGCACCGTGTATCCGCTGGCGGACTACCTGTCTGGCATGAAACCGGCCACTCTCGATGCGGAGAACCACATCCTTAACTATGTCCGCGATACCGGCATCCCGATGCACCGCTACCGGTGGAACTTCATCTACGACCTGCCGGTTGGCCGGGGCAAGCGATTCCTCGGCAGCGCGTCGAAGTGGCTGGATGAAATCATCGGTGGATATCAATTTGCCGGAGATGGGTCGCTCGGGTCGCAGTCGTTCGCGCTCGGTTCCGGCAACTGGGGACCCACGAATCCGCTGACTATCTGGAAGCACAAGTATCCGATCAAGGACTGTATTGGCGGAACATGCTATCCGGGGTACCAGTACTTCAACGGATTTATCTCAGAGACGCAAATCAATACGGCAAACGGCGTTTCGGGACTACCCACTCCATACACCCCGTACCAGACACCGATCAATACGATCGCCAACAACGCAACGCCTTCCACCAGTTCGCTGTTTAACACCAACAACGTGACTGTGACCCTGGCCTCGGGCGCTACCGTCAGCAACGTCGGATACAGCCCAGGTCCCGGCACGAATCCATACACAAAGACTATCCTGCAGGGCCCCAAGGTGTTTTTCCAGGATATTTCCTTGTTCAAGACTTTCCCGATAACCGAACACGTAAACATCAAGTTCAATCTGGATGCATTCAACGTGTTCAACAACCAGGGCGATACGGTGCCGAACGGAACATCTGGAATCCAGTTGTTCCAGACTTCGGTGAATACAGCAAGGCAACTGCAGGCTTCGGCGAGAATCTCGTTCTAAGCTTTTGTGCAGACGAAAAACAAGAGACCGCGCCGAAAAAACAGGCGCGGTCTCTTGTTCACTCACAATCACCGCGAACAACATCTCCAGCAGGGGAGAGACATGCGAATCTCACGCCGCAAGGCCATTGGAATGGCAATAGCTTGTCCGGCGCTACTCTCGGGCAAACTTGCATCTCCGCAAACGTCCATTCCTTCTTCAAGCAGCCGGCAGAATTGTGCGGGAGCGGGTAGGAATATTGCGCAGGGTCCGTTCGAGCCCAGTTGGCATTCGCTCAAGTCGCAGTACCGTCCGCCCGCGTGGTTTAGCGACGCAAAATTCGGAATATGGGCGCACTGGAGTCCGCAGTGCCAGCCAGGATTCGGCACCGACCACATGAACTGGTATGCGCGCAACATGTATCTACAGGGGCACCCCGCCTACGACTACCACGTAAGGACCTATGGCCATCCGTCGAAGGTTGGCTTCAAGGATGTGATTGCGCGTTGGAAGGCGGATAAGTGGGACCCCGACGGTTTGATGGACCTCTATCAGGCCGCGGGCGCGAAATACTTTGTTGCACTTGCGAATCACCACGAAAATTTCGACACCTACGCTTCGAAGTATCACGAGTGGAACTCGACTCGGATCGGGCCCATGAAGGACATTGTTGGGACGTGGGAGAGAATCTGCAAAGATCGCGGTCTTCGATTCGGGGTTAGCAATCACTCGGCGCACGCCTGGCACTTCAATCAAACTGCCTATGGCTACGACGCGGAGGGGCCGTTGGCCGGAGTGCGCTACGACGGCTACCGGGAAGGCGCCCCATTGCAGAGCGCGCCATGGTCCGGATTGAATCCACGGAAGTTGTACGGTAAGCCCAGCATGGTCGTACCGGACGGATTCACCTCCGCCAAAGAGATGCTTGCCTGGCATGAACGCAATGATCGTATCTGGGACGAAAATCCGCCATGCGACGATCGAGAGTTTACCGATAACTGGTTTTTTCGTTGTCAGGACCTAGTGGATCGTTACAAACCTGACCTGTTGTATTTTGACGATACCGAATTACCGCTAGGCCAAGCTGGCCTCGACATTACTGCTCACTTCTACAATGCCAATACGCAGTGGCATCGCGGCAGGAACGAGGCGGTAGTCTTCGCTAAAGAGTTGACGCCGCAGCATCAGGGCGCCGTTGTGTTGGATCTGGAGCGCGGATTGGCCAACAGGATTCTCGATCGACCATGGCAGACCGATACGTGCATCGGAAATTGGTTCTATGACCAGAGCGTCATCAAGCGTCACGGCTACAAGACAGCGAAGCTGGTGCTTCAAATGCTCGCCGACATCGTAAGCAAGAACGGTAATCTCCTCCTGAGCGTTCCTTTGATGGGCGACGGCTCCATCGACGAAGACGAACGCAGGATTCTGAAGGAGCTTGCGGCGTGGATGAAGGTGAATGGCGAAGCCATCTTTGAAACACGGCCTTTCAGAGTATATGGTGAGGGGCCTGCAAAGACGGCGGACACGGGGAATTTTAACGAAGCGAAGGGCACTTCGTTCACCGGAGAGGATCTGCGATTTACGGCCAAGGGCGAAAAAATTTACATCGTCGCGCTTGATTGGCCTGCCGGAGGGAGACTGAAGTGCAGGTCGCTGGCGCGAGGATCGAAGACATTCCACGAGGAGATTCTCAGAGTGGAGTTGCTTGGCGCCGAAGGACCATTGCGCTTTGATCAGAACGGCGATGCAATGACAGTCGAGATTCCCATGTCGCACCAAACCGCCATGCCTGTGGTCCTGAGGGTTACGATGAGTCGCCCAATCTAACCGGAAGTAACTTTCTCGATCGGCAACGTTACGCCTCATCGGCCTTTGGGCCAGGTGAAAGAAAGAAAATCTCAATTCTCCGCTGCGCAATAGAAGTACCTCGAGGACGCGCGTGTAAGCGGGAAGCCGTCCTGCACTGCAGGCATAAGTAGTAAGGATAACAAGGATAAGTCTAGATGATGAAGTCTTCGGAGTATTACTGCAAAATGTGGTGCGGATGGTCATTCATATACCCGCCGCGCGGTATGAAAAGAGTAGGTGACCGTTCAGTGGAAGAACGTTTCGCCCGCCTGCTGGCAGAAGTGTTCAGACAGTTCTTGAAAATGTGCCAGCGTGCAAGCCGGAAAGTTCTTTGGCTTCTACCGGCGATGTTCGCTGCAACGGCTCCGTACCTTTACGCACAAGCGCATCCACGGATGTACTATGAGGACACTTCGCGCATCGGAGTGAGTTTTGCGAAGGATCCGTCGGTTGCACGCTTCCATGGTAGTTACTTCCTGTACTATTCGCTCCCATCCCGGCGTGTGCAAAACACGACGACAATGGGGGGTGCGTTCCTTCCCGGATGGGGCATTGGCATTGCGCAGAGCAAGGACATGATCCATTGGACGAAAGTGGGAGAGTTGCAAGCGGCGAGCGAGATAGAGAAAGATGGCGTTGCCGCTCCAAAAGCGCATGTGATCGGCGGTAGGCTGCATCTGTTCTTCCAGACATATGGCCACGGCCCAAAGGATGCCATCTGTCACGCATGGTCAGACGACGGAGTTCACTTTACAGACGATCCATCCAATCCAATCTTCCGCCCCACGAAGATGCCTTGGAGTGTGGGACGCGCGATTGACGGTGAAGTGTTTCAGGGCGGGAAGAAGCTCTATCTGTATTTCGCCACGCGAGATCCGGAGATGAGGCGGCAATCGATTGGCATGGCTGAATCGGATGACCCTTTCGGATTTGAAGCTGGCCATTGGAGAGACGTGAGTATTACCGAGCCAATTCTTAAGCCGGAGTTGGGCTGGGAAGGGGAGTGTGTCGAGGCGCCAAGTGTTATCAAACGGGGGCGAAAGTACTATATGTTCTATGCCGGCTCCTATAACGGCGTCAAGCAGCAGATCGGTGTAGCAGTCAGTCCCGATGGACGGAACTGGCGGCGATTGTCGGATGAGCCATTGATGCGCATCGGCAAACCGGGGACATGGAACTCCACTGAATCCGGCCATCCGGGTGTTCTGCAGATTGGCAGACGAACGTATATGTTTTTTCAGGGCAGCAACGACGACGGGAAGAGCTACGTGCTGTCGATGGTCGAAATCGGCTGGCGCGATGGTCTTCCCTACGTTAAGGAAGACAGGCCATAGCGGGAGTGCGGGCGCGGTTTGTAGTTCCCGGCGATGCTGCGTTTCAGGAACAAAAGTTGACAGACGCGCCCGCGCTGGGCGATGCTGGCGCAAAGTTCGAGGCGAATCGAGAACCGATGGCGATGTTATCGGACCGGCTGCAGAGCAAGTACGGACGCGAGATCGGAGTGCGCGACTCCGCGCGGAGGGTTGCCTCTATCGCGCTGCTCGTTTTGTGCTGTTGGCTCTGCGCGAATTGCCGCACGCATCGGCCGCCTTTGATTGTTGGAGTACCGCAGGTGACGGCGGAAGAGATGTGGGAGGGAATGCACGCAGGCCTGCTGAAGGCGGTAACAGAAAGCCACTTTAGCCGCTATTGGAATGGTCCCACACACAGCGACGATGTTGAACGGCAAATCGCAATCATTGATCGCCAACTTTCGCACTCTCCCGCAGGGCTTGCTGTAGCTCCCGATAATGCTTCTTCTCTGATTTCGATTGTCTCCAAGGCGCGGCAGGAGGGGATTCCTGTTGTGCTGATGGAGAGTGAGCTGGCAATTCCGATGGGTGCGGGCGTGGCAATTGTTGAGACGGATAATGCTCTTGCCGGTAGGATGGCGGCCGACGAGATCGGTAGCTCGTTATCGGGCCGCGGTTCGGTTGCAGTGGTTGGTGTAAATCCATTTGTTACCTCGAACCTGAGTCGGGCGGATGCATTCGAGAGAGAGATAAAAAGCAGATACCCAGCGATTCGCCTGGTTGCGAAGAGTTTCAGCGGCAGCTCGATTGCGGAGACGGAGGAAGGGATAGAGCAAGTCCTCGATCGGAATCCAGATCTCAACGCGATACTTGCCTGTGGCGTAAGCAGTACGCGCGCAGCACATGCCATCCTGGCACGGCGCAATCAGGTTCACGAAATTGTTCTGGTAGGCTTCGATCAGGACCGCGATTTGGAAAATCTGGTCCGGCGTGGCGAACTGAATGCGATCGTTGCCCAGGATACTTACCGCATTGGATACCTCTCCGGGCGCACACTGGTCGATATGAGAGACGGGAAATCTGTTGCGGAGCGTACTCTGGTTGCGCCGTGGCTGTTTACGAAAAATAACATCGACTCGCCGGATGCACAGCGCATTCTGGTTACGTATTCTGGTTGGGACAAAACGCTATGCACTTATTGCACCGAAGCGTCGGACGTACTTCAATAGTTCTGCTTTCAGTAAGTGTACTTGCTGCCGCCATTGGATTCCATGCGTGCAGGAGCCGCGGAGGCTTGCCCTATAGCGATCATTTTCGGCAGAATCAGGCTTCTGAGTGGAAATCGTATGGAGGCAGTTGGCATCTGATTGACGGCGCGATTCGCAACGACTCGGATGACCGTGGCGCCAAGCTGATTACTGGCTCCTCGGACCTATCCGATTACCAAACCGATGCAGATGTTCAACTCACCAGTTCTTTCGGCGATGCTGGAATCGTCTTTCGAGTAACTGCCCCTGAAGAAGGGGCAAATGCGTTTTATGGCTACTATGCAGGAATCCGCCTGCCTGGTGAATTGATCGTGGGCAAGGTCGATCTTGGCTTCCGCCCGCTCGCGAGTGTACGGCTTCAGGGCGGAGCTCTGCCGAATGTTTGGTACCATCTTCGCGCTCGGGCCATAGGCTGTTACATTTCGGTGGAGGCGACCGAACTTGAGCACGGACGCTCGCTTGGTCAGGTTGCCTTGCCCGACGCGGGATGTTATCGCCGGGGGGGCTTTGGGCTGCGCTCCTACGAGTCTGGAGGCCTGTGGCGCAACGTTCGAGTGAGTGCGGTCCAATGAAACACTTGTTTGCAGTCGCCGTGGCAGTCTGTGGGTGCGCTTGTATGGCGCCGAGCCAAACTCCGGTTACGATCGCCAGCTTGCATCTAATGGCGCCGGAGGGGAGCCTCCATACAATCCGCGGTACTGTATCTGTGGCCGGCGTTCCTATCTACCTTCAGGATTCGACGGGTGGGGCGCGAGTCACGCAAGTTGTCGATACTCCAATGTTACGGGCTGGCGATGAAGTGCTTGTAACTGGAAATATCGAGCAGGGGCGCTATGCCATTACCTTAACCAATGCGCGGATACGTCTTGAGTATGCACACGTTCCGCCACCTCCGCTTGCGGTTACTGCGTCGATGGCGAGCCGGGGCCAGTATGACGACATCGTGATTGAGACAGAGGGTATCCTTCTCAAGGAGGAGATAGCAGGAGCGGAGACCCGGCTTTGGCTTCAATCGAACGGACAGACGTTTGTTGCGCAACTCGCTTCGGAAGGCGAGACCACGCACCTTTCCCCGATCAAGCCTGGAAGTCTTTTGCGCATCCGGGGCGTCTGCTCGATGAATGACGGCAGTGCTCACGAGTCTGTCCCATTCAGAATTCTGATGCGCTCGATTGACGATCTGAGCATATTGTCCGGCCCGCCCTTCTGGACAGGGAAGCATGTGGCGTGGATGGTGATGGTTCTGGTGGGCCTGGCTCTGTTGGCTCATATCGTTCATTCCAGAATCCAGCAATGGCGGTTCAATGGGATATTGGAAGATCGAATTCGAATGGCTCACGACTTGCACGATACCATTGCCCAGAGCTTTGCCGGCATTGGGTTTCAACTCCAGGCCATCAAGGATGCCCTGCAAAGGAAGGATAACGATGTTGAACAATATGTGGACATGGCAACGAGCATTGTGGCAGACAGCCACGAGAACGCCCGGCGCGCCATCGTAATGCTGAGGCCCGGCGAAGTGGGGGCCGTAAATCCTCTGGAGGCTCTCCGGCAAACAGCGGAGAGCCTGACCCATGGGAGCGCCATTCGAGTTCAAGTTACGCAGGAAGGCGAGCCCATACGATTGCCGCAATCGCTCAAGCAAGTGATGCAGTCGATTCTGCACGAGGCCGCGGTTAACGCAATTCGTCATGCGGCTCCGCATGGGATTGCAATCCGTCTTCAGTATGAAGGACGAGTTGTTTCACTGTCGGTGAGAGATGACGGATGTGGATTTGTCCCCTCGGAAAATAGAGGACGCGGCTTTGGTCTGTTCAGTATGAAGGCCCGCGCGCAGGCACAGGGCGGGTCGATATCGATTCAAAGCTCACCAGGAGCCGGCACTGAAGTCCTGGCCCGGTTTCCGGTCGTGTTTGCGCCCGCGCGCCTGCGCGGCATGTGGCGGTCTATCCTGCATCCGGGAGGCTCACTTTGAATCTTGGAGCAAACCAAACTGAGCAGGCTCGTAACCCTATTCGCATCGCCATCGTGGACGATCATCCAGCGATTCTCATCGGTTTGAGAAGTATGCTTTCCATGCAGCCTGGTTTGCAGGTGGTTGCAACACTGTCTTCAGGCGCGCAGCTCAATGCTCTGTTGCCGGACGAGAGCCCCGATCTGTTTTTAGTCGATATCCGAATGCCGGATGTGAGTGGGATCGAGTGTATTCAAATCATTCGCTGCCGTTATCCGGAGGCTCGAATACTGATGATAACAAGCTACGACTTGAATGAGGATGTGTTTCGCGCGCTTGAAGCAGGCGCTGCGGGCTACATTACGAAAAATGCCGGAAAAGATGAGATGTTGCTCGCGATCCAAAGAATCCGTGCCGGCAAGAGGTATCTGTCGCCGGCTGTCGCGCAGAAACTGCGGGAGCGTGGACCTCGGGCGGCGATCACCACCAGGGAACTGGAGATTCTGCGTTTTGTTGCTAAAGGGAAGACCAACCGACAGATCGGCGAACAGCTTTCGATCAGTCAGATCACGGTACGGAATCATGTAAATAGCCTGATTGCAAAACTGCAGGCACAGGACAGAACGGACGCGGCGGTTTCAGCCTTGAAACTTGGTCTTCTCCATCTAGAGGACATATGAAGGAGACGTCTTGAGCAGCATAGCGTATTGAGCGGGAAAATCCCGCGTCAGCCGTAGCATAGGCCGCACGGAAGCTGTGGAGTTTTGCTGTCATTACTGATCCGGCCCGAATGAGCGTCGTCGTCGCGCAGTGAAGTTGCGCTTGAGCGGCGCGACGATCGTTGAGACAGCGGCGCAGTGCGAATTGGGCCGACCCAGAGCGTCCACGTATCGGGCTGTCCAAATTTCCGAGACCGGCTCTCGTTCCACGCAAAACCCTTGGTCCGTTCGACCTTGCATATGCTACCTTGTTGATAACGCGCTCTTGTTGTTTTCTTTGGCTGGCCCTTGGTCGTGAATTGTCTCGGCGGACTGTTTCACTATGGCAAGGGGAGTTACGGGGAGCAAAAAACGAGGTAGCGCTTCCTGTAAGCGATTGATTATAAAGACGAGCGGGAGTAGTTCAGTGGTAGAACGTCAGCTTCCCAAGCTGAATGTCGCCGGTTCGATCCCGGTCTCCCGCTCCATGAAATCAGCTATATAGACAAGAAGTGCTCGTCACAATCCCCCCCCAGAGGCGACGCGTCTCAATCCTGAATACCGCTGTAAGGGTAGCGATTGAGACAGGGAATGGACAATCGTCGGTGGTCGTGACGCGAGACTTTCGCTTGCCTCGGGACTGAATACCGTGCTTCTGCATCAGCCGTTGCACAAGCTGCAGCCCACACAAATGTCTTGTGCCAGTAGTTGCCGCCAAATGCGCGGCCATCCATACGCGCCTCGATTCTCCGCATAGACGGCGCCGATGCCGACCGGAAGTGGTTCGTCGCCGAGGTGTGAAACCTGCGAAATGGATGGGGAGCGGTGCTTCTGTTTGAGGGCCGGGCCGCTACAGCGTTTTCGATTCTGCTCTTTACAGAAAGCGTATCGCCAAGTGGCTTTTTCCCCAAGAAAAAGCCACCTTTGATGCACTTCCAATGTGCACATATGAATCGAAAGCGCTCTAGTATCCGGCCGCTTTGCCGTAGTGGCTGCGGTGGTCCTGCCCGCCGAGCAGGTCGCCGGTCTTCGGGTCCACGGCAATGCACTCGCCGTTGGACCAGTGCCCGTTCTTCACCTTCACCGCGTAGCCCATTGCGTGCAGGGCGGTCAGCGTCTCCGGCGGGAATCCCGGCTCCACGTTCAGCCGGTCAGGCATGTACTGGTGGTGAAAGCGCGGGGCATCCACAGCCTGCTGGATGTTCAGACCGCCCTCGGCTGCCGAAAGGAAGATGTTGGCTACGGTGGTGATAATGCGTGCGCCGCCCGGCGAGCCCAGCACGAAGCGCAGTTTGCCGTCTTCGAGGACAATCGTCGGCGTCATCGAGCTGAGTGGCCGCTTGCCCGGCGCAATGGCGTTGGCCGGTCCCTGGATGAGCCCGTAGATGTTGGGTACGCCCATCTTCACGGCGAAGTCGTCCATCTCGTCGTTGAGCAGGAAGCCGAGCTTGCCCGCCGTCACCCGCGAGCCGAAGTTGTCGTTCAAAGTGGTGGTGACCGAGACGGCGTTGCCTTCGGCGTCCACCACCGAGTAGTGCGTCGTATGGTTGCCCTCGGTGGCGCGGCTGGCTGCTGTGGGCGGCGCGGGTAGAAAGCCTTGCGGCCGCTTCAGCTCCGCGCTGGGCGTGGCATGGTCCAGCGCGATTTCGGCGCGCCAGGCCGCCGCATAGTTCTTCGCTGTCAGCGCGGCCGCTGGAATGGTGTTGAAGTCGGGATCGCCGAGGTACTCCGCGCGGTCCATGTAGGCGCGGCGGTAGGCTTCCGCGATCAGGTGAATCCACTGCGGCGAACGGTCGCCCAGCTTCTTCAGGTCGTAGCCTTCCAGAATGTTCAGCGCGCTCAGCAGCACGATTCCGCCCGACGAGGGCGGCGGCGCGCCGATCACCGTGTACTGGTGGAACGTGCCCACCACCGGCTCCCGCTCCACCACTTTGTATTGAGCCAGGTCTTCCAGCGTGACCAGGCCGCCGCCGGCCTTCAGGTCTTCGACCAGCTCGCGCGCCATCCTGCCGTGATAGAACTCGTCCGGGTCGGCGGCAATGCGCTGGAGCGTTGCGGCCAGCTCCGGCTGGCGAAAGACCTCGCCCTCGCGGTAGAAGTTGCCGTTGCGCTGGAAGATTCGCCTGGAGGCGGCAAACTTCGCCAAGTCCTTGTCGTGCAGTTCGGCGGCCTCTTCGGCGGTAAGCGGGAAGCCCTCGGATGCCAGCCGGATGGCCGGTTCCATCACGCGCTTGAGTCCCAGCCGCCCGTACTTGCGCTCGGCATAGGCCAGCCCCGCCACGGAACCCGGTGTGGCGATGGCGCGATAGCCGACCACGCTGGCATCCTCCACCGGTTCGCCCTTGGCGTCCAGATACATGGTTTCGGTGGCGGCCAGCGGGGCGCGCTCGCGGAAGTCGAGGAAGGCGGTTTTGCCGTCGTGGGTGCGCAGCAGCAGAAAGCCGCCGCCGCCCAGGTTGCCCGCCACCGGATGCGTTACCGCCAGCGCAAAACCCGTGGCCACGGCCGCATCCACAGCGTTGCCTCCGGCGCGCAGCACCTCCAGCCCGGCGTCCGACGCCAGATGGTGAACGCTCACCACCATGCCGTGCCGCGCTCTTGCCGGCTGCTCGTCGAGATAGGGAATCACCGTGCTCGCGCCCTCCGGTGCTGCTGCGTAAGCAGGAATGTTTGCAACCAAAAGGGCAGCCGCGCCGAGTGCTGCCAGAACGGATTTTCTTCGCCGCCGGTTCATTTGTCTTGATAGGATAGCGCGAACCGTCCCGAGTTTTGAAACCGTGAGCAAAACCGAATTCACCGGATATTCCTCCCCGAAAAGCCCAAATTTACCGGGAATTGAACAGAGCGGGGCTATGATTGCGCCATGAGCCACTCCGCTGCACTGCGCCTCGTTTCGACCGCCGCCCTGCTGCTCGTGCTCCCTTGCTCCCGGCCCGCTTCCGCCTCGCCTGCTCCGCTGACCGCCGCTGAGATTGTTGCCCAGATGAGCCAGCACAACCAGATGCGCAACGATCGACTGGCGCACTACCACTCTGTCCGCCACTATCACGTGGAGTACAACGGCTTCTCGGCCCATCTGGCCGCCAATATGGATGTGGATGCCACCTACGACGCCCAGGGCGGCAAGCACTTCCGCGTTCTGTCGCAGTCCGGTTCGCGCATGTTGTGCGACAAGGTGCTGAAGCGCGCCGTCGATACGGAGCGCGAGGCCTCTACGGATCGCAAGGCGACCGCGCTTTCCCCGGCAAACTACAACTTCACGCTGCTGGGCGCGGAGCCGGTCAGCGGACGTCCGGCGTACATCCTTCAGGTGGAGCCCATCTCAGCCTCGAAGTACCTCTATCGAGGGCGGGTCTGGGTGGACGCCGCCGACTTTGCCCTGGTCAAACTGGAAGCCACACCCGCCAAGAACCCCTCCTTCTGGATCTCGAAGACGCTGATCGACCAGAATTTTGTTCATAGCGGCGAGTTCTGGCTGCCGGCGCATAACCGCTCCGAGACGCACGTACGCGTCGGCGGCGCGGCTGTCTTCACCATCGATTACGGCGAGTACCAGATCCAGCCCGGCGCAACGGCTCTGGCCTCCAACGCTTCGCCGCGGTAAGCTGCTGCCCGGCTGTGTTACCGTTTGAATACGGCGTCCCCAACCCTTGCCGGGTTTTCCGGCTGGGGGCAAACCACTGCCAATAGGCAGCTTCCGGGAAGGCCGGGCGTAAACACATGCCTCAGCAGCCGGAAATGACATCCTCTCCGCTCCACGCGTCCCCGGCTCCGCTGCCAAAGCCAGTGGTTGCCCCAGAGATTGTGTCTTCTGCCGTGAACGGCCCGGTGCGCGTCGTTGCCGCTCATCAGCCGCAGCGTATTCCCCGCTGGCTGGAGCGCGCCGAGCTTTTTCTGCGGGTCATGTTGCGCATGTACATCGGCTTGGCCGTCTGTTACGCGCCCTGGTCGCACATGTTCTGGGACCAGAACCCGATCTTCGTCCACTTTCCCACGCTCTCGATCTACGCGGCCAACGGAGCCGTCCGAGGACTGGTCTCCGGGCTGGGCCTGCTCAATCTCTGGATCGCCTTCCGCGACGTGGTTCAACGCCGCGACTAGCCTACCGGACCCCGCGCGGGCCCCAAACGACCCGCCCGGCGAAGGAAACTTGGATCGCCATGGAAAACAGCAAGAACCCTCCCGCCAGCAACGCCACCGCCGCGAACTCCGCAATTCCCGCCAAAGCCGTGATTCCCGGCAACGGCGCTCCGCCGCAGCTTGAAAAAGCGCCGCTGGCGTATGAAAACCCAGCTTTCCTCAACAGCCCCGACGGCCGCCTGATCCGCATCGTTGCGGAGTACCAGGAGCCGCTGGCCCGTTTCCGCCACGAGCAGATTCAGGACACGGTTGTCTTCTTCGGCTCGGCACGTTTCCGGGGCCGGGAAGAAGCCGATCACGCCCTGGAACTGCTGGAGAACACCGGGTCGTCGCAGCCGGCCCCCAGCAGCGAGCAGCCCGCCAGCGCGCCCGACATCGCCGCCGGCAAGGCCACCGACCTGCAACTGAAGCGCGCCGTCTCCGCCGTCGAAATGGCCCGCTACTACGAGGACGCCCGGCGGCTGGCCTTCATGTTTACCCGCTGGTCCATGCAACTGCCCACCCGCAAGCAGCGCTTTGTGATTACCTCCGGCGGCGGACCCGGCATTATGGAGGCAGCCAACCGCGGCGCGCACGAGGCCGGCGGTAAGACCATCGGGCTCAACATCAAGCTGCCCTTTGAGCAGTTTCCCAACCGCTGGATCACGCCCTCGCTCAACTTCGAGTTCCACTACTTCTTCATGCGCAAGCTGTGGTTCGCGTATCTGTCGAAGGCCCTGGTCGTCTTTCCCGGTGGATTCGGCACTCTGGACGAGATGTTCGAGATTCTTACCCTGGCGCAAACCCGCAAGCTGGCCAAGAAGATCACCGTGGTCATCTACGGCTCCGAGTACTGGAAGAAGGTCTTCAACCTCGATGTTCTGGTGGATACCGGCGCGATTTCTCCCAAGGACATCGAGCTGTTCCAGATTGCCGATACCCCTGAGCAGGCCCTTGAGATGCTGCAGCGCGGACTGACCGAGAACTATCTTGTTCCAGAAGCTGCCGCGGCGGCGGCGGCCGCAGCAGCCAGCGGCTCGGCGCAGAATCCCGCCGTCGATCCCAGCCACGACGAAGACCTGATGGCCGGCTGGACCTTCGAGGACTTTCTGAGCCCGGAAATGGCAAAGACGCGCCGGTGACGATGATCACATGGGCGCCATCTCTTTATGCGGTACCAGTCTCCGGGAATTGCGGGATTTATTGGGGTTGTTTTGGGTTTCTCGCTTGTAACCCTGTTGATTCCTCCCCGAATTGAAGGGCTATTCGTCTTCTATTAACCGTCCTTTGATGGCTATTTACCGATACTAGATGGAGAAATCCGGGAAGAACAGCGGATCAGGAACCGTTTCAGAGGTCGGATCAAGAATCGGTTCAAGGAGCATCAATGCCCACCTCCACCATCTCGTATCTCTGGCGTGACCAGTCGGCGTCCAAAGGCTTTCGGAGTGGCGTATCCTTGCACAGCCACACCAGCCAGTCCCACGAGACGCTCGACTTTCTCGCTAACTTCGGCAACCAGTATCCGGTGATGCGTCCCCTGCTGGCCCGCCTTGAGCGCCGCTCCGAGCAATTGCACGGAGTGCGCGTTAACTATGCCGCCAGCTATTGGGTCCCCCCCATGACGCCGAAGCTGGCCTTTGACCTTGAGTCCCACCAGATCGAAAAGCTCGACGTTGCGCCCATGGTTTCCATCTCGGACCATGACAACATCAATGCTCCCATGCTGCTGCGCACCGTCCCCAGTGCGCGCCAGATTCCGGTTTCGGTTGAGTGGACCGCTCCTTACGGCGGCCAGCAGGCTTTCCACCTCGGTGTGCACAACCTCCCCAGTGCGCGCGCCCAGGAGTGGATGGCCACTCTCGCCGAATACACCGCCAACCCTTCCGATGCTCGCTTCAATGAGATTCTGGTCGGACTCAACGACGAGCCCAACGTTCTGGTCATCTTCAACCATCCGCTGTGGGACCTCTACCTGATCGGCGAGCAGAAGCACCAGTTCCTGGTGAACGAGTTTCTGCAGAAGAACGGCGCTTACCTTCATGCGCTGGAACTGAACGGCCTCCGCCACTGGGCTGAGAACCGCGAGGTCCGCCGCCTGGCCGAAAAGTGGAATATGCCGCTCGTCTCCGGCGGCGACCGTCACGGCGTGGAACCCAACGCCAACATCAACCTGACCAACGCGCAGACGTTTACCGAGTTTGTCCACGAGATTCGCCGCGAAGGCAAGAGCAACGTGCTCTTCATGCCCCAGTACGCGGAGCCGTGGAAGCACCGCCTGCTGCAGTCCACCATCGACGCGGTTCGCAACTATCCCGAGTTTCCGCAGGGTTCCCGCAACTGGGACGATCGCGTCTTCCACCCCGACGCGAACGGCGTTGTCCGCCCCCTGAGCGAACTCTGGCCCAAGGGAGTTTCGCCGCTCCCCATGCGCCTCGCCATCGGCTTTGTCCAGATGCTTGGACGCGGCCCGGTTGCCGGCGGCCTTCGTCTGGCCTGGTCGGAGCAGAATCAGCTCAGGCTGGCTCTGGGCGACACCGAAAGCTAGATGGCGGAGTTAGCGGTGATTGCGTAGTTAGCGGAGTTAGCAAGATACTACCGTGCCCCATCCTTTTCCGCGTACTTTGCGGAAAAGGATGGGATAGCACGAACCTGGGCCTGGCAAAGCTCGCTGTTGCCGGGAAAAATGAAACACCGGCGCAACTGTTCCAGTGGCATCTGCGTCAGTCTCAGCAAGGGTGCGATTCCAGTCGCGCCGAAACCAACAGAATCCGGATAGGGGCCTCAGCCCCCGAGGGAAAGCCGAGAACGCCGTACCATGCCCCCAACCCACCTGCCTCGCGTCGCCTACTTTCCCGACTCCTTCCACGAAATCAACGGCGTTGCCCACACCAGCCGCCACTTTGAGGCCTTTGCCCGCCGCCGCAACCTGCCCTTTCTCTGCATCCGGGCCGGCGAGCGCACTCCCGCGCTGGTGGAAGAGGGCAATGTCTGGACCCTCGAATTGCCGCGCGGCTTTCTCTCCTTCGCTCTGGAAAAGGACCTGCGCTTCGATCCAGCCTTTTTGCGCCATTTCCCGCTGATCGAGCAGGTCATCGAGCGCTTCCAGCCCGAGGTGATTCACATTACCGGCCCCTCGGAACTTGGCATGCTGGGCGCGGGGCTGGCCCACTCGCTCAAGCTGCCCCTGGCCGCCAGTTGGCACACCAACGTCCACGAGTATCTGGCCCGCCGCTCCGACTGGTTTCTGCGCCTGCTGCCGGAGCGCCAGTCCACCGCCACGGCGCAGAAGATTGAAGACCTGACCATGGCCGCCGCCGCGCTCTTCTATGGCAGCGCCCGCGTCTTGTTCGCGCCCAATCCGGGGCTTTGCGAGCGCCTGACCAAGGCCACCGGCCGCCCTTGCCACATCATGCCGCGCGGCGTGGACGCGCAACTTTTCAATCCTGCCAAGCGCCAGCGGGATGCAGGCGACGACGAGATCGTGCTGGGATTCGTTGGCCGCCTGTCCGTCGAGAAGAATGTGGCGCTCCTGGCCGAAATCCAGAAGACGCTCGACGAGCACCAGAGAAAATTCCGCTTCCGCATTGTGGGGCACGGCGGCGAAGAGCCATGGCTCCGCGAACGGCTGCATCGGGCAGAGTTTACCGGTGTGTTGCGCGGCGAAGAACTGGCACAGGCCTACGCCGGCATGGACATCTTTGTCTTCCCGTCGCACACGGACACCTTCGGCAACGTTGTGCTGGAGGCGCTGGCATCCGGCGTGCCTGCCATCGTGACGCCCGACGGCGGCCCGCCCACCATTGTGCGCGACGGAGTGACCGGCTGCATCGCCACGGACGAAGGATTCACCGCGGCCATCGAGGACCTGCTAACCAACCCGGAGAAGCTGGCCCGGATGCGCACGGATGCCCGCGCCTACGCCGAGACCGCCAGTTGGGATTCGGTGTTCGAAGGCGTCTACAAGGCCTACGAATCCATCCTCCCGGTTACCGCTACAGTCTGAGGATTTTCCCGGCTACTCGACGCCCAGCACTTTGACGATGACGCGCTTGCGGCGCTGGCCGTCGAACTCGGCGTAGAAGACGCGCTGCCATGTGCCCAGGTCGAGACGGCCGTTGGTTACCGGCAGCGTAGTTTCGTGGTGCAGCAGCAGGGATTTCAGGTGGGCGTCGCCGTTGTCCTCTCCGGTCCGGTGGTGCTTGTAGCCGGGGCGCGCGGGGGCCAGCTCTTCCAGCCACTCGGCGATGTCTTCAATCAGCCCGCTCTCGTGGTCGTTGACGTAGACGGCGGCGGTGATGTGCATGGGCGAGACAAAGCAGAGGCCGTCGCGGACGCCGCTGCGGCGCACGATCGCTTCCACCTCTTCGGTGATGTGGACCATCTCCCGCGGCTTGCGGGTTTCAAACACCAGATACTCGGTATGACTCTTCATCGCGCTCTCCCGGAATGGGCTAGCGTCCGCGCAGGCCCAACCCATTATCCTAGAGGATGAATATCAAGTTAGTTCCGGCATGTTCTCAATTTAACGGTCATACCCTTCGCGTTGTAACAGGGCACGGCTTTAGCCGGGCCGGTTGCAAACGAGATGAGCTATGGGCTTTAGCCCTCGCTGTCTTTGTTCCAGCAATACGGGTCGATGCGGGGGCTGAAGCCCGTCCCACCAAGAACGCCGACTGTGACGGCCCGGCTAAAGCCGTGCCCTGTTACAGAACGGTGTCCGCTTGCCCGATAGACCGTGAGGCAGGAGCCAGCTTGATCTTCATCTATCCTAAGATAATCGTGGAACCGACGAAACCTCTCCAATCCGAAAGCGCAGATGCACTCGTTGAGCGCGGGCTCGATCTGCTGGCGGCGGGCGACGCGGCGCAGGCTGCGCGCGCCTTTCGTGCCGCCATCGAGGCCGACCCTGCGCAGATGGAGGCGCACCACGGGCTGGTGCGCGCGCTGCGCGATGCGGGCAGGCTGGAGCAGTCCATCGGCGCGGCCCTGGCGCTGACGGCGCTGACGCCCGCCGACCCGCTGGCGCACACTGCGCTCTCCATCTCGCTGCAGCACGCAGGGCATATTCCCCAGGCCGAGGCCGCAGCCGCGCGGGCGCGCATTCTGGAGTGGAAGCAGCAACTGGCCGCACCGTCCGCAGAGGATTTGCCAAAGTGAAAGCCGAGACAGCGGCCCGACGCCTGCGCGCGCTGCACGACCAACTGGCCGCGGCCTACGGACCGCAGCACTGGTGGCCGGCGAAGACTCCCTTTGAGGTGATCCTGGGCGCGTACCTGACGCAGAACACCTCGTGGAAGGCCGTGGAGCGGTCGCTGGACAATCTGCGGGAAGCAGGGGCGCTGACGGTTGAGGGATTGCGCGCGCTCAGTCTCGACGAGTTGCGGCGGCTGATTCAGCCCTCGGGCTTTTATACGCGCAAGGCTCCGGCGCTGAAGGCATTCCTAACCCTGCTGGACGCGGAGTTCGGTGGGGCGCTCGACACAATGGCCGCCGCGCCCACCGATGCGCTGCGCAAGCGGCTGCTGGCGCTGCCGGGCGTGGGCGAGGAGACGGCCGACGCCATCCTGCTGTACGCGCTGGGCCATGCTGTGCCGGTGGCCGACGAGTATCTGCGCCGCCTGGCTGCGCGGCACGGACTGTTGGAGGCCGAGGGCGGCAGGATTCGCTATCAGGCTTTGGCAGGGCTGACGCGCGCCGCCTTTGCCGGCGATCCGGCGGAGAATCGGGCGCGGCTCTACAACGAGTTCCATGCGCTTACGGTGGCAGTGGGCAAGGCGCACTGCGGACGCACGGCGCGCTGCGCGGGGTGCCCGCTGGAGGGCGATCTGGGGAGCCGCAAGGCGCTTTCGTAGCGCCCCTACGGGGCGCGCCCCCTCATTGAAACATGCACCCAGGATTCCCCCTTCGGCTTCGCTCAGGGTCCATCCTGGGCTATTCTCGCTTTCTCCCTCCGGGAGAAGACGCGGAGGAAGATTTATTGATCCGGCAAGAAAAGAATGGCATTGCTTTCCCATCCTTTCCCGCAAAAGACGCGGGAAAGGATGGGGCACGGTGACAGTATTTCGTTGCCGGATCAATAGGGCCGGGAGAAGGCGCGGAAGAAGACTTATCCGTGGGGACTCCGGACCCGGGCGGGGCTCCCATGAATGGTTCAAAATCATGGCGCTGCCTGCGCTTCGCCGATTCCCGCCGCATCTTCACAGCCGCATTCTGCAGCTTTGGGCCGTCCGTCGTAAGCTGGACATATGAGTCCAACGCAACAACAGCCGCAAATGAACATCGTCAAGGGCGACGACTATCGCGAGACCTACGCCAACAGCGTGCACGTGAAAGTGAGCGTGTGGGATTTTCAACTGGTCTTCGGGACCGCGTCGAGCGAGAGCCCGGAGCAGGTGACCATTACCAACCACAGCGCCATCTTCCTGAGCCCGCAACAGGCCAAGGCCATGTGGAACGTGCTGGGGCAGAACCTGGCGCAGTATGAGCAGGCCTTCGGCACGCTGAACCTGGAGCCGCAGGGACCGGCCCTCAGCCTGCCCGAGGGGCCGGTCAACTAACCGGAGGAGCCCGCACGTGCGTCTCAGACAGTTTCTGAAGCCCCAGCCGGATGCGCCGATGCCGCTGTGGATGATCTATCCGGTCATCTTCGCGGCGTTGTATGCCTCGCACTTTACGCTGCTGGCCGTGCCGTACTACTGGGACGAGGCGGGCTACTACATTCCGGCTGCGTGGGATTTTTTCCGCACCGGGTCGCTGATTCCCATCACCACGCTGACCAACGCGCATCCGCCGCTGCCTAGCGTCTACCTGGCGCTGTGGTGGAAGGCTGCGGGTTTTCTGCCGGAGGTGACGCGCGAGGCGGTGCTGATGGTGGCGGCGCTGGGCCTGCTGGCTGTGTGGCGGCTGGCTCTGCGGCTCTCCGGCGTGGTTGCGGTGGCCGTGTGGACGGTGGCGCTGACGGCGCTCTACCCGGTGTGGTTCGCGCAGAGCTCGCTGGCCCACGCTGACATCTTTGCCGCCGCCTGCACGCTGTGGGGGCTGGTGTATGCGCTGCCGCAGCAGGGCCGCAAGCCGTGGGCCGCAGCGGTTTGGTTTGCCGCCGCCGCGCTGTCGAAGGAGACTTCGATCGTCATTCCGCTGGCCCTGGCCGCCATCTGCGTCGCGCGCGCCTTCCGCCTGCCCCGCACGCGGGGTCTGCGCGCGATCTACGAGGCTGCGTGGCTGGCGTGCTCGGCCCTGCCGTTGGTGGCCTGGTACGCCTACCACCGCGCCAAGACCGGATTTCTCTTCGGCAATCCCGAGTTCCTGCGGTACAACGCGCAGGCCAATCTGTCGCCGCTGCGATTTCTGGCGGCCTTTGGCCATCGTCTGCTGCACCTGACCGCGCACATGAACCTGTTTGTGCCGGTGCTGATGGCCTGTGCAGCGTTCCTGCTGGCGCCGAGGCCGGACGCCGACGGGCGCGAACGCGCCAAGCTGGCTCGGCCCGTGGTGGCGCGCATCTACGCGCTGCTGCTGGTGGAGTGCGTTCTGTTCAGCCTGCTGGGCGGCGCGCTGCTGACGCGCTATCTGCTGCCCATGTTCCCGCTGGTGCTGCTGCTGGCGGTGATGGCCTTTTATCGGCGCGTGCCCTACTGGCAAGGGCTGGCCGCCATCTCGGCGTTGGCGTTTGTCGTGGGCCTGTTTGTGAATCCGCCTTACGGCTTTGCGCCGGAAGACAACCTGGCCTATGCGCAGGTGGCGCGGCTGCATCTGGCCGGCATTCGACAACTGGAGCATCGCTATCCGGCGTCCACGGTGCTTTCGGCCTGGCCCATGACCGACGAACTGCGGCGGCCGGAGCTGGGCTACCTGAAGCAGCCGTTCGACGTTTATCCCATTGAGGACTTCAGCGCCGCGCAGATTGCCCGTGCCGCGGCGGAGCCGGAGAAGTACTCAGCCGCGCTGGTGTTTTCCACCAAGTACGATCCGCCTGCGTCGCTGTTCACGCTGGGCGACCGCAGCCGTGCCCTGGACGAGCGCTACTTCGGGCTGCATCGGGATCTTTCCCCGGAGGCCATCGCCGTCCAGTTGCATGGCGAACTGGTGTGGAAACGCGAAGACCAGGGGATGTGGATCGCGCTGATTCGCTTTGACCGGCAGGTGGAGGCGCGGGCGGCGAATTGAAGGGTGTAGGATGGTCCGTTGCTGCTTCGATCGAGAGGAGAAGCTCAATGAAGGGTCTAACTGCTCTCTTGCTTTTTGCCGTGTCGGTAACTGCGGCCGCTCAGACCGCCGATGCCATCTACCAGCGGGCCTGCGGCCCCAAGGATGCCAGGTTCGTCGTGGAACAGGTTCAAGGGCAGCCGCCGGCAGCGCCCGAGCCTGGCAAGGCGCTCGTGTACTTCATCCAGAAAGAAGCCATCCGAGTTTTCGTGACGAGGGTTGGACTGGACGGCGCATGGGTGGGGACCATTCTGCATGATTCCTATATTTTCGCCTCCGTGACGCCCGGAGAGCATCATGCCTGTGTAGCCACGCAGGACCAGAAAAAGCCGGGAGCGGAGCTTGTCCATTTCACGGCGGAAGCGGGAAAGACCTATTACTTTCTTGTCCGCGGCATCGTCAGCTCCGTGGGGTACGGCGGCATCGCTACGATGGAGTTCGGCCCAGCGGACCGCGACGACGCGCTCTACTGGATCGCCTCCAAGCCCATGAGCGTTGCGAAGCCCAAAGAATGATGTGAGGCTTGGCGGCCGGGTGTCATCGAACTCCGCCCTCATTGCGAAGGGCAACTCTGGGGCAACTTCCGGATTGGCGGCAATACGCTCAAATATGAAAATCTCTCGCTTGCAAGCAGGTGGATGAATGTTCGATCAACTAGATGAGCGGCAAGAGACGCAGCCAATAGAAGATTTCCCAAAATGTCTGTGCTACGACCACGAACGCTCTACATTTGACCGCCCAGCCCTGTGGATTCCAATCGTAATCGTCATGTTCGTTAGTCTCTTTTTCCTCTTGACCATGGCCGACCTCCCTTACGGGGTCCAGTTAGGTTCACTCATCCCCTACACAGCCTTCGTCGGCGGGTGGCCCGGGTCCCGGGGTGTGAGCTTATCCACTAAAACTGGGTGCCCCAGGTGCCTCGCTTTTGGGCACCTGGGAGAGCAAGAACCACAACCGGGGTTCCGTAAAACTCCGATTCTCGATAGATGCCAAATCCCCATATCTCTCGCTGAGGGTGGATTACTGCCCTTAAGTTGTTATCGGGGACGTTATCTGTTTCTGACTCTGTTCCGAGCGGATGACCGCCAATGCGGAAATTTGGAAAGGCAATCGCCGATGTTTCGACTCCGCCGCGCTGCGCTCAACATGACTGGCGTGTAGTTTTGGTAGTGAGCGAGTCACTGCCAATGCGGACGCTTCCTTGATACCGTCTATATCCCTACTTGACGGGTGTTAGAGGCGGCGGACCAGCCCATTCGTTTCTATTTGGCGAAGGTTGTTTGGCGTGGCAAACGATAGGCCCGCGGCTAAATCCTCCTCTATTGCAATTCTGCGTTCAGGGGCCTGAAGGCCCCTGAACCCTCCGTTGAAGGCCAGTGGATATTCGATGTCTGGCCTTGCCCGCGCAAAACGTACCCCATGCCAACTGTTTCAGGGTGTTGTTCGCCCTGGCTCCAGAGATATGCGAGACAACGGACACGAAGAACACAAGTGCCGCAGATAGTTAAGAGATTCTGTACACCGGCGAGAAGAGGGCGAATCACTTCAAATTTGGATATACGCGAAAAGCCTGAATGGAAGTCGTGATCGGCACGGCCGTCAAATGGGATACCTTGAGCAGAACTTCGAAGTACGGGAACCTGTCGGCATGGAGGCGGGACCGAAGATCTGCGAGGTTGGCTTCTGAAAGCAGATAATCTCCACCGGCCTTGGTAGCCTCTGAGGATGTTCCTTGGAAAATGAGGAGATTTCCCGTGTGATCGGGCTTGGGCAAATACGCAACGGTGCAATAGTCAATGCCGGTGGAGGATTCGTAGGTAGATTGCTCGCCGGGCGCAGGCGTCGCATTAGTCACCATATTGCTCGCTGGCGTCTGTTTGAAATTCAGCCGGTCTTCAAAGAGTTGGTCCCACGGGTTAGTTGTGGGATTTCCCAGGAGGATCACGCTATTGTGCGAGAGTGCGCTGGTGGGATAGTCGCGCGCGTTGTAAAGATGAAGACTCTTTGAGAGCCGGTCGAGCGCCAGGATGCTCATGGCAAGTTCCACGTCGGAGGCGCGGTCTAGCTTCTTTCCCCAGATCGTCTTCAAATAACCCTTCGTGACGGTATCGAGCGGTTGACTTTCCACAAGATTCAGGAAGGACCGGTTGATGTAGTCGTTTGCCGAGAACGAATGCCTATCAACGTTCTGATACAGCAGGTAGGCCGAATCCTCCATCACGATATCCGTATCCCGCGTTCCATTCAAGAATCCCGACCAGAACGCGGCCAGCGACGGGGAGTAGCGCCATGGCGAGATGGCTCGCTGCAGAGCGCGGTTCTGGTTCCACAGAGCCAGGCAGCCAACTGCCGTGGCCAGCAGAAGCACCGCGCAAACAGTCAATGCTGCAATCATGCCCCGATGTGGGTGTGAACTGCTCTGAAGCGCGGGAGCGGCAATGCGCTCACCGGAAAACGCAGCATCCTGTGAGGGCTTGGGAATCGCAGGCGCATCGAGGGGAGAAACCCTTTGATGGAAGACTGGGACGTAACTGCCGCGCGGAATCTCAACGATCAGCGACTCTCCCGATCCTTCGGCCCCAAAATATGCGTCGATACGTTTGCGAAGCTCGGTAGCGTTGGTGCGGACAATATTGTCCACATTCGTGTCGTAGCCCTGTGGCCGACCGAAAACATCTACCCCGATCTCCTGCTCATGAATCTTTTCGCAATTCTCCTTGAGCGAACGGCGGCCAACGTAGAGCAGAAGATCGCGCATCCGAGCAGAGCGCTTGAGCTGAGGGCTCTCGGCAAGTCGCTCCAGCAACTCCCAACAAGTGTTGCTACTAGGAACCGTGGTTTCTTGCTGATGTGGTTCCGTCATTGCGATCTCTTTCACGCAACTGCTGCAGGCTGGCTGGCGTCAGGGGGACGCCAGGGTTCAAGCACACGGCCTGTAAGCAGAAGCTCTGTTTTTGCGCCTCCTGACAGTGAGAGATCTAATTTCTCACCGTTAATTGAGACGAAAATAATGGCCTGCGGCAGGTGTCTTTGTTCGCTGGCCCATTTGTATCCGATTTACATCGGATCAACGCTGATTCAACAGACCTTTCCCAATAACTTTCCATGAACACTCAAGCAATGTCAAGGCAGGGAGTGCGCAACATGTTGTCTCGACACGATGAGGGGGGGGATGTAAAGAAGTGCCAATGCAGAACATTGGCGGTAGGCGGCAGTGCGCTCAGGCTACTTGCTGGGCTGAGCGGGTGCTTGTCTTCACTGTACGGATTGCACGAAATCGCCGTGAATTTGGTTGACCTTCCCCTCCTCCAAAGGCAAGGCTCCACATGCTCACGGGTTTAGCGCAAAACAGTAGGCGCAAGCACTCAGAAAAGCGCTTGCAGGGCAGCAAACTGCCATCGGCAGCCTTCTCCGGCAACGGAAGAGGCTGCTGATGGAGACCGGGAGCCAACGGCCAGCTTCCCGATATTTCGGGAGCAACAGATCGTCAACCAGTTGCCGATCTGAGAAGGGGCAGTTGCAACGCAACCGAAAAGCAAACACTCTTGAGGGAGCAATTGAATGAAAAGATTTGCCAGTATCCTGACGCATCCACTCCAGATGAGAACAGCTCTGCAAGCAGTTCTTGCGGTGTTCCTTGGGGTGGCGATGTGCTGCACGGGCGCATTTGCCCAAAGCGGTGCAGGTTCCATCCAGGGAACGGTGACGGACGCGACCGGGGCAATCATTCCCGGAGCGGCGATTCACGTAGTCAATGACGCGACAAATGTGTCCGTTGAGACGAAGGCCAACAATGTCGGCTTCTACCAGGTGCCGGCGTTGTTCACAGGCCATTACACGGTTTCCGTCAGCGCCCCGGGCATGAAGACGTTCAAAACCGGGATCGAACTGCTAGTGGACCAGCACGCAGTCATCAATCCGGCCATGAACGCCGGAGATGTGACCCAGCAGGTGGAAGTTGCCGCGGACATGGTGCAGCTGACCACCACGGACAACGGCACCATCGCCTCCACGCTGGAAAACGCCCGCATTAACCAACTCCCCATGAGCGGCCGCACTCTGTACACACTGGTCGGCATGACGACTCCGGGCCTTGAGAGCTCCGGGCAGCGCGCCAACGGCCTGCTGCAGCAGGCTCTGGAATATGTGGCCGACGGCGTTCCGCTGACCAACCGGCAGTTGGGTTCGCTGACGCAGGCCAACCTGCCCGATCCGGATTCCGTGCAGGAAGTCCGCGTGGAAACCACCAACACCAGTGCGCTTTATGCCACGCCGGGTACGGTCGTCATCACCACCAAGTCGGGCACCAACAGCCTGCACGGCACGCTGTTTGAAACCGCCCGCAACAACGGCATCGGCAACGCCAGGCCCCGCACGATCGGTTACCTGCTGCCCCATCTAGTGCGCAACGAGTTTGGCGGCTCAGCCGGCGGCCCCATCATTCTTCCCAAGGTCTATCACGGCAAGAACAAGTCCTTCTGGTTCTTTGCCTACGAGCGGTTCGCGCTGGCTAGTTCCACGCCGGAGAACGTGACGGTGCCTACGCTGGCCATGCGCGGCGGCGACTATAGCGGCCTCGTCAACGGTTCAGGCCAGTTGCAGGTGCTCTTCGACCCCACCACCACTATGAATTCGGCAGCCTGCTACAACCCAGCCACGAATACGACCGCCCCCAACGCTTACTGCCGCACGCAGTTCAATTACAACGGCAAGCTGAACGCCATCAATCCTGCTCGGATGTCTCCGACGTCCAAGATGATCTACGACATCACGGCCTTGCCCGGCACAGCGGACAATCCGCTGGTTACTCCCAACTTGGCCGCGCCCAACCCCAATAACCAGCAGATTCCCACGATTACCTTCCGTTTCGATCATGCATTCAATGAGAACAACCGCGCCTATCTGCGGTTCACCGACAACCTTCAAACCCAGTACACGCTGCGCAACTATCCGAACAATTCGCCGGCCACCATTGCCGCCGACGGTTTCCCGGCCCAGGCCAGCGGCATTGCCTATAATCCGATCGCGACCTACGCTGTCGCGACAGAATTCACGCATGTCTTCTCGCCCACGTTTTTTGCGGAAACTGTTCTGAGCCAGCAGTGGTACAACCAGCGCAACTATGCGGGCGGTACGCCGACGGCCAACTTCGAGAAAATACTGGGCACGCCCAACAACTTCGGCGAGCCAGGCTTCCCGAACTTCGGCTCCACGCTGATCTGCCCTTATGGCGGTACGCAGTTTGTGTACGATGCGGCGCAGATTGTAACCACGCTCGACGAGAACTTTACCAAGACTCTTGGCAAGCACCAGATGCAGTTTGGGGGCCGCTATCGCCACGAGCGCATCGGCATGCTGCCCGACGAAGCCAACGATACGGTCAGCTTCGGAGCGAATGCCACGGGCCTCGTGAATCCGGCAACGGGCACGACCTACAGCAATCTGCCCAACACCGGCTACGCGGATGGCGACATGTATATCGGCGCAGCCTCCAGCTACGGCGTGAACCTGAGCGCAGCCTATGCGCACATGCACGACATGGAGTACGACGGCTACTTCCAGGACAACTACCATGTAACCCGCAACCTGACGGCCAATATCGGACTGCGCTACGAAGCTCATCCGGCGGCATGGGTAAAGAATGGCCAGTTGGATGCATGGGACCTCAAGAACAACGCCGAGGTTCTTGCCGTTACGCCGGCGACTCTGATTTCAGAGGGCTTAACCACGCAGGCTATCATCACCAACCTGCAGAACATCGGCTATGTCTTCGAAACTCCCACACAGGCCGGGTTCCCGAGCAAACTCTTCAAAGACTATAACCTCACCGTCAGCCCGCGCCTGGGCATGGCCTACACGCCTTTCAGCGGCAAGCATGGCACGGTGCTCCGTGGCGCGTATGGAAGATACACATTCCCCATTCCCACCCGCAACAGCATGAAGAACCTTCTGCAAAACGTGCCGTTCCAGGCAGGGTACTCGCAAAGCTATACATCTGCTTCGCAGTCGCCGGACGGGGCGAACAACTACCTGATTCGCACCAACGCTCTGCCGGTGGTCATGGGCGTAAACAGCAGCAACGTGATCAATTCCAGCAGCATCAACTCGATAAATCCTGGCCAAAGCCCGTGGACCTTCGATCCCAACTATGCTCCCACCTTCGTCACCGAAGTGAATGCCACGGTGGAGCAGCCGCTCAAGGGCAACTCTGTGCTCCGTCTTACTTGGAGCTGGGCGCACGCAGCCAATCTCGATCACCCCTATTACTACAACTCGCATCCGTCGAACTTTACCTGGGAAGTGCAGACAGGTATTGCGCCTCCAACCGGCGGCGCTTCGGTCATCGGCACGCCGCTGCAAAACACCTACTCCACGACAGCCCAGGGCCCCTACGACCAGACAAAGCTTGGCGGCAGCGCCCTGTGGCAAGCCAAGGACGGCTGGTCCAACGATAACGCGCTTCAGGTGAACTACCAGAGGCTCTTCCATCGCGGCATCGCCTACCAGGTCAGTTATGTCTGGTCGAAGCCCTTGCGCTTGGGCGGTAACTCCTCGCGCGATGGCCTCGTCTATACGGCGCAGGCCTATCTGGGCGGAACCGGCACGGCTGCGTCTTCCTTCACCTCTCCGTATGGAACGTATGTCACCCCCAACCTGCCTCCGGCGCGCCCGGCAGGCATAGCTTCGTATGCCGACTGGAAGGGACTTGCCAGATGGGAGCAGTACATCCTGGATAGCGCAATCCCTCTGCATCACATTGCCTTCAACGGCATCGTCGATCTGCCTTTCGGCGCCGGCAAGCATTTCCTTGGAAACTCCGGGCGTTTTGTCAACGAGATCGTGGGCGGATGGCAGCTTGCGGGCGATGGCAACATCATGACGCAGACCTTCCAGCCCAACGCGACCAACTGGGGCCCGACGAATCCGCTCAAGCTCTACAAGCATGCGGCCCCCATTACCGATTGCCGCAGCGGCGTCTGTCGCAAGGCCTACCAGTGGTTCAATGGCTACATTGCTCCCTCGGTTATCAATGCGGCGGTCAACGGCGTCAGCGGCCTCCGCTCGGACTATGTTCCGTACCAGTCGCCCATTGACACAACGGTGGGAACGGCCAACTATAACACCAACAACGTCCTCGTGAACCTGAGCAACGGTACGCAGTCCGTGCAAGGCTATTCCCCGTATCCTTCCGGAGCGAGCGGCCCCGCAACCGGCAATCCCTACTCGCATACCTTCATCAACGGCCCTATCAACTGGACGATCGACACCTCGCTCTTCAAGGTCCTGCCGATCACTGAACGCGTGAACCTGCGGTTCAATATGGACGTCTTCAATGCGTTGAACATGCAGGGGTACGCAAATCCTGATGCCACAACAGGCATTGAAAGCCTGCAGACCTCAGCCAACTCTCCACGTCAGGTGCAGCTTACCCTGCGTTTAACCTTCTAGAATTCGTCAACCACACAGGTCCGCCCTGGCAACGAGCATAGCCGGGGCGGATCGTTGAGGATCATTGTGCGCATCCTTACGTCACTCCTTCTTGCCTTGTTGCTGTTCGCTTCAGCATCCCGATTGTCTGCTCAATCTCCATCCCTGGCGTTGACGCCTCCGATGGGCTGGAATAGTTGGAACTCCTTTGGCCGTCGTATCACGGATAAGGATATCCGCGCCATGGCGGATGCGATGGTAGCTTCGGGCATGAAGGACGCAGGCTATGTCTACGTCAACATTGATGACACCTGGGAGGGCGAGCGCGATGCCAATGGTCTGCTGCACTCCAACGAGAAGTTCCCTGACATGAAGGCGCTTGCCGACTATGTCCACTTAAAGGGGCTCAAGCTGGGCATCTACTCCTCGCCCGGCCCCAAGACCTGTGCGGGATTTATGGGCTCCTTCGGCTATGAAGCGCAGGATGCCCAAACGTTCGCTGCCTGGGGCATTGACTATCTGAAGTACGACCTGTGCAGTCTGCACGGCATGGCGCGGCAACAGGCGCCGAATGACGAAGAGGCTCAGACACGCCTGTATCAAACGGCATTTACGAAGATGTCGAAGGCGATCAAAGCTTCGGGGCGGCCTATGGTCTATTCGCTGAGTTTTGGTGGCTTCAATGCGCCCTGGGAATGGGCTCAGTCTGTCGGCGCGAACCTGTGGCGCACCACTCTGGACATAAACTCAAGCTGGGATCGTATCTCCGCGAATATGAACGAGCAGGCCGGTCTTGCGCCGTTCGCCGGGCCCGGCCACTGGAACGACCCCGACATGCTCGAAGTGGGCAACGGTAAGCTGACGCCCAACGAGAATCGCGCGCACTTCTCCATGTGGGCCATCCTCGCCGCACCCTTGATTGCAGGCAACGATCTCTCGAACATGACGCCGGAAGTCAGGGCAATCCTCACCAACCGCGATGTGATTGCCATCGATCAGGACAAACTGGGCCAGGAGGGTACACGCATCTACTCCGAGGGGGAGATGGATGTATGGACGCGGCATCTGGCTGGTGGCACACTGGCTGTTGCCGTGCTTAGCACAGGAGAGGAGCGGAAGTTCCCATCGTTTCACCTGAAGCTGAGCAAACTCGGTCTCAACGGACCCCAGCAGGCTCGTAATCTCTGGACTGGAGAGTCTATCGTCCTCACTGATAATCTGCCGATTCAAATTGGCGCCCACGACGTCTTCCTCGTTCGTATTGACCACCCCAACAGGAGCGGCCATTGAAGTCTCCATCGATACGAACTCGAACCTTCCGCGGCCAACACATGTCCATCCGAATGACGAATAAAGAGAGGAATTCCGCGATCATGATCATCCGAAGAGCCGCCCGCTGTTCTATCTCGTGTTTATTTGTTTTCTTCATGATTGCCGGATCGTACATGGCTGGAGCTGTTGAGCTTAAGTCTCCTGATGGAAGAATCGCGGTGAACTTCGACATGAAGGACATTGGCAATTGGAAGGCATGCCCGACCTATAGCGTCAGCTATGAAGGACGGCCAGTGCTTGTAGAGTCGCGAATGGGCCTGAAAATGCGCGATGTTTCGCTCACCCGCAATCTTCGGGTCGTGGGGCAAACAGCAAGCACCAGCGATACAACCTGGAAGCCGCTGCTGGCCGAGCGCTCTACCATTCGGGACCACTACAACCAACTCGTCGTGGAGTTGCAGACGATCCGCGCGTCGAGCCGTGCGCGCAGACTGACGATCACCTTTCGGGCCTACAATGAGGGCATAGCGTTCAGCTATTCGCTGCCGCGCGAGAACAATGGCATGTTCGTCGACATCGAGGGCGAAGCTACGCAGTTTGCGTTTGATGCAGATTACCCGGCATGGGCCATCTATGCGGCACAGGCCGACTACCTCAATAGTAACGTTCCTATCAGCCAGATCAAACCAGGCGCCGAGCGTCCGTTGACAGTAGAACTGTCAAGCAACCTCTACGCATCCATCACGGAGGCGCGAATCTCAAACTATGCGCGTATGAAACTGCGCCGGAGCGAGGGGGCGCAGACTACGCTCGAAGCGGTCCTCGACGCAGAGCGCGATGGCGATGGCGTTGGGTTCAACGGCGAGGTGATGGGCAAGACGCCCTTTGCGACGCCGTGGCGTGTTGTGATGATTGCCGACTCGCCCGGAAAACTCCTGGAGCAGAACTACCTGGTACTGAACCTGAACGATCCCTCAGAGTTGACGGACACTTCGTGGATCAAGCCGGGAAAGGTCATTCGCGAGACAACTTTGACGACGGCGGGGGGCAAGGCTTGCATCGACTTTGCCGTGAAACACCATCTGCAGTATATCGAGTACGACGCTGGCTGGTATGGCCCGGAAGGCGAACCGACCTCCGACGCACGCGAGGTTGCGCCCGAGCGCCGCAGCGCACTGAATCTACACGAGGTCATTGAGTATGGAAACTCGAAAGGCATTGGAGTGATTCTGTACATCAATCACCTGGTGATGGAGCAGCAACTGGACGAGGTGCTGCCACTCTACGAGAAGTGGGGCGTGAAAGGCGTCAAGTTTGGATTCGTAAATGTGGGCAGTCAGTACTGGACCGCGCTGGTTCATGAGGCGATTCGCAAGGCTGCGGCGCATCATCTGATGGTTGATGTGCACGATGAGTTCCGTAACATGGGCTACCAGCGGACATATCCGAACCTGATCACGGTGGAGGGTATCCGCGGCAACGAAGAATTTCCAACGCCGACGCACAACGCGGCATTACCGTTCACGCGCTTCTTGACGGGGCCGGCGGACTACACCTTCTGCTGGAGCGACAAGAGGTTGAAGAATACGAAAGCGCACCAGATGGCTCTCTCGACCATCTTCTTCAGTCCGTGGCAGTTTCTCTACTGGTACGATAAGCCTTCTGCAGTGCCCGATGAGCCTGCCCAGGAGTATTGGGATCACTTGCCAACGACCTGGGACGAGACGCATGTGCTGCAGGGCGCGATTGGCAAGCGCGCTGTGGTTGCGCGGCGCAAGGGCGACGAATGGTATCTGGGAGCCATCGCTCCTGTCGATGGAAACTTTCCCATCGCGCTCGCCTTTCTGCCCGCTGGTGTGAAATTCAAGGCGTCGATCTACTCAGATGATCCTGACACGCACGGTGTTCATATTGAAGAGCGCATAGTGGACAGTGCTGCCGTGTTGAACGCAGCGATTCCGCCAAACGGAGGAATCGCCATACGTCTGGTTCCAGCAGGTGCGAATGAGGACGGGCACGCAGCAGCCGCCGCGGAGAAAGAAGGTCAGCCGCCTGTCGGTGGGCAGTGGGGTGTGAGGCGTGCAACGATAACGGATCCATCCTTGCCAAGGGTTCTTCTGGTTGGCGACTCCATAGCAATCGGCTATGGAGAACGGGTAGCAGCGCGGCTCAAAGGCAAAGCGAACGTCGATGTATGGGTAACTCCCAACTGGCTGGGACCAGAGTTGAACAGGCAGGCCCAGGCGGTTCTCAAAGACGCCGGCTATAGCGTGATTCATTTCAATGAATCTGGTCTGCACGCCTGGGCGCCGGGCCGAATTCCGGATGGCCAGTATGGGCCGCTGATGCAGAGCTATCTTGCTGTGCTCAAGTCGGCTGCTCCGCATGCACGGTTGATCTGGGCATCCACAACGCCAGTGACAGAGGCCGGCCATACCGGGAAGACCGACGAACTGGACAAGCTGATTGCCGGACGGAATGCTCTTTGTGAGCCAATGATGCGGCAGAGTGGAATTGCGGTCGATGACCTCCATATTCTGATGATGAACCACCTGGATATGGCGCGCGGCGACCGCTTTCACTGGACAGATGCAGGATATGAACTGCTCGCGGAGTCTGCCGCAAAGTCGATTGAGCAATATCTCTCGACGGACAAGAAAGCGCACTAAGTTTCCGTCAGCCGACGCCGAATGCAAAATCGGTTAAATCCGTGGATACCGATCAGTGATCTCTCGCAGGTTTCAAAGGCTGTCTGTGGGTCGGCAGCACTCTGAGAGATGGCGGATAGCTATCGCTCTCCTGACGGGGCCCATCCCCTGCAAAGGCGCAAAATTCAGATCAACTTTCGAGCGGCAGCCTCCCCCTTCTCGGCCGCGTCTGACGCTCCGGAAACTCCCTGAGCAGCGAAGCAACAATCTGAAAAGAGAGGAGACCTACGCCTCAAACTTCAGAATAAGCGCTGCTTACCATGAGTAGGTTGCCACGACTTGCGGTGGACCGGGAGCAGAGTCGTGCACGGCGGTTTGAATCACCATCTGAAGATTCTGGTGGCTCCAGCCCGGCGGGAGCGACCTGGTTGCAGCATCCAGATACTTGGGCGTTGAAACCAGCTCTGCCGCGGCCTGGGTCCCGGGGGAGCGCAGACCGGCAATGACGATCAGTGCCTGTCCTGTCTTTGAATCGATGAGCCGGGTCACAAGGGCATAGTCCTGATCGATGCTCTTGTGGTTGGGAGCAACTTCAAATATCCAGGTTCTACCCTTGGGGCCTTGCTCCCGAAGCCTGGGCCAATCGAAGACAAAATGCAGGTTCGAGGTCAGGTCCTCGGTCCAACGATTGTTGAATGCGCCGACGATGACGGTGGGCGAGTTGCGAATGTCTTCGAAAGAGCAGTCGCTGCCGATGCGCAACGCGCTCTGCCGCTTGTTCCGGTCGAAATAGATAGAAAGCGCCACAGCGGCGCGCACATCGCCGGTGGCGACGCCGTAGTCTTCGTTCACCGCCATGTACCCCCAGGTGATCTTCTCCTCTGGATTGAGGGGGAGCGGCTCAATGTTGCGCTCCAGAATGGTTTGAAAGGTCCCCGGGTGCGTCTGCGTGTAGTGATCAAACAGAGGCTCGGTGGGGACGTAGAGAACCGGCTTGGCCAAGCAGATGAGGACAGGCCGGGAGGCGACGAAGACAGGAGACCAGAACTGCTCGATCGAGGACTGTGGAGACAAGCGCTGGTAGGCCTTGGTGACAAATAGAAGAGTGACTGCCAGCACCAGGAGAAAGCTCACGGCTGCGAGCCAAAGAATGCGAGTGCGGGATTTGCTGTTGAGCGAGAAGCGCGGCTGCTTCGGGGATTCGCTATCCTGCGCCGGCTCGGGGCTGATTTCTGGCACACGAGCGGGTGCGTGGCTTGCAGGCTCCGCCATGCGGTCGTGAAACTGGGCCAGATAGGAGCCTGGGGGAATGGCGATCTCGACCAGGGCGCCGGCAGACTCCTCGCTCTGGTAGTACTGTGCGAGGCGCTTGCGGAGGTCGCCGATGCGCAGGCGAACAATGGGATCGTCGCCGGTATTGTAATCAGACTTGCGTCCAAAAAGCTCGACGCCGATCAGGCGCTCCTTGAGCCTGTCCTCCTGGCCGTCGAGGGTGAGCTCGACCAGGTGACGGAGCAGAGCCTGCAATTGCCGCGTGGAGTGGAACGGGCTGCTGCGGAGTATGGACTCGAGCGTCTGATGAACGTGTGTGCGGACGGATGAGCTAAACGGAGGTTCTCCGTTCGGTGTGTCCTGGCTGATCAACGCCTGCCTTCCTTTCGGTAGATTATAAAACAGGAACAATACGTCCCTGTACGCCTGCCCTTAAGTGCTTATCTTTCAGCAAAAATACGGCATGGGTCCGTACAGTACCTTCCGCGGACACTGTTGACTCGTGTTACCTCATTGCATCAGTCGGGATGAGGTCCAAGCGTTGCCTGCGGGCTCGTGGCAAGCCTAGGAAAGTCCCGGAGATGAAAGCAACTGCTGGGTAACCGTTTGCTGGCGAGCAGGATTCACAGCCAGACAGTGCTGAAAGTCCTTTGTACCGTAACACAAACCTGAGGATCGTAGCGCATGAACCGCTTTTCCTGGGCACTGATCGAGTCATTCAGCGAACGGAACTTGATGCCCGGGTGTCTCGGCGCACTCCCAGGAATGCGGACGGAAGCGGAGACTGGAAAGTGCCCGTCGGAGGCCGAGCTCAAGACTAGATTTGCAGAGGAAAAAACCAATAACCATCGAGCAACTCGGTAGCACAGTTTGAAAAGGAGAGATCGTGATGCATTATGTCAAACAACAAGTCCAGTCGAGACTGATTGGGCCTTTGGACACACCGGCGGCCATGGCGAAACGGCTATGGATTCTCGTGGCCATACTTTTGCTCGGGGCCCATCTTGGCCACGGCCAGGTCAGTACGTCATCGCTTGGCGGCAAGGTCTTCGACGCACACAAAAACGTGATCCAGGGCGCAGCTGTCACCGTGACATCTGACAATACCGGAGTTCAGTGGAAGGTGACGACCAACAACGTGGGCAGCTGGCAGGTGAATGCTCTGCTTGCGGGGAACTACCACTTTGAAGTCTCAGCCCCTGGATTTCGCGTTACAGAGTATCCATCGTTCTCGCTGGACATGGCAGACCAGAAGTTCATAGATGTGACCCTGGCCGTTGGCTCGGAAACCACGAGCGTGACGGTAGAAGCTACGGAACCACTGGTTGACACCACGGCTGCTGTCTCGGGAACCATTCTCGACACCAAAGACCTGGATGAGCTCCCCTCTCAGTCCAACTCTGTCAACGAATACGGAATGCTGACGCCCGGTGTCATCTACAGCGGCGTGTCCAACACGCAGGGCGTCTATCTGTGGTCAAACTCAGCGCTGTCAGGATATACAACCAACGGGTCCGGCTCCGGCTCGAATGCGATGAACTATCAGATGGATGGAGCCACCGATGTGATTGTCTCCTCCGGGCAAATGGCGTTCGTCCCTCCCGTTGACTCCGTTCAGGAAGTCCGCATGACGACCAATGCGTATGACGCATCGATCGAACGAACCGCGGCTGGAACTGTAAACCTGATGATGAAGGCCGGCGGGAAGAACTTTCACGGAAACCTGTACGAAATCAACAAAAACAACTTTGCCAATGCCAACTACTATGGCTACGGCGCCCTGGGCAAAGCTGTTCCGATCGTGCGCCACAACGAGTACGGCGGAACCGTGGGCGGGCCTGTCTGGATTCCCAAATTCTACGATGGCGGAAAGAAAGGAACCTTCTTCTTCGTCAGCTACGACGGGATTCGCGACATCTCTCCCTACGCTACAGGCACCATGAATGTGCCCACGGCCCAGGAGAGAACGGGCGACTTCAGCGCCTCGTATGTGACGCAAACGGTGGGCGGAGTCAGAACCCAGTATCCCGTCCAGCTCTTCGACCCGGCGACAGCAGCCGGCAACGGCGGCATTCGTACTCCGATTGCAGGCGAGAACCTGAGCAGCCGCGTGAGTCCCCTTGCGAAGGCCATTCTGGCACTTGTTCCGCAGCCAAACAAGGCCAGCGACGGCGCAAGCACAGACTCGAACAACTACCTGATCAACGATCAACAACTGGATAAGTTCTACGAATTCTCCGCGCGTGCAGACCAGGCGTGGAACAACAACCATCACAGCTACCTGGAGTACCGCTACAACAATTTCTGGCAGTTTTCGGGCAGCCCGTTCAGCCTCAACGACGTGCTTGAGGGGACCTATCTCATCCGGCTCAACCACGGCCTCACCGCCAGCCACGCATGGGTGATCTCGCCCAATCTGTTCCTGAACGCAACCGCGAATGCAACAATCTACAGGAGCCCAAGCATCAGCCCCGCAGCCGGCCTGAATGCGACCCAGTACGGACTCTCGTCGCAACTGGCAGCCGAACAGATTGCATCGGGCATTCCTGCATTCGCGGGCGTGTTTACCGGCTCAAGCTTCACCTCACTTGGCGCGGCAACCAACAACTGGGGCTATAACTACGACTGGGAAGGCAAGGGCTATCTCCAGCAAATCTGGAGAAACCACACGCTCCACTACGGCGCCGAGTACCTGATGCAGCAAGAGGCTCTGGGCGACCATAACAGCGGCGCGGGCAGCTTTACCTTCAATGGCATATGGACAGTACAGAACCCTGCGGCTTCTTCTACTCCGGTGGGATATGGATCCAACCTGGCAGACTTCATGCTGGCAATGCCCGCTTCAGGCAACTTGAACAACGACGCAAGCGCCTTCTATTCGCAGCCCTATATCGGGTTCTACGTTCAGGACGACTGGAGAATGAACTCGAAGCTGACGATCAACCTCGGCCTGCGCTGGGACTACCAGGGAGAGATGACGGAGCGGCATAACAAGTACTGGACGCGCTTCGATCCCAACTACAATCTGTCCGCCATCACCAACTACATCCAGCCCAACTATGCTGCTGTGCTTGGCGGCAGTTCGAGCAACGCGGGTGTGGCGCTGCTGCAGCAGTACGGCCCCGCGGTGAGCAACTTCGTGGCCAGGGGTGCGATCCTTTACGCGGGAGTGAACGGCACCAGCCGAGCGGTTTCAGACACACAGCCGAACTACTGGCAGCCGAGGGTCGGGTTCGCATACCAAATCCACCCGACCACGGTGATTCGCGGAGGTGTCGGGCGCTTTACGCAGTCAACCTACATCGCAAATCATGGCAACCAGACGGGGTACTCGTCGACCACGACCTACGATGCCACCAACGATAACTATGTGACGCAGGCGTCAACGTTGGCCAACCCTTTCCCGACCGGTCTCGTTGCTCAAACCGGAAACTCGCTGGGAGTCTACACAAACCCGGGAGCAGTTACGAGTTTCTATACTTCCGACGTCAAGCGGCAGTACACGGATGACATGAGCCTGCACCTCCAGCAGGAGTTCAAGGACTATCTGGTGGAGATTGGCGGAGTCTACGAACACACCTATGGATTGGGTGTTTCGCATCAGGTGAACGAGCCCAGCGTGGCAGCTTACCAGGCGGCCTTTGGTCCGGCCTTCACATCTACCGGAGCTCCTGTGGTGACATTGCCGGGCTCGACGCAGGTAACGAATCCGTTCAAGGGGTCTCCTTACGTCACAAACTCCTATGAAACGTCGAACACCATTCAGGCGTCGTACCTGATGAATCCCAACCCGATGATCAGCGGCGGCAATCTTGCCGAAAGCTTTTACAACGGCAAGTCGGATCACTATGCGCTCCAGGCCAAGGTGAATCACCACCTCAGAAACGGCTTCTCGTTCAACTACGCATTTAGCTGGGGCAAGCAGATGGATACGACCAGCTACGTCACGAATCCTGTGATCGCGCAGGATCTCATTCGTCAGTTGAGCGGAGCCGATATTCGTTTCCAGAATGTGGTGTCAACCAGCTATATGCTGCCATTCGGCAAGGGAAAGCTGTTGCTCAGGAAGAGCAATCGACTGCTGGATAGCGCCGTTGGCGGATGGGAACTGTCTGGCATCTACGTCATGTACTCGGGAACACCAATCAGTCTGCCGACCAACACCTCATTCTTCGAGGGCGGCGATCCTGGACTGGGAAACAAGAAGTCGGTGAAGCAGTGGTTCGATACATCGAAGTTCTATCCCTTCCCGAGCGCGAGCACCACACTGGCTCAACTTGCAACCTATCCGAGTTGGACCGGCGTGACGTCTCTTCCGGGTGCCAGCTATACACCGTCGTCGCCGACTGCCTCGCAGCAGAACGGCGTCTACGACGATTTCAAACTGTGGTCAACCAATCATCCGGTCTATTACGGTGATGTGCGAAACCCCTATTTCCAGACCTTCAACCTTGGCCTGCGCAAGTCGTTCTCCTTGTGGCGGGAGACGAATCTTCAACTCCGCATGGACGCCTTCAATGCGTTGAACCATCCTATCTTCGGCAGCATCAACACGACGCCCGGCGGCACGTACTTTGGCTATGTGAATGGCTCGAATACGCTGACGCAGAACAACATCCCGCGCAACATCCAACTGGAAGGGAAGCTCAGCTTCTAGTGCAACGGCGACACCGGCTCACGGTCTTCCCGGAGGCGACTCCCGGAAGACCATGATGCCGGGCGCGGGCTGGGCAGGCATTGACTGGCCATAGCTACAACATGGAGGAATCCATCAGCCCCGAGCAGGCGCTGTGGGTAGGCCATGGGCCGCTGGCGGAAGTGGAAGGGCGCACTACTTGCCCTGTCCAGGAGCAGCGGGCGCTGCCTGAACCTAGTCGGGAAAGCACAAGGCAGCGTACGAAGTTCGTTCCAGACAGCCGTTCCTGATCGAGAGGTGCGTGAACCCTGCTGATCAACATCTTGCGATGTCTTCCAGGAAGAACGTAGAACATCCTCCTCCATGCACGATGGAGGAGGATGTCGTCTTGAAGGAGACTCCTCGCTGAGAACAATTGGGGATATCGGACGTGCGTGAGTTGACAGGGAGCGGGGGAAGTATTCCTCGCAGACACTAAGGCCTGAAAGATGCGATAGGAATGAAATGAAGATCACCGTTGTCGTTGGAGTAATGATAGCTGCCTTGGTATTGGCTCGGGCAGGTGCACAGCAGACGCATTACGCGTTCAATGACCCCGCGCTTCCGGCGGAGAAGCGGCTCGATAATCTTCTGTCTCTGATGACACTTGAGGAGAAGATCAACTGCCTTGGCATTGGCGCAGGTGTTCCCAGGCTGGGTGTCGCTAGTTTTGGATCCTCTGAAGGAATTCATGGCGTCGTTCAGCGAGACGCGGCGGAGAAGCGCCTGCCGGTGACAACCACGCAATTTCCGCAGCCACCTGGAATGGGGGAATCATGGAACCCGGAACTGGTCCGAAAGGCAGCAGGCATTGAAGGATATGAGGCTCGGTTTATCAGCCAGACCGCGAAGTATGACCGGAAGGTGTTGATGCTCTGGGGGCCACAGTCCGATCTGGCGCGTGACCCGCGCTGGGGCCGCAGCGAAGAGGTGTATGGCGAGGATCCATTTCTGACAGGAACCATGGTTACGGCCTTCATCAAGGGCCTGCAAGGCGACGATCCGAAGTATTGGCAGGCAGCGGCGCTCTTGAAACATTTTCTGGCGAATAGCAACGAAAACCAGAGGGGTCATTCCTCCTCAGACTTTGATCAGCGGTTGTTCTGGGAGTATTATTCGGTCCCCTTCAGGATGGGGTTTGAGGATGGGGGAGCGAAGGCTGTCATGGCCTCCTACAACGCATGGAATGGCACACCGATGGTGATCCATCCCATACTTCGGAGCATCGTACGGGAAAAGTGGGGTGTGGATCTTATCTCGAGCGATGGCGGGGGAGCTGGATTACTTGTTGGTTCGCGTCACATTTACCCGAACCAGAAAGAGGCTGTGGTTGCTTGCCTCCGCGCGGGCATTAACCAATTCCTGGACGAATATGCGGGTGAGACGAGGGCGGCCGTCAAAGACGGTGAGATCACCGAGACCGAACTCGATGCCTTGTTGCGGCCCAAGTTTCGAGTTACGATCCGCCTTGGACTGCTCGACCCGCCAGAGATGGTGCCTTACGCAAGAATCCAGGAGACACCGGAGCCGTGGAACCAGGAGAAGAGTCATACGATATCGAGGGAACTGGCTCGCGAATCCGTCGTTCTGCTGAAGAACGAGCACGGAACCCTGCCACTGAATCGAAGGGCCATTCGGTCCATCGCAGTGGTTGGCCCACTGGCGGACTCGGTGCATTGGGACTGGTATGGCGGAACACCTCCCTATGCAGTGACTCCCCGGCAGGGAATCGAGAAATTGGCGGGGCCGGAGATAAAAATCAATTACGCCTCCGGCGAGGACGGCATGGCCGCCGTGAACGCAGCGAAGTCCTCCGACGTAGCCGTCGTTGTGATCGGCAATGATCCGACCTGCGGCCCCTCGATGGGGCAGGAATGGTTTGACACAGTGGACGGGGGCGGCACACTTCCGTGCTCCGTACCGAGTGATGGCCGGGAAGGGCGTGACCGTGAAAGTATCGACCTGGCTCAGGAGCAGCTGGTCAAGAGAGTGTTTGCCGTTAACCCGAAGACAGTTGTGATTCTTGTCTCAAGCTTTCCGTTTGCGATCAACTGGTCGCAGAGTCATGTACCGGCGATTCTGCACATGGCCCACAGTTCACAGGACGAAGGCACGGCGCTGGCCGAGGTGCTGTTTGGCGAGTACAACCCCAGCGGGCGACTTGTTGTAACGTGGCCGAAGTCGCTGGACCAGTTGCCGCCGATGATGGATTACAACATTCGTGATGGCCGCACCTACATGTACTTCAAGGGAGAGCCGCTCTATCCCTTTGGCTACGGGCTGAGCTACACGAACTTCAAGTATTCGAACCTCCGCACGAGTTCACCCCAACTTGAAAAGACGGGTGAAATCGCCGTCAGCGTGGATGTAACCAATACGGGCGACCGCGATGGCGACGACGTGGTAGAGATGTATGTGAAGCATCTCGATTCCAGGGTACAGCGACCCAACCGGGAGCTGAAGGGATTCATGCGAGTTACCCTGCGGAAGAATGAGACCAGGACAGTTACATTTCCGCTGAAGGCATCCGCACTGGCCTGGTGGGATGAAAAGCTTCCAGGATTTCGCGTGGAGAAGGACCACCTGGCTATTCTGATCGGAAGGTCCGCCACGGACACCCAGCTGAGTACTCGAGTTACCCTTCACTAGCTCAAGGCGTGAGCTGACTGCGGCGGACGGTTCTCATGCAGCGCTCGATCTGCTCGATCGCGGATTGGTGAAGCTTGATCGCACGATTTGGACGCGGCTGCGCAGGCTCGTGAACCCGAAACGGAAAGGACGCGAAGATGCACTACGAAGATGCTGAACATACCGGCACGAGGAACCATGAAGTTGCGACCTCGAAGAGGCTTGTTCCAGGCAGGCGTCGATTTCTAGGCCTGCTGGCCGCTGCTGCTGGCAGACAGTTGATGGGCCGGAACTCCCTGGCGGCGGAAGAAGCCAGGCGGGACGTCTATATTGTTCCCAACTTTCATCCATCGAGTTGTGGTTGGCTCACGACGTTTTCCCAGGAAAGAGTCTACTGCGCCAACAGCTATCTCACCCACCTCGACCGGGTTGGCCGCGATCCGCGGTATGCCTTTGTCCTGTCTGAAGTCAATAACATCATCGCCATCATGAATTTTCGCCCCGACCGCATGGCAGAGCTGAAGGAACGCATTCGGGAGCAGCGCGTTGAGCTGGTGAATGGCATGTTTCTCGAACCTGCCATCAACCTTTCAGGCGGGGAGGCGCTGGTTCGCATGGGCGTGCTGGGCCTGCGCTGGTATGAGCAGGTCCTTGATGCAAAGCCACGTTACGCGTGGATGATTGACGTCTGTGGGACGCACGAGCAGATGGCGCAGATTGTCTCCGGCCTCGGCTTGGACGCGATGATATATACACGGAAGAACCCTGCGGGAAAGACCATCTTCTGGTCGGTCTCGCCCGATGGAAGCAAAGTTCTCACCTTGAGCCCAGGACACTATAGTGAGGCTAGCGCCATTTTTTCAAGCAAAGTCCCGCTCAGCCGAGAGCAGATGCACAAGCTTGACACATTCTTTACAGCCAAGGAAAAGATAACTCCCAGCGGCGCTCCCATCCTCATCCTCGGCGGTGGAGATGACTACTCCTGCGCCCCAGAGATGAAAGAGTATCCCTCACTCCTGCTGGATCAATGGCATGATCTCGGTTCGGAGAACAGCATTCGCTTCACAACCCTGAGCCAGTATGTCGATGCCGTGCTGCCCGGCATTCACTCCGGGCAGATTCAGATTCCAACGTCGCACGCTGGTACTGCCTACGACTTCGATGCCTTCTGGATCGAGAACCCGGAGGTCAAGACGCGCTACCGAACCAACGAGCATGCGCTTCAGGCTTCTGAAATGCTTTCCACAGTTGCCAGCCTGGTCGGAAAACTGAGCTATCCGGTCAAAGATACCTACAACGCATGGGTACTGATGCTGCTGAATATGGATCGCAATACGCTCTGGGGTTCGGCTGGCGGCATGGTCTTTGAGAGTGACCGTTCCTGGGATGTACGCGACCGCTTCGACTGGGTGGCAAGGACCACCGCCCGCCTGCTGGACGAGGCGGGGCGAACTGTCCTGCCGCGAGGCAATTCCGTTGGACTGTTCAATCCTCTCAACTGGGAGCGAAGCGATCCGCAGGCGCTATCATTGCCAAGCGGGAAGAGCCTGCAGGGTTTGCCGTGCGAGGCATTGCCTGATGGTTCGACGCTGTGCACTCCCAGGTTGCCGGCCTTCAGCATTGGCGGATGCAGGCTCTCCGATGCTGCTCCTGCGCCGCCCGAGCCCGTCGAACCCACAGATCCCATTGAGACCGATGATTACATTGCCCGCATCGATCCAAGGACCGGCGCCTTATCAAGCCTGCGCCTCAAGTCCGCGGTGGTTGAACTGCTGGCTGGGCCGGCGAATGTGATTGTGGCCGAAAGACCCGCCAGGGAGCAGAAGTACCCCAGTGATTACATGGCCCCGCGTGCCGGGCGAACGAAGCTTGATTCGTCCAGCGACCATGACTCCGTGGTGCGCATTGTGCGCGGCGACGTTGCAACCACTGCCGAGATCGAGGGCAGCTTCTGGGGTGGGGGCGAGATGGTGCGGCGGGTGCGCTTCTATCATGCCCATCCCCGTATCGATTTCGAGATTGAACTGAACGATGTGCCGAACTATTCCGTCGTGGTTGCCGAGTTTCCGCTTGCCCGGCAGATCGAAGAGGTGCGCCGCGGCATTCCTTACGGTTTTGCGCACAGTGGCTGGGAGCGTCCAAAACCCGATCTGCCGGGGTGGAACAAGGGCATTGTTCCTGCAGTGCGCTGGGTCGACTATCAGTTTGCCGGTGGCGGCGGCATTGCGTTGCTTGACCGTGGACTTACGGGCCGCGAGCTATACCAAAATACAGCGCTGCTTTACCTGCTCAATGCCGAGGACCAGTACCACAAGTCCGACAATCCCTGGACCACGGGCAAGGGCAAGCACGTGCTTCGTTATGCGTTGGTTCCCCATGGAACTCACTGGGCGCAGGCTCGCATTCCGCATCATGCATGGGAGTACAACCAGCCCCCCGTCGTTGTTGCGAGGACCGCGGCCAAACCGTTCACGTCGTATCTTGAGACATCCAGTAACATCATCGTTGAGGCTGTACGGCGGGAGCACGATCACGTCGAGGTTCGCTTTGCCGAGTGCCTTGGTCTTGCCGGCGTTGCGCATGTCAAACTCGACCTTCCGCATGGCGCTGTGTATCAGACGGACCTGATGGGCAACAGAAGACACCTGCTTGCCGGAATGGATGCTGTATCGATCCCGGTTCAGCCGCAGCAGATCGTCACCCTTCACTTTGAAACCGCGCACACCTTGCACAAACCCGAGCCGATCGCCGCGTGGGATGAATTCGTGCCGAAGGAAAAACTTGCAATGCTCCATACGTACGATCCCAACGTCAAGGGACATCCCCCTTTCGGCACGGGAAGCACGCAGTTTTAGGCTTTGCATCGAGTACGGGGTTCATCGGCGAACATGTTATTCAATGCATGGAAGCCACAGTTTGCTGTGCCCCGCCACACGGTTGCTTCAGCGAGCGGCAACAAGCGTGCGGCAGAGACACGCGCAACAAAGTGCATGAGGATTCCAATTGCTGCAGGCGGCGCCTTGCGATGTATCATCCAAGATGCTTGCCTGCAGCAACTGACTCCCCAGTCAACCAGAACAAGCGCCCTGACAGCACGGGAAGGTTTCCGTGGACGAAGGAAACAAATTGCGTATCAGCAAGCTTCGAGGTGAGATGTGACAGTTGACTTCCCGGGCCGTGACTCTGTATTCACCGTGCCCAGCCGTCGCTCGTTTCTGAAAGTGGGTACCGCCGCGCTTGCTGCTGCCAGCACACATGCGGGTTGGGCAGCGGAGTCGTCGGGCCCCAAACTCGACGTGGACTGGGAGTCCTTCCTTGCGCAGCATGACCCTGTGTGGACGCGGCTGCCGCTCAATTACTTTGAAGGCCCCTTTGTGGGCAATGGGATGCTGGGCGCGATTCTGTATGCGGAGGGCAATGCCCTTCGCATCGAGCTTGGCCGCACGGATGTCTATGACCATCGCCCCGGCAATCCCATACACTACTCCGCGCGGTTGCCGATTGGTCATCTGCTGCTGTCGCCCGCAGGCAGGATTACTGAATCTGGCTTTCGCATCTCCCTCCTCCGCGGTGAAGTCACCGGCACGGTGAAGACCGACAAAGGCTCGATCGAGTTGCGACTCTGGGCGCCACCGGTCGAGGGGTTGATCCTTGAGTACAGCACTCAAGGCGGCGAGTCCGGCGCCACGCTGAAGCTTGTGCCCGAGCAGGGGCAGAGTTCGCGCTGGATCGCCGAGCCGAATCGCGACAGGAACTTCACCTACGTTCCGAACCCGCCCTTTGTTGTCACCCAGGTTGGCGAGATCGAGGTTGTAACTCAACCTTTGCTTGCAGGCAGCGATTACGCAACTGCCTGGACCACCCTTGCCACAGGCAGCAAGCGAGTGGCCATCATCGGCATTGCAAACCTCCGCACAACTACCGGCTCGGCCGCCCACGCTCTCGCCACGCTGCATCACATCATCACCACCGGCCTCGGCACACTCGAGCAGGCCCATCGCGACTGGTGGCGGAAATTCTATCCTGCAAGCTTTGCCACATTCTTCGACGCCAGACTTGAATCGTTCTACTGGATTCAGCTTTACAAACTCGCTTCGGCAACGCGGGCCGAGGGGCCGGTTATCGACCTGATGGGCCCCTGGTACAAGCACAGTGTTTGGGCCGCGTACTGGATGAACCTGAACACGCAGTTGAACTACTACTCGGTGTTGCCCACCAATCATCCCGAGCTTGGCGATCCTCTCTGCCGCCTGCTGTGGGAGCGGCGTGAGGACCTCATCCATAACGTACCGCCGGAATATCAATCTGACTCGGCGGCACTGGGCAATCCAACGGGCTTCGGCTCGCTGGTGGCGCCTGGCCCCGGGCCGGCTAAAGGCAAACTCGCCGCAGGTTACTATGCGTTTATTGCACTGCCGTGGCTCATGCAGCAGTTCTATCTGCAATATCGCTTCACCATGTCCGGCGCTCGTGCGGAACTTCGCCTGCGTAACGAGATATTCCCGCTCCTCAAGCGCACGGTGAACACCTATCTGCATCTGATCGAGATCGGCTCCGATGGCCGCTACCACATTCCCCGCGCGTTCAGCGATGAGTACGGCGTGGCTGAAGACACAAACCTGAATCACGCGCTGCTGCGCTGGTGTTTGCGTACGCTCCTCGCCATTGACTCCCGCCTCATGCTAAACGACCCGGAGCGCCCGCGCTGGAACGAGGTGCTCACGCAACTCGCCGACTACCCGGTGGACTCCACGGGCCTGATGATCGGCAAGAATGTTCCCTTTGCCAGGCCGCACCGCCACTCGAGCCACCTGTTCGCCATCTTCCCGCTCCACGTGCTCAATGTGGACGACAATCCCGACAAGCTCGACCTGATGCTTCGCTCGATCGAGCACTTTCTCTCCTTCCACGGCGACGATTGCATCTTCAAATTCACCGCTGCGGCCTCGCTCTACGCGGCGCTTGGCAAGGGAGACGAGGCGCTTGTGGAACTCAAGCGGGCGCTCGAACCGCAGCCCGAAGGCCCCACCATTACCGCCAATACTCTCTATAGCGAAAACGGCTGGCCCACCTTCGAGTCGCCCATCTCCGCGCAGCGGGCCATGCTGGATATGTATCTGCAGAGCTGGGGCAACCGCATCCGGATTTTTCCAGCGCTGCCGTCTCAGTGGCAGGATGCGGCGTTCCACCGCCTGCGTGCCGAGGGAGGTTTTCTTGTTAGCGCGCGGCGCACATCGGGACGCACGACACTGGTGGCCATCGAGTCGCTCAGCGGGGAACCCTGCCGCTTGCAGACCAACTTGGAGGAGCCGTTTAACATCTTCGGCGTTGCTGCCTCCCGGTTGCGCCGATTGCATCCCGCCACCACGTCCACTCCCGGACTGTACGAATTGAGTTTGCGCAGGGGCGAACATGCTCTGCTCGTTTCGCTTGGCAGTGACGCTCGCATCGAACCGCTCTCGCACGCTGTCGCCGCAAGCAATGCCTGGGGGGCCAAAGCGTCGACTTAGAAGACGACGGAACTGTCTTCCGCAAAGCCATCGCATGAGCCACTTTTGCCACTGGCCCCCATGGGGGCCAGTGGCAAACAACCTCAACCCAACAACCTTCCGAAGTTCAATGATTCATCAAAAGTGCGAAAAATGCTGGACACTACCGACCAACTTGGGGAGCGGAACCATAGCGCCGCGCCTATGCCGGACCCTAAAGGGAGAGGAGATCCCCCGGCTCTGCCGGGGTGGCAGTAGGAGTTTGACATTTACGGGAGTCCATCCAAGAAACTCCAAGCGTGAGCCGACCAAAGCACACGCAAAGGAGAAACTGGATGGACCAATTGGA